>Ga0214473_10012156_pt1 | contig 10109 bp, 5 predicted proteins | sample RVTome_7_FD_203509 | JGI IMG/M metagenome (GOLD analysis project Ga0214473, IMG submission 203509) | Soil microbial communities from uranium-contaminated site in the Upper Colorado River Basin, Wyoming, United States - RVT98D197 | ecosystem: Environmental > Terrestrial > Soil > Contaminated >... | reverse complement strand
AATAAACTTTTGGACTTATTATTTTTCAAAGCCAATTCGGATATATCTGAATTGGCTTTTTTATTTTAGATTTGAAACCACAAGAAATTTCAGTTTACCTTCAAGCAGTGTATTACTCTGATAATTCAATAAAATTTAGAGGTCCATCATAAAGATGCGTACCTTTCTAAGAATACTTATTAGAGATTTTTTGGAAAAACCCCACGCTCTTCCCAAAGGGATGCCTATGACAAGCGAGGGGAGGACAGTACTCGGACTAAATTGGCTTTAGCCATTAATCCAAGAGTAATTATGTCACATGTTAAAATATGGATTTATGCAATCTGGGGTGCAAAGAGCAGCATAAAAAAATGATTATCAAAGAAGAATATGAAAAATTTATAATAAAGTTCGGTTTTAATCATCATGGCTAAAGCCCTAATCCAAATGCACCAATGGGGTTACCCCACGATAAATCGTGGGGTTAGTTCATGCTATGAAGGATTACTTTCGGAAAAGTATTCATTATTATGATGAGCAAATTTCAAAGGTAATCTAAAGTCTTTAAATAATTTGATGAACCATGCAATCATAAATTAATAATCAAAAAATAAATACAAAGGCTTTTGGGAACTCTACGTTTATCTGCCATAAAAAGTTTTTTCTTAGGGAAAAGATTATCTGGTTGGATGTGTTTTTAATTATTTGAATCTTTGCACGATTTGTTTAATGTAAATAACTTTCAAAATATTATTTATTAAGAAAATAAAAGAAAAATAAATATGCCCAACACACTTGCACATATAGGCATAAATGGTCTTGTTACCCGGACTTTAATTAGAAAAGCCGACTTATTATGGATTTATTTGGGTGCTTTAATTCCGGATTTCCCTTGGATTTTACAAAGAGTTGTTCTGAAGCTAAACCCTGCTATCGATTCATACGATCTTCGATTGTACTGCATAGTAATGTCCTCTCTTTTATTCTCATTAATTGTATGTGTTGCTTTAGCCAACCTGTCTGAAAAGTTCAAGAGAACTTTTACAATTTTAGCATTAGGTTCTCTTATTCATCTTGTTTTAGACTCAATAGAAAAAAAGTGGGCAAATGGTGTACAATTGTTTGTACCATTCGACTGGAATTTATTAAACATTGGATTGTTTTGGCCTGAGGACCTTCCAATTTATATAATCACTTTCTTTGGTTTATTTTATGTGTTATATAATTTCAAAGAAACTATATCAACATCAATTAAGTTTGTGCATATTACACCTCGTAAAATTTTAATCTCATTTGTTTTTATTACAATCTATTTTTCAGTACCACTTTTGTTGTTAAATAGTGCCGAGGAGGCCAATAATCATTATGTAAATACGCTTAGAGATAGGGAATATCGCATGGGGAATTATTTTGAGGTCGATAGGGGATTTTATTCAGATTCGCCGAAAGGTGATGAGTTTATTACTCCATTTAATGAAAAATTAAAAGTCAAAAATCTTGATCTGAAAACATCTGAGACTATGTCCATAAGAGCAAAATTTATTTCCAAAGATGAAATTCAAATCATTGATTATCACATACATTCCAATCGTGATATATTTTCTTATGCAGGATTACTTATTATAATAATTCTATTCACTATTTCATTAGTAAATAAGTATAGATTTAAGAAGCAATCATTATAAAGCAGTATGTTAATTATTGCACGTGATTAATTCCTAGATGATGTTGGAAGATAAATAAAAAAGCCGGCAGGTTAAACTACCCGCCGGATATTTTTATTTTTTATCTAACTGAAGTTTACTTCATCAATATCATTCTCTTGGTTGAAGTAAAGTTTGAGCCATTTGCGCCCTGTACTTTGAGCATATAAAAATATACACCACTAGAAAGATTAGATGCATTAAAATTAGTTTCGTGAATACCTGCATTCAACTCACCGTCAAAAATATTTGCAACCTCCTGACCAAGAGCGTTGTACAGTGTTATAGTAACTTTTGCATTTATAGGAAGTGCAAACCTAATAGTGGTCGAAGGGTTAAATGGATTAGGATAGTTTTGTTCTAACGCATAATCTTTAGGTAATCCTAGATCAACTTCTACTGATTTTAAATAATTGGCTGAACCATCAAAATCAACTTGTTTCAATCTATAGTAATATTTCCCGGATAAAACTGATTTATCTGAATAACTATAAGAAGATTGAGTTGTTGTTGTACCTTTTCCTTTTATAAAACCTATGTCCATAAATTTATTATTATCCTTGCTTCTCTGGATTGAAAAACCGGTATTATTAATTTCGGTGGCTGTTTCCCAATAAAGTTGAACTTGTCCATTCAAAACATTAGCTGTAAATGAAGTGAGCTCAACAGGGATTGGCGTGATGACTTGAGCAAGATTACTATAGTTTGATACCACACTTATTTTGAATGCATAAACTCGATACGTATAAGTGGTAGTATCGGCAACCGACGTATCTTCGTAAAATGTTATGTCCGCAAGTACTAAAGCAATGTTTACAAAAGGTGTTGAGCTAAGCGAATCGCCGGTTTTTCTTTCTATACCAAATCCTACTTCGTTAGGTGAGTTATCTACCCAGGTTAATTTAACATTATGAGTGTCTGCTGGACTCATGATAGCTAATAAATTTGTAGGTGCAGGAACTGAGAATAAAGCAGTGGTTATAGAAGCCATATTACTATAGTCTGATACAAGGAATAGATTAAAAGCATTTACTCTATATGTATATGTCGTAAATTCAACAACGGCCGAGTCTATGAACGATACTTCATCAGCACCTACAGAATCTATAACAGAAAATGGATCTACACTTGTCGTATCTCCGGTTTTTCTTTCTATGATAAATCCAATTTCATTTGTTGAATTATCATTCCATGTTATCTTTACAAAGTGCGTGTCTGCTGGATTTAAAACGGCTTCTAAGTTAGAAGGTGCAGCAATCGTAAATAATGGTGTTGTAACAGAAGCTACATTGCTATAATCTGAAACAGTATCGGCATTGAAAGCATAAACTCTATAAGTATAAGTAGTGGTCTCACTGACAGTTGAATCCGTAAAAGATGTCGTATTAGCAGTAACAGAATCTATTGCTGAAAATGGAGCTACACTGGCTGAATCTCCTGTTTTTCTTTCTATTACAAACGCTAATTCATTTGTCGAATTATCCTGCCAAGTCAACTTAACATGGTTAATAACTGTTGAGCTTGGAATAGCGGATAGATTTGTAGGAGCAACAATGGGAGCAAACTTAACCTTTAAAATGGCATTATCACTAGTATCTGCTCCAAATGCATTTTGTACTATAATTCTAAAAACTGAACCGCTGTCTGCTAATGTAACCGTTGGTGTTACATAAAACGAATCAGTTGCACCAGGAATATCAACTCCATTTTTTTGCCATTTATATGAGAGGGGATAATCACTTATAACATTAACACTAAAAACAGTATTGTTTCCTTCGACGATTAAAGTATCTTTAGGTTGTTCTATAATAAATGGAGAATTGGTTCCGGAAAGTCCAAGGGAAAAATTATGTGCAACTTCTACCGAATCAAGTGCACGATCGAAAAGAGAGGTCAAATAATAAATTCCGTTCCATGGCCCACTGCCATTTAAATTGCTACCAAGTGATAATTGTGATTGATAAACCCACTGCCAAAGTTGTCCCCCAATTGGAGAAGAAGCAACTTCGCCTCCATTTCTGTATATTTTTGAGTCTCCCTCTGCAGAGCGTGTAAATACAAGATGAATAAGATTCTCAGCTAATGGTAAACCATCAACTACTCCAGGAATACCATAATTATTAGTAGTAGTAGTTCTAACTGAAAAGTTATAACCATTATAATTTTCTACTTCAAAATTAACATTCCCATCTGCCTTGGATAGTTTAATTAATTTAGCATTTGTAATAGTTGTTAATGGTCTTACCCACATTTCTAGTGTCATTTCATTACTAATTCTTATAGCATCGTTAATTCTTTGTGAAGGTAATGAAGTTGAAGATTTAATTAAAGCACTACCTTTAACCAAAAGTCCATTATTTGACCAGTCTACAAAAGAAGTATTATTTATAGTTAAATCTAAAGGATTTACAAATCCCGAAACATCCTTCACTTGGCTACCAGTTTTTTCCTTAAAATTATATAAAACTATTTGGCTAGCAATAACCCTACTTCCAGTAGCAGTAACATATAATTTTACAGCAATACTGGTATCGCTGCCGTATGTATTAGTAACGATGACTTTAAATTCAGATCCATTTGCTAACAAAGTTGTTGGAGGAGTCGTGTAAATAGAATCGTTTGAACTACCGATTGGGATATTATTAACATACCACTGGAAAGTTAATGTATCACCTGAAACTTTTACAGAGAATGTTGCAGTTTGACCTTCTATCACTCCACGAGGAGATGGTTCTTGAGTAATGACAGGTGCTTGTGCAAGCAAACTTATTGAAGAAAAAACGAAGATTAAATAGCCAAGTAAACAAGTAATTTTGTTTTTCATTTTGTATCTCCTTTGAGGGTTAAGAATTCATTTTATTTAATTGTACAATATTATGAAATTAGACTATAATATACAACAATTTTTATACCAATTGAATTAATCTGAGAAATTGAAATGAGAAAAGTTCATTAAAAAATTTGGTTTATAAATGTAGATAATTTTAACTTAGAAAAGGTATTTTCGACTTAATAATTATGATGACAACAAATTGAGATTTTTAATGTAAATTAAATCATTCTGCATGGCTTGCTATTAATTTCATAATGAGAAAAGGAAATACCAATTAGAGAAAACAATATAATTTTATTGATTAAAAGCTAAAGGAAAAAAATATTTATTTTAGGCGAGTTATCATTGCAGGGTATAGCATCTGTAAGTTAGGTGAGAATTTATTGATCATATTTATTATTGAAGCTATAATTGATTCTGAAATAATGTAGGTCGAAGAAAAAAAACACTAAGAATATCCACAGTATAATTAAAGCCATTGATTCATTAAAATCAATATTTCAGATTCTTGCTTAAGTTTTAGTTGTTTCTGCATGATATCGTTAAATAGTTATAAACCTTTATTACCGGATTCATAAAAAAATCAATTGATAAAAATAATCACTCATGCTGTGGTGTATTTCATATAATCAGCATTTTCATGCTCATTTACTATAGGTATTGTTCTCTTAACTCTTTTGGCTTCGAGCGATATTTAAGTATAGGATTCTGTAAACCATTCTTAGTACTTTAGAAAAATCCATCTCAATCTTACTGCTTGTCATTCTTATTCTTAAACTATCCATTCTAGATTAATGATTTAAGCTTAAGTTCAATTTCAGTAAATTTAATCATAATAATATCGTTTCCATTTGCTAGCTAGAAGTGTGACCAAAACAGTGTTTGTCCGAAGTTTTACTTTTAAGAATGTAAATGCAAAACTTACCATGACGGAAATTAAATTTACTTCGAATAAATTATTGCGGAGAGGGCGAGACTCTGCGCAATACTTAGAATTGTTTAAGATTTCATTAAAATCTCATCTTATTATGTGGGGATCTCCAAAATGTCTCCATCTTTTTTGATCCGATGTTCTAAAAATGTCCATGGGTAAAAATCCTTCTAATTATTTAGTTCACAGATTTTCCATCGAAACAGTGGAGAGACTAATATTGCAACTATAAACTTTTAATCTTAAACGAGGTAAATTTAAGGGTATTAATATAATTTAACAGAATACATTCCTAATAACTGGGTTGAATTATTTCGATACAGAGAAAATTCCTTTTTCATTGTCACTTATAAGAATTAAACGTTTATTAGTTAAGAATTAATTACGAAATATCCTTAGCAAAATACAATACATGATGGATTTTCTATTCTTATTTAAAATAGTACTCGTAAGAAGTGTTAATCTTTAATTATTAATTATCCAAAATGTAAGTTACAAAAAAATAATTTTCTTTTTAGGACTCACAATTATTAGAAGTGGCCGTGAGCAAATTTACATTCTTAAAATATAAATTAATTGTAGCACATTTATGAATTGTGTGATTTCAAAAAAAATGGAAGAATATTCATGAGCTTATATGGCGGTATAGAAGCAGGGGGAACAAAATTTGTCTGTGCGGTTGGTTCTAATCCCGATGATTTATGCGTGAATGTGATAGAAACTACAACACCTGATGAAACAATTTCTCGTGTAATAGCTTATTTCAAGGAACAAAATTCAACAAAGAAGTTATCTTCAATTGGAATCGGTTCTTTTGGACCCATTGATTTGAACAGAAATTCAAAGACTTATGGATTTATCACTTCGACACCAAAACTTAATTGGGAAAATGTTGATTTTGTAGGAGCTATTCGAAGTTCATTTAACATTCCTATCGGTTTTGATACGGATGTAAATGCTGCTGCAATCGGTGAATATCAATGGGGCGCTGCACAAGGTCTTACTAATTTTATCTATTTAACAATTGGGACTGGTATAGGTGGAGGAGGGATCATAAATGGCATACCATTGCATGGTTTACTGCACCCAGAAATGGGTCACATATTTATTCCTCGTGATAATAGTGATAAAAAATTTTATGAAGGTAACTGTCCTCGGCATAAAGATTGTTTTGAAGGATTAGCATCCGGGCCGGCTATAAGAAATCGGTGGGGAAGGCCACCACAAGATTTAAACCGAGATCATCCAGCATGGGAATATATAGCAAAATATATTTCGTATGCTCTTGTAAATTATATTTGTACTCTTTCTCCACAGCGTATTATTATTGGCGGTGGAGTTATGAAACAAAGTAAATTGTTTCCATTAATTCACAAAATGGTTAAAGAATTACTTAATAATTATTTACAACTACCAGAAATAACTGAGAATATTCAAAATTACATTGTGCCTCCGACTCTAGGAGATAGATCTGGAATTCTTGGAGCTATTGCATTAGCAAAACAAGCATATATTGAAAGAAGCACTTAATAATATGACCTGTCATTATACTATCTATGGCTGAAACGTTTTTATCGGTTTGAGTTTTTTTCAAAAATTGCAAAAAATTAAAAGCGTTAAAAATCTTTTCTATTTACGTCCGCTTTTCGTATTCATTTAGAGAAAAATTCTTGGGCCACAAGAATCAAGATTATTTTAATTTAATATTTAGATAAGAAGAAACTTGACTTAAATAGTTAAAATGATTAAATTTTAGTTAAACGTTTAACCTATCTATAAATGAAACCTACAATAAAAGATATTGCAAAAAAAGCTGGTGTTTCAATTGCTACAGTTTCATTTGTAATTAATAAGACTAAGCCTATCTCTTTAGAAACAAAAAGCCGCGTACTAAGGACAATTAAATCTCTTGACTACCATCCTTCCAAATCAGCGAGAAGTTTAGTTACCGGTAAAACGGGTAATTTAGGTTTTATACTCACAGATGATCATTTTTTGAGAACAGAACCTTTCTATACAAAAATATTTTTAGGAACCGAATTCGAGGCACGGAATGAAGGCTATTACATATTACTTAAAACTATTAAAACTAATTTCAATAATACGGACTCATTACCGCGATTTATTCTAAATAAAAATGTTGATGGAATTATAATAGCTGGAAAGATACCCAATATTCTTATCTCAAGAATATCAACCTATAATATTCCAACTATCTTTATTGATTTTGTTCCTCCTGGAAATAATTATCCTCTTGTATTAATCGACAATATCGAAGGAGGTTTATTGGCAACTAACCATTTAATAAATCTAGGGCACAAAAATATTGCCTTTGTTTCTGGGGATATTAAGCATCCAAGTCTGTCTGACAGATTAAAAGGTTATAAGCAAGCTTTAGAAAATGCGAAAATTCCTGTAAAAAATAATCTAATTATGACTAACACGAATTATCCTGATAGACAAAATGGTTTTAATTCGGCGAAAAAATTATTTACAAATAATAAAGCTGTAACGGCTGTCTTCGCTAGTAATGATGCCACTGCTATTGGTATAATGCACTATTTAAAAGAAAAAAAAATTAAAATTCCAAAAGATGTTTCAGTCATCGGTTTTGATGACATCGAAGCAGATCTTATGCTGGATCCATCATTGACGACAATAAGGGTTCCCAAAGATGAATTGGGTGTTGAAGCACTGAGACTAATTGTAAATGTTATTAAAAACAGAAAATCGATACACAAAAAAATTGTTATTCCTGTTGAATTAATTGTTAGAAATTCGACATCACCTTATAAACCCAGATGAAGAATTATTATGCTTGCTGCGGTATTTAGTGGTACAAGAAACATTACAGTAAGAGACTATTCTCTTAGACCATTAGAAAAAAGTGAGCTTCTTATTAAAGTTGCTTATTGTGGAGTGTGTGGTACCGACAAACATATTTATGAAGGAAATGCTACTTCTAGTATACCCGTTATACTCGGACATGAGTATAGTGGCACAATTACAGAAAAAGGAAGTAAGAATACGAAATTTGATATCGGTGATAAAGTAGCAATTGATCCAAATATTTATTGTGGTTGTTGTAAATACTGCAGAATTGGAAAGATTAATTTTTGTGAAAACCTTAAAGCTCTAGGAGTGACGCTTGACGGTGGATTCGCGGAATATTCTATTATACCTGTTTCACAAGCTTATCTTATTCCAAATGATTTCGATCTGAGCATAGCTGCGTTTGCCGAACCTCTTTCTTGCTGCCTAAGAGGTATTGAACATGCAGCGATAAGCCCTGGTAATTCGGTGGTTATCATTGGTGGAGGTCCGATAGGTTTGCTTATGATACAATTAGTGAAAAATGCTGGGGCATCAAGAATAATACTAATTGAACTAGACGCACACAAACAAAAATTGGGAATTGAACTTGGGGCGGACTATTATTTTAATCCTGATGAAGAAAAAATTTTTGAAAAGATAAACGAATTAACCGACTCCCAGGTTGATGTAGTCATCGAATGTGTTGGTAGTAAAAATGCTGTCGATCAGGCGATTAAACTTGTGGGTAAGGGAGGTAAGGTTGTGATTTTCGGTCTAGCGCCAAATGATCAAAACATTACTTTGAATTTACAATATCTGTTTCAGAATGAACTAAAAATATTTAATTCATTCCTCAATCCATTTACGATAAAACCAGCCATTGATTTATTAATTCACAACAGGATTAATGTTCAACAATTGATTACAAAACAAGTTTCTTTGAAAAATATAAATGACGTCTTTCACGATAATGATTTTGTACACAATATTAAAGTTCTAATAATCAACAATAATTAATAACTAATTTAAAGGAGGCGTTATGTCTCATCATAGCAATTTTTTCCATTGGTGTATCGGATTTTTATCCATCATAGTGGTGGTAATTCAAATTCCTGTGCAAGCACAAAGTGGAATAAACGAATTTGGCAGTTTCGAACAGCAATTGCCATCATACTGGACAAAGGGGAATGAAAAAAGCGGGACCACCTTAAGCTGGGCGACAGATCAGTCCAGGTCAATGGGTCACTCACTGAAGATAGAAAAGACATCTACAGGAGATTCGGCTTCATGGATATCCGAGAATATGTGTGATTTGTGGTCAGAGAAACATTTCAAGAATGTAGATATAAAATTCGGAATGTACTATATGACATCCGGAGTAAATACAAATCCAACTACTGATGATCAGAAGTGGTTTGTAAGTTATTCATTCTACAGAGAGGATGGAAGCTTAATAGGAGAGAAGAAGTTCGAATTAGATCAAAGTGTAGCGAGCACAACCGGTTGGGTAGCAGATACAACAGCAGTAGGAGAAATAAGTTTACCTGAAGACTCGTGGACAACAATAATCAGGTTTGTAGGCGGGAAAGATGCAACAGGAACAGTATGGACTGATGATTATCTAATGGTAGGCAGAGATGGCTGGTCAGGGCATGATTGGAACACACAGGTAGGAGTACCAACGGGCTGGTTCTACTGGTTACCTCCGATAGGAGGCAATGACGGAATACTAAGTGACGGATTTGAAAACACAATAGTAACAAATGAAGATTCCTATCACGGAGAATATTCACTGAAGTTTGATATGCTCGAGGGAACACACGATGGATTTGTTTCAACCAGGAGATAT
>Ga0214473_10012155_pt1 | contig 10110 bp, 11 predicted proteins | sample RVTome_7_FD_203509 | JGI IMG/M metagenome (GOLD analysis project Ga0214473, IMG submission 203509) | Soil microbial communities from uranium-contaminated site in the Upper Colorado River Basin, Wyoming, United States - RVT98D197 | ecosystem: Environmental > Terrestrial > Soil > Contaminated >... | reverse complement strand
GTCAGTCACAGTCCCTTGGTCCACGACGCATTCCGTCCCAAGGGACACGTTTGGACCTACCGTTCCTTGCACAATGCATCCGCGTCCGATGTCAACAGGCTTCTCGACCTTCGCACCAGTCTCGATATTCACGGAGCGGTTGATCGAAGTCCCGCCAGACATGAGCAGCATCTTCATCGCCCTGATGTAATGTCTGAGAGTCCCCGCGTCAGCCCAGTAGCCTTCGAACCTGTAGCCGAAGAATCCTCTCCTGACGAGCTTCGGAAACACCTCCCGCTCCATGGAGACCTGTTTCCCGCCTGGGAAACATTCCAGCACCTCGCGTTCGAACACGTAGACTCCCGCGTTGATCAGCTTCGATGGGGACTCTCCTTCCTTCGGCTTCTCGACGAACTTCGCGATCCTGTCATTCTGGCGCAGCTCGACAGCGCCGAAGGAGGACGGATCCTCAACTTCCCACAGAGCGATTGTCGCAACGCCGCCGTTCTCCTGATGTCGTCTCACCATGTCGCTGACGTCGACTGTGCAGATGACGTCCCCGTTGAAAACCAGGAAGCGGTCTTCCAAGAGCGACTCGATGTTCTTCAGGGCACCGCCAGTCCCGAGCGGCCTCTTCTCTTCGACTATCCTGACATTCCGTCCCACGTCGTTCTGCCGGAAGAAGTCCTCCATCCGGTCAAGCATGTAGTTCACGGGCACAATCACGTCATCGATTTCCCTGGGCAGGCGGTCAAGAACGTGGAGAATCATAGGCTTGTTGAGAAGGGGGATGAGGGGCTTCGGGCGCGTGTAGGTGAGAGGCCTCAACCGCGTCCCGAGACCACCGGCTATTATGACGGCCTGCATCCTCGAACAGGAGAGTCTCGCATCCTAATAATCTTGCCGAGCCGATAAAAGGCTACTTGGGTACGATGGTCACTACGTTGTTGCCGCGGAGGACGACCGTGCCTATCCTCCGGACGAGCTCGTCCTTCGTCTCCTCGGCATCCTCCAGAACCATGTTCATGTAGTCGTCGTAGCCCATGAGCTTGCCCTCGAGGATCCTGTTGTCTTTCAAAAGCAGCGAGATTCTCTTGTTTATCGACTTCTCAAGCACGTTTAGAGGCATCACCATGGGTTCTCCCCCTAGGGCTGCTGAGGTATCGTCGGCCGCATTTAAAGTTTTCCTCAGTCCCAGGCTCGCTTTGACCGACCGCTGAGTCGTGGCGGCGGCAGTTTCGCGTTTGTATGAGGAATCATACAAAAGAGAAAGACCACGGCGGGAGGCCAGCTAATCTACTCACCTCAAGCCTCCATTGCGGGTCGATGCCGTTCCTTGGAGATGGCGGGGCTATCGTTTCGGTGCTGACTGGCCGGCGCGGGCTCTCCAGTGGCTTGGCGGGGCCGTCACATCGAATAGTTACTTATCTGCCGTCTGCTATTCAGAAGCAGGTGAAATCATGGAGAAGGAGAAAGTAGGGGAGGTGTTCCACTATTTCACGAAGGCGGGCGTGGCGGCGATCAACCTGACCGACAGCTTCCTGCAGGTTGGCGACACGATACTGATTCAAGGCGTGACGACCAACGTGACCCAGAAGGTGGAGTCGCTGCAGATCGAGAACACCCCCGTCCAGCGAGGAGAGAAGGGCCAGAGCGTGGGGACAAAGGTCTCGGAGAGAGTCCGAGAGAAGGACCTCGTCTACAGGGTCGTCCAGGAATAGTCGTCCTCAACGTCTTCGGCCCGCTGAGCCAGTCTGCTGTCGTCAATCCTTAAGTGCATTCAGCCGATTCACCCTTGATGCCGAGGATAGCCCCGCCCATCCGACAGCTCCGCTATGGAGTCGGGGAGGATTTCACCGCCATAGGCGCATTGAAGGCGGGAGCAGAGGCAATGGGCCGCAAGGCCACCTATGCATGGCTCATGGGCTGTGGCGGGTCGGCATTCCGTCTCTACTGGAGTCAGGACTGGAGCCTCGACATGGCTAACTTCGTCACAGAGAATGTAGTGGGGACGGCGGCCAACTCCATCGGGCTTGATGCGGAGGCACACATGGGCGAAGATGCTGACCATGTGTGGCGGCTCGTGAAAGAGACAATCGACGTTGGCTCACCCGCTCTCTCCTGCGGGTTGACGAGTCCGTTCGAGACGTGCTTGATAGCGGGCTACGATGAACAGCCGCGGAGGATCTACATCAGGGGCTATCTGGACGAAGGGGAGGACTACTCTCCCGTGGAATTCAGACCCTGGTATGGCTGGTGTCATGAAAAGTTCGGCCTCATGCCGATCACGATCCTGCGGAAAGGGAAGGAACCTGATATCCCCGCCATGATTCGTGCCTCGTTCGAACGGGCCTTGAAGCTTGCAGGCGAAGGACGAATAGAGGCAGACTACTGTGATGTCCACAAGAAGAAGCACGTCCTCGTTTCCGGTCTGGATGCATACATGGCGTGGGCGGGCGGAATCTCCGAGAACCCGAATGGAGAGGCGGCTCACAGGGGATTTGCGACATCGCTGCTCATGAATCAGCTCATAGACTCGCGGATGGCCGCCGAGAACTACCTTCTGGATCTGTGCAACAGAGTGAGGCCAGCCGCATTGCTCCTCTCAAGGGCCGCAGAACACTACGCCCACGAGGTGCTCGCGCTGAAGCGCGCCCGCGAGCTGATCCCTTACCCACAGACGACGCCAGAGAAGGCGGCCGATCGCCTGGAGAAACTCCTGGGGGACGAGGAGAGGAGAGCGCAGTACGCCAGTCTCCTGAGGACGGCGCGCGAAGAGGACATGGAGTCTCTTGGTTGGATCAGGAAGGTCATGGAGGGAGGGATCCTCTAGCATCCCGCCGAAAGCCTTCGAACCGCCCCGCCACAACTTTACATCTCATAGTTAGTATTAATAAGCGAGAATCGCGTAGATGAAGGGCAAGGAAGGGACTATCACATGGCTAAGATGAAGGCCTGTCCGGTGTGCGGACAGAACGTGTCGCTGGACAAACTCGAGATGCACGTCAAGAAGGTCCACCCGAGAGAGAAGGTAGACATCCAGCTCGACGAGGAAGAGAAGAAGGAAGTCGCGGAGGCGAAGAAAGCTTACAAGCCCTCAGGAGCACCGGGAGGGAAGTGGATCATCCTCGTCGCGGCAATCGTGATCGTAGTTGTGGTAATCGCCTTTGTCGTGCTCCCGAACACCACGTTGACAGGCAAGGACGCGCCGGACTTCACGCTGCCCGATACTGCCGGCGTTCCCTGGAACTTGGAGTCGCACAAGAGAGTAGGCGAACCGATTCTCCTCGAATTCATGCACCCAGACTGCGGCGCATGCAAGTCGGTCGCTCCGACGGTGCTCGCACTCTACGACAACTACGGCTCCAAACTTGAGTTCGTTACCATAGCGATCAAGCTTGAGGTGGAAGGTTACAGGAACCCGCCTGATGCCAGCATGGTCAGCACCTTCAAGACGCAGCATGGGACTCCTTGGACGTACCTGTACGAAGGCGGCGGCAGCACGACTGTAAGAGACCGGTACGAAGTGACCGCCACCCCGACATTCTACCTCCTAGACAAGCAGGGCAAGATTGTCTATACGCAAGTAGGCACAAGGGACTACGCCACCATGCGAGACGCCATTCTGCCGTACCTGTGAGGTGTCGTCACGCCGATACGCGAGAGCCACGTGCTAGTCGCTGTGCTGGCACTCAGCTTGGCAGGCATAGGCCTTGCGACCTTCCTGGTTGCGAACCACTATCAGTACGTCGGGGCCGAGTTCTGCAGCATCGGGCCGCTCCTGAGTTGCGAGAACGTGAACACGGGCCCCTACTCGACGATTCCTGAGGGTGGCGGTGGCATACCATGGTCAGTCATCGGCCTCGCCAGTTTCGTCGTTATGTTCGCCCTAGCCTATCTCCGATTGTACTACCCGCACAAAGACACCAAGGGACTGTTCCTTCCTCTCATGGTTGCTGTCTCGTGGATTGGAATCATATTCGTAGTCTACCTCAACTATCTCGAAGTGTTCAAGATACATCAGATCTGCTTGCTGTGCGCAGTATCACACATCATCATGACCGTAATCTCATGGCTCGCTACATGCTGGTACTTCTACGGGCAGCACGGCGCCAAGACTGAGGCTGGAGTCGAGACTAGTCAGACTCCCGACGACTGACGCTAGCCACATATGTTCCACTTCAGTTGCTTCTGCGATTGTCCTACAGTCAAACGAAGGCTACAACGATGGATAACTTGCTCACCCCGCCATCGTCGTCCGTGACTCTCACCTTCAGCTCGTGCGTCCCTGCCACAGTGTACGCGTGCACCTGGACATCGGTGGCGGTGGGCTGGGATGTGCCGCCATGGCTGGGGTATGGGCCTGGTCCGACTCCGTCGTCGTAATAGGTCCTGGCGGTGGCGGGAGCGCTGTCTCCCCATTCCCGCTCGAACGTGAGGTAGTTGCTTCCAGGGTCGGTGGCGGTGGTGATGAACCCTTCTCGCCAAAAGCGAGTTGAGGCTCACTATCCAATTCCAAGTGTCCTCATGACGCACGTTGAACGTGTGGTGCATCTCCGCCGGCGATCCAGAGTCGAATGTGAAGGTTAACCAGGCGGGCGTGGCGCCGTTAGGCTGACCGTTCACTTTGTCGTCCTCCGGGGTGTAGGCGATCCTGAGGGAGCGCCCTTTCGTCGGATCCATCGAGAGGGGGAAGGAAGGGCGAAAGGCTTCCTACGACAGAGAGTGTCTCCTCCTGCGTCTCTGCCTCGACAGGCTGGAAAAGGTCGAGTCCATACTGGGTGAGCTGCCTGATGACCACCGCCCCGGGCTAAGGAAGCTCGCGGAGAGGACAGAGGAAGGAGATATCACCACCCGCCAGGCCTCGTGGCAGGTTTTCGACCTGCTGTGGCGGTGGCAGTCGCAGTACGCGAACTGGGTCGTGAGTGTGCTGAAGTCATTGAGTGAGACGCGGGAAGAACTCACTCACTTCTACGAACACTCCGAGGTACTCAGGACATCGAATGAGGTGGAGCGCCTTTTCTCCAGGACAAATCCTGAGCGGGTGAAGAGGCGGTTCAGAACCGAGGCTGGAATCACCAGTCACCTGAGCGCGAAGTACGCCGCTAGGAGGAGCATTCAGGATCTATTGGCGGTGTGAGAAATCCCTAACAATACTTCGTGGGTTCGGGTATTCCTAGGACCTCGGTAACCAGTGCCGGAGACACCCGTTTGGCGGTCCGTCTTCGAAAGCGTCCTCGATTTATCAGGAACGACTCCACGATGTTCTCAATGACAATGCGGTGCACCTTCTCGAATGAGGGGAGGTTTCCCCGGTCTCCCGCCCTCGCCCGCAGCGTTGTCAGGAAAGCGTAGGCGAGACATATCATGGCCGTGTGATGGTGTCACCCCCGCCATCCCCTGCCCTCGAAGTCGGCCAGCCCGAAAACCCGGTCATCGGTTTCTTGCTCGGCGCCACCTGAGCTCATCGCGGATTCTGGCTGCGGTTCCATAGGTTCGAATAGAAAGGGTCAAATACAGTAACACGATTCTAGGAATCGTAATACCAGGAAGGAGAACCATGCACATACCCGATGGTTTGATGGATCCGGCTGTCTGGATCGCAGGTTTCCTGTTGGCGGTGCCCATCCTTATCTTGACTTTCCGCAAGCTCGGCAAGCAGGCAGGAGACGAGCAGATACCATTCATGGCGGTCCTCGCCGCCGGGATATTCGCAGCGCAGATGCTTAACTTCCCCGTGGCGGGAGGAACAACAGGGCACCTCATAGGCGCGGCGTTGGCGGCAATATTCCTCGGCCCGATTGCGGCTATGGCGGTTCTCACCGTGGTGATTGTGATCCAGTCGCTGTTCTTCGGAGACGGCGGAATAACTGCCCTCGGACTGAATCTTCTCAACATGGCGGTGGTGGCGCCGCTGGTGGCGTGGGTTACGTATCGAGGTCTCCAACGAAGATCAGGAACGACTGCAATATTCGCTGCCGCTTGGATCTCCGTTTTCATTGCCGCATTCGCCGCCGCCATCGAGCTTTCAGCCAGTTTCTGGCTTTCTGGCGGGGTCTATGGTGTGACGCCCTGGGTCTCTTTTCCCGCCATGCTCGGATACCATGCAATCATAGGTTTCGCCGAGGGCGTCATCACAGTGGGCATCTGGACGTTCGTTTCGCAGGTAGCTCCCGAGATTACCAGGGCGGCGAATTCCGGTAGAGAGGAGGCGACCCAGTGAAACGCAATCACGTCATAGCCCTCTTGGCGGTCATAGTCGCTTTTGCCGTATTCCTTCCTCTCTATTACTTGTTCAGTTATGGTAAGAACGACGCACTGGAGCAGACGATCGACGAGGGCAACGGCACGACTGGCGGGACATACAATGCGCCTCTCTCTTATGGCGGGAACTACCTCGAGAGCCTTGCATTCGGAGTAATTGGAATCATTGCGGTCTTTGGCGTGACCTATCTTCTGCTGTTGGCGGTCCGGAGGAGAAAAAGGAGAGGCGATGAATAGCATCATTTGGATTGCGGCAGCGGCCCATCTGACAACGCCGACTTCACCGGACGAGTTCGCGTCACAGAGCCGCTACTACCGTCTCGACCCGAGAGCGAAGATCGTTTCGGCGATCGTGTTCGCGGTCTGCGTCTCTCTGGTCGCCCAGGTCTGGCCACTCGTTGCCGCCTTTCTTGCATCAATCGTGATACTCGCATTGAGTGGGCTCAGGTTGAGGGCCCTGACCCGCCAGATGCGACTGGTTGCTCTCCTGATCTTGATGATAGCGTTGCCGGTGTACTTCTCCCGCGGGCCTGAGGCATTCCTTGCGATGCTCCTTCGCATCTCGTCTGCGACGCTCGTTCTCTTGGAAATGGTCCTGACTACCGCCAGCGCTGACCTCGCGAACGGCCTAAGGCGACTTGGCCTACCAAAGACTTTCGTAACTCTCCTTGCGATGACCTACCGCTATCTCTTCCTCTATGGAGATGAGGCAAGACGGATGACCAGAGCCCGTGAAAGCAGAGGTGTCGGGCACGGGCGGAACATCCTCGACAGGCGTGTATTGCAGACGATCTCGTCCACGGCGGGACTGATCCTCGTCAAGGCGTACGGCAGGGCTGCGCGGATTCACAGGGCAATGAAGGCCAGAGGGTATTCGGGCGAGGCGCTCACTGGAAGGAAGTTGAGAATGACATTGCCTGATGGCGGGCTGGTCGCAGTCCTTTCAACCTTCTCCATCTTGCTGCTGCTGGCCAACTGGGGGTTCATGAGTTGGATGCGATTCTGACCCGCGGCCTCGGCTACCGGTATGAGGATGGCACGGTGGCGATTGATGGTGTTGACTTGGCCATACGCGAGGGGGACCGCGTCGCAGTCCTGGGACCGAACGGGGCGGGGAAATCGACTCTGCTCGAACTCTTCATGGGCTTCCATTTCCCCTTCACCGGCAGCGTCGAGGTATTCGGCCAACCGCTCCGCAAACCGAACGCGGATCTCTTGAGGCGTCGACTTGGCCTCCTTTTCCAGGATCCCGACGACCAGATATTCCTGCCGAGGGTCTGGGACGATGTCGCGTTCGGACCGATCAACCTCAAGTTGGATGGCGGGGAATTGGACGCGCGAGTGGAATGGGCCCTGAAGTCCGCAGGCGCCTGGGAACTCAGGGACAGGGTTCCGCACCGCCTCAGTTACGGTCAGAAGAAGAAAGTCGCGATCGCCGGCGTGCTCGCGATGAAACCGGATGTCCTGCTTCTCGATGAACCGACGGGGGGCCTCGACCCGAAGTCTCGTGCCGAGCTGATCGATGTGGTGAACGGCCTGGACAAGACGCTTGTCGTCGCCACTCACGATGTCGACGCCGCTGTCGCAATGACGAAACGGGCGGTTGTGATGCAGGTACGCAAGCTGGCCGAGGGCGGGTTCAGGGAGATACTTTCAAACCACGATCTCCTCGACCAGGCGAACCTCGAAGTCCCCGCCATAACCCACCTCTTCCAAGTTCTCGAAACCCTCGGCTATCCCTACGAGCAGCTCCCCCTCGAGATCGATGAGGCGGTGGAGCAAATCACGAGGACACTCGTCAGCGGAGAGAGACACGCGCACCTGCACATTCACGAACATGAGCACGACAACGGGAATGTCAAGAAGCACTCGGACAAGCCACATGACTGAGGACATCACAAGGAATATGGAGTAATCCTGCGACAATACCTCCCCCCGCAAAACGTTTTATCGCCGAGCACTTTGCCGCAGCCGTGGGACTCCTGGTTCGTTTCGCCAGCAAGTGGGTCGCCGGCGTCAACATGGAGGATGCTCTCAAACGCGCAGAGAAAATCAACCAGTCGAAGTTAGGCGCAGTCATCAACATACTCGGCGAGCACTACGAGGAACGTGAGTCTGTGGAGGAAACGGTCGCTGAGTACGTCGCCCTCATTGAGAGTATCAAGGAGCGCAGTCTCGATGCGGGCATATCGATCAAACTCAGCCAGTGCGGACTGATGATTGACGAGGCGTACTGCGCGGGCAACGTGCAGAGGATTCTCGCGAAGGTGATGGAGCATGGCGGCTTCCTCTGGATCGACATGGAGAGTTCGGAATACACTGACGCAACAATCCGAATCTACGAAAAGTGCCTCGACGCCTACCCGAAGGTCGGCTTGGCGGTGCAGTCAAACCTGAAGAGAACCGAGGCCGACGTGCGTCGGCTGGTCAAGAAAGGAGGGAAAATCAGGCTGTGCAAGGGCGCTTACCGCGAGGGCCCTTCGATTGGCTATCCGAAAAGGGCGGATGCCACCGCCAATTATGCGAGGATATTGAGAGTCCTGTATGAGGAGGGGGACAATTTCGCCGTCGCAACTCACGACATTAACATGATAAACGAGGCACTCGACCTGAGCAAGAAGATTAAGAGAGACTTCGAGTTCCAGATGCTCCAGGGCGTGCGGGAAACGACGGCGGTGGAACTCGTCAATCAGGGCCATAGGGTGCTCTTGTACGTGCCATACGGCCCCCGCTGGCTCGCGTATTTCTCAAGACGGTTGAAGGAAAGACCGCTGAACATAATCACGATGTTCAAATCGCTTGTCAGTGGCTGAGGCGACCGGAACCTTCTTACCAGAATTTACTCCCTTACTAGGTATCCACGTGAGTTTAATATACGGTCATGGGTTCCTTCGATTTCGAGACTGAATGATCTCTCTGCCAGCCTGGCTCCCGTACATCCTGACGGTCTTTCTCGTGCTGAGCATCGGCGTCTTCTTGCTCCGCCTCTTTTACATCGTCCGCCTCCTGCACGTGGGGAAGGCGAAGGAGAAGCGGTGGGATCACCTCGGGCGGCGAGTCGTCAATCTCATCACCCTCGGGATCTTCCAGAAGAAAGTCTATCACAGGGCCCCGGCGGTGGGGCTCCTGCACGGGTTCATATTCTGGGCGTTCGTCATCCTGGGCGCGAGCATCGTCGAAATCACCGCCCAAGGGTACGCGCTAGGGTGGCGGATTCCGGTGCCCGAGGTCCTGCGCGGCCCGCTGTATCTCGTGGAAGAGATCGTCGCAGCCCTCGCAATCCTCGGCGTGGGCATGGCCCTCTATCGCCGCTACGTTGTTCGACCGAAGAAGCTCATGCATGAGGGGTTCCGCGCCGCCACGGTTATCCTCCTCTTCGTCCTGGGCATCGTTTCAACAGTCTTGTTCTACAATGTGGCCGAGCACGCGCGCGGCGTCGCTGTTGACCCGGAGTGGAAACCTATTTCCGCGGCACTCGCGAGTGTCTCAATCGTCCACTTGGACCCCGAGGTCCTGTGGTGGGTCTTCTGGGCCGCCCACGTCCTCTTCCTCTACACCTTCCTCGCGTACGTCCTGTACAGCAAGCACTCGCACATATTGTTCGCGCCGTTCAACTCATTCTGGGTCAGCCTAGAGCCGAGAGGCCTGATCAAGCCCATCGACCTCGAGAAGACTGAGACGTTCGGCGTCCAGCGCGTCGAGCAGTTGAGCCTGCGGCAGCTCCTCGACGGGTTCGCGTGCACGGAGTGCGGGCGGTGCACGGACAACTGCCCCGCCAACGCGACAGGGAAGCCCCTGGACCCGATGCACCTGATCACGAACATGAGGGATACGCTCCTCGAACAAGGATCCGCAATATTGGCGGGG
>Ga0214473_10012154_pt1 | contig 10110 bp, 4 predicted proteins | sample RVTome_7_FD_203509 | JGI IMG/M metagenome (GOLD analysis project Ga0214473, IMG submission 203509) | Soil microbial communities from uranium-contaminated site in the Upper Colorado River Basin, Wyoming, United States - RVT98D197 | ecosystem: Environmental > Terrestrial > Soil > Contaminated >... | reverse complement strand
CGCCTGTCTCATTCGATTCGACCGTAAACATCAACCAAGTCCCCGCGGCTTTCTCCATATGCACTGCTGAGGACCGTGCAGCTCACACATACTCCATCGACTACACGGCGAGTTCGAATGTCGCAATATTCTCCATCATGACTGACATCTTCTTTGGCGGCCCCTCGACGGTCCACATCGACCTCGAGATCGACAACATGCCAGCGGAGATTCACGTCGTGCTTGGCGCCGGTTCACTCTCTGTGGGCGTCTCAAGCAATGTGGGCATGGTTCAGCTGTCGGCGACGGCGAACCTAGGACTTGCCGAAATCCCGACGATGTTCAACGTGATGCTTCAGCTAAATGACATTCCCAGCTTCACGGCGAGCTGGTCTCAGACATCTTCGACAAACAGCTTCAGCCTCGACACCGCCAGCCCGAGTTCCTGCATAGGGTCCATAAGATTCGCATTCGCGAACGGTGCTCTGATGTACCCGGCCGAGGACGGTTCCCACCCAACGGCGCACTATCTCTTCGCCTACTCTGATGCGACTCCGTTGATGGCAATCGCACTCAGGCTCATAGGGGTCAGCCACATCGGGTTCGTGCAGAACAACAACCTAGGGACGAACACCTTGAGCCTGAAGTTCTGCGGTAACAACCTGTTGTATGTCCTGGCTCACACGACCGTCGGCAGCCTGATGACGCCGGGCCATCACATCGACCTTAGAGTAGTCGTGGACCTAACCCCGACGGAATTGACGGTGAGCTGGACAGATCCGTTCGTTCTCACCCTGACAACAAACCAGCCGATCAACTCGATTGTAAGCGACCTCACACTTGACACACTAGTGGCCCATGCTGAGATTCTTGACATTCCCGCCAACATGACATGGACCATCGCCCCGAGCGGTTCGATATCTTTCAGCGCAGACAGCTCGATAGGCACGGTCTTCGTCGAGGCGAAGGATCCGAACGGACTATTTGGCGCGGGGAGCTTCTTCGCTGGCGCTCCAATCAGACTTCTCACGCTGACGATACATGATGTATCAGACTTCACTGCGACTTGGAGTTCAACGACCTCGGGACCTTGGACATCAATTGCGTTCCACTCCCTCATGGGATTCGAAGGCCTCACGTTCGCAGTCTCCACGTCCCAGACCGGATACGCCACACACCCGGGACCTGAGCCCAACCGAGCGGCGTTCTACAATGATGACTCGCTGGACCTGGGCAATGGCCTGGTGATGGAGGCATCTCTGTGGATCACTCTGATGCACGTGACACGAGCTGAGCTTTCCTGGGGTGGATCGCCAACCACGGCAATCGTCGGTTTCGGCACCTTGATGGCTCACGAACTCAGTTTCTGGGTCAGGCTCAACGGCGCATCAGCGCTCAACCCAGCGGCACCGAAGCTGTTGACAATCCACGTGGCGACTTCTCCATTGCCGACGAGCATGGACCTGACATTGAAGCCGACTGAGTCGTTCACCTACTCGGCGAGCGGCACAATCGCTTCTATCATGGCTGATGTGTACATCGGAGTCCTGCCGGATCTCACACACGTCTTCGGAGAAATCGACGGAGTGCCAAGCGGAGCCAGCGGACACTGGACCGCCAACTCGTTCAACCTGGCCCTCGCTCCCTCGTCTTCGATCGGCATGATCAGTCTCATCATCACGAACCCGGTTGGTCTTCTAGGCAGCCCATACAAGCGGTTTGAGGTTGAGGTGATCGGCGTGCCTCGGAGCGTCGACGCAGCGTGGAACCTCGCAACGAACACTGCCTCTCTTACATTCAGCGATGGATCCTACGGCGGCGGACTCGGCTCTTTCAGGGCACTCGTCACGGCGCAAGACGAGATTCCGACGACAGGTTACATCAACAGTCTTGGCGGGGCACCCGCGTCCTGCATGACTACCTACTCCCCGTTCACGGAGACGATCGACCAGAGATACTGGTCTCAGGGCCAGGGCAGTGCCGCCTCTAGGCAGACTCTCATCGACAACATCCGGGCAACATACTGCCGCGACCCAAAGCTCAACACCGTCTCGGACGACTACGTTGTCTATCTGAACTCGCCATCAGGTAACATCCTCGCTCTCAGAGCCCGCGAGCTCAACAGGCTCGCTGCGACTCTCGACCCGAATGTGGGCAACGCCGAGGTTCGCTTCACTGACGGCGCATACCTGGCAAGGCAGTTCTACTTCCGCTCGGAGAATGGCGGGTCGAACACTGTAATGGTCGCGGAAGCATCGAAGCTTCCAGACGGACCTGCCCCGAACAGGCTGGGCGTGACATGGGACGTCCCGGGCAACCACTTCACGTACGACATATCCGAGGTCCTGCCGTTCCTCGACATCTACATGGGGCCGACCGACCCGACTGGACTTGGCATATCTTTCACCAAGCTGCTGTTCGTGAACGTTCCAGCAACAGGCAGCCTGGCATGGGATTTGCACACCAGGTCGAGCGGGTTCTTCGAGTTCCTGGTGAGCAGCGAGTTCGAGTTCGGCATCGTCAGGCAGGAGTCTTCAGGGACGAGGTACGTCGCTTACGTCAAGATGAGCAGCCTCCACCTGATATACTCGATAAGACTGCCGGGCGAGGGACCGTGCAGTGGCAGCTACGATGTGTGCTACCCGATACTTCACGTCCACATCGACCTGCACACGCACGGGGGACCCGTCAACGGCATCTTCGGGATCTATGAGAGGAAAGGCAGCCTGCTGGCACTGACTCCACCAGGTCCTTCGCCGACAAACCCAGACTACGTTCCGCTGTGGACCTTCACGCTGGCTGGATTCACGTACTTCACGTTGAACATCGATTGGGACGCAGGATTCAGCATCAGTCTCGAATGGTGCGGCCCGATCCCGTGCTGGATAGATGTCGATGTGACCATCCTGCCAGTGATCTCGTTCGGAACGGACCTCAACCCGTGGATCGACTTCTGGTGGAATGACAATGTTGGGGACAGTACCAGCGTCGTGGGCATCACATTCTACTACCAGATCAACGTCGCAGACTACACCAACTCAGACCCGGTCGACCTGTTCCCGGTCACGGGCCTGTACGCCGACGGCCCATCGCTCAACGTCGACCTCACTGAAATCAAGGCAGGAATCGACTTCGAGCTGCACGGGCTGCACCAGCAGTCGGACCACCCCAACCCAGGCTTCTGAAGCGCTGCACAAGAGATAGCGAGGGGGGCTGGTGCACCTGGCCGCAAGACCCGGTGCACCTTAATCTCCTTCCAGATGAACCAGCAACGCCGGGAGACAAGCGCAGGCTAGAGGGCTCTCTCCCAGTCCCAAGGCTCTCCGCTGAGGGCCTTCAGTTTCACGTGGTCGAGACAGCCTTGCTCAGCCAGCTTGTTCACGACATGTGCAGCGTACGCAGGGGCACCAGTCGCACCAGGGGAATTGAAGTTCAGGACGTGGAAGGACCCGGGCCCTGAGATCTCGATCGCCTCCTTCGCGAGCTGACCTCGCCGATCCATAACCACGCTTCTGATGCCAGCAGTCCCCTGGGCGACCAAGTGTTCGATGCGGAGGCGGGGGATGAAGCGCTGAACGCGGCGCAACATCTCTGTCCTCGCGAGAGAGCTCCACATCTCGTTCGCAGAGAGAGCGACGAAGTCCCTGTTGAGCCACACTCGGATCTTGTTGATCGTCGGAGGCTCGAAGAGATCGCTCAGCCACGTCGGGCCATGCCTGAGCAGACCCTTGTAGGCAATGGGGCTCGGCACGGGAACGGCGTTGGGCCCGATCTCCCGCTTCCCGTCAACGCGCACAATCCAGTGAGGATCGAGGAACGGAAACTCTCCTTGGCGGGGGACGCAGTACACGTTGCGCGTCACTATGTGAGCGATGCGCTCGTCCACCGTCCAGTACTCTCCTCTGAAGTGCATGTCTGCATACTCTCCCGCCAAACCGAAGATGTGAGCGATGTCGACGGCGTTGCCGCCCGCGCAGTTGACTGTGAGGCGGGCGACAATCGGATCCCCTTTTCTTCTCGTGAACAGCAGATTCTCGTCCCCTCGATTCTCGACACGTTCGACCTCCTGGTCCATGAGGAATCTAACGCCCGATTTCTCTGCGTCCCTGCGAAGCGACTCGGTGAAAGCCCGGAAGTCCACCACCGTGTCGGTCTTGATCAGAAGCGCTCCCGCACAACGCACATTCGGTTCAATCTCAGACACTTTGACCGGGCTGAGCAGCTCGAGCTCGGAGGGATCCATTCCGTTCGCTCTGGCATACTCCACGTTCTTCTCGAGAGACTTCACCTGCTCTTCGGTCGCGGCGACCTTTAGCGTCCCGACCTCAGCCCACGGGAGGTTCCTCGCAGCAGCATATTGCTTCCACATCGGATAGGACAGCCCCGCCACTTTGGCGAACAGTTTCCTCTCCTTCGGGTGAAGATAGAATGGGCGGTGAATCACGCCTGTGTTGCGCCCGCTCGCATGGCGCGCCACCTGAGGCTCCCGTTCGACAAGCACGATCCTGCCCTCATAGCGTGCCCCCAGCCAACAGGCCACGGCTGTCCCCAGCACGCCACCTCCAATGACCGCCACATCCCAGCGTTCCACCAGTTCACGCAACCCAGGAGACGCCGAACTCCCCGCCAATCTTCTTCAGAGACTCGGCCACCTTGGGTCCCAGCGGTATGCCATGCTTGAGGCGGTCTCTCTGGGCTGAGAATCCTTTCTCTCCATGCACGTAAATGTGGTCGCACCCGTCGGCCTTGGGGCTGCCGCGAACGCTGTCCATGAGAGATTGCATGTCTCGCTTGAACTCCCGGAGTGGTCTGAACGCTTCCACGCTGATCGCGCCGAAGAAATGGCTGATGTTTGCGTTTGACTCGTCCACATACGTTCCGAGGGCGGAAGGGGAACCGGACAACAACGCGCACAGAACCTCCACTGCCATGGCGAGACCGTACCCTTTGTGGCCCGAGTACAGCTCACCCTCTCCTCCGAGAGGCAGGATGCCCCCGCCGGCGCGCGTTGCAAGGTTCTGCAGAACCTCTTTCGGGCTCGTCGTCCCTTTGCCGCGTGAGTCGACAGCCCAGCCGGGTGGGAGCGGCTTCCCCTCGCGATCGTGTACCTCAAGTTTCCCGCGCGGGACGACAGATGTGGCCATGTCCAAGAGAAATGGGTCACCTTCGGCCGGCGCGGAGATGCTGATCGGGTTGGTTCCGAAGATAGCGTCCCGCCCAAAAGTGGGGACGACCAGCGGCGCTGCGTTCGTCATGGACAACCCCACGCAGCCTTCCTCGGCGGCCATCAACGAATAGTATCCTGCGATGCCGTAGTGGTTGGAGTTCCGCACGGTAACGAAACCCATGTCGTGGGCCTTCGCCATCTCGATCGCAAGCTGCATGCCCATGTGGCCGACCACCTGCCCCAGACTCTTGCCACCGTCGATGAGGGCGCTGGTCTCTGTCTTGTGCACGACCTTGGCGCTGTTCGTGGGCTTCATCAGGCCCTTCCGGAGACCGTCGACGTATCGCGGGAGACGGGCTACGCCATGCGACCCTTTGTTTCTCAGGTCGGCAAGCACGAGAACGTCTGTCGAGACTCTGGCGTCTGGCGGGGGCACGCCAAGCTTCTCGAAGACTCTCACGCAAAATTCCACGAGGCCATCCTTGGATACCCTGGTCTCTTCGGTCATGCGCTGCCTCCTCATCCTCAGTCGGCAGTGGGGGAAAGGCGGTTCGCCGAATCAGCCTTACGCTCGCGTGCGGCGTTCCTAGAAGCCCGCGAAGACATATGAAGCGGGGCGTGAGCTGGTTCAAATCCCCGATGTCTGCCTCGTGGATCTGCTCGTCTATGGGAGCGCGCTCGGAAGTCTCTTCAGATCGTCCATTCGCCTGTTGACTGCCGCCCAGTCGATGTTGTCCAAGAATGCCTGGAGGTAGTCTGCCCGCTTGACCCCATAGTCGATGAAATAGGCGTGTTCGTAGACGTCCAGAATCAGCAGAGGCCATGTCCACCAAACGCCGCCAATGTCGTGCCTCTCGGACACGTAGTTGTGCAGCCTCCCGTCCAGGAAGTTGAACGCCGTGACGACCCATCCTCTTGCTGAAGTACCGGCCGCCTTGAGATCCTTCACGAAGTTGTCGTATGAGCCGAAGTCTCTCTTGATCAACTCTGCGATCTTGCCGGTTGGCTGCCCGCCACCGCCACCGAGGTTCTCGAAGTACCCTTCGTGGAGTGACACGCCGTTCGTCGCAAATATCTCCTCGATCTTCAGCTCGCGGTAGTCGCTGTAGGTTCCGTTCCCGGCAGCCTCGACCTTGCTGAGCTTCTCGTCAATCTCGTTAATCTTGTTGACGTAGCCCTTGTAGAGAGTGTCCCTGTGTTCCTGTAGCTGACGGTCGCTGATCTTCTTCAGCTTCCCTTCCAGCGGGAAGCTCCTCACAGTTCTCTTCCCCTTTTCCGCCCGCAGATACTCCATGTTTTCACATTCCCGCCATCGCGATATTGCCGCCTTGTCGAAGGCTCATGTCGCGAAGATGCGTGGCGGGACGCGGATGCTACGCTCGCTTAAAAAGGTGTTCAGAAATGAGAGTCTTCAGTCCCATTTCTCGAAGCGCACGAGACTGAACCCCATCTGTTCGCAAAGGGGCTTCGTTTCCTCGAGCATGTGCCTCAGGCCACAGATGTAGACGTGCTTGCCCGAGGCAACCTTGATCTCGCTTCTGAGGAAATCCTGAACGTGACCGACACGGCCTTTCCACTCAGGCGTCTCGGGCCTGCTGATGACATACACCAGGTGGAAGTCGGAGTGGTCCCGAGCTAGCTTCTCCAGATATTCGCGGTACATCATCTCCTTGACATACCTTACACCGAGGAACAACCAGAAGTTCCTCGCGGTGTCCACGTCCGAGTCTCTTCGGTATATGTGACCCAGCATTGAGATGAAGGGTGCGACCCCCGTCCCGGTCGCGATGAACACGACATCGTTCATCACAGGCTCCAAGAGTACGAATCGCCCTAGCGGACCCCTCATCCTCACCTGCGTTCCAGGCGACAGGCTCGCGAGGTAGTTTGACATGAAACCATCGGGCACCTTCCTGAGGCAGAGTTCGAGGTAGTCCTTCTGCTCGGGAGGAGAGGCGATGCTGTACGGGCGGGAGATGCTCTTGCCTTCCTTGTCCACCATCACGGAGACGAATTGGCCCGGTTGGAAGTCGAAAACGCCGCCATTGATCTTCAGACGCACGAACGAAATCGTGTCAGTGAGGTTCTCGACTTCTTTGACTGTGGCCCAGACACTCTGCGAGCGGAACCTAATTGCCGGTTCCGGAATTGTCTGAGCGATCGGGCTCTTTGCCCCCGCCTGCTGCTCCATCCTGTGACCGATGGTTTGCAGCTAGTGCTCTCTGATAAATGTTTTGCATGGGATGGGGTGTTGACCGGAAAACCGTGGAAGTATCCGAAATGAGCGTTTGAAATCTACCCATACGCTACTCACGGCCCCGATTGAATGCGATTCGTGAGGCAGCTGGTCGGCATGCCCGGTTGCCAACCTCACATGGATTGAGGAGATTCTGCGGTCAACAGTGGTAGATTGATTCGACTGTCTCTCTGACGGGCTGTTCCGTGCTTGTCGAAGACAGGCAGAGTCAAGCGAAAATGGATGTGGAAATCAGCGTGAGGACTGACCGCCAGACAGTCAGCACTAGGCGGGGAGCAGCGCAGGAGCAGAGGAAAAGCAGAGGAAAGGTAGAGGAAAGGCAGAGCATTTCTCCATTGCGGACAGATTCATCCATGGAGTATTGAGCGGTTTCCGTGCTTGCAGACACCACCATGTGATATGATAATGGTCTGCCCTATGAATCAGAACGGAGCTTCTTGATGAGCAAGACCTTCACGAAGTCATTGACTGTGAAGGAAGTGACTATTGAGAACGCCAAGACTGCAGCGATCTCTGACAGGGGGATTGCCGACAGTTGGGGCAACCCCACGGCGGCCAAGAGCCCAACAACAACGATGTCGGCCATGACAAACGCCAAGAGTGTGTTGCTCGGTCTTGATTTCCAGAAGTGGTCTCGCTCTCTGAGGATGAGAACGTTCAGGACTCCTAGAAACACGAGATAGGCGAATGTGAATGTGTGCAGATGGCCCACATCGCTCTCAAGCGCGAAGAAATGGAATCCCGCGTAGAGCAGTAGGAAGGATTCTGCCACCGTGAGGACGCCTAGGAGAACGGCTATCCTGACAAGCCGCTCAATGTCCCATTTCTCGGGCTTAGTCGAATAATTGGCCCTGTCGGTCGAGATCGCGAGGGTAACGAAATCGGTCACAAACAAGAAGAGGACCATGCTAAGAACTGAGACGACGAACTCTCCGGTGAGAAGGAAGGCCAGGACAGCGAAAACAACGACCTGGAAAGTCTTGGTGACCTTGTTCATGATCCATGTGACGATCCTCTGGTGAATCATCCGCCCAGACTTGATCAAGTCCACAATCCCTCCGAGACCCTCCTTCGTGAGCACCACGCTGGATGATGACTTCGCGATGTCTGTGGCGTTGCTTACGGCGATGCCCACCTCTGCCTGCCGCAGAGCCGGAGCGTCGTTGACGCCATCTCCAGTCATCCCAACCACATGTCCCCGCCCCTGGAGAGAGCTGACGACCAGGTACTTATCCTCCGGGTAAATCTCTGCAAACCCGCCAGATTCCTCTACAATCCTCGCACGCCTGTCCTCATCCGGTGATTTCTTCAGCTCAGAAATTTCGACGATATTCTCTCCCAAGCCGACATCAATCGCCGTCTCGCGGGCCACGGCCAGCGCGTCTCCGGTGAGCATCTTCACCCTGACTCCTGTCTCGTGAAGCTCTCGGATCAGCTGAGGTGAATCCGGCCTGAGGCGGTCAGCAAGAGCGACAATCCCCGCCAATTCTGCCTCGGAGTCGGACGGACCGACAGCGACGGCAATTACGCGATATCCTCTGTGCCAGAGGCGAGAGAGTTCGGCCGATATCCTCGCCTGAAGCTCCGGACCTGGCTTGACCATTGAGCCAATGGCGCCCACGGCGCCTTTCCAAACGAGGAAACGCTGACCGTCCTTCTCGACCGAGGCTCTGGTCCAGCGGGTGGACGGGTCGAACGGCACGAAGTCCCGCTGCAGATACCCCTCGAGGGCCATGTTCAGATCCCTCGCTGCCCCAAACATGGCGATGTCGATCGGATCTTGGTTTGCTTCCTGAGATGCCAAGCATCCGAAGCGCACGACTTCCTCCTTTGAGCGCCCTGCAAACGGCACTATCTCCGCTGCGAACAGCCTATTCATCGTCAGTGTGCCCGTCTTGTCAACACATAGCACGTCCATGGTGGCGGCGTCTTCCCCCGCGCTCAACCTCGTGACGAGAACGCCTTTCTTCGCAAGACTCAGCGAGCCAATGGCCATGCTTATCGTGAACATCGTCGGGAGCGCCACCGGGATTGCCGAGAGCAACAGGACGACGGACAGCGTGAGAAGGGTGAAAACGTCTCCTCCCCTGATGATGGTGAAAAAGAGACTCGCAAGAATGAGTATCGCAACCATTGCAAGGAGCCATCTGACCACTCGTGACGTTACCTGCTCCATGTGAAGTCTAGGCTTGGCCATCTGGACGAGTTCCACGGTCTTGCCGAAGTAGGTTCGAACACCAGTCGCCGTGACGACACCGGTAGACTCCCACCGCCTTACCAGCGACCCGGAGAAGATCGTGGCGTTGACGCCTTTTTCAACCGGGAGAGACTCTCCCGTCAATGCTGCCTGATCGATCTCGACCACTCCGCCTACAATCCTTATGTCGGCGGGAACGAAGTCCCCTGCCCGCAACCGGACGAAATCTCCCGGAACTATCTCCCTGGCGGGGACGAGTACCCACGCCCCATCCCTCTTCACCCGCGCGGTTACTCGGAGCCGTTGCTTCAGACTCTCGACAGCGGTGTTCGCTCTCGATTCCTGGAAGAAACCCAGGATCCCGTTGAAGATCAACAGCCCAAGGACGACATAGGTCTCCAGCTCACGACGCAAAACCCATGTCAGGACCGCCGTCAGTTCGAGCATCCAAGGAGTGATGCCCCAGAACTTCCTCATGAAAAGGATGACTGGATTCCTCCGCTTCTCGGG
>Ga0214473_10012153_pt1 | contig 10110 bp, 9 predicted proteins | sample RVTome_7_FD_203509 | JGI IMG/M metagenome (GOLD analysis project Ga0214473, IMG submission 203509) | Soil microbial communities from uranium-contaminated site in the Upper Colorado River Basin, Wyoming, United States - RVT98D197 | ecosystem: Environmental > Terrestrial > Soil > Contaminated >... | reverse complement strand
GATATCTGTACCGGGACTGTTGAAAAGGTGGATATTACGACCGACGCCCAGATATTTATGTCGGCCATGTCACGAACTGGAGAGCGTTTCGGTGTGACGCACATTGTCGACATTGTCACAGGCGCTGATACAAAGCGCATCCGTGAACTTGAGCACGACCAGATCAAAACCTACGGCGCCGGGAAGGACAGGGACAAGAACCACTGGCGTTTCATCGCGGATGAACTTCTTGCCCAGGATGTTATTGAGCAGGACGGTGACAGATATCCCGTCCTGAGGCTCACCGAAAAGGGGAAAAGGGTGCTCTTTGGCAAGGAAATAGTCAATGGTATCAAACGGGAAGAGCCTGAAAAGAAGCAAGTCAAGTTAAGAGGAACAGGTTTTGAGGCTTATGACGAGGTGCTATTTGAAAACCTTCGTGCTCTCCGCAAAAGTCTTGCCGATGAGCAGGGAGTCCCGCCGTACGTAGTATTCTCGGACAAGACCCTTCACGAAATGTGCAGACGCTACCCCGCCGCTTTGCACGAGATGGCGGGCATCAGCGGAGTCGGGGATGTCAAACTCGAACGTTACGGGAATACCTTCATAAAGGCCATCACGGCCTACCTTGCTGAAAACCCCGATATCTCGATTCCAGAGCAACGATCTCATAATCCCGCTAGCAGGCCGAGTAGCAATGAAACAAAAGGGGAAACAATTGAGAGGACCTTTGCCCTCTTCGAGCAGGGCCTTTCAATAGAGGAAATCGCCAAGGCACGCAACCTATCAGCATCCACTATTACGGGACATATTGAAAGACTAATATTGAACGGTCGCGACATAGACATCGACCGCCTTGTTGAACCATCAAAGCGCGATGAAATCGAGAGGTCATTCTTGGCTGTCCGGTCTTGGCAGATCAATCCCATCATTGATCATTTGAAAGGGAGCGTAAGTTATGATGAGGCGAAGTTGGTAAGGGCCAGTCTGCAGCGCAAGTTCTCCTATGATTTTGAAAACATGGAAAAAGAACCGGCACAGGACCTGGCAATATCTCCTGATTCATAGATATTTCAAGCTATGAATGATAATCATTCACGTGATGAATTAAAATATAAGAAGCGAGGGAGCTTCTTGAAGATTAATCAAAGGCATAAAAAACGATGTTAGGCCACAATAACAAGTCAGCTTTCTGATATAATAACCCAGCCAACACTTTCGAAGATCCCGATCATTCAATTAGCGAGAAACGATATATTACCTTTGGGTTGTCACAGCAGAAACGGTTGTTGGTTGCTTCTCATACGGAGCGCGGCGATCGAACAAGAATTATGAGTGCGCGTTTGATGACCCGCAAGGAGAGGAGAATATATGAGGAAGGCTGAATCTGACGACCTTCGCCCAGAGTACGAGCGAGAGGACCTGGGTCAAGGAGTCCGTGGCAAATATTTGGAAGCCTATCAGAAGGGCACTAATCTGGTACTCCTAAGTCCCGATGTAGCAAAGGTCTTCCCCACAGAAGAAGCTGTTAATGAGGCGCTACGGTCTCTCACAAATCTTGCGCAAAAAGCGACTGGCCTAACAAAACGATCAACAGGACGCGAAAAAAAACTGCGCGCCGGTTAGCCCGTGGGCCGCGTCCTGCAATCCAACTTTGTGTACTTTAATGTTATCGCGCCGTTTGTCGCAAAAGTGTTCAGTGAAGCTAATGTTCAGGATTGTGGAGAAGTAGCTGGGCAAAAGGTAAAATACCCTTAGGCAGTGAGTATTTGCAACAAAAAGCAAAGGGGAATTCAGGGGTAGAGCAACAATAACGGTCCGGAAAATACCAAATACCACAGACCCCCAATTCTGTTGCGAGCTTGAACTGCGACGGAGCGAGCATTGTCAATAGTGTAGACCAGGCCCTGTTGTTTGAACAAGTAGTCTACTGGTCCTCTCGGTTTTTTGTGATACTCAATATCTTGCTGATTACCGGGCATCTTTGGTTTTCAACCTTTTCTTTCCAGTTAAACTGAATTCATTACTCCTCAACATCACCCCGAAGATCATCCAGATCAATACCTTCGAGCTCCAAGAGATAGTCGTATTTCAAAAGTTGTTTGATTTCAGAAGTTAGCTCTTCGCGTATCTCTTCAAACTCAGGGTCTTTGAAAGCGGCAGACTGATACTTCTCAGCTACCTCGGACAGAAAATAGGGTGGAAATATCTCTGTTGAACCGTAACTTTCGTCGACGCCAAGGCAACCGTCCAAGATCACAAAGTAGATATTTCGAGCTGCAGAGTAATGCCCTTCTTTTTCGAGATTCTTGGCTTTAGCTATGACTGTCTTAAGTCTTCTCGTTATGAGCTCAATGTTAAAATTGGGAGGGTCTAATAGAGATAGAATTTCGTCCAGAACCTTGCTCGGATTGTATTCCTTACCTTCTTTCACAAGCCCAAAATCTTCTATCAATTCGGGCATTGTTTCAGCCAAAGCCATAAGAATGTTGGCTAATTCCGGCCGGCTTTTTGTTTTGATAGCCTCTTCAATGTCCGCGCTTTTTTTGAATGATGACGGTGCTTGGTTATAAGCGAGCGCGGTAGCCACGATGTGTTTACAATATCCCCAACCCTCGAACGGGCAAGTGCAGAAAGCTGACAGGGAAGTTTCGCTGGATATGATAGTTACATCATAAAGGTGAGCACCACTTACTTGAGCTGTTACTTTGTCGCCCTTTATCAATCCCGGTTGCACAAGGCCTCTTTGGTAATAGTCTTCGCCTCTCGCCAAAACCTTTGATTCAGTCTGCTTCTTCAGCAGTTCTAGATTTATTCTCATTGGCTTACCTTTCAACCCGGATATTGCAATAGAATTCAGCGCTAGGCTTGTTATTTTGACTTTATGCTGCGTTAGCCGGCACTTTTTTGTGCTCGGCGTACATCAAGTACGCCTGTGCAAAAAAGCACCGTCTTCCTTGCCTAAAGTCAAAATTCCTGCGCCTATCATCTGAATCTGCCGCAATATCCGGGTTCAAAAAAAGGCCGGCGATGTGATAGGGCGCCGGATTTTGGAATAATTCTATATCAGCTGCAGAAGATTACAAGGAGAGGTTCTGAGTAAAATAGCTATGAATTGATCTTCAAGCCCAATTGAGAGGTATATGTAGGGGAAAAGCGGCCAGGTCTTGCTTTTTGATATTTCTGCAAATCTTGCCAGGCACCTTTTGCGTGCCCAGCAATTTCTTCTCCTGTTTCTTATCAGAACCCGATCAGGCTCAAGATTACGCCGGCGCTAATTGCAAAAACAAACCAGGCTGCAGTATAGATAATCGTTGTTTTCCGGCCTATAACCTTCTGGGCCATGATAATTGTTGGGATACAGGTTCCCACTGAACCCAGGAGGAAGGTGAAGGCCGGGCCAGTTCCGAGGCCGAGCTTCAATAGAGCATAGGTAATCGGAACTTCCTCGCCTTCGCAGACATACAAGGGAATCCCAACCAGCGCCGCCACAAGAAAAGCTAAAGGACCCGCTCCACCGATGTACTGGGGGATAGCGTTTTCGGGAATAAGAACGGTCAAAATTGCCGCGATCAGCATGCCAATCAAAAAGTACTTTCCGAGCTCAAGAATGATGTCATAAAAGCTTCTCCGGAATGATATCTTGGCTTCAACCTCGCAGTCGTCTTCGCAGTCTGCTCCGCAGTCGCATGTTGCCGGTGTGTCGGATTTGTTAACATAGGAAGGATTGGCAAAGGCCGGCTTTCTCTCGAGGAGGTTCAGGGCAATACCCAAAGGTGGAATAAATACAAAGGGAAAAATCAGCCGGGCCAGTGTCAGCTTCCATCCCAAAACAGCATAGGTCAAAACAACTGTTTGCGGACTCAACAGGGGTGACATCATAATAAAGGCGGTTGTTGTTCCAAGCCTTGCTCCTTTCTTCCTTATCCCGTCAGCCATTGGCATCGTTGCGCACGAGCAACCGGGCAATACTGCTCCCAGTACACTTGCCAAAATGACCGAGCGACTCTCGCCGCCGAGATACTTCAGTGCCCAATCGGTTTTGAGGTAGGTTTTGAGAAGGGCTCCGAAAGCTGCTCCAAGCAGGAAGTAGGGCAAGACCTTCAAAATCAGCCAGAAAAACTCTTTCGTAGTTTGAAAGATCGCGTTAGTTACGAACAAGGCCAATAATCCTTCCGTCTTGATGTGGCAGACCGGGTTTGCTTGACCGGCAGTGTTTCCCTCATGAGTTGCAGCGACGGTGCTTTGACCATCTTTGCATCCGGGACGATCATTGTGTAATCGCCGATCACATGTGTAGCTTCAAATATAGCACAGATTTATGTCAATTACTACACACGATAGTAGCTACTGGATTACGCTTCTGGGCCGGGCGCATTCGCTTGTCGACAAAACTACTATAGTATGTAGGATTTTAGAAGAATCCGTGGTAAAATTAGCGTTAATGGATGGGTCTATGCGTCTAATACTCATGCTTACTTCTCTCCAAGCTCAACAATCGGGCTTGGAGTTGTCTTAGGAGGTTGATAAGTGATTAAACGATTGTTTGCTGTCCTGGTCTTGGCATTGGTCGTTGTCATCAGCGCTCACGGGATAGCCTCGGCGGCTGTGGTTCCGGATGAGCTTCGGATCTCTTTCTGGCCTGAATATGAGGATAGCCAAGTGTTTGTCTTGGAGAAGGTGCAGTATCCGGCCGATACGCCCCTGCCGGTTGAGGTCAAAATGGCGGTGCCCAAGGGCGCAACGCTTAGGTGGACCGGCGAGATTGTCGGTACCGATGCATCACAAGACATCACCGCCACGCCGAAGGTGAATGAGCAAGCTGATTACGACGAGGTTGTTTTCACCCTGACAAAAAGCCGCACAGCGCAACTTGAGGCGAAGTGGGCGGGTTTGAAGGTAAAGGGGAAGGATAGATCGCTTATTCTTGACTGGACTCAAAGATACGATGCAAAACAGACCGTCTTCGAGTTCAGAAAACCATCGGAGGTTACCGACCTGAAGTTGTCGGAACCGTTCGGTCAAACGAGCCCCTCGGCCAGCGGCCGCGAATTCACCGAGACTGCTCCGCTGAGCCTTGCCGTCGGTCAAACAGTGAACCTCAACATCGTCTATAAGCGCAGCACCAACGAACCGACTGTTACCCAAGATCAAAGTCAGCAACAGCAGCCGGCTACTCCGCAGAGTTCTGGATCCAAGTCGGACAGGTCTGGATTAGTCATCATAGCACTGGTGGTAGGGGCAGCGGTTTTCATCGTATTCATGCTTGCCCGTAAGAAATCAGAAGACGACGAAGAGGATGTCGGCAACAAAAAGTCCACAAAGCAGGCCAAAGCAGGCAAGTTCAAAGCCCAGGTCATAGTGTTGGTAGTCTTTGCGGGAATACTGGTCGCAGTAATTGCAAACGCCGTAATGAACACAAGCCAGGTCCCATCCGGCAGTAACTGCCAGCAGAACCAAGCCTATCTGCAGGACGGAGTTGACGCGTACAAGGAAGCCTTTGGAGTCTATCCGACGGATTTAAAGCAGCTGCTTGAGTCAAAAGACGGCAAAGGACCTTTTGTGGAGACAGTATCGCTGACGTGCCCTACCGAAGGCTCGCCCTACACTGTCATCGACGGCGTTGTCCAACAGGCGTCAAAATAAGAGCCGATCGAACGGCTATGCCCGATTTCCAGCCGAAAATCGATACCTAAACCCGGAAATGGGTATGCTCTATGGAGCATCAATCATCCAGAGAGTTGTTCCGACAGAATCATCAGGCTCTCCCGGAGAGGATTCAAATATGATCTTTTTTCCGTCAGGAGACCAAGAGGGTGCACCATCGTAGCCGTCATAATGCGTAATCCGCTTAGTTTTGCCACCTTCAGCAGGCATCACAAACAAATTAGCAGATTCAATTCCTCTCTCCGTCGAGCTATAGACAATCCATCTACCATCAGGGGAAAACGAAGCGTCTGTCTTATCGCCGGAACCTCTGGTGACTTTCCTCATATTCGCTCCATAAGCATCCATTGTCCAAATATCCCACTGTCTATCAGCATATCTTTGAAAAAGAATCAAATCGCCATTCGGTGACCAATTGGGTTGCCTGCAATCCTGTTTGGTGTCAGTAAGTGATTGGCATGGCCCCGTGCTATCTATTTTGTATTTCATAATGATGCCGTTTTTCTCGATGTCCAATTGGTGAGATTCAAAAACCACCCACAGCCCGTCAGGAGACAATGTGGGCTCATAGGCAGCTTGACTTCTTCGGTTAGTGATCCTTTCCTCGTCCCCCGGACTGCCATTTTCATCGACAATAAAAATCTCATCGTGCGGTTCTCGGGATGAAGAAAACACTATCTTATGCGTTATTGGATTCCAACTGGAGCCAGGAAGATTAATATTTCCGCTTCCGTCTGCCACCAGCTCATGAACTGATTTGCTGTCCAGGGCGACGGTCAAAAGATCGGCAGGACCTTTGTTGTATCCATTTCTAAACCTGGTAAGAAGAATCGACTTGCTGCTCGGAGAAAAGGCAGGATTCTGGAAGCTTCCACTCTTGGAAATGTACACCTTGTAAGCGCCATCATTTCTAAACGAACCATCGGAAGGCCAAGTTTCAGTTGACTTGTCAGTGGAACAACCAGCAATCATGACTGACAGTGACACCAGAGCGATTGATGCAAGTGCTTGAGGAAATCTCATCAGGTTATCCCGATTCGTCAATTATGGTTAAACAAGAGCTTTTCTTTGCGTTTGTTTTGGCCTGCATCCTATGCAACCCATCTTTTCTTCCAGATCTCAATAATCCTATTTGCGACTTGCTCCGGAGTCAGTTCGGCAGTGTCAATTTCGAAGATTGATTTTCTTTCAAAAAAAGGCGAGCGATGTGATAGGGTGCCGGATTCAGGAATAATTCTATATCAGTTGCAGAAGATTACAAGAATAGACCGGTGTTAGACTGGCCATTTCTGCAGAAGAATCGTCCTTGCTATTATTAAGTCTTGACTAGTGGTAAGTTACTAGTATAATAAAGTATATAATGACAAATAGTAGGTGGTAGTTGAGATGTCGGATATACAAGAACATCCTGCGGTAAAGAAATTTGTGAAAGAGTTGAACTCGGGCACGGTAGCACTGGTTCTTCTCTCCATTATCGAGCGCGCCGACAAGCCGCTGTACGGGTACGAGATCGCGAAGCAATTGGAGCAGAGTTCGGGGAGTGAACTTCCTATGAAACGGGGAACGCTTTACCCCGTGCTGCGCTCGCTCGAGGAACAGGGACTTCTTAAGAGTCAGGTCGAGCCATCCGTCTCGGGGCCGCCTCGTAAGTACTACTCAATTACCGAACAGGGACGGACAGCACTCGCAGCGTGGAAGCAAATGTGGTTGCGCACCCGCGACTTTGTGGACTCGGCGTTAGAGCAAGGTGGAGGTCAAAATGATTGAGGAATATCTGGAAGAACTAAAGACGGAGCTGGCCAAAGCGGGTGCGGATCCTGCGCTCATCCAGGATGCTGTCTATGATGCTGAGGAGTATCTCCGAAATGAGATGGCCGCAAGCGCAGGCGAAGACGCCGAGGCCGCGTTCAATGAGATAGTCAAAAGCTACGGAACCCCGGAAGAAGTTGCTGGCTCCTACCTGGAAGCCGAGTTGACCGTGGTGCAGGCGATGCGTGCACCGGCATCTCCTCGCGGCAGGTCACTGCTTGGCCGGTTCTTTGGAGTGCTTGCCGACCCCCAGACCTATGGCGGCTTCTTCTATATGCTGCTGTCGCTAGCGACGGGAATTGCCTACTTCACAATTGCCGTGACCGGAGTGTCCCTGTCCGTGTCGATGTCGATCCTGATCATCGGCATACCTGTAATGTTGCTTTTCTTGGGCATCATTCGCAGCGTGTCATTTATCGAGGGAAGATTGGTGGAAGGACTGCTTGGCGTGAGGATGCCCCGCCGGCCCCGAGTTGTGGCAAGTCAAGGCAGGATAATCGAGCGCATCAAGTGGTGGCTGTCCGATCGGCGGACATGGACCACGCTGTTGTATATGGTCATCCAGCTTCCACTGGGAATAGCGTACTTCACGGGAATCGTAACGGCTCTTTCGATCTGTTTTTCCGTGATAGCAGCCCCGTTCATTCAAATCGTGTTCAACACACCCATCGCCTTCTCCGACAGGTACGGCTACATGATCGAGCCTTGGGCCATGCCGTTTGTCGTCCTCCTTGGAGCCTTGGCGATCGTGGTCTTGATGCACGCTGTGCGCATCATCGGCAGACTACACGGGGCTTACGCGAAGCTGATGCTCGTCGGTGATATCGAAGAGAAGGAGTCGAGGTGATGAAGATGACCACAAGAATTAGAAGGTACGGTACGGTCATACTCGTGCTGTTCGCCGTCGGAATCACGCTGGCCGCAGGCGGTTGCGCGGTCAGGCGGGTGAAGCTCAACGTTCGAAGGGACAAACGCGTGGTGAAGCTTCGGGGGGTTGAATCCGTCAAAGCCAAAATAGTCATGAAGGCGGGTGAGCTGACGATTGATGATGGCGGAAAAAGCTTGCTTGCCGCAGATTTCACCTGCAGTATGGACTCCTGGAAACCAAGAGTTGACTATGACGTGCACGGAAAGACCGGCAAGCTAACAATAAGGGGACCCAAACAGGTAAGTTCGTTTTTTCAATCCCGCACCATTAACCACTGGGATCTGCGCATCAACAACGACATTCCGCTTGAGCTGAGTGTCAAGTCAAATCTCGGCGACAGCAACCTTCAACTCGGAGATCTCAATCTCTACAACTTCAAGTTGTCAAGCAGCGCAGGTGATGCAAAGCTCGACCTCGACGGAGACTGGAATCACGACGTGGATGTTGATATCAATACCAGCATGGGCGACCTCCTACTCCGGCTGCCAAAGGACTTTGGTGTTCGCGTTGAGATCGATGCCGGACTAAGTGATATCAGCGCCCCCGGTTTCAAAATAGAAGATGGCGGTTACGAAAACGATGCATACGCTGACGCAAAGAACAAACTCGATATCAGGGTCAAACACCAGGCGGGAGATATCACCCTTGAAATGGTGGATTAAGTCGACTGGTAAGCATCCGTCCAAAACTGCAAGGCTTACACTCCTCTTCCACACCAACATTGAAATAAATGCCGGCTGACGAGGGATAAGAGTCAGAAATCAAGAGGCTGATCGAGGATGTCGCTCTGGCTCTGAGCCGGAGTCATGAATGAAGTGAAGGATCAGCGAGGGGGGTCCCGAGGTCAACGAGGCTCTTGGCACGCGATTTTTCCGCCCTCTATCGATGGGACAGGCACCCCCCGGTAGGGCAGGCGTCTCGCCTGTCCGTGCCCTGCTTCATTAGAACGGAGGGCGGTGTCTGATTCATAAATAATTCAAGACATGAATGATAATCATTCAAGTCGTGAATTAAAATGCAAAACCCGATGGCCAGCGAATCTGCTTCGTGGAGGCGTCAGCGACGTGTAGTGGACAAGTGTTGAATCAGGCGGAAATAGGCCGCAACACCTAAGTGAAGCAGCCAACAGCTGATTGTAATCGAAGTCAAGCTATCTGAAACTCCACGCTATGGTGATGCCGACAATCTAAGGGAATTCCCGAACGATTATCCTGAAACTCAGGCAGCTGTTCTGGTTCATGCAGGTCACGAAGTCCGCTATCTGGATGAAAAAATTGTCGGTATCCCCTGGACATATTTTGCTTTCTGATGAGCACAAATGCTGCGCTCAAAAACACCTCCCGCCAGTCGAAATCCAGTTTGTGCACTTCAGCATCTGCTTGACGGCAAGGCAACACCCCACATAAGCTACTATAGTCTGTAGGATTTTAGAAGAATCCATGGTACAATTAGATTTAACAGATGGTCTTAGACCCAGCTTACTTCTCTCCAAGCCCAAGAATCAGGGCTTGGAATTGTCTTGGGAGGTTGATGAATGATTAAGCGATTGTTTGCTGTCCTCGTCTTGGCATTGGTCGTTGTTGTCGGTGTTCACGGGATGGCCTCGGCGGCTGTGGTTCCGGATGAGCTTCGGATCTCTTTCTGGCCTGAATATGAGGATAGCCAAGTGTTTGTCTTGGAGAAGGTGCAGTATCCGGCCGATACGCCCCTGCCGGTTGAGGTCAAAA
>Ga0214473_10012152_pt1 | contig 10110 bp, 7 predicted proteins | sample RVTome_7_FD_203509 | JGI IMG/M metagenome (GOLD analysis project Ga0214473, IMG submission 203509) | Soil microbial communities from uranium-contaminated site in the Upper Colorado River Basin, Wyoming, United States - RVT98D197 | ecosystem: Environmental > Terrestrial > Soil > Contaminated >... | reverse complement strand
GAAGAAAGAAGTCGGTTTGGTTCGCCCCCGAGAAATAACCGAGGAAATGAAAGAAAGTTATATTGATTACGCGATGTCCGTGATTGTTTCCCGGGCTTTGCCCGATGTGAGAGACGGATTAAAGCCGGTTCACCGTCGGATTTTGTATACGATGGGGGAGATGGGGCTGACACACGCCGCTAAATTTAGAAAATCAGCGACAGTGGTCGGGGAGACAATGGGAAAACTGCATCCCCATGGCGATGCCGCAATTTATGATGCCTTAGCAAGAATGGCTCAGGACTTTTCATTACGCTATCCGTTAATTACAGGTCAAGGAAATTTTGGGAGCATTGACGGGGACCCCCCATCCGCAATGAGATATAGCGAGGCAAAATTATCAAAAATCGGTGAAGAGATGCTCAAAGACATTGAGAAAGAAACAGTTAATTTCGTTGATAATTATGACGGAACAAGAAAAGAGCCACAGGTTCTGCCTTCCCCGGCTCCTCAACTTTTATTAAACGGCTGTTTGGGGATTGCCGTAGGAATGGCAACCAACATACCGCCTCATAATCTTTCTGAATTAACAGACGCGATTTCGCACTTGATTGACCGTCCCAAAGCTACGACCGAAGAGCTTTTTAAATTTATCAAAGGACCTGATTTTCCGACCGGCGGTCAGATTTTTAACCAAAAAGAAATAATTTTAGCCTATTCACAAGGTAAAGGCCCGATTTTAGTAAGAGGAAAAGCTGAAGTGTTGGAGCAGGAAAAAACCGGTCGACAGCAGATTATTATCTCTGAAATTCCTTTTCAGGTTCAGAAATCGGCTTTGGTTGAACAATTTGCTAATTTGGTTCAAGAGAAGAAAATTGAAGGAGTAAAAGATATTAGAGATGAATCGGACAGAGAAGGAATGAGAATAGCAATTGATTTGCAAAGAGAATCTTTCCCTCAAAAAATTTTAAACCGGCTTTATAAATTTTCTGACTTGCAAAAAACTTTTCATTTGAATCTATTGGCTTTGGTAGAGGGAATTCAGCCTAGAGTGTTAAATCTGCCGGAAGCCTTAAATTATTTTATTGAACATCGGAAGGAAGTAGTTTTCCGCAGAACAAAATACGATTTAGAAAAAGCCAAAGAAAGGACTCACATTTTGGAAGGTCTATTCAAGGCTCTTTCAAATATTGATGCCGTTATCTCTACAATCAGGAGATCAAAAGACAGAGAAGAAGCAAAAAAGAACTTAATGAAAAGATTCAAATTAACGGAAATTCAGGCTAACGCTATTTTGGAAATTAAACTTCAGCAGTTGGCTAAGTTAGAGCGCCAAAAAATTGAAGAAGAATTAAAACAAAAAAGAGCAGAGATTAAAGAATTGACCGCTATTTTAAAAAGTCCCCAGAAAATAAAAGAGATGATTAAAAAGGAGTTGACTTCTCTAAAAGAAAATTTTGGCGACGAAAGAAGAACCAAAATTCATATGGAAAAAATTGGTGAAATCGCAGAAGAAGATTTGATTCCTCAGGAAGAAACAATTATTACCTTAACCCAGGGAGGTTACATTAAAAGAATAAACCCGAAAATTTATAAGATTCAAAAAAGAGGCGGAAAAGGGATTTTAGGAATGAAAACCCTTCAAGATGACATTGTGGAACATTTTTTTACGGCCGATACTCACGATTCCTTGCTGTTCTTTACCGATTCCGGCAAGGTTTTTAAAACTCAGGTTTACGAGATTCCCGAAGGCAGCCGCGTGGCCAGGGGCAGAGGGCTTTTGAATTTTTTGGAAATTTCTCCCCAGGAAAAGGTTTTATCTTTATTCTCTTTAGGCAAAGAAGATACTGAGTTGGGAATAAAATATTTAGTAATGGTCACTGAGAATGGTATAATTAAAAAAACCGCTCTTTCAGAGTTTGAAAATCTGAGAAAGTCAGGATTAATTGCCATTACCTTGAAAAAAGACGATTTGCTGAAAAAAGCTGAAAAAACCGCGGGTGAAGACCAAATAATTTTGATGACAAAGAAAGGCCAGGCCATTAAGTTTAAAGAGAAACAAATCAGGGAGATGGGAAGGCCAGCCGCCGGGATAAAAGGGATCAGATTGAAGAAAGGAGACACAGTTATAGGAATGGACGTAATAAAAGCTCAAAGTTCAAATCTCAAATATCGAGCCCCCTCCTTCAAGGGAGGGGGTGAAGATGAAAAAGAGAATGTAGTTCTCTTCGCCTCTCAAAATTTGAAGAAGGAAAAAGAATATCTGTTGGCTATTACGGAAAATGGGTTTGGAAAAATGACAGATTTAAAGGAATACAGATTACAAGGGAGAGGAGGAGCAGGGATTAAGAATGCTAAGGTTACTTCAAAAACTGGAGAAATAAAGGCTTCAATGATATTGTCCGGCGGGGAAGAAGACCTGATTGTTATTTCTCAAAAAGGCCAGGTAATTAGAACAAAGATTTCACAGATTCCAAAATTGTCGCGGGCCACCCAGGGAGTAAGAATTATGAAGTTAGAAGAAGGAGACAAAGTGGCTCAGGTCGCTTGTATCTAAAATATATGGAGGATTTTCTTAATCCATCAAAAATTTTAAAGCAATTGAACCTCAGAAGAGATATGACGGCAGCTGATTTCGGTTCAGGTTCTGGCGGCTGGACAATAGCTCTGGCAAGGAAATTGGAAGATGGTTTGGTTTATGCTATAGATATATTAGAAGAGCCAATTTCTGCGTTAAAAGGAAAGATGGCCCTGGATAAAGTTTCAAATATTAAGACCATCCGTTCTAACGTTGAGGACAAAAATGGCTCAACCCTGCCTGATTACTCGGTTGATTTGGTTATAATAACGAACCTTTTGTTTCAAGCAGAAGGCAAAAAAGCAATTTTTGCCGAGGCAAAAAGAATTTTAAAAAAAGATGGCAAGATTTTAATAGTTGATTGGAAAAAAACAGCTGCTTTAGGTCCTGAAAAAGGCAGGATTTCTGAAACCGAGGCAAAAAAAATAGCAGAAGAATCTGATTTTAAATTAGAGAAAGAGTTTGAAGCCGGACTTTACCACTGGGGATTAATCTTGGTAAAACCTCATTAGAAACCATTTTAAAAAGTCTTGCGTGGAAATTTCTAACGGGGTAAAATAATATAATCTATGAAAACGTCTTTTATTCTGGTTTTTCCAATCTTATTTATCAGTTTTTTTGTCGTAAATTTAGCTGGAGCGCAGACCTCTAATTGTCCCTCTAATGCAGTTTGTATTACAAACCCTATTGAGGTTGACACTTTTGAAGAATTAATAGACGCTATTATTAATTTTCTCTGGATGTTTGGAATAGCTGTTGTTCCTGCGGTAATTATCATTGCCGGTTATTTTTTTGTCACTTCGGCGGGAGACCCGGCGAAAGTCAGCCAGGCTAAAAAAATGGTATTATACGCTATGATTGGCTTGCTGATTATCGGCATGGCAAAGGGCATTGTTACTTTAATCAAGGGAGTTTTCCAATGATAATGAAAATTTAAACAAAACAAAGGTCGATTCACCGCTAAAAATTTGGGCGGGTAAAAAATTAAGATTATTTTAAAAATGAAAAAAATTTTACTAACCGCAGTTTTAATCAGCCTTTTAATAGTGCCGGCTGTTAATGTTTTAGCTCAACAACAATCACCGCCGGCAAATTTAGATGTAATGACTTTACTTGATCGAATAGTTGACTGGTTGTTTACGATTTTGTTGGTGATAGCGGCAATTGCCATTATTATTGCTGCTTATTATTTTGTGACAGCTGCCGGTAATCCTGAAACAGTTTCCAAAGCAAGAAACTTTGTTCTGTATGCTTTAATTGGAGTAGCTGTGGCCGTGGCTTCAAGAGGTTTAGTGGCATTGGTGCGAACAATAGTCGGCACCTAGTATTTTTAAGTAAAGAAAGCAATTATTTAAAGAACAGTTATTGTAGAGTTACTCTTTAGAAAGCGGCATTTTGCCCCGTTAGAAATTTTTTATTTCTAACGGGGTTTCATTTTTACCTTCTCTTGCGTTGATTCCCTTTTTTATGTATACTATTACTACTATTTGCCGCGGTGGCGAAACTGGAAAACGCGCTGGGTTTAGGGCCCAGTGGGTAAGACCCTTGAGAGTTCAACTCTCTCCCGCGGCATAATAAAAATGGATGTTAGAAATCTTCTTAAACATTCAGATTTAATTTTCCTCTCTGTCTTAAGTTTTTTCACCCGTTTTTGGCGTCTTTCTTATCCGCCAAATGTAGTTTTTGATGAGACTTATTTCGGACTATTTGCGACAAAATATTTTTCGCATCAATATTATTTTGATATCCATCCCCCTTTGGGTAAATTAATATTAGCTCTTTCAGGATTTTTAAATGGCATCAGACCAGGATTTGATTTCAAACTCGGTGATGCTTACGGCGATTTTCATTTTTTAGCCTTACGCGCTTTACCTGCTTTCTTGGGTTCTTGCTTAGTTCTTATTATATATCTTTTAGTTAAGGAAATGGGTTTTTCTCGTCGGGCAGCTTTCTTATCAGCCTTTCTGCTTTTATTTGATAACGCCTTACTGGTTCAGTCTCGGTTTATTCTTCTTGATGTTATTTTATTATTCTTTATTTTTTTACCTTTCTACCTTTTTCTTCTGGCTAAAAGATTTTCACCACTTTCTTTCAAATGGTATTTTTTAAATATTTTAACTGGCCTATGTTTAGGGGCGGCTATTTCTATAAAATGGACAGGTTTTGGAATACTGGGAGCCGTCTGGTTTATAGGAGTCTTTAAAGATAATATTTTTTCCTCCTTTAAAAAAGAAAACTTAATAAAAATTGGCTTACTCTTTATAGCGCCGTTTTTAATTTATTTTTCAATTTTTGCTTTGCATTTTTACTTACTCTCTTCTGTCTGTACAAAAGATTGCGGAGCAGTTCTTGGCAGAGGATCTATAGAGGAATCCGATGTTGCTTTTTATAATACTCCGCCTACCGGCAACTTGATAGTCAAATTTTTAAGAACCAATGGAACAATGCTGGCCAGTAATATTTCTTTCAGAAGGCCTTTTTATGCCCAGTCTGATTGGTTTTCTTGGCCCTTTATGATTAGGCCGATTCCTTATTTCACAGAAACCCAAGCTGATAATATTTCCCGTATTTATTTTTTTGGTAACCCTTTTGTTTGGTGGCTGGGAATGATTGGGGTTTTGGGCTATTTTTATTTAATGGCAAGAAATTATTTATCAAAATTTAAATTTAAGCTCCCTCAAAGTTTTTATTCGCCGGGTTGCGAGTTTTTAATTTTAGGTTATTTGGTTTATCTTATTCCCTTTGCTTCAATACAAAGGTTTATGCTAATGTATCATTACTTGCCGGCTCTTGTTTTTTCTGTGATAATCTTTTCTGTTTTTTTCGAAGGTTTATTGAAAATGATTTTTAAGTTTGGAGCAGATGATAAATTTCTTTTTCCAAACAAAAAAGCCAATCTTATTTTCTTTAGCATTTTATTTTTAGTCCTTGCCAGTTTTCTCTTTTTCTCTCCATTGACCTATGGTTTCCCTCTGAATAATAATGAATTTAAAGCAAGAATGTGGTTTGATATTTGGAATTTTAATTTACCTTAATAAATAAAAACCACATCCTTTGGATGGTGGTTTTTAAATCTAATATTAGAAATTGTCTTTTTATTCTTTTACCGTTATCTTTCTTTTCTTTTCTCTTTCAATTTTGGGAATCCTGATGGTTAAAATTCCTTCTTTCATTACTGCCTCAGCTCTGCTAGGGTCGGTTTCTTCCGGTAAAATTATTTGGCGGGAAAATGGTCCCCAGTAACATTCTTGATAGAAATAATTTTTTTCTCCTTGCTCTGGAGGCTCCTGCCGATTGCCTCTAATTAAAACCGTATCAGCTTCAATTGAAATATCCAGATTTTCTGTTTTAACTCCGGCAATGGCAGACTGAATAACCAATTCGGCGTCGGTTTGATAGACATCAATCGCCAATTGACCTTCTTGAGCGCTTAAATTTTGAAGAGTAAAACCCTGGCGGTTACTTTCTAATTTTTTTTCCTCTTTGCCTTGTGCAATCTTTGCAAGAAATGTCTTTTTTATTTCTTTTTTTTCTTCTATTTTTTCTTCCGGTTCTCTTGGTTCTGATTTTTTTGGTTCTTTAACTTCGGTCTTTTCAGTTTCTGTCTCAAAGAACGTTCGTTCTTTTTCACCCTTCGCCGCGTTGCGGTTCGGGTAATTGATTAAATCTGTTTCAACTTCTATTTTTTTTACCCTTTTCTTTTTTGGTGATGATTTTGCTTGCCCCGTAGTGAACGCGGAGTGTTCTACTACTGGGGCCTGCCCCGTAGGAAGTTTACTTTCCTTCGGGGGTTCTTGTTTTAATTCTTCTTCCGTTTTTTCCGGTTCTTCCTCTACAATTTCAACCCCCATTCCCTTTTTTAGTTTTTCAAAAAAAGACGCCATATTGATAATACCGAATTAGGTCGCGGCACGCGCGGATTATTGAATATTGCCTTACGGCAATCGCGCTAACACCGCTCCTTAACAACCCTCGGTTTTTAATATTTTCCTATACGGGAGAACCGGAGGGTTCTCCCGACCCCTCTCCGATATGGGATGTTAATTATTATATTTTACAAACGCTGCTTAATTTTTTTAATTTTCTAAAACCGAATGAAACAAAAATAGCCAGTCCTATAATAATGACTGTCGGAAAGAACAGTCTTAAATATCCTCCTTCCATCATTATAGAAAAATTATAAAGTCCGTGCAAGACTATGGCAAGGGAAAATCCAATCGCTAAAAAGATGTTTCGTTTTTTGGTTTCAAAAAAACTCAGAGCTAAAAAATAACCCAAAGCTCCTGAAGACAGGGCGTGCAGAAAGGTGGCGGAGATAAATCTGAAGCCGGCCAAAATTAAGGTTTCCCCAACCCTTAAAAAATATGTTTCAGATGACAGAAAAATTAAGATATTTTCTAAAGCCACAAATCCCAAGGCAGCGATTATCATATAAAGCATTACATCCAACGGTTCGTCAAATTCTGAATTATTTAAAACCTTATTTTTGACTACCAGATATTTTAATACTTCTTCCACCAAAGCTACCCCGATAAAAACATTTAAAAAAGAGATTAAAAAAGGAGAAAGATTTAATTTCGCTGTTTCTTGAAAGAATCCCAATTCAATAAAGATAGCGGGAACAGCCGATAACATTCCATAAAAGAAAATTTTTAAAATCATAGGATTGGATTCCGGATGAGCGTCTTTCCTCAAGTAAAATAACAGCCAAACAATGCTGGGAGAGAGGGCAAGAATAAATAAAATAAGATAAGACATCAGAAAATTTAAAATTTAAAATTTGTGTTTGGCCACTCTTCAATCATTAGACATTTCTTTTTATTCTTTATGGGCAATTTTTGATATATTTCTTCCGTAATGAAAGGAAGAAAAGGATGGAGTAGCTTTAGGGAATTAGACAAAACTGTCAGAAGCGTGAATTTGCCGATTTGGGCATTTTTGGTTTTCTCTCTTATTCTTATTTTAACATCTTCTATGGTTTTGTCGCAAAATTTGTGCCAAAAAAATTGATAAATTTCCTGGGCCGCTTCGTGAAAACGGAATTTATCAATATCTTCGGTCACTTTTTTTACGGTTTTTTCAAGCTCTTTTAAAATCCATTTGTCATTTTTGGAATATTTCGGTTCTTTAATTTTAGAATCAAAATTTTTGCCCAAATTTGTTAAGACAAATTTTGAAGCCTGCCAAAGTTTGTTGGCAAATCTCTTTTGAGCTATCACTTTATCTTCAGAAACAACAATGTCATTGCCGGCTCCCGTGCCAAAAACCAATGACATGCGCAAAGCGTCAGCGCCTTGCTCTTTCACAATGCCAAGCGGGTCAACGACATTGCCTTTTGATTTTGACATTTTTTGTCGGTCCTTGTCGCGTACCAATCCGTGAATATAAACATATTTGAACGGTTCCTTGCCGGTGCAATAGAGACCAAACATAATCATTCTGGCTACCCAGAAAAATAAAATATCCCAGGCGGTTTCCATGACCGAAGTCGGATAAAATGTTTTAAAATCATTTTTGCCGGTGGTTTTTAAAGTGGCAAACGGCCACTGGCCAGAAGAAAACCAAGTATCAAAAACATCTTGGCTGTCAGGAATTTTGATGCCCCAGGGGATTTGGCGCGAAATATTCCAGTCTTTTAAATTTTTCATCCAGTGGAAAAATATTTTTTCAAAACGCTTTGAAACAAATTTAATCTCACCTTTTTTAACTGCTTTAACCGCTGCATCTCTCAGAGATAATTTTCCTTTTTTTGGTTTGGCTGTTGTTTTAATAAACCACTGGTTATCCAAAATCATCGGTTCAATTAAAGAGCCGCATTTGTAGCAAACCGCCACATTGTGTTTGTAATGATGGTCGGTTTTTGTTGGATCAAGCAAGTTAGCTTTTGCCATATCTTCGGCGATAATTTTGCGCGCTTTCAAAACTTTCATTCCTTTATATGGTCCGGCTTTGTCGGTTAATTTGCCGAAACGGTCAATCACTTGAATTGGCGCTGGCATTTCTGATTTATGTCTTTGCCAAACTTCAAAGTCATCCGGGTCGTGAGCCGGCGTAATTTTTACCACGCCCGTACCAAATTCCATGTCCACCGCTTCGTCGGCAATCACTTTTATTTTACGCTTGCCGAGAAGTGTTTCAATTTCAATTTCCTGGCCGACATATTTTTGATATCTTTTATCTTTTGGTTTAACAGCCACGGCCGTGTCGCCAAATTTTGTTTCCAACCGCACCGTGCCCAGTTCCAAAGGCCCATATTTTATGTAATAAAACGGGTCTTCTCTTTCCACGTATTTTACTTCCAAGTCAGAGAGCGAAGTTTGATGTTTCGGACACCAATTGACAATTCTTTGTCCCTGATAGAGCAGGCCGTCTTGCTTCAGTTTTTCAAAAGTTTCATAAACAATTTTAATAATATCTTTATCCAAAGTGAATTTTTCTCTTGACCAGTCGCAAGAAGCGCCGAGTTTTCGCAGCTGGTCTTCCATTGTTTTTTTGTTGGCCAGCGTAAATTCCATTATTTCCTTGTAAAGCTGTTCATTTGGAATTTGGAAACGGGAGAGGCCTTCTTTCTCCAGTTTTTTGTCAAAAACCACCTGCGTTTCAAAGCCGGCATGGTCAGCGCCCGGCAGCCACAAAGTTTTATCGCCGCGCATTCTGTGATAGCGAATCATAATGTCCTGTAATGTTACAAAAACCGCATGGCCGACATGCAAGGAGCCATTGGCATTGGGCGGCGGCATTATTATGCAAAAGGGTTTAGCATTTTTTTTCAAAGGCAAATTATCCGGATTAAAATAACCAGATTTTTCCCAAATCTGGTAGATTTTAGCTTCAATTTCTTGAGGGTTGTAAGGCTTGGAATTTTGCTTTTCCATTTTTAAATTATCGCACTTATCTGATAATTTATCAATTAGCTGAGCGAAGCGAAAGATGGAGATGAAGCAACAGCTTCATCGACTTTCAAAAGATAATCTCAAATTAGCATCAGCTTTTATATTTTCAGGCCTCACTTTTAATTTTTTAATGTAGTTGAAATAAACAGCAACTGCCACCATGGCCGCGTTGTCGGTACAGTATTTGGAATCTGGAATATAGAATTTAGAATAGGGAATTTCCTTTTTAATTTTTTGTTTAAATTGCTTACGCAATTCTTCATTTGCGGCGACGCCGCCGCCCAAAATAATTGATTTTGCTTTGTAGTCTTTAGCCGCTTTTAAGGTTTTATGAATTAAAACATCAATTATTGCTTGCTGAATTTCAGCGGAGATTTCTCTTTTTTGACTAATTGTTAATTGTTTATTGTTAATTGTTAATTGTTTCACTAAATATAAAACAGCAGTTTTAAGGCCGGAAAAACTAAAATCATAATTTTTTTGATAAATCATTGGCCGCGGCAAACTAACTTTGAACTTTGAACCTTGAACCCTGAACTTAGCGGCTTCAGACGCTAAGGCTGGTCCTCCCGGATAACCCAACCCTAAAATTCTGGCAGTTTTGTCAAAACACTCGCCAGCCGCATCATCACGGGTTTCGCCTAAAATTTTATATTTGCC
>Ga0214473_10012151_pt1 | contig 10111 bp, 6 predicted proteins | sample RVTome_7_FD_203509 | JGI IMG/M metagenome (GOLD analysis project Ga0214473, IMG submission 203509) | Soil microbial communities from uranium-contaminated site in the Upper Colorado River Basin, Wyoming, United States - RVT98D197 | ecosystem: Environmental > Terrestrial > Soil > Contaminated >... | reverse complement strand
GGGTCGAGCCCCTTGAAGACCATCCCCATCGAGCCCTGGCCGAGGATTTCTTGAATCTCGTAGCGACCGAGGCGCTTCAATTCGGCTAAATTTGGCCCCGAGTTGATCGCAAATGATCCCGATCCCGAGTTGCCAAGGTCAATCGGCTCCGGTGGATGCGAGAGCGCCGCGGTCTTGCCGCTCTCGACAGTAGCGTCGTTTTCTACTGGCGGCTCGAACGACGGCGTCAGGGTGATGCCGGCGTTGAATTCCTGCCCGCCTGATGTGCGACGCCCCGGCGCCGGTGACGCCGACAGTGGGGAGCGGTTCAGTTCCTTGGTGGACGCCGAATTGTCAAAGGCGACAGTCGGCGTCGACTCGGCATTCGCGGGCGCGGGCATGTCCTGCCACGCGCGCGGGGCGCGTGCAGGTCTGGAATCCTCCGCGACGCCTGCCGGCTTCGTCTTTTTCTTTGGCGCGAGCGACCTCGCAAATTCCGATTCTTCACGCGGTTTCACGAATGGAGCAAACGCGAGGAAGAAGAGAATCTCAAGTGTCGGATAGAGTGTGTTGGTGATCAGCTTGAGCGACGAATACAGAACGTAATTCACATTAAGGAAGAGGAATCCCATCACAACCAGGACGATCAGCCGGCTGAGCAAGGCCACACGCGGCAGCACAGTCGCGCAGAATACTCCGATCCCGACGAGAATGATCAAGTCCAAGAATGTTGATAGTGTCACGGTCGTGATGTAACGGTTCGCGAGAATGTTGGCGGTGACCGTCGCGAGTTTTTCCGCGCGCGGGAAGTTGTCCGACGCCGACGTGCGCAATGTCGTGCCATATCCGGAGGCCGTCACGCTTACCACGACGACCCGTCCGGTCAGCGCCTGCAAGTCAGACGCACCTTCGAGGACACGCGCCGCCGAGACCGACGCCAACGTCCCGGCCCGACCGCGATAATCGACGCGCAACATGCCGCCTTCATCAGTTGGAATGCGCCGCGGCCCCAGCAACACGGCCTCGCCCGGCTCGACCTTCACCTGCAGCCGGTTTACACCGGTGGCCGCGCGTGCCAGTTGAAGCGCCATTGACGGGTAATAATGACCCTCGTAATTGACGACCAAAGGATCACGACGAACCTTGCCGTCGACATCCTGCCACGTGTTCACATGCCCAAGCCCCCAAGCTGCCTTCGCGGCTTCGGGATAGGGCAGAGTCACGCTCAACGATTGCGGATAAGGAAAGTCCAGCAAACGGGCCGCATCATCGATGACCGCCAAGCTCGACTTGGCAACATAGTCCGGCGCCGTCTGCGTAAATCGGCCGTCTGCGGCAAGCGTAAAGCGCAACGGAACAACCACATTCCCGGCGCGATGGATCATCTCGGCAAGGAAGAGGTTGCCCCGCGGATCTTCCATTAAGTCGCTGGGCAGTTCCACATCCAACCCAATCGCCTTCGGTTGATACTCCGAGAGCATCCCGACCAGATACCCGATGCGTTCGGAATCCCACGGCCAAGGCCCCAGTTTCTCGACGGCGTCGTCGTCAATGTTGACCAACACGACATCCGACGGCGGGTCGGCCTTTCGTGCCAGGGAGACCATCACGTCCTGGATACCCAGTTCCCACGACGCCAGAAGCCGGTGATTGTCGAGGTAGAGAACCACGATCAACAACGTGATGAGGCCGTAGAGCATGAACGGCCCGAAGCGACGCAGAAGCGTATTCTCGGAATGTAGATGCAGCTTGCCGAATTGCGAATGTGTTTTCATGGAGGTCGCTTTGCGCCCGTCAGAGTATTAGGACCCAGCCACAAACCGGAACACCGAACGTCCGATCTGAACGATGTCAGCGTTCTTCAATGTCACCTTGTCGACCGGCTCGCCGTTGACACGTGTCTTGTTGCGGTTGCCCACATTGGTCAGGACATATTGTCCGTTTTCGAAGCCAATCTTGGCCTGAATGTCGGGAATGAACCAGCCCGCGATCTTGACGTTGACGAAGTCGGCCTTGCCAAAGGTCAATGTGGCTCCGGACAGGCGCACTTCTCCGACTGGGGCATTCTTTTCGCCCATCAACACCGCGACGCCGCCCGAACGGGCTACGACCTCGCGGTCACGGCGGTCGATCTCGACTTGTTCGCGGTGCTTGCGGGTGTTGAGAGTCATCGTGCCATCAAGATCGGACAGCTTCGCCTCAGCCGCGGCATTGGGACGGAACACCAACGTGTACTTGCCGATGGTGATCGTATCGCCGTCATGAAGGACTTCTTCCTCCACACGGCGGTTGTTAACGAACGTGCCGTTGAGCGACTCGTTGTCGATGATCACGCTGTTGGCCGGGTTGATCTCGATCATCGCGTGCTTCCGCGAGATGCCGCGGTTGTCGAGCACGATGTCGTTGTCGGAATTGCGGCCGATGTTGATCCGTTTCTTCTCGGTGATGACCCGCTCGATCACCTTGTCTTCGTAGCGCACGATGATTTCCGTCACCCTAACCTCCATCCCCAGCCCAGCTTCCGTGCCCTGATGCTGTCTTGACGGGCTCATCCCGCGCATCCGGCAGGCCAACCGGCGTGCATAAACGCTGACCCGACATTGCCCATCGGGCCTGTGACACCTATATTATTTCTCGGCATGAGGATTGGAAACTTGACTGTCGACGGACGCGTACTCTTGGCGCCTATGGCGGGCATTACCGATGTCGTCTTTCGACGTCTGTGCCGTCGTTTTGGCGCTGCCGTCGTTTATTCGGAGTTTCTGTCTTCTGACGGTCTTCTCTTCAATACAATGAGTCAGGAGCACAAGCTTGGCCTGGCTGAGGACGAGCATCCCGTTGCCTACCAACTGTTTGGGGCAAGAGTTCAGACTTTTCGTGCGGCGGCCCGAATGCTGGCCGCCTACAAGCCCGATCTTATCGATCTCAACTTCGGTTGTCCCGTACGGAAAGTGGTCGGCAAGAATGGAGGCGCGTCGGTTCTCCGCGATCTCGACTTACTTGGCGACATCGTCCGTGAGACCGTCGAGGCCGTCCCCCTGCCGGTTACGATAAAGATGCGCGCCGGTTGGGACGCGCAGGCGCTGGTCTACCTCGAAGCGGCTGATCGCTCCATCGAAGCAGGGGCTGCGGCGATCACACTTCACGCACGCACCCGACAAGACGGCGCCTGGGGACCGAAGTATGCCGGCCCGGCGAAGTGGGAGTATATCCGCGACTTGAAGCAGCATGAATCACGCGTGCCGATCATCGGCAACGGCGATGTGGTCTCTCCCGAGTCTGCGCGTGCAATGCTTGACGAAACCGGCTGCGATGCGATTATGGTTGGACGCGCGGCAGTTGGACGTCCCTGGATCTTTGCCGAGATCAATCACTACCTCGAAACCGGAAAGCTCCTCCCCGAACCGCCTCCCGCCGATGTTTTGGCGGTTGCCTGGCATCATATCGGAGAAAAGATTCGCGTGACGCCCGAACCGGCACCGGTCGTGGTCCGCAGCATGCGCAAAGTGATGGCTGCCTACATCAAGGGCTGGCCCGGATCACATGAACTGCGCAACCGTCTGATGCAAATCGAAGGCCCAGACGAAATTCGCACATTGTTCGCCAAATTCCTCGCCACGCACCCCGAGTCGACACGCTGCGACGGCGACGGTTGGTTGGACCGGTACCTCCCTTTGGATCGAGATTGGCTGCCCAAGACTCAGGCGTTGGTGGCCTAATCCATGAGGGCTCTCTTCATCGATGGTCAAGCCGGCGCGGCCGGCGACATGATCCTCGGCGCGCTCATTGATCTCGGCGTCGATCCGAACACGCTAAAGGATGCGTTGCGGCCGATCGTGCCGTCCAACTTTGATTTGGAAGTGACGCGGGTCAGTCCCAACGGCATTGCCGCGACCCGTTTGACCGTGAAAGTATCCGAGGATGTCAAACATAGACATCTGCCTCAGGTGCTCGCGCTTCTCGCCAAAGGCGATCTGCCTGCGCGTGTCCGTGAACGTGCCGCGGGAGTCTTTCGTCGTCTCGCGGAAGCCGAAGCCAAGATTCACTCCTCGACACTCGAAAAGGTCCACTTCCATGAGGTCGGCGCCAACGATGCTATTATCGATGTCGTCGGATCACTCTGGTCGCTGGAGCAACTTGGGATTGAGCGCGTACTCTGTGCCCCACTCATTCTTGGTTCCGGGGTTGGGAAATCCGCGCACGGCGCCATTCACTATCCGGCGCCCGCTGTCCTTGAGATTCTTAAGGGGATTTCCGCTCGACATGTTGACGGTCTGGGCGAAACGACAACCCCGACCGGCGCGGCCATTCTCGCGGAGGTTGCAGAATTTTCCATCAATGTCGCGATTACTGCCGAACGTATCGGCTATGGCGCCGGTGCGAAGACATTTCTCGACCGTCCGAACCTCTTGCGCGCCACATTGGGGACTGTCGACTTCTCATTCGGTCACGACACACTCTGGTTGGGGGCCAGCGACATCGACAACACGCGCCCCGAAGTGGTCGAATGGGTTGAGGAAAGGTTGCGGGAGGCGGGGGCTGTCGATGTCGTAACGTCCACCGTTGCGATGAAGAAGGGGCGTCACGGCACCCGGATCGAGGTTCTTTGCGATTTCGCGCAACGCGGCGCGATGGCCTCTGTCATCCTCAACGAGACCGGTTCACTCGGTGTGCGCTGGCACGAGGTCATGCGAACCAAGCTCGAACGCCGAATCGAGAGCGTGAACACTCCCTGGGGATCGATCCGCGTGAAAGTTGCCGTGACACCCAACGGTGAGCGCGCCATTCCCGAATACGATGATTGCCGCGAAGCGGCGTCAAAACATTGCCGCCCGCTGCTTGAAGTCATTGATCGGACGGCGCAACTGTATTACGATCAACATCCGGAGCACGACACCAAACGAGGATAGCATGTCAGGACTTTCGATCTGGATATTCGCGCAGCAGCGCAACGGCGCCATTTCATCGGGCGCATTTGAACTTCTTGCTGTGGCCCGGGCGTTGGCCGATTCATCCGGCGGTGCTGTTACCGCGGTTCTCTTCGGACACGATGTCGGCGACCTGGCGGCGCAGTTGGCCGCGCGTGGCGCCGACCGTGCCATTGTCGCCGATGACCCGGCGCTGGCACATTTCGTTGACGATCAGTACACCGACCTCTTGTTACGCTGGATCACCGTCGAGAAGCCCGATCTGGTGATTGGATCGTCGACCCTTTATGGACGCGCTCTGTTCTCCCGCCTGGCCGCAAAGCTCGGCGCCGGGCTTGTGGCTGACGCCGGAGGTATCGAGCTGACAGGTGGCGTCCCCCATGTCACCAAGGCGACTTATGGAGGGAAGGCCTTCACGGAGTACATCTTCACCGGCGTTAAGCCCTGGCTGGTGACCGTACGTCCAAAATCGTTTGAAGGATCGCCGGTGCGAGGGTCCCAGGGGAGTGTCGAGACACGACCAGCCGATGGGCTCGGGACAGCGCGGGTGCATGTTGTTTCAGCCGAGTCAGTCGGCGCTGGATCCGTTCCTCTCACCGAAGCCGATATCATCGTCTCCGGCGGGCGAGGCCTCAAAGGACCCGACAATTACAAAATGGTCGAAGACCTTGCCAGGGTTCTCGGCGCCGCCAGCGGCGCCTCACGCGCCATCGTCGATGCCGCCTGGGTTCCTTACGACAAGCAAGTCGGCCAAACAGGGAAGACCGTCAATCCCAAGCTCTACGTCGCCTGCGGGATCTCCGGGGCCATCCAGCATCTGGTCGGTATGCAGTCAGCGCGGGTGATCGTGGCGATCAACAAGGACGTCGACGCCCCAATCTTCAAAGTCGCAAGCTTTGGAATTGTCGGCGATCTTTTTGCCTATCTTCCCGAAATCACACGCGTCTTCAAACAGAAACTGGGCGGTTAGTGTCTTTACCATCACCGACACGCGTCTCCGTGATCGATCTTGGCACCTTTTCAGCAATTCTTCTGATTGCTGAGGTGCGTCACGGACATCTTATCCCGATCTGTGAAGAACGTCAGACGATTGATCTGGCGTACGACCGCGGGCGCGCCATTTCGCTCAAGGCCATCGCACGCGCCGTGAAGATTGTTCGGCGGTTCGACCGCATGGTGCGCGAGAGCAATTCCGAGAAGGGTCTCATGGTCGCGACCGCGGCATTGCGTCACGCCAGCAACCGCTTCGCCGTCGTGCGCGAACTGCGCACGATCACCCCGCTTCTCATCCGCGTCCTGACCGACCGGCAGGAAGCGCAGTTTGCCGCACGCGGGGCGTTGCTCGGGCTCCCACGCATCCCGCACGACGCTCTCGTCGTCGACATCGGCGGCGGTTCCTCCGAGTTCATTCAACCGGACACGAACGCATTCCGTGGCCTGACCATTGGCGCGGCTTGGGCAACGTCGAAATGGAAAGACGGTTGCCCGCGAGACCGCGACAAGCGCGACCTCTACTTCTTGTCCTGCGCCGAAAAGGTCATACTCGATCTCGACACGCGCTCGTTCACGAACCGTCAGCGCGTCGTCGGCCTTGGCGGCACGATCACAACCCTTGCAGCGATCCAGAAAGGGATGAAGAAGTTCGACGTCGAAGGGGTCCATGGCTCCACATTGACATCCGATTGGATCACGGCGACAGCCGCTCAGTTGTCGCGAATGCCCGACAAGTCGATCCGGGCGCTTGTTCCGTTCGACCCTTCGTCTGCCAGGGTTCTTACGGCTGGAACTTACCTATGGAGCAGGGTGTTAAACCGCTTGGATGCTGACCGCGTGACGGTGTCCGCACGCGGTCTACGTTGGGGAGTGGCAGCCCACCTGGCCGGCTTGCCTTGAGAGCCACTCGCGGCTATCAAAACCAGAAACCCCTTGACCAACAACGCTGTCGGGCCGACATTCGCTCCCTCTATGCGTATAGGGGCGCTTACGTTTTCATCATCTGACGATAGACCCGCACGTGACTCAAAGGCTCGAACACACAGAACAATGCTAAATCCTTCAATTAGGTTCATCTGGTTGCTGGCGTTACCGCTCGTGATCGTCTTGGATTCTGCCACGTTACGGGCCGCAGATCTTCCTCGCGGATGGAGCATTGATGAAGTCGAGGAAGCCGGTCAGCCCAAGATATCGTCTCGAACCGACAGTCTTCCCGGCTCGAACAACATTGTCGACATCGTCTACTCTGTGCCCGATCTGTGGGCCGCGACCGCGAAGGGGCCAAGCCGTCTGACCCTGCCGGGCGATCAATGGACAACCTATGACAAGGCCGATGGGCTCCCGGCAATCGAGATTCCTTCACTGGCGGTCTTCCCCAATGGTGTCTGGAGCGCCACGAGTCACACCGAGGTGCGCGAGGGACGTTTGGTCACATGGGGCGATGGCCTTTACCGCTTCAATGATGCCACCGCGGAGTGGGAGAAACGTTCCCCCGCTGGCAATCAGGCCTCCGGTCCGTTCCAGCTCGCCTACGATCTCGCCTATTTCCGCGGCCGTGCTCTCGCGGCATGCTTTGCGGGCGGGCTTGTGGTCAGCTCGGACAACGGGTTGACTTGGGAGAACATCTTTGCTGATGCCACGGCGAAGTCGGATTTTGGGAATAAGGTCTACAACGACCTCAACAATCGCTATTTCGCCGCGGTCGTCGACTCCACTCGTCCCGAATCGCTTGCTGTCTGGGCCGGGACCGCCTACGGCATCAACAAGTTTGTTTTCTTGAACGACACTTTGAAGCCCAAGGGTTACACTTTCAACGATTTGCACGTCGACGGTGCCCGTTTGTATGCGGCCACTGACGACGGCCTGTCGCGAACCCCGGATCGCGGCGGGAGTTGGCGCTCGTTTTATTCGTCCAGCGATATTTTCCCCTCCGACAGAACCATCGCGACCGCTGCGAAGGGCGACACCATCTGGGTCGGCTTCGCCAGCGAGGACGGTTCCTCTGGGCTTGGACTTGCCTACACGTTCAACCACGGCCGGGACTGGACCGTCACGCAACCCGCGCAGGCCACAGGGGTCGGCAAACGCCCCGTTGCCATCGTCCTGACGCGCGGCCGAGTCTGGGTCGCCTGCGAAGATGGCGGCGTGATTTACAGCGCCCTGCCGGCCATCACTTGGGAAGTTGCGATTGGCATCGATTCCTATTCCCTACTTGCCGTTCCGCCCGATTCCGCAGAGACGATCTACATCGGCACGGAGGTCGGGATCTATCCTTGGCCAGTCGTTGGCGCGCCCCTGCCCGGGGCCACCACTCGCATTGGGGCTGAGGCCGACACTCTCGGCCAACGGGTCGTTGCGCTTGGGTATCAGTCCACACCGTGCACGACTTTCTCGACAGCGATTTGGGCACTTTGTGAGAACAATGGTTTCGGAGGCACCTCAGGGTTTGCGATTAGCTTCGATCAAGGCGAGACATGGAGCGTGTCATCCCGCCGTCTCGGGGTCTCCGATGTGATCTTCGAGGGCTGTCGCTTCTGGCTGGCCAGCGACAGCGGCCTGGCCGAGGGCGACATCCGCAATCTCGACAGCTTGATGTTTACCGCGTCATACAAGACGCTCGTCAAGAATGAACGTGTCGGGCCTCAACCGATCTCGCTGGGCGCCGAATTGGGCAAAGATCCGCTGACCGATGCCGATGTCCTGACCGCTCTCTGGGTCGGCACCGATTCGCTCTTGGCTCGCTCGCTGGATAAGGGCATTACGTGGGCGGTTGTCTTCTCCAACCCCGATCCCGACGAATTCGACCTGCTCGAGTTCTTTCGCTACCGCGATGAGGATACTTCGGTCGCGGGCTTTGAGCAGTTGTCGGGTAATTTCATCACCGCGCTCGGATTCCAGCCGGGTGGACGCGGCGCGATCTGGGCGGCGACTCAGGCCACCGGGCAGGGACGATTCGCCAATATCTTCATCGGCTCCGGCGAAAAAGATGGCCTCTCAGTCACGCGCGACGCCGGCAAGACATGGTCTGTTCCGCTCACCGGACATCAGATTTGGAACTTCGCCTTCGATGGCGCCATTGTGTGGGCCGCCTCATCGCAAGGATTGCTGCGTTCGCCTGACAACGGTGTCAGTTGGGACACATTGAATCACTTCGCGGATCCTGAATCGGGCGCGGTGATCGATTCCAGCGTCGAGGTTTTCGCCGTAGAGGTCGTTGGCAATGAGATCTGGGCCGGAACAGAAAACGGGACCGTCGTTCTTGATCGCAACGGCAACCTCATCTCGGTGCGGCGCACGTTCAAGGCCGTTGCGACATCCGAGCCCGGGGGAGAGGGTGGCGTCTACGCGACACCGGTGCCGTACTCGCCGAACATCTCCGCAGGAGGAGTGCGATTCCATTATGTCCCTCCGGTCAGCGGTTCAGTAACGATCAAGGTCTACGACTACGCCAACAATCTGGTGAAGACCGTAACCGATGGCGCGCAACGTGAAGCGGGACGTCAATACGACGAGACAGACATCTGGGATGGGCGCAACGGTAAGGGAGACGTCGTCGCAGTCGGAACATACTTCTTCGTGATTGAGTACTCAGGCGGCGATACTCACTGGGGCAAACTTGTGGTCATTCCGTAGGCGCCTGTCCGCCTCCGGCGGAATGGAACTGATGAAACAAACACTTCATGCTCTGATCCGCGCGGGGACTGTCGCCCTCTCCGTTCTGACTTGCGTAATTCCAACCCTCGCCCAGGAGGACGGCGGCCAGCCCGGCGCCATGCTCGACTGGAGCGTCGGCGCTCGCGCCGTGTCCATGGGATCGGCCTTCACGGCGACCGCCGAAGGGCCGACCGGCTCCTGGTGGAATCCCGCCGGAATCGCCCAGGCCAAGCAGGACGCGTTCGAGATGGCTTTGCGCAAGATGTCGTTCGACCGCCAGGCGGGCTACGTCAACTACATCCACCCATTCGGACGCGAAGAGGCGGCGATGGGCCTGTCCTGGATCTACGCTGGTGTTGGCGATGTCTTCGCCCGCGACATCGACGGCCAGATCGGCGACGCCATCTCCGACTACACCAACGCCTTCGCGTTCACCTTTGCGCGACGCTTCACCGAACGCGGCGCGCCGACCGCCATCTCACTTGGCGTCAATCTGCGTTATGTGCAGCACAATATCGCCAACATCAACGCCTACACCGTCGGCTTCGATCTCGGCG
>Ga0214473_10012150_pt1 | contig 10112 bp, 9 predicted proteins | sample RVTome_7_FD_203509 | JGI IMG/M metagenome (GOLD analysis project Ga0214473, IMG submission 203509) | Soil microbial communities from uranium-contaminated site in the Upper Colorado River Basin, Wyoming, United States - RVT98D197 | ecosystem: Environmental > Terrestrial > Soil > Contaminated >... | reverse complement strand
GTGTTTAGGATGAGGTAGGCCAGCAACGACTCCGCTTTGCGGGTGGGGAGCCTGGCGAAACTTTGCCTGGCGGAGCTGCCGCTCGAATCAGTTGAATGAGTCTCAATGACCAATGAGCCAAGGAGACGGATGCGGACTGACGCAAGTCTATGCCCCGGTGCTGCGCGTGCCATAGGATCGTTCCTACCAGTACAAGCTTTTCAGCCGCAGATTTCTCGGATCTGGCCCCATAGTCTGGCCCTGGATCATAAGACACTCTCGCGCTGTCGCCCACGCCCAGTGGAATCCACGAGTTCTTCGACGTCTCCATCGCGCAGGTTGATCCCGCAGACGTCGCTGTGTCATTCGGTTCTCAAATCAAGAAGGGCGTACATCTCAAAGACGCGATGATACGCGCCGTGCCGGCGAACTGTGCTGCCAGCAGGCCCGATCTCGTCTTTTCCCAGTTTCATCCCAACGGGGCCTATTCCGGCATGGTAGCCGGCAACGAGGCTGTTCACCTATGGCTGGACAAACCCGGCAAGTGTAAGGCAACTACCCTCAGGCTCTTCGCGTTCATGAATAACTCATACAGCAACGTGTATCAGGCCATTATCAAAATGCCCTTTGCGTTGGAGGAGGACCAATGAGAACCATAGCCTGAAATCTCCGATGGGATTTCGATCGCGGGCGCACCCCCACACAGCGCTCCGCGTTGCCGGCGCCCCCGCGAGCCATGTGGAAACCACGGCGACGGGACGTGACTCCACGAAGACCATCAGCCGGTCGAACGCTCCGGGCGCACCCACCTCTTGGTTATCTCCAACCCGTTCTTATTGTTATCTGCGCGGGCAGGCGTTCAGGTACCCCAGCGGGACTAGAATTGGTGTATCAGGAGGCGGTGTCGCTAGAGCCGTTGAGCTCGAGACTCGCCGGGGAGGCCACAATGAGCCCTAACATTCGGAAGTCACTGACGTTGCCGGCGCTGTTTGTTCTATGCGCAGCGATGTCTGCTTGTACATCTCCGACATCGCCGCCCACCGCCACTGTCACGCTCCCGACCTCACCATCGGCGGCCGTGCCGACCGCGACGATCATCCAACCAACAGCCACACTCGTCCTTCCTCCCACAAGTACACCCGACCCCACCCTACAGGCGTGCACGCCGCTGGTTACGGCGAACACCATGATCAATGTGCGCAACGGTCCGGGCACGACGTACAGTGTCATCGGATCGCTCAACGAGCGGCAGGTCGCGGCTGTCGATGGCAAGAACGTCGAGGGCACGTGGTGGTACATCGTGTTTGCAGCGTCGCCCGATGGCCATGGATGGGTAGCCGGGAGCGTAACGACATCCAACTGCATTCCGTCCTCGCTGGCCGTGATTCCCGCGGCGTCGTTGCCGACACAGTTCGTGGCGGCGATCAACGACGTGGTGGTGAGCGTCGATCCTGCTGAAGTCAGCGTGCCGGGCTGTTCGGGAGACAAGCCACACATGACAGCCACGGCAACCATCCGCGCCAGCGGTCCGATGCAGGTGCAGTACTACTTTGAGATTGACGGGGTCGGCACGGCGAAGTCGAGCACGCTCGCATTCGCCGCGTACGGGTATCAGAACGTGTCGCAGAAGTTCAGGCCGGAGATCGTCAAAGGCAAGCACACAGTCAGGCTGTGGATCGAGGGTCTTGATGTCACGCAGTGGCAGGACAGTGCGACGTACACGATCACCTGCCCATAGGCAGATGATGACCAATTGGCCTCCCTAAACCCCTCACTGGCCTCGAAACAGGGGTGCTGTCTTTCTTGACCCCGCCGCTGAATCTAAACCAACTTTCGCGTTGGGTCGGAGCAAGCGGTCGGGTGGCACGGCAATGAGGCTGCATCTCCATGCTAGAATGCCTCTTTGAATCCGTCCAGTGAAGGAAGTTTGCATGACCCATCCCTATGAATATGACCTCGTTGTGATTGGCGCCGGGCCGGCCGGGGAGAAAGGCGCCGCCCAGGCCGCCTACTTTGGAAAAAAGGTGGTCGTGGTGGATCGCCAGCCCAGCGGCGTCGGGGGTGCCAGCCTCAACACGGGCACACATTCGAAGGCCCTGCGCGAGACCGCCTTGTCCATTTCCGGCCTACGCCAGCGGCGGTCGTACGGCATCGACTACTCTCTTGACCGGCACCTGCACATAAACCGGATCTTGAAGCGCGAGCAGGCGGTCGTGGAAACCGAGCGGGCCACCATCACCCGAAACCTGGAGCGCCACCACATCGAGACGATTTGGGGTACTGCCAGCCTGACGGACCCGCACACCGTGCGCGTGGCACTCAAGGATGGCGGGACGCGTGACTTGTCGACTGAGATCATTCTGATTGCCACCGGCTCTTCACCATTCCACCCCGCCGGAGTGGCCTTTGACCATCCGCGTGTGCATGACTCGGACTCGATCCTGCGGCTTGACTACCTGCCGCGCAGCCTGGCGATCGTCGGTGGCGGCCCGATCGGCTCGGAGCATGCCAGCGTCTTCTCAGCCCTAGGCGTGAAAGTGACGCTGGTCGACATTGCCGAGCGCCTGCTACCTTTCCTGGATGCCGAAATCGCGGCGCGCCTCCGCACTCGGCTCGAACGCAACAAGCTGCAGTTCATCTTCAGTACGCGCGTCGAAAAAACCGTCGCCACTGAAAAGCGCGTGCGCATCAGGCTCAGTACCGGCCAGGTGCTGAACGTCGAGGAGGCCCTCTTCGCGGCCGGGCGGCTGAGCAATGTGCAGGGGCTCGGGCTGGAGGCCCTGGGGGTAGCCCTCGGGCAGCGGGGCCTGATACAGGTGAATGAAAAGTACCAGACTTCCGTCGCCAACATCTACGCGGCAGGCGATGTGATCGGCTTCCCCGCGCTGGCCTCGACGTCCATGGAGCAGGCCCGCGTCGCCATGGTGCACGCCTTCGACCTGCACTACAAGGAGCGCGTATCGCCGGTGCTGCCGCTGGCCGTCTACACGATCCCGGAAATCGCCATGGCGGGCTTGACCGAGGACCAGTGCGCGCAGAAGGGGATCCCGTGCCTCGTGGGACGGGCCTATTATGCCGGCAACCGGCGCGGCCAGCTCATTGGCGACACGGACGGGATGATCAAGCTGGTCTTTTCTCCCGCCGACAAGAAACTGCTCGGCGTGCACATGATTGGCGAGTTGGCCTCCGAGCTGATCCATATCGGGGCGCAAGCCATGGCCGGCGGCGGCACGATCGACACCTTTATCGACGCCGTGTACAACTTCCCCACGCTTTCGGACATGTACAAATATGCCGCGTATGATGGTCTGGGGAAATGGAGCGAGGCGCAGCAAGCGCGCTGACTCCCATTGCTGCCTGGTGTGTAAGTCTCACGAAGGTTCGTTGCTGCTCAGCAACGAGAACCTGGACTTCCTCCGCAGACTTGAGACAGAAGGGCGGTCCTGCCAAGCCGATCCTCTCGTGGTGGTGGCCCACCACAATACGGCGCGCGCCCGACTGACGCCATGTTGTTGTTGAGCAGAATGAGAACTTCCAGCTTGCATCCTCGGCCAATTACAGGTCCAGCTGCAGCAGTCTAAGAGTAGTACGTGGATCGTAAAACAGCACAAATGCTAACCAGGAAGATCAAATGAACAACCGAAAAGATAGGAACCAGGCAATCATTGATGAGTTTCGGGCCAACTCCGGCAAGGTTGGCGGTCCGTTCGCCGGGAAAACGTTGCTCCTGCTGCATACGGTTGGCGCAAAAACTGGGCAAGCACGAATCAATCCGGTTGCGTATGTCGCCGATGGTGATCGCCTCGTGATCATTGCATCTAGAGGCGGCGCCCCGACTAACCCCGATTGGTACTACAACGTTCTCGCTCATCCGCTGGTTACGGTGGAGGTCGGCACAGAACAGTTCAAGGCCCAGGCGGCGGTCGCAACCGAGCCGGAACGAACCCGCTTGTATGACCAAATGGTGAAGATGATGCCCGTCTTCGCGGAATATCAGCGAAAGACAAGGCGAGTGATCCCGGTGATTGTCCTAACGCGTACGAGATGATCGCCATCCCGCGGCGGTTTCCGCTGTTGCGCCAACTCCTTCCGCCAGAAGCTGTTGCCGCGGCCTGCAAGTCAGCGTTCAGCAACCTCGTCAGGGAACATAGGGGCTGAATGTCTGCCCGTTGGCGACTCTTTTCAGCGAAGTCGTTTTCTTGATCCGGTTCAGCCCGCCTCTTCCCCAGATCGGAAAGGGAGTTCCCACCGGCCGCATCTGTGGAAATGGCGACACTCGCCAGACCTTGCGCGTGGCCCCGTCGCTCGCCGCCGTAAACGGCAGCAGATCGACGGTCTCTTCCGTCGCCCAGTGGATCAGCCAGGGCTTCTCCCAGACCTCGTCGATCGATGGCAACGGTTTGGTGAAATCAATCGCCTCGATTGTCCTGGGTAGAGATGCGATCTTTACCAGGTTGCCGCCGGTGGATATGGCTTTCCACGCAATCGGCTTCGGGTTTTTCAGATTCTCCCCCAGGATGTAGTCTGCATAGTTCTTGGTGCGGTCGCCATGAAAGAATCTTGTCCCATAGTCAATGGAGTGTTTGTCGGTAAAGGCTACTGAATTTACCGTCAGTGCCCTCCAGCGGGCCTTGAGCTCGGCAGTCGTCAGGCTCGGGTTCGCCTTGGCCAGCAGGTGGAAATGAAACCACTGCATTTCTTCGGTCAGGCGCACAAAGTCTTCGCCATCGAAGGGCTGCAAGGCAACCGTCTCCGGCAGCGCAGAATTTCGCGAACCCGGGTTGAAGGCGGAGCTTCTCGGCTTGTGGCCCCATTCTGGATTCTCAAAATCGTGCCTGAGCTGGCGGAAGCTGCCCTCCGCCGGCACCCGGAAGTCGTGGATCAGCGTACCTGAAGGGGTCGGGGATGACACCGGCGAGGCCGTCCAAGTCGGGGATGGTGAAGGCGACGGCGTCCACGTCGGGAACGGAGTGACTGTCGACGTTGCGGTTGGGATCTGTGTTCCCGTCGTAGCCACGGTGGGCGTGGCAGTCAGGGTGGGCGATGCGGTGGGGTCTAGCGTGGGCGCGGTTGTCGGCATCAAGAACGGGGTCGGAGGAATGATCGGCGTCGGCGCCAACCAGTCCAGCATAGCCTTCGGTGAACAGCCCTTAACGACCACTGCGCCGGCTCCCAGGCCCGCGATTCTCAGAAAGTCCCGGCGAGCGAACGCCCGGCCGCTTCGTTTCTTCATGAGGGGATGCACCCAACCGAAGATTCTAGCATCGGGACTCACCCCGCCCATGACAAATGGCGGTCAGAACCGGCATCGCCGCACGGCGAGCACGCTCTTGGGGCCGCCGCCGGGTCAGTTCAGTAACTGGACTGGGGCCGGCTGCGACCAGCAGATGCCAGAACGGCTGTTGCATGCACGGTGCGCCGACGCAACATGGGATAATATTGACGCTGGCGACGGCTCCGCGTAGCGCTCTCCACCGGGTGGGCCGAAGGTGAGGGCTCGAGGCACCGCGATTCATGCCACAACACTCGAAGGACGCTCCCAGCCCAAACGGAGTCCCTGCATCGGTTGGGGACTCGCTGCTGCGGACGAAGTTGTTCGTCCCTACCATCCGCGCCCGGCAAGTGGGGCGGCACCGGCTGATCGAGAGGCTCAACGGGGGACTGGACAAGGGCCTGATCCTGATTTCTGCGCCGGCCGGGTTCGGCAAGACCACGGCGGTCGCGGAATGGGTCGCGGGCTGTGCACAGCCGGTCGCGTGGCTCTCATTGGACGAAGGGGATAACGACCCCATCCGCTTCCTCACCTACTTCATCGCGGCCCTGCAGACGATAGAGCCCAATATCGGAAGACGGGTGCTGGCAGTACTCCGATCTCCTCAGCCGCCGACGATCGAATGGACGCTCACGGAGCTACTGAACGAGATCACGGCGATCACCCATGAGATCGTCATCGTCCTGGACGACTACCACGCGGTCGATTCCGCGGCCGTGGACGGCGCGGTTACGTTCATGCTGGAGCACCAACCGGCACAGATGCACCTGGTCATCGCAACCCGCGAGGACCCGGACCTCCCCCTAGCTCAACTGCGTACGCGCGGCCGGATGACCGAGCTGCGCGCCGCTGACCTGCGCTTCACTTCCCCAGAAGCCGCAGACTTCCTCAACCAGGTGATGGGCCTGAACTTGTCGGCGGAAGACGTCGGCGCCCTGGAAGCCCGCACCGAAGGCTGGATCGCCGGTCTGCAATTGGCGGCGCTGTCGATGCAAGGCATGGCGGACGCGCCCGGTTTCATCAGATCCTTCACGGGCAGTCACCGGTTTGTGCTGGACTACCTGGTGGAAGAGGTGCTCGGGCGACAATCTGAAGGTATCCAGACGTTCCTGCTGCGCACGTCCATCCTCGACCGCATGTGCGGTCCGCTGTGCGAGGCCGTTCTGCCCGACTCTTCCGGTTCCGGGCAGGAAATCCTCGAGTATCTCGAACATGCCAACCTTTTCATTGTGCCTTTGGACAACGAGCGGCACTGGTACCGCTATCACCATCTCTTTGCCGAATTGCTGCGGCAGCGATTGCGGCAAAGCGGGAGCGTGGGCGAGTACCACGTGCGTGCCAGTCAGTGGTACGAAGACAATGGCCTAGACGTCGAAGCCTTCCACCACGCGGCTGCCGCCAACGACATTGAACGCGCCGAGCGGTTGATCGAGGCACGGGGAATGCCCCTGCAGTCGCTGGCCGCGGCAACCGCCATTCTCGACTGGCTGGATTCGCTGCCAAAGACCGTATTGGATGCCGGGCCGTCGCTGTGGGTAAGGTCTGCCACGTTGTCGCTCATGGCTGGACGGACGACCGGCGTCGAAGAGAAACTTCAAGCGGCTGAAACAGCAATGCAAGGTGCCGATCCCGATGACAAGACCCGCGACCTAGTGGGACAAATTGCCGCCGTGAGAGCCACGCTGGCGATCCTCCGGTACCAGCCGGAAGCCGGGATCTTCCAGTCGCGGCGCGCCCTGGAGTGCCTGCACGCCGACAACCTGCCTTTCCGGAGTAGAGCTAACTGGACGCTGGGGTTTGCGCTCCAGCTCCAAGGGGACCGTGCCGCGGCCCGTGAGGTCTTCACTGAAGCCATACGACAGGCGTCCGGGAATACCTACTACACGATACTGGCTAGTACCAGTCTGGGCCAAGTTCAGGAATCTGAAAACCAGCTCTACCAGGCGGCTGAAACCTACCGGCGCTCCCTGCAGCTGTTCGGTGATCAGGGACCTCCGAATGCCAGCGAAGAGTACATTGGCCTGGCCCGCATATTCTACGAATGGAACGATCTGGATGCTGCTGAGCAGCACGGTCAAGAGAGCCTTCACCTGGCACGGCAGTATGACCGCGCGATTGACAGATTCATCGTCTCTGAGGTGTTTCTCGCCCGCCTGAAACTTGTTCTCGGTGATGCGGCTGGTGCGGCTGCCATGCTGGCAAGCGCGGCTGAGACCGTTCGCCAGCGTGACTTTGTGCAGCGCGCGCGTGAAGTTGCTGCCGCACAGGTGCTTACGTTGCTTCACCAGGGCAACGTGGCCGAAGCAGCTGCGCTGGCCCGGTCACACGAAGTCCCGATGAGCCAAGCCCGGGTGCACCTCGCCATGGACGACCCAGCGGCAGCACTGGCGTTGCTGGTGCCATTCCGCCGGCAGATGGAAGCAAAGGGCTGGGCTGATGAACGCCTGCGGGCGATGGTTCTGCAGGCGGTCGCGCTCCATGTACATGGCGAGCGGGAGAAGGCCACGCAAGTGCTGGCCGAGTCCCTGAGGCTGGCAGAGCCGGGCGGCTTCATCCGCCTGTTTGTCGACGAAGGCGCCCCGATGGCGGAACTGTTGTCCGAAGCAGCGGCACAGAAGGTAATGCCGGACTATACACGCAAGCTGTTGGCTGCCTTTGAGGCTGAGAAAGAGAAAAGCGATGACGGAGGACGTCCAGCCCCTGCCCAGCCCCTCATCGAGCCGCTCAGCGACCGTGAACTGGAAGTACTGCGACTTGTCGCCCAAGGACTCTCGAATCAGGAGATCAGCGCTCGGCTCTTTCTGGCCTTGAGCACGGTCAAGGGGCACAATCGCGTGATCTTCAGCAAGCTGCACGTCCAAAGGCGCACCGAAGCGGTCGCCCGCGCCCGCGAGCTGGGACTGCTGCAACCGGAACACTCGGGGGACTGACAGAGCCAGGTTTTCCACCTCCGGCTCTCGCCCCGAAATCCTGCAACAATACCCCTGAACCATACTTAAGTATCTGGACGGCAATACCGTGCGTCCGATATCCTGTCTGCGCGTCGAGCAGGTGAGGCAAGTTAAGCCACCAACGGCCGCAGGTTCAGGGAAATGTCACTCAAACTCAACCCCAAAACGGATCCAACGCAATCAGTGGTCTATCAGATCAGGCTGGAGGGCCAGCTGGATCCCCAGTGGACGGACTGGTTTGGGGGAATGACCATCAGCCTTGAAGACAGCGGCGACACCCTGTTGACCGGCCCGGTCGTTGATCAGGCCGCATTGCACGGGTTGCTCAAAAGAGTGCGCGACCTGGGCATGCCCTTGGTCTCGGTCATTCAAATCCCATTCGATGAAACCCGTTCATATCGTCTCACAGAGGAGAAAACCATGAACACAATCAACAAGACCACCGATCTGAGCGCCAAGAAGATGGTGCTTTCCACCTTATGGATCTTCGCGGTGCTCAACTATCTATATGGCGATGTCTTTACGCTGTTCTTCAATCCCGGGGCTCAGCAGACCACATTCGCGATGCCGGCAGGGGCCGTGATGGGTTTCGCCATACTAATGGAGACCGCCATGGCCATGGTGCTCCTTTCGCGGGTCCTAAAGTATGGCGTCAACCGCTGGGCAAATATCGTTGTAGGCATCCTTCAAACGGCGCTTGCAGCCTGGGCAATTACCAGTGGCACGCCGGCCGCTCCCGTCGCCGTGTTCTTCGCGGCCATGGAAATCCCCTGCACCTTGTTCATCGTCTGGTATGCCTGGAAGTGGACCAACGCCGAGGGTTAGCCCGGCTGGTGCGCCACGTGTCGAACAGTGAGACTCGTCCATATCTTTCAAGAAGGAGATGCACATGAAAACCTACAGAAAGACCGCGATCATCGTGGGGGTGCTGTACATAATCGGGACTGTCGCCGGCGTAGCGAGCGTCATCGCCACCGGGCCCGTTCTCGGCGGATCAGATGTTGTCGCCAAAGTGGCTGCCAGCCCCAATCAGCTGACGATCGGCGCCCTGCTTGTGCTGCTGATGGGCCTGGCACTTGCCATGGTGCCAGCCCTGCTCTTCCCGATCTTCAGGAAGATCAATGAAGTGCTGGCCGTGGGATATGTCATCTTCAGAGGAGCGCTTGAGACCGTCAGCAGCATTGCGCTTGTGAGCCTTTGGCTACTACTGATAGTCCTGGGGCGGGAGTACATGGCAGGAGGCATCCAGGCTGCTCCTTACTTTCAAACCATGGGCGCCCTGCTCCGGGACGGTGGGGATGCGATCAATCCCATCGGCACATTCGTCTTCAGCCTGGGCGCTCTGATGCTCTACACGATTTTCTATCGATCCCAGCTCGTGCCTCGGTGGATCTCCATTTGGGGTTTCATCGCGATCGTGCTGCACCTGGCCAGGGGCGTCCTGGTCATGTTCCATCTGATGAGTACTTTTTCCGCAATCGATACGATCGTGAACTTGCCGATCGCCCTTCAAGAAATGGTGATGGCGGTATGGCTGATCGCCAAGGGCTTTGAGCCCGCCGCCATGACGCGGGTGCTTTCCAATACAGAACGGAATTGAGGAGACTGTGATGAATCCAAACAGAAGGATCGCAATCACGACCGGGGTTTTGTTCATCCTAGCAACGGCTGCCGGCCTGGCGGGCTCCGCGGTGCTGGGAACGGCGCTCGACGGGCCGGACTATCTCAGCAGGATCTCCACGGACGGAAATCGACTCCTGGTGAGCGCCCTCTTGTCCTTCGTGGCCGCCTGCGCATCAGCAGGCATCGCCATCGCGCTGTATCCGGTGCTGAGGAAGTACAGTGAAGGGCTTGCCCTCGGATCGGTGGGCTTCCGCCTCTTCGAGGGTGTGTTCTACACTGTTGGTACG
>Ga0214473_10012149_pt1 | contig 10113 bp, 9 predicted proteins | sample RVTome_7_FD_203509 | JGI IMG/M metagenome (GOLD analysis project Ga0214473, IMG submission 203509) | Soil microbial communities from uranium-contaminated site in the Upper Colorado River Basin, Wyoming, United States - RVT98D197 | ecosystem: Environmental > Terrestrial > Soil > Contaminated >... | reverse complement strand
GGGACCGGACGGCGCGGCGGGCGTGCCGGCCGGCGGCGCATCCGGGGGCGCGCTGGAGCCCCCGCGCGGGGCCGCCGCAGCGGGCGCGGCGAGGCCCACATCCCGGACCTGCAGGACCCCGCCCCGGTACGCCACGCGCTCAGGATAGGCGGCGGGCAGCCAGGCAATGAAGAACTGCTCGGGGAGGTGGAGCGTGCCGTCCACGAGGTGCGCTGGATAGGCCAGGTGATGGACGCCGCTGCCGGTGCGAAAGAACGGGGACGTCGCCTGGAACACGAGCGTATCCCCGAAGAGCAGGAGCCGCGCACCGCCCGCCATGGGCAGGATGCTGCCCCCCAGCGCTTCCACCGCCCCCACGGCGTAGGCCGGCGCCGCCGTGGGCGAGGCTTCCACCCGGACGCTGCCGGCCGGCCCCTGGATGCGCAGCGGTGTACCCTGCCCCGCCGCGGCCATGGGCAGGAGGGCCGCGAGCGCCACGGCAGGGAGCAGCGGCCGCATCAGGCCCGTTCCTTCAGCGCGCGCTGCATCTCACGCTCGTGCGTGCGCTTCTTCAGGTCCTCACGCCGGTCGTACTGCTTCTTGCCGCGGCCGAGCGCCAGGGTGGTCTTCACGAAGCCACGGCGCAGGTGGAGGTCCAGCGGCACGAGCGTCTGCCCCTGCTCCTGCGTGGCGCCGATGAGCTTGCGGATCTCCTGACGGCGCAGCAGCAGCTTGCGCGGCCGCACGGGATCGGCGTTCCAGCCCGCAGCCGGATCGTAGGGGGTGACGTGCATGCCGTGCAGCCACACCTCGCCGCCGTCCACGCGCGCGAACGCCTCCTGAATGCTGACCTTGCCGCTCTTGATGGACTTCACCTCGGGTCCCGTGAGCGCGATGCCCGCCTCCCAGCTGTCGAGCACGTGGTACTCGTGCAGGGCCTTGCGATTGCGCGCCAGCACCTTGCGCCCGTCTTCACTGTCGTTGGCCATGCCTTCAACCTACCCAACGCCCGGCATGCATGGAAGCGGTCATAAGCGACGATGCCCGTCCGCTTCCGGGGCTCCTCACCCCAGCCGCTCCTTCTGCCTGCGGCGAATGCGCTGCAGCGCGGTCACCTGCCCCACCTCACCGCCGATGATGAAGATGATGGAGGCGTAGTAGATCCACAGGAAGAGCACGATGGCCGTGGCGGCGGTGCCGTAGGCGGAGCTGTAGTTGGCGCGCTGCGCATAAAAGCTGAAGCCGAACTTGAGCAGCTCGAAGCAGACGCCCGTGAAGGTGGCCGCCACGAGGGCGGTGCTCCACTGCATGCGGCGCGCCGGCAGGTAGCGGTAGATGAGGATGAAGAGGATCCAGAGCGGCAGGAAGGCCAGCGCGTACGAGAGCAGCGTCATCATGCCGGTGGCGGGGCGCGCCGGGACGTTCAGGAACTCGATGCCGTACTTCGCCACCCAGTTGATGTAGAAGGTGATGCCCAGGTTCAGGGTGAAGAGGATGGTGGCGGCCACCACCATCTTCAGATCGAAGATCTTGCCCGCCACGATGCCCCGGTCCTGCTGCAGGTCGAAGATCTCCCGCAGCACCGTGCGCAGCGTGCCGATGAGGCGCGTGGCCACCCAGAAGAAGATCACGGTACCCAGCGTGGCCAGGCCCGTGCTGCTCTCGCGGACGCCATTGATCATGCGCCCGATGGTCTGCTCGAGCTCCACGCCCGCGGAGGGCAGCGCGTTGCTGATGTAGGCCATGAGCTCCTTGGTGGGATCGATGCCCGGCTGCGCCTGTAGCACGAGCCCCGCGATACCGAGCGCGGCCAGGATGAGCGGCAGGATCGCCACCAGGAGGTTGAAGGAGATGGCGCCGGCCAGGAAGAAGATGTTGTCCTGCTCCGCCTTCTTGTAGACGCGGCGGACAAAATCCCGCACGGCCCAGCGGCGGCCGGTGCGGCGGTAACGGACGGGCGGGTCGGCGGCCATGCCGGGGCGCTACGCCCCGCCGTCTTCTCCTGCCAGGGGCGCCTCCGGCGCGGGCGGATAGTTGCGGGCCGCGTCCACACCGGCGCGCACGCGCTCACCGGACTGGCGCACGCGCGCCTCGACCCGGGCGCGCGAGTCGAGCGCCGCCTGCCGGCCCGCCTCGAACGCCTCACGGGCCTGGTCCACGCGGCCGGTCACCTCCTCGCGGACCTCATCCACCGTCTCGGCCATGGCGGCCTGCGCCCCACGCACGGCATCCTCGGCCTGCTCGCGCAGCCGCTCAGCGCCGCGCTGCAACTCCTCGCGCGTCTCCGCCCCCGAGCGGGGGGCGAACAGCAGAGCCAGGCCCGCACCGATGAGCCCTCCCCACAGGAACGCGGAAATGCCCCCGTGGCGCTCGATGATGATGGTGGGACCGTCTTCGTACTCGGCCATGATTCCTCCGTGTTGTGGCGGGCGGGCAGCCTAGGCGTCCCGCTCCATGTACTCCGCCAGACGGGCGCGCAGATCCTTGGCCTTGATGCCCAGGATGCGCGCCGCCTTGGCGTGGTCACCGTCGGTGAAGGCAAAGGTCTTCAGCGTGAGCTTCCGCTCCATGTCCTCCAGCGAGGTGCCCACCTTCACGTGCACCTCCCCCTCGTCCAGCGCGGTGTGGCGCGGCTGGAGATCGCGGGCGTTGATGGCGCCGCCCCGGCTCAGGATGACCGCGCGCTCCACGGCGTTCTTGAGCTCCCGCACGTTGCCCGGCCAGCGGTACGTATCGATGTACTCCAGCGCGCTCTCCTCGAAGCCGTCGACCTTCTTCTTCTGCTCCGCGGCGAAGCGCTGCAGGAAATCCTCGGCCAGGATGCGCACGTCCAGGCTGCGCTCGCGCAGCGGCGGCAGGTACATGGGAATGACGGCCAGGCGGTGGTAGAGGTCGTCGCGGAGCTTGCCCTCCTTGAGCGCCTCCTCCACGTCCTTGTTGGTGGCCGCCACCACGCGGATGTCCACCTTGATCTCCTTCTTGCCGCCCAGGCGGCGGAAGGACTGCTGCTCCAGGGCGCGCAGGAACTTCACCTGGATGTCGGGCTCCATCTCCGCCACTTCGTCCAGGAACAGCGTGCCGCCGTCGGCCAGCTCGAAGGCGCCGGCCTTCTCGTTGGTGGCGCCGGTGAAGGCGCCCTTCTCGTGGCCGAAGAGCTCGTTCTCCAGGATCTCACGCGGGAAGGCGCCGCAGTTGAGGGCAATGAACGGACCCTTGCGGCGGCCGGACTTGTCGTGGATGGCGTGGGCCACCAGCTCCTTGCCCGTGCCGCTCTCTCCGGCGATGAGCACGCTGGCGTTGGACGGGGCGATGGCGTCGATCATCTTGAAGATGTCGAGCATCTCCTCCGACTGCCCCAGCATGTCCCCGTAGCGGGTGAGGTTCTCGAGCTGCTGCTTCAGGCGCTTGTTGGCGGTCTTGACGTCATACTTCTCCAGCGCCCGCGGGATGAGCGCCTTGAGGCGATCCACGTCCAGCGGCTTGGTGAGGTAGTCGTACGCGCCGTTGCGCATGGCCTCCACGGCGGAGTCCACCGTGGCCTGGCCGGTGATGAAGATGATCTCGCTGTCCAGCCCCGCCTCGCGCATGCGCTTGAACACCGCCAGGCCGCCCATCTTGGGCATCTTCAGGTCCGCCAGGACGAGGCCGTACTCCTCCTCCTGGATGAGCTTCCAGGCGGCGTTGCCGTCGGTGGCGGTGTCCACCTCGTAGCCCTCCTCCTGGAGGAGCATCTGCAGGCCTTCCGCGATGTTGCGCTCGTCATCGGCGATGAGCAATTTCGCCAAGTAATTACCCTGTTTGCACTTGAAGTGGTCGGAACGCCTACGGTCCCGGCCCTGAACTTAGGGGCCGGCGCGAAGCGTGGTCAAGCGCCCGCGCGCGGCACGAGCAGGACACGGGACGGCGCGGCGTCACCCTCCCCGGCGCGTGCTTCCAGGCGACCACCGGCCGCGGTGGCCAGGACCCCGGCGCCGTCCCCGGGGGCGCCATCGGCTGCAGCGCGCACCGAGAAGCCGAACGCCGCACCGTCCGCGGCACAGCGCAGCAGGAGCGGCGCGTCCTCCCCCTCCCCGGCCGTGGCCGCGATGGCGTCCCCACCCAGCGCCAGCAGCGCGGCGCGCAGCGTGGCCGGGCGCGCCAGCAGCACGACCTCCTCCGCCGGCTCCTCCACCCGCAGGGCCACGCGCGCCAGCCGCGCCTGCAGAGCCAACAGCGGGACCACATCGGCCAGCACCGTCGCGGCCCGCTGCTCGACGGGATCGTCCACCGCGGAGCGCACCAGGCGCAGCAGGCGATCGATGAGCTCGTGCGCGCGCAGCACCTCACGCTCCACCACGTCGGCGCGCTCCACGCTGCCCTGGCCGTCTCCCTGCTGCGCGCGGGTGCGCAGCACCGCCAGGTTGATGACCACGGCGTTCAGCGGGTTCTTGATCTCGTGGGCCAGGTCGTCCGCCAGACGGCTGATCACGTCCAGCCGGGCGGCGCGCACCTCCACCGATACGGTACGGTCGTCGGGGGTACTCACGCGTCCCCCCGTGCCAGCTCCGCCTCCAGGGCGGCGTGGTACGGCGCCAGCAGCCTGCCGGCCGCTTCCCGCGACGGCAGCGAGCGGCCGTCCAGCGCGCGGATCGGCACGATGCCCACGGAGGTCATGGTGGCGAAGAGCTCATCGGCGCTGTCCAGCTCGGCCCGGGCCCACACCCCTTCCTCCACCGTGTAGCCCGCGCCCCCGGCCAGTTCCAGGACGATGCCGCGCGTCACGCCCGCCAGCACGCCGGCGGCCGTGGACGGCGTGCGCACCCGCTCTCCCTTGCGCCAGAAGACGTTCCAGGTGGGGCCCTCCGCCACGGCGCCCGCGGTGTCCAGGAGCAGGGCGTCATCCACGCCGGCCGCAGCGGACTCCCGGCGGGCCAGCAGGGCGTACATGCGGCCCAGCCCCTTCAGTTCGGGGGGCACGGAGGCGGCGGGCGGCCGGCGGATGGCGGCGGTGATGAGCGTCCAGCCCGCGTGGGCCCGCTCCAACCAGCGGGGGTCGGGCGGGCTGAGCGTGGCCAGGAGGCGCTCGCCGGCGCCCGAGCCGCGCGTCACCGTGAGGCGCAGGTGCCCCTCCGTGGCGGCGTTGCGCCGCACCAGTTCGTGGCACAGGGCAATGAGGTCGTCACGCGCCGGAAGCGCCAGGTCGAGCATCGCGGCGCTGGCCTGCAGCCGCGCCAGGTGCTGCGCCAGGCGGAAGAAACGCCCGCCGCGCAGGAGGGCCGTTTCGAAGACGCCGTCGCCGAAGAGGAAGCCGCGGTCGTCGATGGGGATGGCGGCGTCCACCGCGTTCAGCCAGGCCCCGTCCAGGTAGACGATCACGCCGTGCCCGGGGCGGACGGGCCCGCCGTCACGCGATCACCCGTGGCGCCGCGTCGTCTCCGGCGGGCGGGCGCTCGAAGCCGGCGCGGCCCATGAGTCCGTAGGTGAGCCGCTTGCCCAGCTCCACGCCCGGCTGGTCCAGCGGGTCCACGTCGTAGAGCCCGCCGGCGTACACCGTGGCGATCTGCAGCAGCATGAAGAGCTGGCCCACGGAGCGGGCGTCCACGCGCGGCAGTTCGAGCGTCATGTTCATGCGCCCCGCGGCAGTGAGCGCCGCCGCCGTGGCCGTACGCTCGGCCTCCAGGAGCTCGCCCATGGTGCGTCCCCCCAGGTAGGCCAGCGCCTCCTCGTGGGGGTGCGCCGCCGGGATCACCAGATCCTCCCCGGGCTCCCGCACCGCCACGAAGGTCACGGTCTTGTCGAAGGGGCCCTCCATGTAGAGCTGCACCTGAGAATGCTGGTCGGTGGCGCCCACGGAGCGCGCTGGCGTGGGGCCGCGAAAGACCTCCGCGCCCGTACGGTCCAGGCGCTTGCCCAGGCTCTCCGCCCAGAGCTGACGGAACCACTCCGCCATGGGGCCCAGGCGGTCTCCATAGGGCATCATGACGTGGATGCCCGCACCGGCCCCCGTGTGCGCGGCGTGCTGGAGCACGGCGAACATGCCCGCGGGGTTGGCCGTGAGCTCCGCGGTGGCGCAGCGCTCCGCCATGGCGGCCGCGCCCGCAAGCAGCGCCTCGATCTCCACGCCCGCCAGCGCGGCGGGGAGCAGGCCCACGGCCGAGAGCACGCTGAAGCGGCCGCCCACGCTCGGCGGCACGGGCAGCGTGGCAATCCCCTCCGCGTCGGCGATGCGGCGCAGCACGCCCCGCTCCGGGTCGGTGGTGAAGATGAGGTGGCCCCGGTAGCCGTCACCCTCGAGCGCCTGGCGCAGCCGCTCGCGCACCACCAGATACTGCGCCATGGTCTCGGCCGTCGTGCCGGACTTGCTCACCACGTTGAAGAGCGTGCGGCGCACGTCCAGGCGCTCCAGCAGCGGCCCGAAGGTGGTGGGATCCACGTTGTCGGTGACATAGAGGCGCGGAAAGTAGTCGCGCCCCTCGCTGTCCAGCTCGTTCCAGCCGGGCGCGAGCAGCGCCTCGCGCAGGGCAATGGCGCCCAGCGCGGAGCCGCCGATCCCCAGCACCACCACGGTGTCGAACGCCTGGCCCACGCCATCGGCGAAGGCGCGGATGCGGCCCACCACCTCCCGCTCGGCGGGCAGCTCGTAGAAGCCCAGTTCCCCGGCGGCGCGGCGCCGCTCCACGTCGGCGTGCACCTCCTGGAAGCGGACGCCCGCCTCCTCCAGCGCCGCCGGCTGCAGGCCGCGCCCACCCAGGCGGGGGGCCAGCATGTTGCCGTAATCCAGCGCGAGCCGCTCCGTCATGTGCCGTCCTCCTGGATGTCCACCACCAGCCCGTCGTGGGCCGGCGCCACGCCCGGCGGCAACGAACGTTCCAGCGCCGCGTGGCGCACCCGATGGGTGAGATGGGTCAGATAGGTGATCCCGGCCCCCACGCGGGCTGCCGCGGCCACCGCCTCCTCCACATTGAAGTGCGTGGGATGGGGGCGGCCCTCCCACAGGGCCGTGAGCACCAGCACGCGGACGCCTCGCAGGCGGTCCACCACGTCGTCGGGCAGCGCCTTGGCGTCCGCCACGTAGCCCAGCGCGCCCACCCGGAAGCCCCAGGTGTGCAGGTCCCCGTGCGGCACGGCGAACGGCTCCAGGCGGAAGCCGCCCGCGTCCACCACGTCGCCGGCGCCGAACTCCACCAGGCGCACGTCCGGACGGCTCGTCCCCGGCGTGGGCGGCCCCGCGGGCGTGAAGATGTAGTCGAAGCGGCGGCGCAGCGCCGTGGCGCACGCGGCGTCCGCCCAGGCGGTGAGCGGCGCACGCCGGCGCGCCGTGAAGGCGCGCACGTCGTCCAGCCCCGCCGTGTGATCGGCGTGGGCGTGCGTGAACCAGATGCCGCTCACCTCCGGCGAGCCGGCCGCCAGGAGCTGGAGGCGGAGTTCGGGGGGTGTGTCCACGAGGAGCGCGGCGGTGCCATCGTCGCTTTCGAGCAGGGCGGCGTGACGGGTCCGCCGGTCCCGGGGATCCGTGGAGGTACAGGTGGCGCACGTGCAGCCCACCACGGGAATGCCGAAGGAGGTACCCGTGCCCAGGAAGCGGAGCCTCACCGCCCCCTCACAATTCTTCCACGCGCAGCATGTTGGTGGTGCCGCGCACGTGGAACGGCACGCCGGCGGTCACCACCACGCGCTGCCCGCGGCGCGCCAGGCGGTGCTCCAGGAGATAGGCGCGCGCGGCCTCCAGCATGTGCTCGTAGGTGGGCTCGTCGGGGCAGCGGACCGGGTGGACGCCCCACACCAGGGCCAGCTGGCGCCACGTGCGGAGCTGATCGCTGACGCCCAGGATGGGCACGTTCGGCCGGTAGCTGGACACCAGACGCGTGGTGCTGCCGCTGCGCGTGAAGGAGATGATGGCCGGCGCGCCGAGCAGCCGCACGGCCTCCACCGTGGCGGCCGCGATGGCGTGCTCAGTGGGCGTGGCGCCGAGGCGCAGGTAGGGCAGCGGGATGTCGTAGCGGGGCCCCTGCTCGAAGGCCTCCGAGCGCTCGATCTCCGCGGCGATGCGCACCATGGCGTCCACGGCCAGCAACGGGTACTTGCCCGCGGCGGTCTCCCCGGAGAGCATGACCGCGTCCGTGCCGTCGAAGAGCGCGTTGGCCACGTCGCTGGCCTCGGCGCGCGTGGGGCGGGCGTTCTCCATCATGGACTCGAGCATCTGCGTGGCCGTGATCACCGGCCGGCCGTAGTGGTTGGCCAGCTGGATGATGCGCTTCTGCGCCAGCGGCACCTGCTCGAAGGGGAGCTCCACACCCAGGTCCCCGCGGGCCACCATGACGGCGTCCGTCTCGGCCAGGATCGGCTCCAGGTGCTCGAGCGCCGTGTCCTTCTCGATCTTGGCAACAATGAGCACGTGCCCCGGCAGGCGGGCGCGCAGGCGCGCGATGTCCTCGGGGCGCTGCACGAAGGACAGGCTCACGTAGTCCACGTCGTGCAGCAGCGCAAAGTCCAGGTCGTGGAGGTCCTTTTCGGTGAGGGCGGGTGCGCTGACGCGCACGCCGGGCAGGTTCAGCCCCTTGTTGGCCCTGAGCTCACCGCCGCGCAGGACCCGGGCGCGCACCCGGGTGCCGTTCACCTCCTCCACCTTGAGCTCCAGCAGACCGTCGTCCAGCAGGAGACGGTCACCGGCGCGTACGTCCGCGGCCAGTTCGGCGTAGGTGGTGGGGATCTCCTCCCCCTCCGCCTCCGCTTCCGGCGCGAAGGTGACGAGCGTCTGGTTGGCCATCTCGATGGGGGCGGGCAGGTCCCCCACGCGGATCTTGGGTCCCGCCAGGTCGGCCAGCACCGCCATGGGCTTGCCCACGGCCTCGGACGCCTCCCGGGTGAAGGCAATGGTCCGCGCCCACGCTTCAGGGTCCCCGTGGGCAAAGTTGACGCGGACCACGTCCACGCCCAGTTCCGCCAGCGCGTGAACCTTGTCCCGCTCCGCCGTGGCGGGTCCGATGGTGGCTACGATCTTCGTGCGCAACGTGCCTGTCCTTCCTCGACTTCGATGTCCCGCGGTGCCTGGTCCTTCAATCCCGCCATACCACCGCTCCGCCCACCAGCACCGCCCGGCAGGCCAGCTCCAGCGGCGCCACCTCCTCAGCCAACGGATCCGCGCTCCACGCGGCCAGATCCGCGCGGGCGCCCGGGCGGATCACCCCCTCCACGCCGGCGGCGCCCGCGGCGGACGCGGGCCCCGCCGTGTAGGCCAGCAAAGCTGCCAGGCGGTCCATCCGCTCGCCCGGCTGCCAGCCGCCCTGCGGCTGGCCCGTACGGTCCGTACGCGTCAGCGCCGCGTGCAGCGCCAGCCGCGGGTCCACGGGCTCCACCGGCGCGTCCGAGCCGAACGCCAGCACGGCGCCGCCCGCGGCGAGCGAGCGGAAAGCATACGTCCCGCGGGCGCGGGCCGCTCCCCAGTGGGCGTCCACCACCGGCCAGTCGGTGCACAGATGCGCCGGCTGCACGGAGCACACCACGCCCAGTCTGCCGGCGTCCGCCAGCCGCTCGGGCGGGCAACACTGCACGTGCTCGATGCGGTGCGGCAGCGCCGCCACCCGGAGCGCGGGATCGCCGAGCACGTCCAGCGCCTGCGCCACCGCGGCGTCCCCGATGGCGTGCACCACCGCGGCCAGCCCGCCGGCCGCGGCGCGCGCCACGTGTTCCCGGAAGTCGGCGGTATCGTACATGCGCACCCCCACGTCGGTCCCACCCTCGTAGGGCGCGCGCATCCAGGCCGTGCGGGAGCCGAGCGCGCCGTCCAGGAAGAACTTCACCGCGCCGATGCGGATGCCGCCCCCGCCGAAGCCGCTCCTGAGCCCCAGCGCCAGCGCCGCGTCCAGGCGCTCAAGACGGATGTGCTGGAGCACCCTGAGCGCCAACCGCCCCTCAGCGCGGAGCGCGGTCAGGATCGGCAAGGGATCGGGCTCCGGCACCGCCAGCCCCGGCAAGGAGTGCACCCCCGTGATGCCCAGCCGGTGCAGCGCCGCCTGGGCCTCCACCACGGCGTCCGCCACCGCGCCGCTTGCGGGTGTGGGGATGCACGCCGTCACGAGCTGGCCCGCATGCTCCAGCAGCACCCCGGTGGGCGCGCCATCGGGGCCGCGCACGATGCGCCCGCCGGGCGGGTCG
>Ga0214473_10012148_pt1 | contig 10113 bp, 3 predicted proteins | sample RVTome_7_FD_203509 | JGI IMG/M metagenome (GOLD analysis project Ga0214473, IMG submission 203509) | Soil microbial communities from uranium-contaminated site in the Upper Colorado River Basin, Wyoming, United States - RVT98D197 | ecosystem: Environmental > Terrestrial > Soil > Contaminated >... | reverse complement strand
TGGATTCAAACGACACCATCGCCCAGGCGGTCGCCATCAAGAATGGACGGATTGTCGCCGTTGGCACCGATGCCGAGATCCGAAAGCTCGCGGGAGAGGACACCCGGGTCATCGACCTCAAAGGCCGCACGGCGACGCCCGGGCTTCTCGACGCGCACTGCCATTTCGCCGGGGGCGGGACCGACATGCTCCAGGTCTCCGACCTCTCTTACCCGAAGGTGAAAGGCATAAAAGACGTACTCGGCGACGTCGAAAAACAGGTCGAAGGCAAGACGGGCGGGGATTGGATCCAGGGACGGGGATGGGACGAGGGAAAGCTCGAGGAGCGTCGGTACATCTACGCCTCCGACCTCGATCCCGTCTCGGCGGAGAACCCGGTGTGGCTCACGCACACCATGGGCCACTACGGCGTCGGCAACAGCCTCGCGCTGAAGCTCGCGAACGTCACCAAGGACACTCCTGATCCTCCGGGCGGGACCATCGATCGCTATCCGGACGGAACACCCACCGGGGTCCTGAAGGAGCGGGCCCAGCGTCTCGTCACCGGACTCATTCCGGAGCTGACGGTCGATCAGATCCAGAAGGGCATCGAGCACATCGCGAAGGAGTTCCACAAGGAAGGGATGACCGGGCTGAAGGATCCCGGCATCGGCTCGGCGCAGTGGGAGGCATACCAGAGGGCGCTCGACGCGGGGACTCTGCCGGTGCGGGTCTTCGTCCTGTGGCGCGCGGGGAGCACCATCGAGGAGGCCGAATCCCTCGCCGCGCGCATCGGATCCTTCACCAAGCCTTATCGCTCGACGGGAGACGACCATTTGATCTCGGGCGGCATCAAGCTCGCGATCGACGGGAGCGGCGGAGCCCGGACCGCGTGGCTCCACGAGCCCTGGAACAAGGAATACACCTCGGTGGACGAGGGGAACTACGGCTACCCGGTGATTCCGCCGGAAATATTGCGGCAGCAGATTCGCCTGTTTCACGACGCCGGGATGCACGTGAGCGTCCACTCCATCGGAGACCGCGCCATCGACTGGGTCGTCGATTCCTATGCGATGGCCCTCGAAGCGAACCCTCAGAAGGGTCTTCGCCACGGGATCATCCACGCCAACATCCCGACGGATCATGCGATCGACACGATGGCGAAGCTCGAGGCCGAGTTCGACGCGGGTTACCCCGAGCCCTCGGCCCCCTTCATGTGGTGGATCGGCGATACCTACGCCGGCAACTTCGGTCCGGAGCGCGCCAAGCGCCTCAATCCCTTCAAGACATTCGTCGCGAAAAACATTCGCTGGGCGGGCGCCTCGGATTTCGGCGTGACCCCGTTCCCCGCTCGGTTCGGCATCTGGGCCTCGGTCGCAAGGAAACCCGCCCTGGGGGTTTACGACAAGGACCCCTACGGAAGAGAGGAATCCGTCGACGTCAAAACAGCGCTTCGCTCGTACACCATATGGAGCGCGCGCCAGATGTTCCTCGAAGACGAGATCGGATCCCTCGAGCCCGGGAAGTACGCGGACATCGCCGTCTGGGACAAGAACCTCTACGAAATCCCGGCGGAGGAGCTCGAGACGATCCAGTGCCAGATGACCCTGTTCCAGGGGGATGTCGTGTTCGAAAGATAATCCTACCCGACGAAGGCGGCAAGTAGCCAGGGGACGGGAGAGACTCGAGGTTCTACCAGATTTCGGATACCGTGAACACGAATCCGGGCAGGACCGCCTCTCCGCTGAGGCTCAACGGGTTCTCGAGGCGTTCCATCGCCTGCCCCGGACGGTAAACAAACACACATCTGCTCTTGGGATCGATAATCCAGCCGAGCTTCGCTCCGTTCTGCATGTACTCTTCCAACTTCGTCTGAAGTGTAGAGAGCCGATCCCTCGGCGAACGGAGCTCGACGACGAAATCGGGACAAAGGGGAGCGAAATCCTCTTGCTGTTCCTCGCTGAGGGACTCCCACCGCTCTCGGAGTATCCAGGAAGCGTCCGGAGAACGTTTTGCCCCGTTCGGAAGAGTGAACCCCGCTGAGGAATCGAAAGCCAGTCCCGTGTCGTCCGTTTCAGCCCACGTGCCGAGGCGCAGCGCCAGCCTGTGGTTTCGCCAGCCGGTCTTCGATCCGGTAGGGGACATGATAACGAGCCGCCTCTCCGCGGTAAGCTCGAGGCGGAGCTCCGGGTTGTCTGCGCACAACCGAGAAAACTGTTCATCGGTCAAACCGGCGGATCGTGTGTCGAGAGTAAACGGATCCTCGTCGTCGATCGTTAGAAGTTCTACCATCGAGCTTCCCTGCTTTGGATTCTAGCCTGTTATCAGCGACTCTGACAACGCCGATCGGTGGCCGGAACGAGTCGCGCAGACTTTTTCAGAGTCTACGTGACGGGTTCTTGAGGGCGCCGTGGCCAACAGTTACCTCGCGCTCGACCTCGCGAAGGGACGGGAGGTCGCGTTGAAAGTGCTGGCCCCGGCCCGGCAGCACGCTGCGTTAGAGGCTTCAGGACGGACCGCTTTCACCTCAACCTCCGGCCACATCGGTGCGCAGATCGCGGTAGGCCTCGAAGCGGCGCACCGGCATCGTGCACCGCGATCTCCACGCGCGCTCGAGAGACGAAGCTTCGACCGGTACCGGCAGGCCGCGAAAACTACGGCTCCGTGACCCAGCATATGTTCGTCAAGTGCTTGCCCTGGTAGATCTGTTTGAGTACCATAGTACTGTGAGGTACTACAGTACTGCGGCGGGAGACCGACCTCGTGCCCGTCGTAGGCCGCCTGCCGCGCCGTCTGGGCATCATCCTGCCCTCACGCGACCGCCGCGGCCGCCGGCTTCCAGCCTGCAAGCGGGAGGAGATCCGTCGCGCAGTCGCGGACTGGTTCGGCCGTTCGTTTCCCGGAAGCACGAGGACTATATGCAGATTCGCCCGCGCCTGCGAGGTCGCTGGCGCACGGGTGCCGGCGTCACGGTCGAGGAGTCGAGGAGGTCTGGAGCTATTGCACAGCTGCCGACTGCCGCAAACACAAGCCCGGCCTGGTCCGCTTGGCAGAATGGCTCGCAACGAGTGCCGACCAGGAGGCTGTCTCCCGGTCGGTGCGGCATCGAGCTAGTAGTGAGGAAGGAGGCGTCATGAGTGTCAAGGAGTTGGAGGCAAAGCTCAATCGGCGGCTGCGGAAGATCCACCCAGGCTACGCAGTCAAGAATCTGAAGCGGCTGCCGACCGGCGAGTACTGGTTCGACCTGGCCATGACCTTCAATGCCCAGGACATGGCCAAGGCGAATCGCGTCTTCGCCGAGCTGCTTTTGCAGAGGTGCGGCACGCGCCGGCATACGGTGCAGGCGAAGTTCTATCTGTCGGCGGAGATCTACGAGCGCTTGCGGAAGGAAGCGGCCGAGCGCGGAGTCAAACAGTCCACCCTCGTCGAGGAGGCGCTCCAGAACGCGTTGGCCTAACTGTTTTTTTTCTAGGCCGCCCCTGGCGGCTGAAGTGGTCTTCCCTTCTCCATCCACCGGAGGTTATCGGGTTTCAGGTCGAACGCCCCCGATTTCCGAGTACCCCATAGGAGGATCTGTAGGTCTGATGCCCTCTCAGCGTCCACCAACGCGACGCCCACGTCGGTAAGCTCAGGCGACATGACCAGGCCTGAGGACAGCCGCTTCACTGCTTGGGTTCATCGGGCTCATCCCGCGACTCGATAGCCGATCTCATCAAGATCTTTCAGGTCCGCGATCCTCACGGCAGCGTTCAGCTGTGCGACCAAGTCGTCCGTAAGCAACTCGTGTCGGTAGACTCGCTCGACCGCCGCAAGCGGTACCGCCCTCTCGTAGTACTCCTCGCTCCATCGCTGATACGTTCTCGGATCGGCGTCGAGGATTCCGAGCAGCGCCTCCGATCCGTCAGGGTCGGGTGAATCCGGGAACTCGACGGGACCAATTTTCCAAATTGAATCGGTGCCACGGCGCCAGAGGCAGAAAGAAGTGTGGTTGATGTCGAAGGCGCGGTCGGAACGAACGCCTTCGAACTCAGCGGGGAGTCCTTCCAGGATGCCGGGCCAGAGGCTCCCACGCTCCGAGGCAAAGCGACCCATGACGGATTCATGGGCGAAACCCTTGATGATAGCGCCGGCCGCGACAAATAGAACGAAGTACTCATCTCCGCTGCCATTCCTCATGGACGCCATCTCCTCACCAGGGCCCCATCTTCCGTTGTAGGAGTAGTACCGGAGTTCCCATTCGGGCATGAGGATGGCGTCCAGCACCGCCACACTCTTCAAGACACTTCGGACCCCTTCGATGGACGGCAGTGCACCAAGGTCTCTAGTGGAAGGCAATAGTCGCCACTCCGTTACTTGTTGGACTTATCGCGGTTGGCTCGTCGCGAGACCACTCTCAGGTTCTTGTAGCTGTTCGTTCCAGGAGCCATGGCAGGATCTGCAGGGTTGGCCGGGATGATGTGGTCGATCTGGGCTTCGTTCGGCGGTGGCGTAACACCGCGCTGGCTCTTCTGCCCAGGGACTAAGACCTCACCAGTCGAATCGTCTCTCAGCACGCCATTGTTCCGTCGCAGGTTCTCGTCATAGACGGCCCTCCGCTGCGCAGCCGTCGGGGGTTTTCCCGCGGCGACGCCAGGCGGATCGGTCAAGTGGGAGTATGGACCACCGGGCCCAATGAAGTCAGGATCTCCTGGGCGGGGTATCCTGCTTGGGGCACCCTCCAGCGTGGCAGGCCCTGTTCCCGCCGGGGGAGCCTCCCCCTGGACGCGCGGTGGCGTCGCTGCATCACTGGCGGAGCGTGCGCCGCTCTCGGCAGCATCGTCCGCCACGACCCCGACGCCGGGACGCGATGCGGATTCCCCGGTGATTACGGTCTCCTTGCTCGGAGTTCTGTTCTTGGAGGGAACGAGATCTTCGAGATCGCGCGCGAGGAATTGGCCCACCTTCGACTCGGACTGTGCGAGCTTCTGCGCGGCCGCCTTGCCGGCAGCCTTGACTCCCTTTGCCGCTATATCTCCCGCTTCACCAATGAGCGCGCCGGTGATTGCCTCGGTAGATACTTCACCCAAGGTGTACTCGTCACCCTTCAGCTCGTGGCGGGCCACCTCCCCAGCAAACCCGACCGCGTACTGCGCGCCAACGCGACCTCCCACACGCGCCGTGTTGGCAAGCGCCCCTGCTTCCTTCGCGTATTTGAGATATTTGAGGCTGGAGAGTCCGGACGACGCGAAGCCTAGACCAAAATCCACTGCGGCGTCGGTCCAGCTGTATTTGTCACAGCCTTTGAAAAAGCAGGTGGCGGCGAATCCAACGCCCACTGAGAGCACTCCACCTATCGCATTGTCGACGACTGCGATTCGCCCGTCGGGATCGATGTAAACCGTGGGGTTCCCGTAGGCATACAAATACTTGTGTAGGCTCGGGGGATTGTTCAAGTCCCCCTCCGCCGGGTCTTCGCTCAGGAAGCGCCCGATATCCGGGTCGTAGAAGCGGGCCTTGAAGTAGTAAAGCCCGGTCTCGTCGCGTTCGTGTCCGGTGAAGCCGAAGGGGTTGCTACTGGCCCCGATGCCGCCGCGGCTTTCGCCCCAGGCGTCGTACTTGTACGCGGCCTGGATCGCGCCGTCGGGGCGCATCAGGTCGCTGACGCTTCCGAGGCCGTCGAAGAGGTAGAACTGGCGTCCTTCGACGGCATGGCCCATCGAGAGGAGACGATCGGGGCCGTAGTCGTACTTGGCGACGGTCGCTCCTGTGGTGTTGGTCTGTAGAAGCACGCTGTCGTCGTCGTAGACGTACCGGAGGGCCGACACACCGGGTATTTCCTTGACGACGCGGAGCCCGCTGTAGTCGTACTGATACCGGCCGAGGGTCGACCCTCCCTGAGTCAGGCTCCTCAGGTTGTCGCGAACGTCGTAGGCGAAGGCGGTGGCGACGCCACCCTTGGTCTTGACCGTCTGGTTCCCGTTGGCGTCGTAGTCGTAGTCGACGCTCTCGGCTGCGCTCAGGTGGTCGGTGAGGGTGCGCAGCTGGTTCCGCTCGTCGTAATCGAATTCGCGGTCGATGATAAGCGTCCCACCGGTGTCGCGCGCCTGCTCCGTGAGCCGGTTGCCGACGCCGTCGTAGCCGTAGCTCGTGGTGTTCTCGGGGTAGGTGACTTCCTCCATCCGGTCGTCCATGTCGTAGATGTAGGTGGTCGTCTCCGAGCTACCGCCTCTCGTCTCCACCTGGCTCGTCCGGTTCCCGTTGTCGTCGTACTCGTACTCGAACCGAGAGACCGCCGCCGAGTTCTGGAGGTTGTCGATAGTGCGGATCCGGTTGGCCAGGTCGTAGCTGTAGCGGGCCGAGCTCCCGTTGGGGTAAGTCACGCTTCGCAGCAGGCTGTTCCTGAAGTAGGTGTACTGCGTCACTCCGACGCCCGTTGGAGTCACCGTCTCCGTCCGGTTCAGGGCGTCGAAGGTGTATCGGGTGATCTTCCCATCGGGGTCCTGGAGCTCCGTCCGATTTCCGTTGGCGTCGTAGGCGTACCGGATCGCCTTCCCCCACGGATCGGTCACCGCGAGGAGCCGATCGAAGTTGTCGTAGGTGTGGGAGGTGACGCGCACACCCGTTGGGCCGTCGTAGGTCTCGGTTATCGAGAGAGGATTCCCGTTGGGATCGTAGGTCGTGGCGAGCGACTGGATGTCATCCCCGGTAGGCTCGGCGTGGTTCTCGTAGCGGCGGATTTTCTCGCGATTCAGCTCGTCGTACTCGAACGCCATCCCTTGAGACTTCGCGTCCAGGATCCTCTTGCGGTTGCCGTTCTCGTCGTACCCGTACTCCTCCCGAGCGAGGTCGGCATAAACCATCGCCGAAAGGCGATCGAGCTCGTCGTATTCGAAGCCGGTGACGTGGGAGTTCGCATCTTCGACGCGCTCCCGGTTGTCGTTGAGGTCGTATCCGTACTGCGTCAGATTCGAAAGAGGATCGGTGACCGACGTCAGACGGTTAACTCCGTCGTAGCCGAAGGTCCATTCGTTCCCCTCGGGCTTCTTGAGACGCGTGCGGTTCCCGTTTCCGTCGTAACCGTACTCCGTCGTCTCTCCGTCGCCGTTGGTCTCGGTCTCGAGGCGGCGCCGGGCGTCGAACGTCCTCAGGGTGACCTTTCCTTCGGGGTCTCGCTCCTCGACGCGGTCTCCCATGTCGTCGAGCCTGTAGCGGGTGATGGCTGCGAGGACGCGGTTCTCGGCGATGAGGAGGTTCCTCTCGTCGTATTCGAAGCCGGTGATGGTTCCCCGCGCGTCGGTCTCGAAGCGGCGGTTGCCGCTCGCGTCATACTCGTTGATCTGGAGGAGGAGGCCGTCGCGGCGCACGCTCAGAACGCGGTTCTCGGCATCGTAGTTGGTCTCGGTCACGATGCCCCGGCGGTCCATCGCTCGCACCTGGTTCCCAACTGCGTCGTACGCAAACTCCTGGACGAAGCCGAGAGGCGCGGGGTCGGTGATTCTCGTCAACCGGTTGAGGGAATCGTAAACAAAGAAGGTGGTGTTGCCGCGGCGATCGCGCTCTTCGATCTTGTTTCCGGCGTCGTCGTACGCCCTTTCCACGGTGAAGCGGAACGGAGCGGTGTCCGTGGTCTTCACCAGGCGATCGAGCCGGTCGTAGGCCATCTCCGTCGTGAAGCCCCGCGGGTTGGTCTCGCTCGTCCGGTTTCCCACGACGTCGTACCGGAAGTGGCGCGTCTTCGACTCGGGAAGCTCTTGTCGTTCCACACGGTTCAGGGCGTCGTAGAAGCTCTCGGTGCGGTTGCCGTTGGCGTCGACGTCGAGAGTGCGGTTGCCTCGGGCGTCGTACTCGTAGCGGGCGAGCTGGCCCAGGGAGTCTTCGGAGCTCACCAGGCGATTGAGGCCGTCGTAGGCGTGGCGGACGACGTTTCCGTTCGGCGGGCGCTCCTCGAGGAGGTTCCCCACGCGGTCGTAACGGAAGCTCGTGACCACGCTTCGCGGCGGATTCGTGACCTGGTCCAGGCGCACCGTCGTCGTCCGGCGCCGGTTCCGGGCATCGTAGGTATGGAGGCGAACGGTGACCCGCGGATCGATCTCGCGGACCAGGTTTCCTACCGCGTCGTAATCGAAGAAGGTGACGGCGCGCCGCGCGTCCTCGCGCTCTTTCAGGCGGTTCAGCTCGTCGTAGCGGAAGCGGCGAATCTGAGGCACGAACTCGTTGAGGCGTCTTTCCTCGATCCGGTTTCCGTTTCCATCGTAAAGGGCCTGGGTGATCTTGCGTTGTCCCGGTTTCCACTCGGGCTCGCTGGCTTCGATCTGTCGGTTCAAGGCGTCGTACCTATAGAAGACTTCCCGCCCAAGAGGATCTCGCTCGAAGACTTTGTTGCCGTTTCCGTCGTAACGGACGGCAACCTCGGGCTTGCGCGGGCCCAGGTCGCGCCGAATCCGGATGCGCCGGTTCAAGCCGTCGTAGTCGTACTCGTTGAGCCGGGGCTCGAAGGCGGGGTCGGAGACATCGATGAGGGTCTCCCGCTTCACGCTTCCGACGCCGTCGTAGTCGAAGTCGGTGACCTTTCCGAGCGGTTCGACTTTTCGCGAAAGCCGGCTGGCGTCGTCGTAGATGAAGGTGGTGTCGAAACGGGGGGAGGTGGCGTCGAACCAGTTGCTCTCGAGAATCTTGTTGCCCGCGGGATCGTAGCCGCTCTCCATGACGCCGCCCTCGGCGTTCTCGACCCTGAGGACGCGCCCTTCGAGGTCGTAGAACGTCTTGGAGGTTCGTCCCTCGGCGTCGATCTGACTCCGGGTATTGCCGCGGTCGTCGTAGACGATCCGATCTTCCGCGGAGCCCGAGTCCACCACCGGATGCACCGACCTCGTCGGTCTTCCGAGGCGGTCGTGCTCGAAGCGAGTGACGCGACCGAGGGCGTCCCGGCGAAGCTGCGGAAGGCTCCTCTCCGTCCACTCGGTGACGCTTTCTCCGCCGAGCGGGTCCTTGAGGCTCCTCAGGTTCCCGAAAGCGTCGTATTGGAACGAGGTTGTGAAGTTCCGCGGATCGATCGTCGCGCGGCGATCCCCGCGGCTGTCGTACACGTGACGGGTGACGACCAGGGAGGAGCCGGAATCGACACTTTCGACGGCGATGCGCTCTTCGAGGAGGTTGCCCCGAGGGTCGTAGCGGTACTCCGTGGTTTTTCCGTCGCGGTCCTTGCGGAGTCGCACGCGGTCTTTGATGTGGGGAGGGTCGAAGCCGATGGGAGGCCAGTAAACGGTTTCAATCGCGTAATCGTGGAGCTGACCGTCGAAGTCCTGGACCCGGACCCGCTCCTCGGTGGGGTTCCCGTGCTCGTCGTATCGGTAGAACGTGGTGACGTTGTTGGCATCGGTGCGGCTCTCCATAACGACGTCCGTCGCCGACCAGGTCATGGAGTTGACGTTTCCTACGGGATCGACGATGCGGAGCGGGCTTCCGTATTGGTTCAGGCTATAGGTCGTCGATTTCCCGCGAGGATCGACGACCACGCTCGTCATCTCCGGTGGACCACGATTCTCGAGCCCCGCGAGATCCACCTGAAAGAACGTTTCACCGCCCGCAGGCTCGCGCATCCGGTTTACGTAATAGCTGTCCATGTGGAAGCCCGCGCCGATACCGATCGCCGCCTTCTTGTACTCGTACTCGGTCGTGGCGCCGTTCAGCGTGTTGGTGACATTGGTGAGAAGATGCCTCTCCTCGAGGGAACGGGAGGGGCCCACGGCGTACTGGTAGATCTCCTCACGCACCGCGCCACCGGGGCCCGTCGGCTCCTGGGAGGCGCGGGTGAGATTTCCATAACCGTCGTACTCGAAGACCACCGAGACGCCATCGGGGCCTTCCACCGACGTCAGCACGTCTCCCGAGGAGAACACGAAGATTCGGTTCTCCCAGCGGAAGGCGATGGCCCGGCCCGCTGAATCTTTAACCGAGGATACCCGCGGACGGCCGGCGCTGGTGTCGTAGGTGAGGTCGACGGTGTTGCCGTTGGGGTCGGAAACGAAGTCGAGGCGCCACTGCGCGGCTCCCAGGTTCGCGTAGTGGTAGCGCACGCCCGACTTGCTGAAGAAATCGAAGCTCCCATCGTCCCGGTTCGCGACGAGAGAGCCGTGGTAGCCGCGGAGAGGCCTA
>Ga0214473_10012147_pt1 | contig 10113 bp, 4 predicted proteins | sample RVTome_7_FD_203509 | JGI IMG/M metagenome (GOLD analysis project Ga0214473, IMG submission 203509) | Soil microbial communities from uranium-contaminated site in the Upper Colorado River Basin, Wyoming, United States - RVT98D197 | ecosystem: Environmental > Terrestrial > Soil > Contaminated >... | reverse complement strand
ACCACACCCTCGTCGCCAACCTTCTGCACGGCGATCAACTCGTCGTCTACGACACGGACGCGGGCACAGAGGTACGACGCGTGCCGTTCGACAGCGGCACGTTCCCCTACGACGTGGTGCCGAGCCCAGACGACTCGACCGCTTTCGTCTCCCTGTGGAACGGGGCGGCGGTCGCCGTCGTCAATCTGGCCTCCGGGACGACCTCCACCATCGCTGTGGGCAAGAACCCCGAGGGACTGGCGCTTTCTCCCGATGGCACACGCCTCGTCGTCGCCAACTCCGACAGCGATTCCCTCAGCGTCATCGACGTGGCCACGCGCGTCGTTGTCGACACGCTTTGGGTCGCGGGCGAGGACGCTCTGCGCGGCGCGTCGCCCTCCGCTGGCGCCTTCGACGCCGCGGGCCGGTTGTATGTGGTCAACGCTGGGGACAACGCGGTCGATGTCTTCGCCCCCAACACCGGCGGGCTCAGCCAAGTCGGCCGGATCCCGACCATGTGGTACCCGACCGACGTGCGCGTCCTCTCGGATGGCCGCGTGGTCGTGCTCAACGGAAAGCACGTGGGGACGGGGCCCAACACGACACCCGGCATGACCGACATCGTCGCCCTGCTCGGAGGAAGCATCACCGTCCTCGACGGAGCGGATGTGACCGACGCGGCGCTCCGCGACTGGGAGACTCAGATCGCCATCAACAACGACCGCGCCGCGCGGTTCGAGACCGTCGACTGCCCGAGCGATGCCGCCTACGATTTTCCGGTCCCGCTGCCCGGTGCGGGTCCCTCGACCCTCATCGAGCACGTGATCGTCGTCGTCCGCGAAAACAAGACGCACGACGCGTATTTCGGCAACCTCACGACGGCGGACGGCATGCCCCACGGCGACGGAGATCCGGCGCTCACGCTGATCCCGCCCGATGAAATGGACCAGGTCCTGCCGAATACGCGGGAGCTCGCGCGGCGGTTCGGGATGGCCGACAACTACTACTCCCTCGCTGAGCAGTCGATCCAGGGTCACATCTTGACGACCCACGGGCGCACGACAGATTTCGTCGAGCGCACGTGGCTGACGACCTGGGGGAGGGAGTACTGGACCATTCCTCCGCAGGGCATCGTCGACCCGCTGGGCTATGCCGAGGAGGGGAGCATATTCGACTGGTTCACGGCCAACAGCATCGAGCTGTCGAACTACGGAGAGGTGGTCGCCGCCAGAGCCGCCGGCCCGCGCGCCGGTTACCCCGGGCTCGTCTACAACATCGACGTCAAGGACATCGACAAGGCGGAGTGGCTGTCGGACCAGTGGCAGCGTCGGTGCAGCCTGCGAACCTTCACGTACGTCGTGATGCCCAACGACCACACGTATGGGGGCCGCGCGGGCAAGCCGACGCCGCGGTCCATGATCGCCGACAACGACGAGGGCGTGGGTCGCCTCGTCGACGGCCTGAGTCACTCCACCTGGTGGCCCACCAGCGTGGTCTTCGTGATCGAGGACGATCCGCAGGACGGTGGGGACCACGTGGACAACCATCGCTCTCCCCTCGTCGTCATCTCGCCGTGGGTGAGGCGAGGTCACGTGGCGAGCGTCCACTACAACGAATCTTCCATCTACAGGACGATCCAGCTCATCCTCGGCATCGATCAGCCGCTCAACGCTTACTGGGCCAACGCATCGCCGATGTACGACGTGTTCACCTCCACGCCCGACTACACACCCTACGATTACATCCCGCGCCGTTGGCCCGAGGAGACCAACCCCGGCGGGGGTTCCATGGCCGCCCTCTCGGCGAGCTGGGACTTCAGCGCGCCCGACCAGCAGCCGGGGCTGTCCCGAATGCTCTGGCGACACCTGCGCGGAACCGAACCGCCCTGGCCCATCCGACCGGAGGTGGTCGCTGAGGCGATTCGGGAGCGAGCACGCGACGAGGGCGAGCGCTGACGGATCGGATCACTCCGGTCGCATGTAGACCGCGGCCAGCGGCGGCAGCGTGAGCTCGAGGGAGTAGGGCTTCCCGTGGGCGGCGACGGGCTCAGCCCGCTTGCCGCCCAAGTTGCCCTGCCCGCTGCCACCGAGCTCCACAGCGTCGGTGTTGACGATCTCCTCCCAGAAGCCGCCGCGCTCGACGCCGACTCGGTGGCCGTGCAGCGGCGCCGACGAGAAGTTGAACGCCACGAGGATCGGGCGCGCATCGCCTCCCCCGGCGCGCTCGAGGACGTGGACGGCCCCATCGCTGCCGTCCTGCACGACCCATTCGAGGCGTCCGGGTCGATCCCGACCCCACAGAGCGGGTTCCTCCACGTAGATGTGGTTGAGCTGGCGGAGCAGATCTCCGAAGACCCGGTGCATCGGGTACTCGAGCAGCCCCCACTCGAGGCAGAAGTCGTGGCTCCACTCGTTGATCTGGCCCAGCTCTGCCCCCATGAAGAGCAGCTTCTTGCCGGGAACGGCAAACTGGTAGGCGAACAGCAGGCGCAGCCCTGCGAAGCGCTGCCACTCATCGCCCGGTATCCGGGCGATGAGTGAGCTCTTGCCGCGTGACACGTCATCGTGGCCGAAGGGCAGGATGCGTTCACGTCCGTCCGGCGGGCTCCCCCCGGGCAGCGGCATGAGACCGTTCGCGCGAGGTCGCGCCGACCGCTCCCGGCCGAAGTAGTCCAGCGTGCGGCGGGACCAGGCCCGATCGCAGGTCAGGGCGAATCCCAGGTCCGCCTCGGGGAGGCACGCCGCGTTGTCCGCGATGGTCACCGCATGAGGAAAGTGATCAGCGATGGCCGTGTTGACGTCGCGCAGAAAGGAAACCGCCACGTCGTCGGCTTCGCTCCTGTCGCCCCCCGGTCCATGTGCCCACAACAGGCTGCCCACGCCCGCGGCCCGCAGTCCGTCGACGTGGTAGCGATCGAGCCAGAAGAGGGCGCTCGAGATGAGGAAGCTACGCACTTCGGGACAGCGCGCGTCGAAGAGCAGCTCGGCGGACTCGAGCTGCACGGAGCTCCGCTCGAACAGCGCGGTCCCGTCGAAACGGGCGAGACCGTGCTCGTCGGACGGAAAACACGACGGAACCCAGTCGAGGATGACGCCGATGCCACGCCTATGGAGGAGGTCCACGAGGCACATGAGGTCCTGGGGGGATCCATAGCGGCTCGTGGGCGCGAAGTAGCCGGTCGTCTGGTACCCCCAGGAGCCGAGGAAGGGATGCTCCATCACCGGCAGGAGCAGCACGTGTGTGAAGCCGAGCTTCTCCACGTGATCGACGAGGCGGGGCGCGGCCTCGCGGTACGTGGTGGGGCCGATCCAGGAACCGAAGTGCATCGCGTAGATGCTCATCGCGCTGGGCGGGCAGGGCCGGCGACGCCGCGACCCGCACCACTCGTGATCTTGCCAAGCGAAGTCGAGGTTCCAGACGATCGACGCGGTCTTGGGCGGTTGCTGGTGACGGAAGCCGAAGGGATCGGACCGGACCAGACCGCGTCCGCCCGCCTTGGGGGCGATCTCGAGCTTGTACAGCTCGCCCTGGCCCACGTCCGGCACGAACGCCTCCCAGATCCCGCCGCTCGATCGCGGCGCTAGCGCCGTCGCCTCGGCGTTCCAGTCGTTGAAGTCGCCGACGAGCGCTACCGAGCGCGCCGTGGGTGCCCACACCGCGAAGTGCGTTCCCTCCGTACCCTCCACCGTAGCCGGGTGTGCCCCGAGCTTCTCGTACAGCCGGTAGTGCGAGCCGGCGGCGAGGAGGGTGACGTCATCGTCGGTGATCCGCGCGTGTGTCATGTCGCCCCACCGCGTCGCTGCCGGTTCACCTCTCCGAGGACATCGAGCGCCGCGGGCAGCTCGCGCACATCGGCGAGCTCGAGGCGCGCGCGCCGGCGCCAGTTGGGGCGCTCCCAGCCCGTGCCGGGGACGTTCTGCGGCTCCTGTTCGAGCCACAGGTCCTCCAGATTGACGAGCAGCAGGGGCGTGGGTCCCGCGGCCAGCACAGCCAATGCCGCGCGCAGAACCTGGGCCGGGTCGTGCTCGCAGCCCAGACGCTCCGCCAGCACGCGACAGGTCTCGGTCCGAACGCGCCGCTCCTCCTCGGCCCGCTCGGCATCGAGCAGCCCCAGGTCCACGCGGACCTGGATGTCGCGGGCGCTCCAGAACCCCTCGAACGTGGGAAGGTCGTGCGTGTTGATCGCGGCGACCGCGTTGGGTTGCACCGGGGCGATCATGCGTTCGTGGTGATGTGCGAGCTCGAAGGGCATGACATACATGCGGCGCAGACGGTGCTCCCGCATGGCTGCGCGCACCTCGTCCGGTACGGTACCCAGGTCCTCTCCGACGATCATGGTCCGCTGGCGGTGGGACTCGAGGGAGACGAGCGCGAGCAGCTCCTCCTGTCTGTAGCGCACGTACAATCCCTGGCGCGCGTTCACGCCGGCGGGTACGCAGTAGATCCGGTACAGCCACATCACGTGATCGATCCGCAGCACCTTTGCGCAGCGCATCTGATGGCGCAGGCATTCGAGCACGTAGCGATAGCGCTGCCTCCGGATCCCCTCGGGCGAGAGCGGCGCGAAGCCCCAGTTCTGCCCTTCGGTGAAGAGCATGTCGGGCGGCGCGCCGGCCGAGCAACCACCGACGAAGCACTCCCGTTCACGCCAGGCGTCGTAGCCCCCGGGGTGCACACCGAGGGGCAGGTCCAGGTAGAGCCCGGCCTGCCTGGCCCGCGCGCTTTCGCAGAGGGAATCGAGCTGCTCGGCCATGCGCCACTGCACGTAGAGGTGGTAGCCGAACGCCGCCTGTTCGTAGTCGCCCTCTTCGAGGGTGCCCGCCGCGAGCCGCTCCGGCCACTGGGTCCAGTCGCAGCGACGCGCTTCGGCGGTCGCGCGGAAGCGCGCGTAGTCCGTGGTCCGGGGTCGCTCGCCGAGGAAGCGCGCCAGCTCCGCCGGGTCACCCCGCTCGAAATACGAGCGGGCGAGGTCCTCGAGGACACCGCGGCGCAGGGCCATCTGGCGCCGGTAGTCGATCAGGGGGAGGCCTCGCAGCTCGGACGCCTGGCGCTGGTACTCGCTCGACGCGAGGCGCGCGCGCGCCTGCGGCGACTTGGCCATCTCGGGCAGCACCTCGGGAGCGAGGAAGAGCTCGTTCCAGAAGAGGCGGCTGACGGGCGCATAGGGGCTCGGCTCGAAGGGATCGTCGAGGTATGCGGAGAGCAGTGGAAGCGTGCCCACCACCGACGCACCCAGGTCCGCCGACCAGTCGACGAGGGCGCGCAGATCGGTGAGGTCGGACCCCGTGCTCCTGCCGGCTCGCAGGGCGTAGAGCGGAAGGAAGATCCCCCAGTCGCGACGGCCCTCCTCGGCAAAGGCCCGCCGCGGAGCCGCGATCAACATGGCCCCGTCGGTCTGCGAGCCACGGTGCAGGGTCAAGGTGTGGTAGCCGTGGGGGAAGCTCCGCGGCAGCCACAGGCGCACCATGCGGTGCTCGCGGCCGTCGACCCACGTTCCGTCGACGATCTCGAGCTCTTCGAGGCGCCCCTCCACCACGAAGCTCTCTCCGTCCTCGGGCGTCACTTCGGCGCGGAACGGGCCCGCCCGCGACTGCTCGGGCACGCGCAGATCGAAGTGCGGATGCTCCGAGTCCCAGACTACGGCGACCGGGTCCAGGAAGCGGGCCCACCGGGTACGGTGCGCGAGCGCGATGGCGCCTTCCACGTCGTCGGCGGTGGCGAGGGGCGCGCCGAGGGAAGCCAGCATGGGGACCAACACGTCCTCGGATGCAACGTGGTGGTTTCCCAGGGCGTCCCAGTGCGAAGTCTGCACGCCGTACAGGCCCGCCAGTTCTTCCAGCCTCGCCCGGTCGGCCATGGGGGCGGGCAGTAGCGCACGGCCATTGGGGGCCGTCAAGACCGCCGCCCCACGATGGGCGCGTGTCGTGGTATATGAGGAGTCACCATCTGCGACTAGGGTGCGCCCTGGGGGTTCTCCCGCGCAGGGCCGGTTCCCCAGGACCGTAGGTCCCGCGCGCCGGCGCATCGACGAACATGGAAGTCTGGCCAGGCACCTCGCACCTCCTCGGCGCCACCTATGACGGCGCGGGAACGAATTTCTCTCTGTTCGCCGAGGCCGCCACGAAGGTCGAGCTATGCCTGTTCGACGACGACGATCGGGAGACCCGCGTCGTCCTGCCCGAGGTGTCCGGCTACTGCTGGCACGGCTACCTCCCCGAGGTGCAACCCGGGCAGCGCTACGGCTTCCGCGTCCACGGCCCCTACGATCCGGCCAAGGGGCACAGGTGTAACCCCCACAAGCTGTTGCTCGATCCCTACGCCAAGGCGATCGACGGAACGGTGCGTTGGTGCGACGCGGTCTACGGCTACGCGCCGGGCCAGCCGGACGGCCCCCTCGACACCACGGACAGCGCGCCGCACGTGCCGCGTTCGATCGTGATCAACCCATTCTTCGACTGGGGAGACGACCGCCATCCCCGCACGTCGTTCCACGAGACCGTCATCTACGAAGTGCACGTGCGCGGCTTCACGATCTCCCACCCGGAGATTCCCCCAAAGCTCCGCGGTACCTATGCCGGCCTGTCGCATCCTGCCGCGGTGGAGCACCTGCTCTCCCTTGGAGTCACGGCGGTGGAGCTGATGCCGGTGCACCAGTTCGTCCACGACCAGGCCCTCGTGGACCGGGGGCTGCGCAACTACTGGGGCTACAACTCCATCGGCTTCTTCGCCCCACACGACGACTACGCGAGCCCGGGGCCCATCGGTCGCCAGGTCCAGGAATTCAAGCGGCTGGTCCGGGTTCTGCACGAGGCCGGAATCGAAGTCATCCTCGACGTCGTCTACAACCACACCGGCGAGGGCAACGAGAGCGGCCCCACGCTGAGCTTCCGCGGCATCGACAATCGCGCCTACTACAGGCTCGACCCGCAGGATAACAGGCGCTACGTGGACTACACGGGCTGCGGCAACAGCCTGGACATGCGCAACCCGCACTCCATGCAGCTCGTCATGCACTCGCTGCGGTACTGGATCACCGAGATGCGCGTGGATGGGTTCCGATTCGACCTCGCCGCAGCCTTGGCTCGAGAGCTCCACGCGGTGGATCGACTGTCGACGTTCTTCCAGATCATCCAGCAGGACCCCATCATTTCCCAGGCGAAGCTCATCGCCGAGCCCTGGGACGTGGGGGAGGGTGGCTACCAGGTCGGCAATTTCCCTCCGCAGTGGTCGGAGTGGAACGGGAAGTACCGAGACACGGTGCGTGACTTCTGGCGTGGCGAGGAACGTACGCTGGGCGAGTTCGCCAATCGCTTCACGGGGAGCTCGGATCTATACGCCAATACGGGTCGACGCCCCTATGCGAGCGTGAACTTCGTGACGGCGCACGACGGCTTCACGCTGCACGACCTGGTCACCTACCACCAGAAGCGCAACGAGGCGAACGGCGAAGACAACCGTGACGGAGAGTCGTTCAACCGGTCGTGGAACTGCGGCGCGGAAGGCGCAACCGACGACCCCTCTATCAACGAGCTCCGGTCCAAGCAGGCGCGCAACTTCCTCGCGACACTGTTCCTGTCGCAGGGCGTTCCCATGCTGCTCGCGGGTGACGAGATGGGGCGCACGCAACAGGGCAACAACAACGCGTACTGCCAGGACAACGAGATCTCGTGGATGAGCTGGCCGGACCGCGATCGCGCTCTCCTTCGCTTCGTTCGAGAGCTCGTCGCGTTTCGGCATGCCCATCCCTTGCTCCAGCGGCGGCGGTTCTTCCAGGGGAAGTCCATTCGGGGCACGAACGGCAAGGACATCGCCTGGTTCAAGCCCGACGGCGACGAGATGACCGAGCACGACTGGCAGGTCAGTTTTGCCCGCGCCCTGGCCATCTTCCTCGACGGTGACGGCATCGACTCACGTGACGACCGTGGTCACGTCATCAAGGACGATTCGCTGTTCCTCGTGTTCAACGGGCACCACGAGCCCAAGGGTTTCGTGTTGCCGGCCGTCGTGGGCGCCGGGCCCTGGATCCTCGCCTTCGACACGGCGAGCGGAGTCCTTGCCGACGAGCGGCCGACGCGCGAGCCGGGCGACACCATGATCGTGGCAGGCCGTTCGGTCGTCGTGCTCGTGCGCCCCCGCCGCGACTCGCGCTCGAGCTGGGTGCCGGCCAACGGCCACCACCGCCGCCGCATGTAGTGCGGACGCGCTCCGCGACCTGAGGCCGGATCACATCTTCAAGCAGTCCGCTCGGACTGATGGCCCGATGGCGGGGTCGGCCCCGCCGCGGGACGCTCGCGTTGCAGATCCGGCCCGGTCGGCGCGCTCGCGCAGGGCCGGGCAACGCTCGCTCGGGGCTCGTGCCCGGCGGAAGGCTTCCCTCCGTACCGCCCGGCACTCGCCACGCCCGCTCCGGGGTCGGCCCGCCACCGGGCTCGGGGTCCACCGGTGACGAACCTGCGCTGCGGCGAGCCATCTCGTGGAGCCCGCGTAGCCGTCGAGCGACCGGCGGCACGCTCGGCGTGTCCTTCGCGCGCCGGCAAGCGGCCGGGGCGCAGCCGCGAGCGTCCCGAGCAGGGGTCGGCCCGCCGCCGGGCGAGCACCCGAAGCGCTCTGCATCGGCTGGGATCCAACCTCGGCGAGCAGTCTTCCTAGGGCACCGGGCGCAGCCGCAGGATGCGGCCGCGTCCGCTCTCGACGATCCACAGGTCCTCGCCGTTCGGATCGACGGCGACGCTGTCGGGCATCGAGAGGCCGCCCGCGAGGAGCGCCGACGAGCCGTCGTCGCGGTAGAGCCGAACCTCGCCCGTTCCGCCGAGCGCGACAACGAGCGCCGCGCCGAACGCGAAGGAGAAGGCGTAGGCCGCGGCCGTGGGCTCGGCGAGCCCCTCGAGCCAGCCGATCGGCGCGTCCCAGGGCTCGACCGCCATCGCGAAGCCATCGGCGCCGATCCCGGCGCTGCCCGACGACACCATCACGAGCTTGGCGGGCAGCAGATAGCTCGGGCACACGAAGAGGCGCAGCCCCTCTTGCGCCACGCGCAGACCGTCGCTACCGCTCATCAGCATCTGGTCGCTTCCGTCCGGCGCGAGGGCGACCAGCTCATTCGCCTCCGTATGCACATACACGGGGCCGCGCCAGTCGCTCGACGCCACACTGAGCGGATCATCCACGAGGACGCCGTTGCAGCCGCCGGAGCGGACGAGCGAGAATTCCCCTCCAGCCGAGAGGGCGTAGAGACCGCCGCTCGCCCCGCGCACGCACAGCAGCAACGCCTCGGTGTACTCCGATCCCGGCGCGGTGAAGGCCGTCTGCACGATGCGATCGGTCGCGGCCGGCGCCGTGCCTGCGACGCTACCCGCTGTGCTCGCGAAGGGGAGCAGCGTCGGCCCGCGCGCCGCGTACACATCGCCGCCCTCGGCCACGACGTATGGGCCATCGGCGAACACGCTCTCCTCGCGAATGAACAGGAGCTGGGCACCCCGATCCGTGATCTCCACATCCAGGGGATCCCACCCCAAGGGCTCGTCGAGCGTGTATCCGCTCGGCACCGTGTACGTCACGCCTCGGATGTCCACGGTGCCGTCCGGCACCTCCTCGACCAGCACCTCGGTGTCACCCGTCGTGCGCTCCGCGTCGGAGTCGATGGACACGACGCGCCCGGGCGGAACATCGAGGAGCGCGTGAAAGCGAATCTCGGGGAAGTCGCCCTGCTCGTCCGCTTCGACTTCGAGCCCGTGGCTCATCGAGTCCCCGGCTGAAAGCCCGCCGTAGGCCACGCTGAGCTTGATCGTGGTTCCGGGTTGAGCCGCCGCCGCGGGCAGCACGCCCACTCGGAAGCGAACCGAGTCCCCGTACACGATGGTGGTCGAATCGAGGGCGGTGAGCACAACCTCTTCGACGACGGGCTCCGGACCATAGCCGAGGCGGCCGCAACCGGCCGCGAGTACCGCGAGAAACACCGCTACCTGTCGGGCGTGGGGCATGTCGCCTCCGATGCCCAGACTGTACCATTATTGCACAGCGACACGGAACCACCGCCGGCACTTCTGCCGCCGCACGGGGGCTGGCGCCGCCCTCAGCCGCAGAAGCAGGGCTCGTGGGCGACGATCCCGTCGGCCGGCGGATACGCGAATTCGA
>Ga0214473_10012146_pt1 | contig 10114 bp, 4 predicted proteins | sample RVTome_7_FD_203509 | JGI IMG/M metagenome (GOLD analysis project Ga0214473, IMG submission 203509) | Soil microbial communities from uranium-contaminated site in the Upper Colorado River Basin, Wyoming, United States - RVT98D197 | ecosystem: Environmental > Terrestrial > Soil > Contaminated >... | reverse complement strand
CGCCATATTCTGTGCAGTGAAGCTCACCACGGTTACCCCAACCGAAAGGGCCAACAGCGCCGGCCCGATGCGGTACAGTCGCCTCCAGCGGGGCCATCGCGCCGCCTCCAGCAAGAAAGGCAGGGGGAGGAGGTAGCTCGGTAGCAGATAGCGGGGTGCCCCGACCGCGGCCCAGGAGAAGCAGTACAGCAACAGGTTGGCGCATGCATAGCCCAGCATCACTCCCCGCTCCCGTCGCCACCAGCCCATAGGCAACAGTGGAAGAAGCAGCAACAGGGGTCCGAGTGGCGCCATCACCACCGCGAGATTCTCCCGGGTTTTCCGCCACATCAGCTCCGCGACCAGGGCCGGGTGCTGCGCGACAAACTGCCCCGGGGTGGTGGGTCGCCAGTCCAGCCCATACCACGTCCCCTCCCGGTGGTCTGCGACGGCGTAGTCGTACGCAGACACCGAGTAGAACGGCGACCCATTCTGCCTCCAGTTGGCGTAGAGATAGGGGGCCGCCACCAGCAGGAATCCCACCATCAACCACCCCGCCGCGCGCCATCGCCGCCCCAACAGGTAACCGGCGAGCAATGTCACGAGCAGTACCAGGCCGGTCGGCCTCGCCAGTTGCCCCAGGCCAGCCAGCGCGCCCTCCCCGAGCGCCCATCGCGGGTTGCCCGCGCGGTGCGCGGCGTGCCAGGCCAACGCGCCCACGCTGACCGTGAACGCGAGTTGATCGCTGAGCGGCTCGACTCCATAGCTCACTGACCACGGGTTGAGTGCCACCAGGGCCGCACTGGGCGCCCCCACCTGCCATCCGAACACCCTCACGAACAGGAGCAAGCAGAGCGCACAGCCAAGCAGGGAGAGCAATCCGCTCGTCGCCCTCGCCACGAGCAAGTCATCGGCGGACCTGAACGCTCGCAGCCCCGCCGCCACCAACGCTGGGTAGAGCGACCCACGGTTGCCGATAGTGCTACACACCACCGGCTTCCGGTCGAACAGTTGGGACTTGATGGAGAGGATCGCCCCATCTCCGCGGGCCATGTGCCGCGCGACATTGAGGTATTCCGCTCCATCGGGCGAGGGATCAAGGTGGATCCGGAGCATCGGCAGGCGTGCCCCAGCGGCGAGCAGCAGCAGCACCAGGAGCGTCACGCGCGTCCGTCTTCGGCCGATGATTCCCGGCCGCTCCCCCGCGCCGCCCTCCTTCCTCCTCCCATCCGCGCTGGTCATGGCCCAGCCTAGTTTCTTCCCCGAAGCTTTCCGCCCTCCTGGGCCAGCAGGTGGTTCTTTGGCCTCGCACGGGCGGCCCGCGAAGGGCGCTCAGGACCACCGCCGTGCCGGGCCAGGCGCTCCCGCGGTCTTCACCCCCACAGAGGTCCCCGGCCCTCTCCAGCGAACACACCTCTCGCGAAGTCCAGTTCAGGAGAGAGGATCGTGGCAGCAGACACCCTCACGCAGCAATTCCGCAATCCCGGCACGGAGTGGCGCGGCGCGCCGTTCTGGTCCTGGAATGATGATCTCGACCCGGAGGAGCTCCGCTGGCAGGTGCGCGAGATGCGCCGCGGCGGCCTCGGTGGGTTCTTCATGCACAACCGCATCGGCCTCGTTACCCCCTTCATGAGCGAGCGCTGGATGGAGTGCATCGCCGCCACCGTGGACGAGGCGCGCAAGGTCGGCATGAAGGCCTGGCTCTACGATGAGGACCGCTGGCCCAGCGGCTTCGGCGGCGGGCTGGTAGTGAAGAAGGACCCGGACTTCGCGATTAAGTACCTGGAACTGACCCCGGCCGGGAGGCAGGGCGAGTATCGCTTTGCCGTACGGCGGGAGAAGGGCGCCGTCGTCTCCTACCGCAGACTCAAGGCCGGAGCGCGACCGCGCGCGGGGGAGGAGCTGCAGCAGTTCAAGACCGGCCTCGGTCTGGACACGCCGTGGTTCAACGACAAGCCCTATGCCGACACCATGGACCCCGGTTCCGTGAAGGAGTTCCTCCGCATCTGCTACGAGCCCTATCGCAGGCGCTTCGCCAAGGACTTCGGCCAGACCATCCCCGGCATCTTCACCGATGAACCCAACATTCACTCGCTCCGCACCGCCTACGAGGCCGAGCGCCTGCCGTGGACTTGGCGGCTTCCCGCTGAGTTCAAGCGCCGCCGCGGCTATGACCTGATGGCGCGGATGCCCGAGCTGTTTTCCTCCAGCCCGGCCTTTTTCCAGACGCGGCACAACTACTGGCGTACCGTGACGGAGCTGTTCTCCGAGGCCTATACGCAGCAACTCGGCGCGTGGTGCGATAAGTATGGGCTGGAACTCACGGGCCACATGCTGTGCGAGCAGGAGTTCGAGAACGAGATCCCGGTCGGCGGCGCGGCTATGCCGTCACTGGAGTTCATGCAGCGGCCCGGCATTGATGTCCTCAAGGAGCAGATCGAGGAAACTTTGACCTGCAAGCAGGCCTCCTCCGTCGCCCACCAGATGGGCCGGAAGCGCACGCTGAGCGAAACCTACGGCACCTCCGGCTGGCACTTCACCTTTGAGGCGCAGAAGTGGTCGGGTGACTGGCAGACCGTGCTCGGCATCAACACCCGCTGCCAGCACCTCACTCCCTACAGCCTGCGCGGGATGCGCAAGCGCGACTACCCGCCCACGTTCTTCTACCATCAGCCCTGGTGGAAGTACTTCCCCGTGGTCGAGGACTACTTCGCGCGCGCCACGATGTTCACGACTATTGGCGAGCCGGTTCGCGAGGTGCTCTTGCTCCACACCATCTCCACCGGCTGGGGCGTGCCCAACGACCAGGCCGCGCACAAGCGCGAGGGCGATCGCCTGCTGGAGATGGCCGAGCACCTGCTGGCCCTGCACTATGACTTCGATCTCGGCGACGAGATCATCATGTCTCGGCATGGTGATGCAAATGGCAAGCAGTTCGTGATCGGCCAGGCCGCGTACAGACTGGTGGTGATCCCGGAGGGCGACACCCTGTTCCGGTCCACGGTGGACCTGATGCAGCGGTTCCTGGAGGCCGGAGGCAAGGTGATCTGCATGCGCCGCCGGCCGACTCGCATTGACGGCAAGCCTGCGGCGCAGCTCGATGAGCTGTTCGCACACAAGAACGTGATCCACATCGCGGCCAAGCGCGGCGAGCTGGAGGACGCGCTGCGGGCGGCCCTGCCTCGCCGCGTCTCCATCACCTCCGACAGTGGCCGGCAGGTCGCCAGCGTCATCTACATGGAGAGCAAGTACCGGGGCAAGACCTACTTAATGCTTGCGAATCGCAACCGCGAGGCCGGCTCCGATCTCACCGTGGAAATGGCTGGCGAGGGCGGCGTCGCGCGCTGGCACCTGGAGACGGGGCGCACCGCGTCGTATCCCGCGCGGGTCGAGGGTGGCAAGACCATCGTCTCCCTCCACCTCCCCGCCACCGGCTCGGCCGCGCTGGTGCTCGATCCGAAGGCGAAGCCTCTCTCTCGTCGGCTGCGCGCGCAGCAGGTGGTGAAGGAGATCGCGCTCTCCGGTCTGTGGGAGGTCAGTCGCTCCCTCGAGAACAGCCTCCCCCTCGACACCTGCCAGTGGCGCTTCGCCGGCCGCAAGTGGTCTGAGCCCCTCCCCGTCTTTGTCGCCCAGAAGCAGATTCGCGCCGAGATGGGCCTGCTGGACATTTCGCACTCCGGCATCGCCCAGCCCTGGGTGCGCTATGCCAGGCCCAGCCCGGTACCGCCGCGCAACGTCGAGCTGCGGTTCACCTTTCGCGTGGACGCCCTCCCGGAGAATGGACTTGACCTCGTGGTCGAGTCAGCGGAACTGTTCGCCGTGCTCGTCAACGGCAAGCTGGTGGACTCCGCACACGCGGACTGGTGGCTGGAGAAGAGCATGGACCGCGTGCCGCTCGATCACGTAAAGCGCGGCGAGAACGAGTTGGTCCTGCGCTGCGACTACCGCGACGCACCGGAGTACGAGTTAGAGGAGTGCTACCTAATCGGCGACTTCGGCGTGGACCGCCGCACCGATGCCATCACCACCGAACCGGAGACGATCGCAACCGGCGACTGGTGCGACCTGGGCTATCCCTACTATGCCGGCAACCTGTTCTACGGCCGGGACGTGAACCTCCGTCTCAGGCCCGGCGAGCGCGCCACGCTGCGGATCGGCCCGCACTTCTCCGCCTGTCTCGCCGTACACGTGAACGGCGAGCTGGCCGGCGTGCGCGGCTGGGCCCCCTACGAAGTGGACCTCACCCCCCATGTCAAGTCAGGAAGCAGTCGGATCGAAATCGAGGTCTGCGGCAGCCCGCGTAACCTCCTCGGCCCCAGCCACCTCGACGAAAAGCGGCCCGGCTGGACCGGCCCGGGCGAGTTCATCCGGCTTGACCGCTGGGTGAAGGAACGCAACCTGGTACCGTACGGGTTGTTTGGGGAGGTGGTGTTGCAGATCACCGCGTGAGCTATCGCCGCGTGCTGCAGGGAGTCGCAGATTCAGCTAACCCTCCCCCTCCAACACCACATGATTCAGCCAGCACGCCCCGCTGGGCGGGAGGATGATGATGGTCAGGGTGTGGTGCGGTCCTGGCGTGGCTTCGATCACGTGGCAGTAGAGTTCGAACTCGCCCTCTCCCGGCGAGACGAACGCGTGGTAGCCCGTGGCCTTCCCCGATGGGGCCACCACCATGCTGTCTACGACCGGTTGGGTCATGCAATAGCGCCCGCAGACCAGGTAGTTCGCGCCCTCCGTGATCTCCGGCGAGCTGCCGTATACCTCCGTCACCGCGACCTGCAGCGCCTCGCAGACGGCCGGATCGCAGTTCCCCGGCTGCACAGAGAAGCGCAGCCGCGGTAGTTGCAGTTGCGCGAGCACGTCCTCCTTCAGGGATCGGGTGGCCACCGCGGTCACCTCCTCTCGTGTCACCCCCAACGCCTCCTGGAGCTTGGCCACGGCCTGGTGGACGCGCCATTTCGCAGTGCCCAGGGGACAGCCCAGGGAGGCCGCGACCTCGCGGTAGCTGAGCTCGCGGTAGTAGCGCATCACCACCGCGGCCCGCAACGGGGGCGCGAGCTCGCTCACGGCGCGCCTCACTTCCAGGCTCAGCAGCAAGTCATCGCCGATCCCACGCCCCGCCGCGTGCCTTCGCTCCAGAAGCTGCTCGTGGCGCTTTCGCCGCGCGGAATGGGTGAGAAAGACGTTGCGCGCAATGGCACACAGCCACGCGCGCGCGTCGCCGCCGCGGTACCTGCCGAAACCGGCCCGCGCGCGTAGATAGGTCTCCTGCGCCAAGTCCTCGGCCGTGTCAGCGTTGTCACTCAGGCGGGATAGCCACCGCCGTACGGCAGCCTCGTGCTCTTCCCAAATGTGCTCCAGGCGTTCCATGGTCTCTGCTGGATAGACTCTCCGACTGGACGCGAAGGTTGGCTCGACCTCTCGTTTCTTCTGCTCGATCCGCTACTTCGGCTTCCCCAAAGGACCCACTCCTCCTTGGCAGAACTACCAGACCGAATGAGAGGAGTGCGCCCATGGCTTCACGGCTTCCCCGCCCCCGCATACTCACGTCCGATAACCTCGCGCAGATCCACGAGGCCGCCCTGCGGATCCTCGCGTCCATCGGCGTGTTGGTGCGCGCGCCACAGGCGCTGGAGGCCGCCGCCCGCCTTGGGCTGACCGTGCGCGATCACCGCGTGCTCTTCGACCGCGCGACGGTTAGCGCATTCGTGGAGGAATTCCGCGCCCACCTCGCAACCGAGGAAGCGGAGCCCTCGCCCGAGATCATCCTCGCGCCCTGCCAGTACGCGGTGATGGTGCACGATATCGAGACTGACCAGGTCGTTCCCTTCACTACCGACCGGCTGATCGCGGCCGCAAAGCTGCTCGATACGCTGACTCCCTACGGCGTGATCGCGAAGGCACCGGGCACGCCGATGGACGCGCCGGCCGACCTCCAGCCCGTTCTCAAGTACCGGATTCAGGCCCTCTACTGCCGCCACGGCCGCAGGCCCGTCGAGCTCGGCACGCCGCGCGCCACGCCCTACCTACTCGATCTGGCGGAGACCCTGGGGGACCCCATCACCACCGCAGACGTCTACGTCGTCAGCCCTCTCACCATCGGCGGCGAGTCTTTCGACTGTGCGCTCGCGCAGAAGCATCGCCTCAAGCGCCTGTGGGTGAGCAACATGTCCTCTCTCGGCGCCACCGCGCCTATCCGCCTGGGCGACGCGCTCGCCCTCGGCGTGGCCGAGGTGGTGGGAGCGGCCCTCCTGGCGCGGGAGGTGGTGGGCCTGCCCGTGGACTGGTCGGTGCGCGTCACTCCCTTCGACCCCCGCTTCATGTCCCTTACCCTGGGCGGACCGGAGGAATACCCGCTGCAGTGGGCCTCCGACGAGGTGAACGCGTGGTATCACAGCCGCCCGCTCGGCCCGCCCTGGGGAAGCCTGCACAGCCAGGCCAAGCTCCCGGACCACCAGTCCGCGATGGAACGCATGGGTTCGCTGCTCATCTCCGCGCTGTGCGGGACACGCGTCTTCACCGGCCTCGGACGGCTGTCGCTGGATGAGGTCTTCAGCCCCGAACAGGCCGTGCTTGACCTGGAGATCCGCGACCACGTCCAGCGCCTTCTCACGGGGGCCGACGGTGACTGCGATCCCGAATCCTGTCTTGCCGAGGTCGCGGCAGGAATCCCTGGCGGCTTCCTCGGTCTCGACAGCACCGCGAAACTCTACCGGCAGACCTACTGGCGCCCGCGGCTTTTCTGGCGGGGGATGGTGAACGAATGGCGCGCCTCCGGCGCGCCCGACCTCCGCACCCGCGCCAAAGACATGGTCCGCCGCCACCTCGCGCAGCATCAGTACGAGCTGGAGCCGGACCTGCGCCGCGCGGTAGACCGCATCTACGCGGCGGCGGAGCGGGAGCTGGCGTAGGCGCATGGGCGGCTGGGCATCTATCCATTCACCGGCAGATCAAATGTCCGCTGGATGAACACCGCCATCTGGTCGCGCGCCACCATGATTTCCGGGTGGTATAGCCCGTCCAGGTAGCCGAAGACAATCTGTTGCGCGCGACAGAACTCGACGTGCTTATAGGCCCAGAAGTCGGTCGGCACATCGGGGAAGGTGGGCGTGGGCGGACCCGGCGGTACCGCGGCGTCGCTTCCCGCCACCGCGCGAGCGATGAACACCGCCATCTGCGCGCGGTCCACCTCCACGGTCGGCTGATAGGTCCCGTCCGGGAGTCCGGTCACCACGTTGCGCGCGCTCGCGAACTCGATATACCGGTACGCCCAGTACGTCCTCGGCACATCGGGGAAGGTCGGGATCGCCGGGCCCGGCGGCACCCCCGCATCACCTCTGGCCAGCGCCCGGGAGATGAACACCGCCATCTGGTCGCGCGTCACCACCAGCGCCGGGCGGTATGTGCCGTCGGAATATCCCTCCACGATGCCCGCCTGCGCCACGGCCTCGATCTCACGGAACCCGAAGTCGCCTGGGCGCACGTCCGTGAACGTGATCCATTGCCGCACGAACGCGTCGAGCACGAAGTTCCCGTCATTCGAAACCAGATTGGAGGCCGCTGAGACGAAGGCCACCTCCCTCCCGTCGCCGCTGATTGAGGGGAGCGAGCTGCTCCCGTTCGGGGGCCGGCCATCGGGCGTGACGCTGATCTGCGTCGTCAGCAAGTTCAGGCGGTCGTGCACGAAGACGTTCTGCACTCCGGTCGGCAGCCCGGGCACCAGATTGCTGGCGATTGACTGGAAGGCTACCTGCCTTCCAGTGGCGCTGATTGTCGGCCTGGTGCTGAAGCTGTTCCCCTGCGTGCCGTCGCTGGCGACGCTCACTCGCACCGTCAGTCCGCTCTCCGGGGTGTTTACGAAGACGTCCGACACGCCGTTGGTGTCTCTGACCACCAGGTTGCTGGCCAGCGAGGCGAACGCAACCGCGGTGCCGTCCTTGCTGATTGCTGGGTCCCCGCTCGCGCTGTCTGCCTCCACGCCGAGACTCGAGACGCTCACCAGGCTGGTCTCCCGCGTCAGACGGTCATGTAGGAATATGTCCTGGAAGATGTTGCCGTCACTTGGGATGAGATTCGTCGCGGCTGACGCAAACGCTACCCATCTCCCGTCCCCGCTGATGCTGGGCGAGGTGCTGTCGCCATTCCCCTGATTCCCCTGGCTGTCAACGCTCACCCTCTCGATTAAGCCGGTCCGCACCGTGGATAGGAAGATGTCGCGCGCGAAGTTGCCGTCGTTCGAGACCAGGTTGTTCGCGAACGAGGTGAAGGCCACGAACTGGCCGTCGGCGCTGATGGAGGGGGAGTCGCTGAAGCCGTTCCCGGCCGAGCCGAAGCCGACCCCGCTCACCAGCACCGTCGTTCCGTTCCGACGGTCCCGCAGATACACCTGCGGAATGCCCACCAGGGATCCCCCAAACACCATGTTGCTGGCGCTCGACACAAAGGCCACCAGGTTGCTGTCACCACTGATGCTGGGGGAGTAGCAGTTCCCGTTGGGTTGCTGTCCCACATCGGTCACACTCACCCGCTCCACCGTCCCGGTCTGCCGGTCGAACACGAACACGTCCTCGACTCCGTTCGTGTCGCCGAAAACGAGGTTGCTCGCGTAGGAGTCGAAGGCCACAAACCGGCCATCGGCGCTGATAGACACCGACACCGTCGGCCCATTCGCCGCCAGCCCCAGAAGGCCCACGCTCACCAGTTCCGTCGGACTCGCGACCACCGGCGCCGCAACTACGCACAGCAAAATCCAGGAGAGTAACACCGCGCACCGAGAGAGGATGCTCATTGCCGGGCACCTCCTGCCGTAAACCTGGGTCCATAGTGCACCAAACACCCCCACTCGCGCGGGGAGGTTGGGGAGGCTCCGGGCCCAGGCGGGGGTGCTTGCGCGGGAATGGAGACAGGGGGAGACGCGCCGCAACGAGGAACGTCACGTTACGGCCACATCAACCTGACGAGCACACCGCTTGTGGGGCAGTAGCTTGCCTACTGCCCCACAAGTTCACCCCTTCAACCACCGATCGAACCAGGTCCAGGCCTCGGCCTGCATCTCCCGGTCGAACTTGTGCGGCCCGGGGTAGAACTTGCCGACATACCGCTCCGAGGCGCCGGCCTTGTCGTAGGCCTCCCGCAGGATCTCGTCCGCCCGGTGCATCTCGGACAGCGTGAACAGGTCGTCGTCGTTGTCGTTCATCACCATGATCGGCTTGGGCATCTGCAGCCCGAGGATCTCGGGGTAGTCCAGGTGCTTCGCGAGCATCGGCGCCCACACCATCCAGGTGTGATGCCCGGCCTTGTAGAGCGAGTAGTCGCGCCACGTGGTCATCATCCCCGCGCAGATCCCGCACTGGATGCGCTCGTCTATCCCCGCGAGGTAGACGGTACGGCATCCGCCGCCCGACAGCCCGGCGCATCCGATGCGGCGCGCGTCCACCTCCGGCCGCGCACACAACACATCCACCGCCCGCATATCGTCGGACAGGAACAAGGCCGGCCACGACGTGCCCGCGCTGCACAGGCTCTTCGCCCAGATGGTCTCGTGCGCTCCCGCCCACTGGTTGTAGGCGCTGACCTCCTCCCGCGTCTCCTCCGGGGAGACATCCTTTGCCTGGTTCCAATGGATGTGCTCCAGGGTGTCCGCAATGCGCACCCGCCGCGAGGCGAAAGGCGCGGTGTCGTGACAGATCACCGCGTAGCCGCGCTGCGCGATCTCGTTCGCCCAGGCCAGCCCGGCATAGCACTCCGCCCGGTGCCCGCGCAGCATCGGATGCAGCGGCCGCCCGTCATCGGCGATCTTGCGGTAGCCGAAGTACTTCCACCCGCCGTGGTCGTGGAGGGCGACGATCCCCGGCAGCGGCGCCTTCGCGCCCTCCGGCTTGAGGAACACCGCATCGGTGGGCGGGCCGTAGGGGAGTTGCCAGCGCAGCACCTCGGCCGCCACGCCGTCCACCACATTCCTCTCCACCGTCTCCGTCTTTGGTGTGCCGCCGGAGTCGGGCAGGGCCAGGCATTCGAGCGCCTTCGCCCGCGCCTGTGCGCGCCACGCCGCGACCTCCTTGAACTCCGGCCTGCGGTACGACAGCAGCCCCGGCTCATTCGCGGCGATCAGTGCTCCCAGCCACGACCCATACGC
>Ga0214473_10012145_pt1 | contig 10114 bp, 10 predicted proteins | sample RVTome_7_FD_203509 | JGI IMG/M metagenome (GOLD analysis project Ga0214473, IMG submission 203509) | Soil microbial communities from uranium-contaminated site in the Upper Colorado River Basin, Wyoming, United States - RVT98D197 | ecosystem: Environmental > Terrestrial > Soil > Contaminated >... | reverse complement strand
CCATAAAGATAAGGTCGGGGTGGAAGGCTAGGACTATCTGCAAGGCCTCTTCGACATCCTTCGCCTCCGATATCGTTAGTGATGGGAATTGGAAGTGTAACGTCTCCCTCAGCAATGTCCGAAAGAGGATGTTGTCGTCGACGATCAAGATCTTCTGCATGGCGACTCCTTCGGGGGCCCAGAGCCAGAAAGATATACACTCCATGCTAAGAAGAACAATGAGGAACGTAAGTGGGATGAATTTAATATTTGAACTTGCTATTTAGACTGAGTTTAAGTAGAAAATAGCGCCAATATTCCTATAGGAGCACCGTCGTGGTGCGACCCAGTCGCGCCTGCGCGTTGAGCCTTGGTCATTGCTTTTTCATATTCATCGGACATCAATATGGATCTATTTCCCCGATCCATTTATTTCTGTCTGCACGAAATAGATATTATTGACGTCCGCATCATCGCCTATAACCTTCCATCCCCATTTCAGGACAGACTCCACCGTTATTCTCTCCGGATTTTCCCTTCGCTCAGGCAATATCCCAATGAAATGTTCTTTATCTGTTTCATCACGGAAGTAGAATTCGTAAGCTCTCATGCTGTAACGGCTCATTCAACTCTGGATTCTTTCGCGAAATACTGCAGGACCAGGCAGACCGAACCCCGAAAAAATCATGGCAGGGGGTTGGGGAAGCGGGCTTTGTAACCGTAACCTTAACCCGGCCATTCGGAATATTCTCATGGCTCGTGCCTGCACGCCGAAGTGCGTTTCGGCACGCAGGCGTGGGTTCTCTCCGGGCACGGGCTACGCAGATGGTTTGAATTCCTCAGGGTCTTCACCCACCACTTCCGACGAAAATGCCAGCAAGTTGGATGCCAGATTTTGTATCCTATTAATGCTTTGAAATTTTTGAGGTTTTTCTTACCTGGAAAATTCAGGAAAATCCAAAATCGTAAGGTTTCACGAACAGGCTTTCTTGTTTGATCGCTTAACGACACGATTTTATTAATAAAAATCTACCTTGAGCAAACTGTAAACTTTCCCGACAGTTTTACTGATATCGCACCTGAAAACCCTGTGCCGAGGCGTTTCTTTAGCAGGATTCCGCAACGCTGTCGACAGAGAATTACCGTTGCCATGCCTGGATAAGTTCATTGCCAGAGTATCATGTGAATCTGATAGAGCAATACAATGACGTAGATGAAACTTATCGCGATTGTTGCATGAAACGCTTTAAATCGTCCAATTTGGCTGTGGAGGCACAATAAGGTTAAGCAGAAGGAGGTAATTAAGAACTTCCAAATCCAGAATTTGTTTCCATAAGCCTCAATCGCCCAGGAGACGATTGGATTTACCTCTTCTCCCCCCCGATTGAGAATCGCCATGGTCAACAGAGAATCAAAAACGTTCGACACTATGATGATGATCAGAACAATGAACATTCCCGTACTGTAGCGGTCTACATACCCTCCTTTTTGACGGTCAATTCCTCTCCTGAAAGCTTTCCTTCGACCGAAGAAGATATATCGGCTCAACACAGGAGTCGGTCGTATTCGTCGGTCATTAAGATTTCGTTTGTTAGACTCTTCCATTTGTTAAGAACCCCGCAGACCGTATAGATATTATAACACTCAATTCCTGCAATCGGGGTTCCATTTTCCGATTTGCCCTTAATTTTATCTATTTGTTGCATCTTTTTGCGCTTTAATCCCTCTGACAATTTTAGGTGATAATTATTTTCCTAAAAGTCCAAAATCACTTCCGTCAGAGTGTAAAGTATTACTCTTTCCGATACCTGCCCGAATATGGTGTTCAACACAGCCACCGAGTACGTAGCGCGACATAGCCGGAACCAAATAATCCTGTGTCTCTCACAGCGCAGCATCGCCGCAACCCAAAGACATGTGTCTCTCACAGAGCGCACAGAGGCCACAGAGGGTTTCAGTCTTTGAGTCGAATCGTTGAGAGGACGATTCGACTCAAGGTGCCATGATAATGTTCTCAAAAGCGAGGCTTTGGTCTGATTTCCTGTCTCAGGAAATCAGACCAAGGATATCTTCTCGGTGATCTCTGTGAGCTCGAGCGAAGCGGGCGAGAGAAAATGGCGACTTTGCTTAACAAAATTTCAAGATTTTGCACGATAGTAGTACAGAGCTCGCAGAGGGCAAGGAATCTTTGAGTTGAACGCCTTAAACAGCTCGAAGCCATTGAAGGGGAACAGAAGGACGCCTACAAAACTCTGACCCACCAACGCAGGACGGTCGGGCGTCTTGGGGCCGAGCTGGCGGCGGTCCGGACCCGCATCAAGGATCGCGAGGACGAACTCGACAAGGTGCTGATGGGAGGAGCAGACGACCGGATGACCGAGCTGAAGAATGGCCTCGCTAAGCTTCGCGAAGAGCGTGACAAGAAGGAAGTGGACCTGATGACCGCGAAAGCTGCCCTTGCGGCAATGACCATCGGGTGATCTCTTTGGCAAGAACAACTATCCCTTGATGAGGAAGAGCGGGTCAAGCACAACGGAGCGTCATTTCTCAAATGTAACGACTGCAGGGTGAAACAAGCAAAAAGGGAACAAGCTGTTTTAAGCTGCCTGTCCCCTTATTAACAGTCCCATATTAGTCCATACATTGATGCTGTTGGCACAAAGATTCAAAACCCCACCTAACCTCCCCTTACCTCCAAGGGAGGAACATACCCCCTCTTAGGTTAAGAGGGGGATGGGGGGAGTTACTTCTATCGACTGCAACCCTAAATCCATTGCAAGGGGTGTCCATTCTATTATGAGACTGTTAATATCTTGTTTCCCATGATGGACCAACGATCGCCTCTTTGTATTCCGTCAGTTCCTCGGCACTTTGCGGGAATAAGTTCAAGCCCCCCATGAGGCTTAAGCTGCAAACGTATACTGCGTTCCGGCCGTATTAAGTACAAACTCGTTGGGCATCTCCTTGCCGAAGGCTACGATTGCCTCGAATCCAGTGCAATGGGTCGGAACGATATAGTCCGGCTTCATTGCCTTGATATCAGCCACCGTATTCTGAATGACCTCATGCTTTGCATTAACGAGATGAAACCCTCCCATTACCGCGTGAATCTTCTCTGTGCCGGCAATTTTTTGCGCATGTTTGACCGTGTTGACAATGCCAACATGGGCGCAACCGGAAAGGACTACCAGTCCTTTTCCTCTCACGTTAAAAAAGACCGCTTGCTCGCCCCTGAAATCGTCGGGTTCCGGCTTCTCGCTGCGCTTGATGAGCAGACTGGGCGGCACCTTTTCGTATGTCGTCACCCGTTCAATGTTGCCACTGAAGTACGCTCCCGGGATGATCTGCACCGGGTTTTTTACCTCCACCACCTTCAGCCCAAGGGCTTCAATGTCCTCTTTCCTCAGTTGCCCCAGATCATCGGGTTCGGTGCGACCGGGACGGAGCGAGTATCGGCGAGCGAATGCCTCCTCGCCAACGTAGAACGGCGTCCCACCTGCGATCCGTGACTGATTCTGTCTCAGGATACTGACTGCGCTCGTAAAGTGATCGAAGTGGCCGTGGCTCAGGCTGAAAGCATCCGTCTTTCCGAGGTCAAGCCCAAGCAGCGCTGTGTTGTTCAGAACACCCACCGGGTCGAGTCCGTAATCGAACATGCAGGCGCTCGTCTTTCCGTTGGTGACCGTCTCCACATAATAAGAGAGGCCGTGTTCGGCGTGGATCGACTTGCCAGGCGCCACACGGTAACGCTTCGTGATTTTGGCATCCGGTCTCAGCGCGTCATAGTAATTGTCCGTCAGCACCCATACGGTGATCTTATCTACTTCTGTAATCCCTGCTGCTCCCTGCGCCATCACGCCCGCCCTTGTTCCTTCCCCGGCCATGAGGAGCGCGCCCGTTGCCATGGAAAACTTTAAAAACTCTCTACGGTCCATTCCATCTTTCATAATCCACCTCCTGTTTTGAATTCATAATTAAATCGGACAAAAAAGCCTCCAAAAGGAAAAGACCGTTTTCCTTTTGGAGGCTTCATATCGGCGCCTTCTGAAAGCTCCGCTTCATGTCACACCCCCAAAGGCTAAAGCTAAGGTTATTGGGTTAATGGGGACCGGGTGAGAAATGATGACTAAGAAATACATTTGATTTCAACGAAAGTCAAGGGAAAAGTTGTTTCGTGTTTCGTTTCTTCCAATTACTTTCACCACCTGGTTCTCATTTCTTTTCCGTAGGGTAATTCGCTTTGACCCATTCTTCCCAGCCTCCCTTGAGGACATAAGCCTTAGTATATCCCTCATGTCCCGCCTCTCTGAGAATTTTTATATTACTTACACTTCTCTCTTCGTTGGGTGAAGCGCAATAAAAAACAAAGATCTTCCCTTTTGGATATCTGAGCGCTGTGTGCCAAACATAAGCATCCATATCAGGCCGAACAGCCCCTTTGATCTTCAAATCACTCGAAAAATAGTCGCTGCCAAGGCGGACATCGAAGATGACTAAATCAGGGCTCCCAAGGATTGCTTTAAGTTCCTCCTTAGTCATCACGGGAATATCGGCAGATGAAGGAAGAGTGATGAATACCCCGATGGTCAAAACAATGAGTATCAAAAGCTCCAATAACTGCTTTTTCATAATAACCCCCCCTCTTGGTTGTAATACCTTCATGATTGCTCTCGATCCATACCACAAAAGGGGTCACAGATTGGTCACAGATTGGTGTGAATCGGCAAGAATTTTCAGATTGGCATCACCGAGGTTAAGAAGGTTTAAACAGAAGAGGTTAAAAATTCCTCACCTCTTTAACAGTTTTTGTCACTTCAACTTGGAGCGCGGGTTCTGACGAGCCAAAAAACCTTTTGTGATCAAAAAGTTATCATCTTTAGGTTTGGTGGCACATAAAATGCTGACAAAACAAAGATTTAAGGACAAAACCTAAGCCTTTTTGGGCTACAAAGAAACTCGACGGGAAAGGGAGGAGATCATGAGGGCAGAGCGAGGTTTTCTAACACATTTGTTTATCGTTTCTACAATTTGTCTGTCGCTGGCGGCAGGCGCCGGCGCACAGACGGAAGCCGACTTATGGGGGATGAAAGTGGCAAACACATGGCAGTATGCAGGTAGCGGGCCTAATGTCACATACCAATGGGGAACCACAGTTGTCGCTGTGGATACCACGACAATACCAGGCACTACAACTTATTATGTGGAGGGTGGCGACGTCGCAGAAGGAGTGGAGGATAGAAGCTGGTACGTAGCAGGTCCAACCGAATTGAGTTTGCGAAAGAGAGAGTTTCGTGATCTTACCCAGACTACGGTATGGAATACTTTGAGTCTCCCTGCCGGTCTCAGAGTTGTATTGAATCCGATTGTCGTGGGCGCTTACTGGACAGACACTATTAACGGGACATTCGATGGTTCCCCGATTACCATTACTGCAGAAAACTGGGTGCTGAGTCACGAGGTCGTTGCTGTTCCAAAAGGGACTTATAAAGCTTATAAGGTTCGCAGCGTGTTGACTTTCACGGGGGCGGAGACCATGGCGGAAGAGAGAATGTTCTGGTTTGTTCCATCCATTGGGGTTGTTAAAGACAGCTATGACGCCGCGTATACCGAAGAGCTTTCTTCGACGAATGTCACGCTCCCAGCGGGTGTTACATTCCTGGATGTTCCCTCAACCGGTTTTGCCCATGCCCAAATTGAGGCGATAACGGCAGCAGGGATCACGGGCGGCTGCACAGCCGGGCCCCCGCCGCAATTCTGTCCGGATGACACGATCACCCGAGCCCAGATGGCGGTATTTATTATAACCGCAATTGGAGAAACGCCCTCGGCAGCGGCATTCGATGCCAATTTTGACGACATTGCGAATGATGGGTTTGCTCCGTTTATAAACAGAATAAATGAGCTTGGAATTACGGGAGGCTGCGGGACAAGAGCCTATTGTCCGAATAACTCCCTCACCCGAGCCCAGATGGCAGTGTTTATCATAAGCGCAATTGGAGAAATCCCTTCAGCAGTGGCATTCGATGCCAACTTTGACGACATTGCGAATGATGGATTTGCTCCTTTTATAAACAGGATGAATGAGCTTGGAATTACGGGAGGCTGCGGGGGAAGAGGATACTGCCCTGGTGACCCGCAGACGAGGGCGCAAATGGCGGTTTTCATAACAACTGCCTTTTAGGTCGACGACCGCGCCGGCCGGGTACGGGATATGTGTTGGAACGTAAAAAGCGAAAAACGACCTGGGCTATGCCCGTTTCGATGGCAACTCCTGGAGGGTTCAGGTTGTGGATTCCGTGACTCTACCCACTGGCGCCAGATAAATGGCAAACTCTTCCTCTCCATCGACGCGGAGCAGCCGGTCCAATGCCTCCTGATCGTAGGCGGCAATGGCACAGGTCCCCGCCCCGATGGCCTCGCAGGCGAGATAGAGGTTCTGGCAGACATGGCCCGCGTCAATGGCGATCACCCGGTGGGCCGCCAGCCCATAGCGCCACTCCATGCGATAAGGGATGGCCGTCCAGATGAATGTCAACGCCGCGCTCCCCGGATAGGGCTGGCCGAAGACAGCGTCGACGATCTTGCTCGCAAGCCGCTCTTCTGAGAACTCGTAGAGCAACTGGTGAGAAAGCGGAAGATACCGGTAGATTCCGGCATTCAGGCCTTCCACACGGAGCACAGCCAGATACGTTTCAAGGGCATGACGGCACCCTGCCGATGGCACGGTCCGGTAAGCGTGGCCTCCGGTAGCCTCGCCCCGCACACCCTGGGTTGCCCAGAGGAGAAAGGAGACCTCTTCCAGCATCAGTGGTTTCTTCCGAAACACCCGCCGGCTCTCACGGTTCCCGATCGCTGTAGCGAGATCCATCTTGGGAATGTTTTTCCACTTGCCGGGCTTCGGGAGATCGATCCGCAGTGCGTCGGAGGAATAGGGCTTTTCGACAGGCGGAACATCGACGCCTCTGTTCTGGCCTGTCTGTGAGAAGTCAACCGTTTTCCGAACACTGTCTTTCAAAAAATACCGGTATTGTTTCAACAGGTCCTTGTCCATTCCTTCTCTGTGGCCTCAGTGTCTCTGTGGTGAATAATCCATCTTATTCCTCACTTCAGCCGCCCCAGGCCATTTTGGAATAGACCTCTGTGATTCTATCACGATACTCCCGGAAGAAGATCTCATGTCCCTTTTCCCACTGTGAAAGCATCGTGAGCGCCTCTTTTGCCTTTCCTTTTGTCTGATTTGCCATCCTTTCGTAAAACTCGGACAGGTCCTTTTCGATGAGCCAGGCAATATTGAACACAGTGACATCGGGGACCATCGACCCTTCGAGGCACTGCCGGAGAAACTCCGATTTGGCCCGTTCATCAAAAAAACCAGCCTGCGTCAGCGCCGCCTCCCTCTCTACCTGCAGCTGATCGGGACTGCTTCGTCTCAATTGATCCAGGATGGTCTTGATAAAGGTAATGTGATACTCTTCCTCCCGGATCAAATGCTTGAAGGCGCTCACTGCCGCTCCCCAGCCCATTCGCTGAAGAGAGGTCTGAAAGAAGCTCTTCCCCGTCTCTTCCTGGTTCAACGCATACTCGAAGATCTTGATCAGATTTTGATTGGTTTCCATTGGGTCCTCCCTGTCTATGGATAGAAATCACTGCAATCTTTTTTGAAATCTGTGAAATCGAGAGAGCGGGACGCAGTTTTTCGGAGTCCTCTCCAAGATTCAGCTTATCGCTTGTCGGGCAAAAAATCAAAAGGAAATTCAGTCCCTGGGGGTGGCTGATTTTTCTTGACAGACTGTTCTTTCTCCTATATGTTTGACCCATCCCAAAACAACTTCTTATCGTTTATCCTGGTCCTTTTCTTGAGCTTATCGAAGGAGGGTTTTAGATGCAGATTGACGGTTTTTTGGAGCTGGCCAGAAGGAGGAGGAGCATCCGCAGATTTAGGCCCGACCCGGTTTCCGATGACGATGTGAACAAAATTCTCGAAGCCGCGCGCTGGGCAATGTCAGGAGCCAACAGCCAGCCCTGGGAGTTCATTGCGATCAAGCGCACAGAAACCATCAGCAAGATGGCTGACATATTTCTTCACTACGCCAAGATGCAGACCCTTGTGGAAATGACTCGAGTTCCCGAGTACAGGCACCCTACCGGCGGGAAGACCCCATCTGATGTGCTGTGGAGATACGCTCCGCTTATTATAGCCGTGCTGGGTGATATGAGGGTGATGCAAGTGAGCACAATATCTCAGCGGTTGTACGAATCACACACATTCGACCAGAATTTGGCTACTGCCGTGTTCATGATTCATCTTGCAGCCGCAGCCCTGGGCCTGGGCGCACAGTGGGTGAGCCTCGACGCGCCCAGACAGGAGGCGCTGAAACAGATCCTTGAGATACCGCCAGAAATCAGGCTCTTCAGTCTGGTTCCCCTTGGATATCCAGCGCACCAGCCAGTCGGGCACCGGCGGGAATTGGGTGAACTGATCCATCATGAGAAGTATGATATGTCTAAACTCAGGTCTCAGGAGGCTATCCAGGAATTCGTGAAGTATCTCAGGCGTAGGGACATAGAAAGAGTGGATTTACTGAGTTACACAGGGGACAAAAAGGAAAAGTAGAAGCATTTCTCTTGCTCCGTTTCAAACACATCCGTAGGGAGGGTGTTATGAAGAGACCCATTCTTATTACTGTTTCACTTTTGATAGCTTATGGAGTCAGTGTCGGACCCCTGCCGATTCAAGCACAGCCGTATCCCAACCGCCCCATCCAACTCGTTATCCCCAATGTCCCGGGCTCCGTATTGGATATAAGCGCCCGACTTTTTGCCGAGGGGCTGGGGAAAACTCTCGGAACACAAGTGATCGCGATGAACAAGCCCGGCGCATCGGGTACTTTGGGCACGGATATGGTGGTGAAGAGCAAGAAAGACGGATATACCCTTGCCTATACGAATGTGGCGGCTCTCGTATATGCGCGGGTTCTCAATCCGGAGACGGTTCCGTATGACTCCGCCAGGGACCTGGAACCTTTGGGGTTGCACCTGTTCTTTCCCGTCGGGGTAACAGTTCAGGAAGGCTCGCCATGGAAGACCTTTACTGATTTGATCGATTACGCCAGGAAGAATCCCGGCAAACTCCGCGCAGGCACACGCGGTGTCGGATCCACTGACTATTTCAACCTTGAAATCACACAGTCCTTGACGGGCGCCCAGTTCACCCACGTTCCTTTCAAAGGGGGTGAGTCAGTCATTACCGCCCTTCTGGGAGGACACGTGGAACTCATCTATGACGCCTTCAGCAAGTCCGTGCCTCATGTGGAATCAGGAAAGCTGAGGATCCTGTTAACAACGAAAAAAACTCGAGATTATCCCAATATTCCTACGATAACCGAGTTAGGCTACACACAAGATCTTCTCTCACCCTGGTACGCATTGCTTGCCCCGGCGGGAGTGCCGGAGGAGGTGAAGAAGGTTTTGATCCCGGCCATTGAGAAGACGATCAAGGATCCTGAATTAAAGGCAAAGGTCGAAAAACTGGAGGGATTTATCGTTGATTATAAATCTCCTGGGGATTTGAAAACACTCATGGCGGAAGAATACGAAAGGGGCATTGCGATAGCCAATAAAGTTGGATTGCGTAAAAAGAATTAAATTCTCTTTGGCTGCAGGCATTTCCTGAAGCAAGTCATCTTCTCTCAATTGGAGTGCGATGCTTGGTTCCAGGCTACTAAGCGCGCGACCGACCGGGCGACGCCCCCCAATGAGTAAAAAATAGGTAACTCCCGTGCAAATGGGTTGAGAATAAGAAGGCTGCCCAATCCCAAAGATCCATAAAATTAAGAACCCTCCCCATAGTGCGGACAAGTTCGACATCGTTAAGCCCCTCCTTTGAAAGCGTGGAATGAGGGTCGGCTCAGAACTTGCCCTGAGCGAAGTCGAAAGGGTCAACTTTTTGAGAAATCTTGCATCCATAGTCTCTCCTCCCGCTTTCGTCTGATTGTGCAGAAATAGGGGTTACCTTCTTTGGGTTGGTTCAGCTCCCGCTCTCTACGCAGTTTATCTGTCGCGTGGTATGCTGAGAACAATGGTGTTGTTCTTAAATCTCAACAAGATTTGTTAAATCTGGGAAGGGGACGGCTTT
>Ga0214473_10012144_pt1 | contig 10115 bp, 8 predicted proteins | sample RVTome_7_FD_203509 | JGI IMG/M metagenome (GOLD analysis project Ga0214473, IMG submission 203509) | Soil microbial communities from uranium-contaminated site in the Upper Colorado River Basin, Wyoming, United States - RVT98D197 | ecosystem: Environmental > Terrestrial > Soil > Contaminated >... | reverse complement strand
GTCGTGATCACAATGCGCTGCTCGGTTTGCAGCTTTTTCAACTTCGCGTTCTTTATCCAGTGGGCCAATTCGGGAGTTTCGCCGGATCGTCCTGCAGACCGCCCTAGCCGTCCACATTCCGGGTCGAGACTTCTCCAAACGTATGCTGTGAGCAAGCGCTTCCGCACCAACTGGGGTGTGCAGACCAATGTGTGGGAAATCCGATGGACTCTGTTGAGCTCCGGCTCGTTGATCTATTCGCTGTCCCAGACAAGCGTGGGGGTTCCCTCGGCAAGATGGGACACCAGCCGGACGCAGCACGGGATGTTCACGGCGACGAATACCGCCAGCGCGGCACCCCCTGTGCCATGTGACTTCACATTCATTTCAGCGCCCTGTCAATCCCCGTCTTCAGCTCCTCTCCGACATGATTCCCAACCCGCTGAATCAGTCTGACGCCGGCCAGTTCATAGCTTCCGCCGCCTTCCTTTTCATTCTCCACCGTCACGGCCGCAAGAATCTGGCCGGTCTTCGTGTCAATGGCGCGAATGCTTACGCTCCCGGTGCTCAGATAGATCCCCGCCGTCGGGTTGCTCCGCTCCTTCGTGGAAACGAGTCCGACCACCACGACGTCCGCGATCTTGGCGAGCGCCTGCACGACGGGGTCAAAGTTCCCGGACCGGATGGCACTATTCATCTTCTCTTCCGGGAGCGTCCGGAAGACTCGGGACTCCTCAACCAGCGTGTACCGGTCACCGATGAGCGACTTCTGAATCTCCTCCTGTACACTCGACTTCGCACGCTGCTGGTCGAGGTTCATCTCCAGGATGTGCATGGCAATGGTGACCGTCGTGCGCGTTTTGAGGCGATACGTGAAATCCAGAAACGTGCCAGTCCAGCAGCGGACAGCATCGGGCATCTTCTTTGCGAGCGCGTCAATTCCCTCGGCGGCAATCCCAACGCGGACCCTGCTCTCTGCCTGACCCGCACGCACTTCCGTGACTGCAATCCGAAAAGCCCCTTCATCATCGGTTCGGGCATCGCCGCTGACCTCCCCCTGGGCCGGGGAGACAAAGGTCGCGAAGACCAGGGTATTCCGGACGGGGATTCTAGTCCCCGCCGATTCATAAAGGACTTTCCCGATGAGCGGCTGAGCCAGAGCTCTCCCGCGCTCGGCAGGCTGATCGTTTCCCACAAGTGCCTGGAAATGGATATTTCCTAAGAGTCCGCAGAGTTCACTTTGCAGCAGGGGCAAGCCTGGTTTGCTTGTGCCGGTCCCTTCGATATCGCCGGCAACGACCTTTCCCAGGAAGAACTCCGCCAAGGCCACCACTTTCGCTGCCTGCAAATACTGTGCAAGCGCCTGAGCGATATCCCCCTTGGCAACCGCCATCTTTGCCCCGGTGCGGAAGATTCTGGCAGAGCTTACCGCATCCTGAATCTTGTCGTTGAATCTCCGCTCAAGCTCGGGTTTGGAAACAGCTGCATAGGCAAAGAGGGTACTCTCCTGTTCATTGAACCACCGATCGATAGCCAGATCTTCCAGCGTCCCCTCGGTCATCTGGTCGGTCGTCGCAGTGAACGCCTCTCTAAGCGTTCTGTGGTCGCCCGCACCGCTCTCTTCGATTCTCCGCGCCACTGTGCTGACGACCCGTACCCGGAGTTGCGCCAGAATCTGAGCGCGCGCCTGTCCAACCGCCTTCTGCCAGTCCGCTTCCTGATCGCCGGTGGAGTGCGCCATCCCAAGGCCCTGATAGTACTCCGGCCTGACGGGAAGATTCGGGAGGCTCTTGGCCCATTCGGGCCGCTCTTGTGCAGCACAGAAGGTCACAACTCGCACAACAGCGAGGACAAGTGTGAGGGGACTTCGAAGAGGAATAGCGATGTTCATGTGCAGTGAGTCTCGATCGTCATTGCGCAACCGTGGAAACGAGCATGGAGATTGCGTCGTAAACGTCCTGGTCCCGGCACTCTTCGCAAATCACTTCCCGTCCCTTGATGACCTTGCCGGTCTCCATAGAAATCAGGCGTGCCGACAGAACGAGACTGGTCCCTAGTCTGCCGACACTTCCAAGGAGCACGACGTCTGCGCGCAGCAGTCGTCCCACCTTCACCCCTTCTTCTTCCGTCAGCCCGCTGAGCTGGAACTGCTGTTCCTTGACGATCGTCTCAATCTGGCGTCGCTCCACCAGGGTGATGTAATCGAAGTTTGCCAGCGCATTCGACATCGAGGTCAGGCAGACGTCGGCCACGTCCTGTGGAACACCCTTTGCTTCGAACGAGAGGATTGCCATCTTCACGGGGTTCTCGGGTTTCAGGGCCGGCTCCGTGCCGGACCGAGTTCGGATCCTGCCCGTCAACGAGGGGAGTGCAGTCGCCTTGGCCGCGACGTCGCCCCGGTACTGCAGCTTCCAGACCGCGAGCCATCCTTCGTCGCCGCCTGCGGCAAGCCAGCGATTGTCCTCCGAAACGGAAAGCACGCGGGGCTTGAGTTCCATCGTCACGCTGCTTCCGAGCTCACCTTTGCGGAGGTCCACAAGCGTGATGGCCTTGTTCTCATCGTTGATTACAGTGACGTGATCGCTCCCCGGCCCCAGCACCATCTGCTCGGCGTTCCAGACGGTCTTCAGCCGCTTGATCTCAATGCCTGTGTTCCAATCGTACGCGATGATCATGCTCCGTCGCTCGAGGTCACGTGCGGCGAGAGCGCCACCCTTCGGGATTGCCACTTCTTCCAGAGCAACTGCAAAAATGTTTGTCGCCCGGTTCGTGCAGGCGGAGTGGACCACAGATCGTGAGCCGTGCAATTCGCCCCCGGCAAGCGAGAGTTCACGAATCGGCTTGAGCGTGCCCGGGTTCCACGCCACCACGTCGCCGTACGGCATGATTGCCACGATTTGCTGAGCGAGGCGGTCGAAGCCGAGAAAGAGAATGTCCTCGATTTTGTTACGGGCATCAATGGTCCCTGCAGGCATGAGCGCCTTCAGGTCGAAGAGTTTAATCTGTTCGCTGGCTGTGGCAATTGCGAGATATTGTTTTCCCGCGTCAAGGGAGAGACGGACGGGGTCCCCTTTCGTCTGGAACGTTGTTCCGGCCGCCCCTTTCAGCAGATCCACCACGCAGACTGTCCCGGTCTCGTCAACCGCGACGTAGGATCTGTCGCCGGTCAGGAACGCCAGGAAGAGCGGGCGGCCCTTGAGCTTCGCGGCCGCGATGGGGATCCGTCGCTCCAGATCCCAGCACTGGAGCGTCCCGCCGGTATCCCCCGAAAGGAGGAACTTTCCATCGCCCGAGAACGCGAGCACAACGCATTCCTCCTGCTCGGGCATCTGCAACGCAGTGTACGGCGTGACAAGCACGTCCTGCGCGAGCGCGTGCGACGCGAGGAACACCATAAGAAACACGACAGCATTCATCAGTGTGCGCATGAGAGTCTCCGCAAAAAAACGCCCGTGACGACGGCAAGCACCGCCGCCACAGGCCATGGCGGGAATCAGAGGAGGAAGCTCAGGCCGACCGCGAAGTACAGTAACCCGCCCTCGCCGCCCTCATTCAGTGAGAAGAGATAGTTGCCGCTGAAATCAAATGCGGTCTTCTTTGCGAAGAAGTATTTCATGCCGGCGTTGATGCCGACATTCCCCACCTCATCACTGTTGCTGAAATCCTGCTTGAAGTATTGTGCGCCGAAGTAGGGAACGGCCTTCGCGTTGCGCAAGAGGAAGGAATATACAAAAAAGGCGGTGCTTCCGAAGGTCGTTTGGGTCCCGCCGAGGGCCGACGACGTGATCGTCAAAGTAGGCCCGACGCCGACCTGGAGGTTATTTGTGATGAACGGGCCGATCTTTCCCGTGATGACGCCCGAGCTGAACTCAAAGTCCGTGCCGACGGTCCTGAAGTAGTATCCCTGAAACTGCAACTCAACGTCTCCCGCCTCCTGCTGGCCGAGCGCCGAAGAAGCGCGCAACAACGACAGGGTTAGGATACATCCGGCAACTCTTCTCATAACGAACCTCCTTCAATTGGGTTAGTTGGACTGACTTGGATAATTGCCCTGTGTCCCTCCCATACGTAGGAAGATTCCGTGTTAACACCGGCGATGTCCAGATCAATACCTCTCCCGAGAAAAGACAATCCGGGCGGAGACTGAACACACTGCAGCGCCGGCCCGTTCCCAGGCGGCAAAAGCGGAATCAGACCGGGAGTTACTGGAAAGAACAGCGTCGTATTCGTGATGAATGTACGCCCTTCAGCAACAACAAGCAAGAGTCAGCGCTTGAATTTCGTTGTTCCATGTCGTAAGTTGCTGCCGCACGGCATCTTCCCCGTTCCTCCATCATTCATGGACATTCTCGTGACTCTCCGGAACCTCAGGAAGTCCCGCATTCTCCAAGCGTCCGGTGTCGCATTCGCCGGAACCGTAGCGGGCATCCTGCTTTCCTGGTTCCGCCCGTTTGAGATTCTTGAGCTCAAATCCCTTGACCTATTCTTCCACCTTGCCTCCCACCCAGAATGGGCCGACTCCTCGGTGGTCCTTGTGGCAATCGACCAGAACAGCCTGGATTTCTTCGCTCGGCAGAAGGTCGGCTGGCCCTGGCCCCGGGAGTTTTACGGGCTGCTGCTCGATTTTCTCCGGAAGGGAGAAGCGGCGACAGTGGGGTTTGACATGGACTTCTCAACTGCCGATCTGGACCGACTGGAAACAGACGGTGCGGAGTCGGACCGGGCATTCGCCGAGGCGATGCGGCACACAGGTTGCGTCGTGCTCGGGGCAACATTGTCAACTCTCGAGCGTGATGACCAGCCCGGAACGCCCATCCTCCCACGCCATCTCGGTCCCGATCCGATAGCAGGCGCGCCTCCAGAGCGTTATGACCGGGCGACCGCCCCGCTTCCTGAATTCCAGAAGGCAGCCGCGGCTCTAGGAGCGACGAACTTTGAAACGGACATAGATGACATTGCGCGCCGGACGCCGCTAGCCTATCGCTTCGGGAACGCGGCCCTTCCGCAGTTCGGGCTGGCCTGCTTCGCCCGGGCGTCGGGAATCCGAGCTGCACAGCTTGATTCGCTCCTGACGTCACTCCCCATCGGAAGGGACGGTCGGTTCCTCATCCTGTGGTATGGCCGGGGCGGACCGGGCAATGTGTTCCGGTACTACTCCGCGCATGCGCTGATCCACTCCGTGAGGAAGTTGAAAGCCAACCTCCCGCCCGATCTGCCGCCCGGCGTGTTTCGCGGAAAACATGTCATCATTGGCGGCTCGGCCGTCGGGCTCTGGGATTTCAAGCCAACACCGTTCACGTCGCTCGAGAAGTACACGGGCATGGAGATCCAAGCAACCATCCTGAGCAACCTCCTCAACCGTCATTTCCTCCTACCGACCCCCTGGTGGCTTCTTCTGGTTGCGGTGATGGTCCTCTCGCTTGCCACGTCGTTCGCGTTCCTCCGAATCCACAACGTCGCGCTCGCCACATTGTTGATCCTCATCGCTGCAGTCCTGTATACGGGCGTTGCCGTCCTTCTCTTTTACTACTTCCTCTTGTGGATTCCCCTGGTTGCCCCGCTGTCGGGGGCTTTCGTTGCGTACGCCGTCGCCGCAGTGGTCAGCTATGCCAGCGAAGGGAAGAAGCGCCGCCTGCTCCGCCGCGCCTTCAACCGGTACCTGAGCCCGGCCGTGGTGACGGAGATTCTGAGGGATATTGACCTGGTGGAGTTGGGTGGAAAAACGGTGGAGGCAACGGTTTTTTTCTCCGACATCAAGAACTTCACCAGCATTGCGGAGCAGCTCACCCCGAAGGAGTTGGTGTCGTATCTCAACGAATACTTCTCCCTCGCGAGCGCGCTGATCATGAAGCACAGCGCCATGCTGGACAAGTACATTGGTGATGCCATCATGGCGATTTTCGGCGCTCCCATTATGCGGCCGGACAACGCCGCCGTTGCATGCCTGACCGCGCTGGAGGTCCAGGAAGCGCTGGCCGCACATTACGGGCGCCGCGACCGACCGCCGCGGGCGCCGGTCTTCGAAACACGGATCGGTCTGCACACCGGCAAGATGATCGTCGGGAACATCGGCAGCATCACGCGTCTGGACTATACAGCCATCGGTGACACCGTCAATCTCGCCTCCCGGCTGGAAGGGGCGAACAAGTTTTTCGGGACACGGATAATCATTAGCGAGTCCACCTACGGGCAGGCGAAGGACACCGTCGACGTGAGGATGCTCGACCTGCTCAGGGTCAAGGGGAAGCAAGTCCCCGTGCGCATCTATGAGCTGCTGTCTCGGAGGGGTGTGCTGGGCGATCGTGACCGGGAGAAGGTTACGCTCTTTGAAGAGGGGCTGGGCCAGTACCGGGGGCAGCGCTTCACCGCAGCACGCAAGACGTTCAGGCGCGTCCTGACCGTTGACCCGGATGACCAGCCCGCTGCGCTATATATCCGGCGCTGTGAGGAACTGTCCCGGACCAGACTTCCGAAAGATTGGGACGGCGTCTACACACTCACTGCGAAATAACCTACGGGAGTACGAGTATGCGACCGATCATTGTGGTGCTGGCTGTTCCGACACTGGCCGTGCTTGTGGCCATCAACACGGTGTATACCAAACGTACGAGTAACTACATCCGCGAGGGTCCCGGGTCGTACTACAATCTCATTGCGGTTGTCCCAGCGAACACAGCTCTCGTGGTCTTGGAAAAATCCGGGGGATGGTTGAAGGTCAATCTCCCCGGATCCAAGCCAGGGTGGCTCGCGGGAAGCAGTCTGAGCGGCGCGAAGCCGGCGGAAGTTGTGGGGATTGAGAATGTGTGGAGCTCTCCGAAAGCCTCCAAGGCAGGCATTGTGGCCGCGATACGCGGCTTCGCCGAAAGGTACGGGAAGACAGAGCCAGGGAGTGTGGAGTCATTGCTCCAATTGTCCCGGAAGACGTTCACCGATCGCGAGTTTGCCGAATTCAAGCGGGAGCTTGATCCCTATCGGCCGCGCGAGGGATCACGGGTGAAATGGGAGGAGATCGATCTGCGGGACGTCGTGTACGACGCGGGGCTGCCGGAACAGCAGATTGGCGCTGGCATTGCAGCGCGCCTGGTGCATAAGGGGGTCGAGGACAGTCCGGCCGTGCTTGCGTATCTGAACATGGTTTGTGCCGTCGTGGCGGAGCAATCGGGATTGTACGACTGGGACTTCACGGTGATGCTGTTGCGAGACGGGAAGGTTAACGGGTTCGCGGTTCCAGGCGGGTATATTTTGCTGACGCGTGGCGCTGTCGGACTCTGTTCCAACGAGTCCGAGCTTGCCGCGATCATCGCGCACGAAATGGCGCATATCGTACGCCGTCACGGCTTGCAGGAGATGACGCAGCGGTTGGCGGCGATTCACGCCGACGCCGCGTTTGCGGAACTGGAGGAGGAAACGGGCAATATCACCAAAGACGAAGAAGAGCTGGGGGATCTGGTCGAGGCAACCCATGAGAAGATTTCCGCGCCAAAGCTGGCCACATACGAGCTTGAAGCGGACCTGCTTGCGGCGATCCTGTGCGCCAATGCCGGGTATGATCCGTTCGGGCTTGTCCATTTGATCGCCAGGCTCGCCAAGTTGCCACGGGAGCGGCCGGATATTTTTGACCCGATGTACATGGCGCCGGACGTTCTGGCGGATCGGCAAAAAGTGATTCGGGGCTTTGTCGAGCGGGAGCTGGGAGGCGTGTGGCGGGGGGCGCAGCTCCGGGAGCGGTTTGCCCGAAGGTTTCCTTGAAGAAAACAGAGCGATTATTAAAGTCAGGCATATGACCCCGTTCTGCACCGGAATATTGGGAGCCTTCTCCGAGGCGGCTCTACAGCACGTGAAAAAGGCTTAAGGGTCGTTGTTGAAAGGGAAATTGGTTGTTATGGATTTTTGCGGCCTCCTATAACAAAGGAGCCCTTGAACTGATAAGCTGACGCAGACGCGACGAATCTAGACTTCACAGGAAGCTGGAAGATCTCGTCCGCGATTTTTCTTGAATCTTCATTTTTCCGCAGCACCCGTTCCAAATATTTCTTCTTCCAGAGCGGATGGCCAATCCGCTCCTGAAGCACAGCAGAGGACGACGATTTGAATGTTGCCAGGAATGCCTTCATATCGGAGTATTCCGTTTTTCCCCTTGCGATCATCACCAAACGGTCAGGGAGAAAACAATACCCATGAACATCAAAATGACTTTTCCAGCAACTGTCACGGAGTACTTCAATCACGCTCAGCACAACAGCATTTTCTGTAAACACCTTACGGGATCTGAACGTCAGGAGTGTGATCAGATAACGGTGCATCCCCCTATAGTTGAACCTGTGCCGCGCACGGTAATCTGGACGTTCAAGATGCATCTCGCTTGCCATGATATCCGTCTGCATCCTCTACGCGAGAACAGCCCTCTGTACAATCCGCCATCGACGCTGATCGTTGTCCCGTTGATGAAACTCGCCCTCTCCGAGCCGAGAAAGGCGATCACATTGGCCAGCTCCTCGGGTTCGCCGTAGCGTCCCACGGGTACTTCGCGAGCAAGTTCCTCAATGTATTGTTCGAATGGAACACCTCTCTTCTTGGCACGGGCTGTGCCGATCTCCTTCTGGCGTGCAGTAAGAATGTACCCGGGGGCAACATTGTTGATCAGGATACCATCCTTTGCATACTGGTTCGCAAGAACCTTCGCAAGTCCCAGAATGCCGGGGCGAATGGTCGAAGAGATGATGAGGTCGTTGATAGGCTGCTTGGAAGCTATCGAGGTGATGTTGATGATCCGGCCCCACTTCTGCTTTGCATGAGTGGAACAACTTCCCGGATGCACCGTATTGTGCTCATGAGATTGAGGGTTATGCCATCCTTCCAAGCTGCGTCATGAAGCTCGGGAAAACTGGCTACAGGAGGCGCACCGGCATTGGTTACGAGGATATCAACACGGCCGAATGCCTTCGCCGCAGCAGCATCCAGATTCTTGATGTGTCTCGGCTTGGTGACATCGGCAACGACGGGGACAACACGCGACGATCGCTCCTGACCTGAGCCTGAGATCTCCTTTGCAGCCGCAAAGAGCCGTTTCCTGTCGCGGGAACAGATCACAACGTGCGCGCCTTCTCGGGCGAATCCGTCAGCCGCAGCCTTGCCCAATCCCTGGCTTGCAGCGCACACAATCGCGACGCGCCCACGAAGATCCATTTGTCAGATTCCCTCAGTATGATGATGTAAGTCACCGAGTCTTTACCATTGTTTCTATGCCACTTCGGATCATCATGACCGCAATGCCTGCCAGAAATAATGCGGCAACTTTTGCGACGGCCAGAGAGCCGGCTTTGCCCACCCCTTTTGCAATAAACTTCGCCTGCGAGAACACAAGCCCACACGATCAATATGTTCACAAGGAGGGATGACACTGCTGGACCGTACCCATACGAGTGCACCAGGAAGATGATTGTCGTGAGAGCTGCCGGTCCCATGATTCCACGCACGTGACCCTGAAGATTTACAATGTATAGGGACAGGAAGTGGCAACTCTCGTGTCCGAGGAGGTTCTCCAGGGCTTCCACACAGTGGAATGGAATGCGACAGGAGTGGCCAGCGGTGCATACTTCTACCGCATGGAGGCGGGAGACTATAGTGAGACGATGAAGCTTCTGGTGGTGAAGTAATGGTCTAGTCTTCTTTCATTGTGACGACGTTGGATAAGGGCGATCCCGTATTGTACGGACTCGCCCTTCTGTGTTTGGTTGATACTCACGGATTTTTTGCATATATTTTTCATGTCAAGAACTGATTGCAGTACAACACGTTAGGCTCACCCTTCGGAGTCATTATTGCCCTCGTTTCGAAAGCGTTCCCACACCTGCGGTGAATTACGCGCGTCGGATATCGGAAAGAAAGTCACGTTGGCTGGATGGGTCGATACCCGCCGCGACCTTGGCGGCGTGATCTTTATTGACATCCGCGATCGGTACGGCAAGACACAGGTTGTGTTCAACCCGCAAACCAACGGAACCGCACATGCTGTCGCAAGGGATTTACGCAATGAGTTTGTGCTCTCCGTTTCAGGAGTTGTCGAACGACGGCCTGAAGGAACCTACAATCCGGATCTGGCCACTGGCGAAATCGATGTCATGGCTGATGAGCTG
>Ga0214473_10012143_pt1 | contig 10115 bp, 17 predicted proteins | sample RVTome_7_FD_203509 | JGI IMG/M metagenome (GOLD analysis project Ga0214473, IMG submission 203509) | Soil microbial communities from uranium-contaminated site in the Upper Colorado River Basin, Wyoming, United States - RVT98D197 | ecosystem: Environmental > Terrestrial > Soil > Contaminated >... | reverse complement strand
GTGCCCGTCGGCTCCGGTTCCCGCGGCCCCGTCACTCGCCGCCTGCAGGAGGCGTTCTTCGCCATCCTGAGCGGCGAGAAGCCCGACACCCACCGCTGGCTGACCCCCGTGCCGGCCCGCTGAGCCGAAAGTAAAACCCCGAAGACCAGCGCCAGGACTGCATCTTCAAGGGTTGCGCCCATCCGGCGCGGTCACTTCCACAACATTCCGGCACTGTCCAGGGGCAATCGGCGGGTAAATGGATAGCAGTCTGAAGCTGGTATAGACTCGCAGCGATCGCGGCCCCACCTCCTCGAGGAGGGGTGGGCCTCCGACCCACCAGGGGCCGCGAGTTTTCCCCTCGGAGACCTCGCACGGAGGCGGGGATGCCACGCAAGAAAGAGATCGACCCGACCCGGCTGTACCGGCCCCTGTTCGCCTTCCTCGAGACTGAGCTCACCGAACAGAACTATCTCCGGCTTGCCTTCGCGGCTCTTGAGAAGCCGCGCGGGCGGGCATGGGCTGTTGCGGGTTTGAAGAGGATCGCCACTCCTGAAGGCGGCCTCGTCGAAGCCCTGGCGTTTCAGAAGCGCCTCAAGGACCGGCTAGAGAACTTCCGCGCGGGACGTGGGGGGCCTTTGCTGACCTTAGAGCAGGCACTCGATCAGAAGCTACGGGATCTCATGCTCTGCTGCGCCCACATTTTCACGACGAAAAGAATCCCCGGAAAACCCCACGCCGTTAAGGCAATCGCCCGTCCGGTTAAGACTCTCCAACGGTGTCCGATCTGCAATCGCTACTTCGGCCGCAGAGCCCGCAAGCCGCAGAATACCTGCGGCGAAAAGGAGTGTTTGCGAGGTTGGGACGAACTGCGCCGCTCAAGAACTTCTCCCGCCTCACGGGCCAGACGTACCAGACGGTACATCCCACCCGGCACCCCCGGGCGAAACGTACCTTTCGGTTCATTCCGCACGGAAAAATAGATCTAATCCGCTCGACATAAGAGCCTCACACGGGCACCATTCCCGTGTGAACGATCTCGGCACCAAACTCAAGATCGCGCACATCACCCGGCGGATACTTGCACGCGAAGTCGCGGCGCGCGCCGATCTCTCGCCATCCCAGTACAGCGACTTTGAAAACAATTGGCGCACTCCACGCGCTGACCAGCTAGAGAAAATCTGCGAGGCGATTGGGATCGAGCCCGGCGAGCTTCTGCCCGCGGAGGCGGTGAGGCGCTGATGCCCGCCCGCCCCCGGCCACACGACCCAGACCGCGGGGTGCACGTTTGGGCGCCGGACACGCCCCACACGTACCGCCTTCGCGCCGCCGCGGCAGACGTGGGCATGTCGACGCGGACAGTTTGGAACGCGATCCAGGCCGGCGAACTCCCCGCGTTCAGGTGGGGTGAATCGAAAACGGTGCTGCTGAAGCCCGAGGCGGTTCGCGCATGGGCCGATGCGCGGCTGCGGCCGTACCGTAACGGGAACGGGGGCGGGGAGTGAGCGTGCCAGAGCGTGACCCGAACGCTCTCCCATGCGCTCATGGCGCAGAGGCCGGGATAGCCGGAGTGCAGCTCTTGGACCGCCCGTTTGCAGACACAGTGGCGGCCGAGCTCCGGCCGGAGGAAGTCTTCGATCCGCTGGCGCGTGACATTCTGGAGCACAAGCGCAAGGCCCTCGATCGCCGTGAGGCATTCGATTCCAGCGTGTACCTGGCCCAGATGGACTCAGAGGAACGCGGCGCCCTGCAACAGAAGCTCTCCATGTTCATCATGGCAGGGGAGGGAGTCCACAATCTCCAAGCGGCGCGTCAATTGATGCGGGCGATTAAAGGGGCGAGTCTCGACCGGAAGCGGATCAACGCGATCGACGCATGGCAAGGCAACGCCTTGAACGGACGAGATCTAGAAGCACAAGCGATGTTGGAGGCACAGGTAAGAGAAGTATTCGAGCCGGCCACGGATGGGCAAGAGCTGCAGATCCTCAACCTAAGCGTGGCGCCCCCGCCGGTGGGCGCGCCCCTTGTCGGCAAAGAAGGCCAGCAGCTTGTCATGCCTGGCGATGTGGTGGCCTTCGCCAGTGATCCTGGAGCCGGCAAGACCATGAAGCTGCTGGCTCTTGCAGAAGGCATCGCCAGCGGCGGCACTGTGCTTGGCTTCAAATGCCAGCAGGCCCCGGTCCTATATCTCAGTAGCGATGGTGATCCACATGTTCATCAGAAACTTGAACGACTCTGGAATGCCCGCGGCCCGGGGAAGGAAGGACTCTCTGACTTGCCGCTTGCGGTCGTAGTGGACGATGACTTCAATCTCGGTGAGGATGCGCACTTCAGCCGGCTGCTCGCCACTTTGGAGCACTTCAAGTTTGATACCACGCCCAGCGTGCTCATTCTCGAATCTCTAGCTACCAACGTCGACGGCCACACGGATATCAACGACCAGCAACAAGTGCGCCAGTGGGCGAGGGTGCGCCTGCGTTCCCTTCAGGCGCGATTTCCTGGCCTGACTATCCTCCTCTCAGCGCACCTCAAGAAACGCCAGGCACAGGGTATCAATGACCTCGGGAGCCGCGTTGCCGGCTCCGTCCAGATCCGGGCCGCCGTGGACGCCCTGATCGGACTTGTCGCCACCGGCAAGGAAGCCTTCACCGTCCACCAGGTCAAGCGATCCAGGAGCGGGGGTTCCTTTGATGGCTTTGGGGTACGAATCGAGGGGGAGTACCCGAACCCGATCTCGCTGGTCAATACCGGCCTGACTGAGACTTCGATTGAGGAGTTGCGGGGAGCCGGGGCCGCGATCATTCAGTACATGCAGGCCGGCCACGAACGAGCGCCCCTCGCAAGTCTGGCTGAAGCACTCAGGGGCAGCTTCCGCCTGCGAGCTGTCCAGGCAGCGGCCAAACGCCTTGCGGAGTCGGACCCACCGCGCTTAGTCCGTGTCAGTAAAAAGCCAGCCGTCTATGCGCTCTTACCACACCAGGCGGAACTAGAGGAATGCGACTGATGCGCACGCCACGCGCACAGAATACGCATACGCACAAACGCATACGCACCCTTAAGGGTAAATGCGCATGCGTTATGGCTATACGCACGGACGCGCACGGAATACGCACGATTCAGAGCAACAGAAAGCCACCCCCTCCGGAGCGCGCCGGCTCCTGTGGGTCGCCGGCTGCGCGCCGTCGGATTGGGGGCCGCGAGGTGGGTTGACGGACAAGAGCTTTGGGGCATCGGCCAGCGCTCTCGGTGTGCCGGGGTGGCGCGTGTGTGGGCTACTCGCCACCGGTGGGTTCTGCCTGTCCCGAGCTCCTGGCCCGCTTGCGGGGCCGTCACACTGTGAGGCTAAGTGACTGAAATGAAAGGCTGTCGCGCTAGAGCACCAGGCCATTTACCCGGCCGTTTACCCACCACAGGCAGCATGAGGCGAGGTCGAATCAAGATATGCACGGTCTCTGAAGCACCTATGTGCCGCGTATCTGGCGCAGGGTTATTTCTGCACCACCGGCACTTTAGCCGCAATTCCTCATGGGCATAAACGGGCAGTCTAGAGCGGGGCGTCCTGAGCTGTGGTTGAAGTCACCGCTCGCCTTCTTGCGGAAGTTGTGGAATGCCGAGGAGGGCCTAGCTACCGACCGGAAGGCGCACTTCCTGGCGCAGCTCGAGCTCTGGAGGGCGCTGGTGAAGGGGCTTGAGGTAGGCGATCAGGAGGCGGCCGCCATGCTGGCCGATCTGTATCGCGGGGCGCTGGAGGAAACCGACCTGGCGAAGAAGGTCAGGGCGGTTTCCATCTTCCAGCGTCTGGCGCGCTCCTGCGGGTTTCTGAGGGCTGGGAGGCCCGCGGGGCGTCCGGTCAGGGAGCCGTGGAAGCGCATCCCCACCAGCGGGCAGGCGCCGCATGAAGACGACACAGACGACGAACAGTCGCCCACGACTGACGGGACTGAAGAGGGCCAAGAGGCCCAGGAGGTAGAGGCATGACCGAAGCGCGGAAGGCGGAGTTGGAACGGCTGACGCGGGAGTACCTGAAGGGCGGGCTTACCCCGGGTGGTGAATCCATGCTCAAAACGCTGCTCGCCGAAGCTGAAGACGACCGGCTCCTGGCCGGGATACGGTGCCAGGCGCGGGGAAGCCTGACGGATGGCGAGCTGGCCAGGCTCGGGCTGGTGCGCTCTGCGGCTGATTGGCCGTGGTTCAAGAGCGAGCAGGGGAAGCCAGGGGGTGTGGCATGACGGCCAGGGCCTCCGTCCAGAAGGCCGCTCTTCCACTCGGATCAAGCCAGGTACAGGGGGCAGGACAGGCGAACGCCGCCCGGGTGGCACCCGAGCCTTCACCCGGCCTAGATCCATCGCTGCCGCCCCCTTGCAGCCTCGAAAGCAACCCGGATTACCTCGCCCTGCGGAAATTGCTCGGCCACGAGCCCGGCGACAATCTCTACGCCGACAAGGTAGCGCGGGAGTACCGGGACGCCGAGGCCGCCTGTGTAGCAGCCGGCTCCGGCCCTGACCTAGCGGAAGACATCCGAAATCAGGAGCGCGAGCTGCAGGACGTCGGCAACGCGATCCGGGGGTACGAGGCGGTTCACCTGGCGCCACCACCTGAGATGAAACAGCGCTTCCTGGGGCTGGCGCAGCGTCTGCCGGAGGCCAAAGCCGAGCTGACGCGCCGCAAGGCCATCATCGCCGCCGCGTCTGTGCGGTCCACAGAAGCCGTCGCTGCCCTTGCCGACGGGTTGCGCTCCGCGACACGGACACGGCTCGGGCAGCTCGCAGCCAGGGCGGTGGATCTGGTCCGCGCCGCTGGCCCCTCCGCGGTCTACTTCCAGGACAGCGTCGACAACGAGGCGGTCGACCTGGAGATCGAAGCCGAGCGCCTGGTGGCCCTGGCCGGCTCGTTTGTGCCGTCCACCGTCGCTGTCGGCTGGCAGGACTTCTGGGGGCCGCTGACTGAAGCCGGCATGGCCGAGACGCTGCGCGCCAAGCTGAAGCGCGGCAGGACTGCCCGGGCGGTGGCATGAGTCTAGAGATGCGCGAAAAAGGGGAACTGGCGCGCACCGTCAGCCATGACGGCTCCAACGGCTCCCCGCCGGCCGAGATGGGGCCGATCCGGGCCGCGCCCCCGCTGGTAACGGGGTCGAGGGTCGGCCGCTCCAGCCCGAGCCTTCGCCTTACCCGAGAGTACGAGTGCGCCTGGCGGCAACGGGCGGAGGAAACCTTGCGGGTCGAGGGCGGGGATATCGGATTTTGCGCGGCTGAAGCACTCGCCAAGAGCGCGCGAAAAAAGGGCGGGCTGCACGTCGAGATCATCCCCGCCGAGTGGCCGCACGGGACGAGGTACGCAGTCCGATACCGCATGAGCGAGGTGCGTGTGCTGACGGAGTAGGAAAAAGAAAGCGCGCACGGGCTTTCGGTTGCCACCGGCCCGCACGCGCTGGAGGAAACGATGGATCCACTCTCAGACATTCTCACCCGTGAAGTCAAGACACGTTCGGCCAGGCTGTTCTGGCTCATCCGGCAAGAGTCCGTGCCGAAACCCCTCGTCCGTCAGGAACGGGAACGGCTCGCCAAGGTGCTCTCGCTGCTCGAGCGTGCTACCGCCGCCGGCGACCCAGGGCTATCACCAGGCCGGGACCGGGTTGTGTTACGGCTGCGTCCGGGATCGACTGTGGACGGCGATAGCACAAAACCCCTCGTATTTTCGGAGTTGGTCGAGTGAGCTCGAAAGCTGGTTCGCTGTTGCCCGCGAGTACCTGCCGTAAGCCGCTCCCCGAAGTGCTCGGCCCCGATCTGTGCGTGGGCGCACGCCAGTTGGCGATGCTCACCGAGTTGATCCGCGACACCTACGTCCTCTTCGACAAGGTGATCTCCGTCCACCCAGTCATGCTGGGCAGTCAGTGGAAGCGCCACGTTGTCGCCGTCACGCATTACGGCCGCCTCTACGGCCTGAAGCTGAGGAACAATGAGCGGCTAGCCTCGACGGAAGAAACGGCCTCCCGGCTCGCCGTGCTGCTCTCGGCGCCGAACGCCTACCAGACATTCCGCGTGCGGCTGCCCGACACGCTGCACGTACCTGGTGCTGGCCTGCTGTTCGCCAGGGACGAAAGGGTCAACCTCACCGAGTGGCCGGCTGGCGAGAAGCACCTATCGCGGCTGTTCCCCGAGGAACTGGCCGAGCTCCGGCGCCCCGGAAACGTCGAATCCTTCCTCGGGCAGATGGGTGAGTGGATGGGTTTCGCGGAAATCTTCGGCCAGGAAGACACCGACATGGCCGGCTCCTGGATCATCGTCCCGGGTGGGTGGCGCCTGCAGCTCACAACAGCCGCAACCGCCTTCACACGGCCGCCGAGCTGGGGCTGCGCCTTCCGGTGGCATCTTCCCTGGGAGGAGATCGCGGCGCTGGACGTGACGCACCCGACGTTCACGCACCTGGCCGCGGGCATGGCCCAGATGATCGACAAGTACAGGGAGCGCGAGTCCGAGGTGCGCCAGATCCTCGCCGAGAGTGAGACTGGCCGGGGCTGGGAGCCGCACGTGCCGGAGCCGACCCCGGAGTGGATCTTCGGCAAGCTGCAGGACTGCCTGGCGGGGCGCAATAACCAGATGATCGCCCGCCCTCTGATTCCGCTTCCGAGTGAGCGAGGAGTCGCCTGGAGCTGGAGAGATCCATCATGAACAACGCGCCAGCAGGCCCAGGGCGCGACAGTAAAAGCGAGTAAACTCCGGTAAGGGTCAGGACACACGGCAAGGTAGCGAGGGGCTTGACTCACCGGAAACGTGGTGCTAAGGTTAGGGGGTAATGTGGCGTTCCTACGGAAAAAGAAACTCTGGCGGAAGACCTACTACTACATCGTCAAGTCTGTCCGCCGTGAGGGTAAGGTGAAGCAAAAGATCCTTGAATACCTGGGGGCAGATCCCGACCCCAAGCGCCTGAAGAGGGCGCTCGATTATTGGGGAGTCAAGCCGCGGGTGCGGCGACGAAGGGTGAGGCGGTGAACGCGGGGCAGTCCGCGACGATGAGACGCAACCTAGATCACAATGAGCGCAGGAACAGCTCGCCACGAGCGCAGGCGGCCGTCAATCACCTGCTTGCTAACCTCAACAACAGATTTTTCGGCGGGCGACTGTGGGCCTACAAGGTTGAGTTTCAGCCGTTTGTCCTGGCGTTGAACAAATCCCGCTATGGACATGCAGAGCCGGACGCGGGGAACGTGATCGACACGACCGGGGCGACGGATTTCGCCAATCGGCGCATCATAGTGAACGCCCGGTGGTGCAGGGGCCCCGAGCACCTGCGCGAGATTCTGATCCACGAAATGGCGCATGCTGCTGTCGGTTGGCCCGGTCATCATCGTCCGTGGTGGCGCGAGATGGGGCGCTTGATCAAGATCGGCGCGCCCGTGGACCCGTACGAAACTGACAACTTCAACCTGACTTGCAGGTGTCGGCGCTTCCACCGTCGCGCCTGCGTTGTCGGCATCTTCGAGTCGTATCAGTAGTGGGAGTGAAGCCAAAGCCCGCGAGGGCGAAGAGAACGAAATGAACGCCGCGCACGACAAGCCCGCCCGCGCTCTCACCCTGGCCGAGGGCATCCGCCTCTACCTCGAGGCGCGCCCGGGCAAAGCGGACTATCCCTATCAATCGCGCTGGTGGGTGCGCTTCTTCGGGGCGCAGACGCCTCTCTCCCAGATCGGCCCACGGGCGCTTGCCGCGTTCGCCCGCTGCCGGTGTGGGAATGTGACAGCGCACGCGGCTGCGAGCTACGTCTCAACCTTGATGGCCTTCATCAAATGGTGCAGGCGGGAGGGCTACGTTGGGGAAGTCTCGGAACCTAAGAAGCCGAGACTCGTCCCGCACGCGCTTCAGGCTGCCCGGCGGGTGCTGCGCCGTCACAAGAGCGCCGCGAGCCTCTACAAGTTGGGCGTGCCGGCTGAGGCCATTCTCTCAATGAGCGGGGAGGTGGATCTCGATCCCTGGGCGTGGCGCGAGGCCATGAGAACGGCCCCGCTCCGGGAGGCTCGGCGGGCGGCGCCTGCATTGACGGGGGAGGCGCGGGAGGCCCTGGAGCGGTTGGAGAAACACACCGAGGATCTGGAGGCCGAGCTGCAGGCCCGCTACGACAAGGCGGCGCGCCGGCTGGAGCGCCTGGAGGCACGGATTCAGCGCCAGCAGGCCAGGGCCGCGCAGCTTCGCGGGCAAACAGCGCGCCCCGACCGGCGCGTCATGCTTGGGAACCTGAGAAGGGCGGCGAGGGCGTAGGGAGGAGGAGGAGATGAAGGCAGGCGGCAAAGTGATCGAGGTTGCTATTCCAGAGAAGATCATCGAGCTCGAGGCTCCTGTTCCTGAAAAGGTCATCCCGTTGACGAAGCCGAAGCCCCGCAAGGGCGGGAAGTGAGGGATGTCGAGCCTCAGTATTTGGATGAAGATCACAACTCCGGATGAGGGGTACGTCTGCGCGGCGAGTGAGTGTGACGTTCATGCGGAGCCAGGCGAGCCTGCCATGTTTTTCGGTTTTGATGATCCGGGGGGCTCCGAACATGGTCCTCTCTGCCCGAAGTGCTGGCATCTGATTCCCGAGTGCGTGCAGGTGATGTCGGATGAGATGCGTAGGCTGGGCCATCTGGACAAGAGTGCTGAGCTGTTGCCCAGCATCGTAGAGCTTCGACAGGAGATCGACACACAGCTAGAGCGATTTCAGAGATGGAAAGCTGGCGAGGGTCAATTCCTAATGTGACTCGCGAGAGAAGATCCGTCACTAGGTGGGTTGGGAGGTGAATGAATGAAGATCACACGGCGGGAGAATAAGGACGGGTGGACCCACCAGGGCGGCGGGATCAGCTCGTGGACGGCGACTGACGGCGAGGTCACCTACTACGGGAAGTTCACCGATCCGCAGGGCATCAGGCGCAAGCGGCGCCTGCAAGCGATCTCGCTGAAGCAGGCCCGCCTGCGACTCTCCGAGTTGAAGGACTCGATCCGCGCCGGCACCTACGTTGATCCCTACGAGGAGCGGGAGAGGCAAGCGCAGGAGCGCGCCAGCCGCGTGTTGTTTGAGGATCTCTGCGAGCGGTTCATCAAGGAGTACAGGCCGCGCTCCGGCCGGACGGACTACTACGAGGAGCAAGGCCGCGTGTGGGCGCAGTTCTTCAAGGGTCGGGTGGTGCGCGAGATAACTCCCGGCGACGTGCGCGCCATGCTGAGAAAGCGCCTCGAGAACGCCGACCCATCGACGGCGCGCAAGAACGTGATCAGCGTCGGCACTCTGTTCCGGTGGGCCATGCAGGAGGGTATTTTGGAGTCGAACCCGGCGGATAGCGTGCTGGTGAAGCGCCCGCCTGCATCCGCGAGCAACGGCCGGGCGCTGACTGAGGATGAGTACACGCGCCTGCTGGCTGTCTCCCCGAACTGGCTGGCCGTGCTTGTGCGGTGGGCGTGCGGCACAGGCATGGACCGGAACATGTGCTTACGGTTGCGCTGGGTTGACCTCGACCTGGAGCGCGACAAGGAGAAGCGGATTCTCTCCGGTGGGTTCAAGCTGATCCGCAGCAAAACCGGCAAGGCGATCCGACAAGCGTTGAACAAGGACGCCATCGCCGCGCTGAATGAAGCCGCCAGGACGCGGCACATGAGCGGCATCATATTCCTGGACGACAGGAGCCAGCCCATCGAGGAAAGGCCCCTGGATTGGGCGCTCGGGAAGGCGGTGAAGGCCGCGGGGGTAGTGGACGCGAGCTTCAGGACATGCCGGCACAGCTTCGCCACCCGGGCGCTGCGGGCCGGCGTTCACCCCAGGGTGGTGGGCCAGATGATGGGACACTCCACGGCCTTCATCACCGAGATGTACATGCACGTCGCGGACGACATGCTGGAGCAGGCAGCGCAGGCCATGAGCGGCGCCGGGAAGCTCGCACCGCGCACCCTGGTGGGTAAACAGGCGGGTAAACAGCCGGATCACGCGCCGGATAACACCCCCACGCCTGAGCCGCAACTTGCGCCAGCACAACGAGCTAGCTGATGTTCTGGAATGAAGTAACGGGACGGCCCGCTGAGCCGGCCCGTCCGCCGCAACCCACGCTCCCGTTTTGACACGGGCCCCTTCGGGCACTAGATTTGGACTGTGCGCGCGGGCGGCCGTTTGCCGTC
>Ga0214473_10012142_pt1 | contig 10115 bp, 4 predicted proteins | sample RVTome_7_FD_203509 | JGI IMG/M metagenome (GOLD analysis project Ga0214473, IMG submission 203509) | Soil microbial communities from uranium-contaminated site in the Upper Colorado River Basin, Wyoming, United States - RVT98D197 | ecosystem: Environmental > Terrestrial > Soil > Contaminated >... | reverse complement strand
CCGGGCCGGACAGCCTGGCCGCCGCACTGCGTTTGGCGGAGCTCAAGGAGCGCCGGGGGGACTGGACCGGGGCGCGCCGCGACTATCGGCGGTTCATCTCCGCGTACAATGCCGCCGGGCGCCTGTCGTCTGAGGAGCTGGTGGCCGTGGCCCGAGCGGCGCGTCGTCTGGGGCGGGAAGACCCTCAGTTATTCAAGGACGCGGTGCGAGCATATGACGAAGCCGTGCGAGCGGACTCCACCAACCTCGACGCTCGGGTAGAACAGGGCGACTTGTTCCTCGACAAGTACAACGGCACCGAGGCCCGCGCCACCTACGAGGGCGTGCTGAAAACCGACCCTCTTCACCCCGGAGCGTTGCTGGGGCTGGCGCGGGTGGCGCGGTTCGAGGGCAGTCCCGAGGTGGCGTCGCTGGTGCGGAAGAGTCTGGCCACTAACCCGAGCTACGTGCCGGCGATGATCCTGGCCGCGCAGCTGGAGCTGGAGCAGGAGGCATACGAGGCGGCGCGGACGCGCGTCGGCCGCGCGCTGGAGATCAATCCGTCGTCACTGGACGCCTTGTCGTTGCTGGCGGTGACCGCCTGGCTCGACGGAGATTCGGCTCGCTTCCGGGAGACGCTGACGCAGATCCAGGATCTCAACCCTCGCTACGCGCCCCTCTACGCGACGCTGGCGGACGTCGCGGGACGCACCCGGCGCTACCGGCAGGCCCGGGACTTCGCCCGGCAGGCCGTGGCGCTGGACTCGGCATTCTGGCGCGGCCACAGCTTGGTGGGTGTCAACGAGCTGCGGCTGGGGCAGATGGCCGAGGCGCGGAGGAGCTTGGAGAAGGCGTTCACCGGCGATCCGTATGACGTGTGGACCAAGAATACGCTGGACCTGCTGGATAACCTGGACCGCTTCGAAGGCGCCAGCACCGCGCGTTTCCGCGTCCTGGCGGCGCCCACCGAGGCCGAGCTGATAGCCCTGTATGCCGGCCCGCTCGCCGAAGCGGCGTACGATTCCCTGGCGGCGCGGTACCGGTTCCAACCGACGACGCCGGTGCGAGTGGAGGTGTACGATCGCCACGCGGATTTTTCGGTGCGTACGGTGGGGCTGGTCGGCCTGGGTGCCCTGGGCGTGAGCTTCGGCCCGGTCGTGGCGATGGACTCGCCGTCCGCCCGCGAGCCCGGCCAATTCCATTGGGGCTCGGTGCTGTGGCACGAAATCGCCCACACCTTCCACCTTGGCTTGACGGACTCGCGCGTGCCCCGCTGGTTCACCGAGGGACTGGCCGTGTTCGAGGAGCGGCGCTCGCGGCCCGGGTGGGGCGACGACGTGACGCCGGGCTTCCTGACGGCCTTCCTCGGGAAGCGCCTGGTGCCGGTCAGCGATCTGAACCGTGGGTTCACCAACCCGGATTATCCGGAGCAGTTGGGGTATTCCTATTACCAGGCGTCGCTGGTCTGCGACCTGATCGCCGCGGAGCACGGTCTCGACGCGCTCCGGGGCTTGCTCCAGCAGTTCCGCCAAGGGCGTTCGACGGCGCAGGCGTTCCAGGCAGTGCTGGGGACGGAGATGGACGCCTTCGACCCCCGGTTCGACGCCTTCCTGCGCCGGCGTTTCGCCACGCCGCTCGCCGCGTTGCGGCCCCAGCCGGAAGCCGAAGGGCGAGCCCACCCCAACGTCGAAGAGTCAGTGCGGCGCGCCCGGCGTGCGCCGGACGATTTCCACGCCCAATTCCAGGCAGGGGAGGCTGCGTTCACGGCAAAGCAGCCTGACACGGCGGAGCCGTTCCTGGTCCGCGCCAAGCAGCTGTTCCCGGAATATGCCGGCGAGGACAGTCCCTCGTGGTATTTGGCACAGATCTACCGGCAGCGTGGCGCCCGCGCGCAGGCCGTGGCCGAGCTGGAGGCGCTCACCGCCGTCAACGCCGGGCACTACCCCGCATGGCTAGCGCTGGCCGCGCTCCGCGACTCGCTGGGCCAGAAAGCACCGGCGGCGCAGGCGCTGGAGGCGGCGCTCTACGTGTATCCCTTTGAGATTCCGGTCCATGTGCGGCTGGCGGAGCTGGCGGCGGAGTTGGGCTGGTGGTCTTTGGGCGTCCGCGAGCGCCAGGCGGTGCTGGCCCTGGCTCCGGTGGATCGGGCGGAAGCGCAGTACCAACTGGCGCTGGCATATTTTGGGGCGAGAAAACTGGATGAGGCCCGGAGTGCGGTGCTGCGGGCCCTCGAGACGGCACCGGGCTTCGAACGGGCTCAGGAGCTGCTGCTCAAGATCCGAGAGGCGCGTCGTGATGCGGATTCCTAGCCCCATGGCATGGCGTGCGGCGCTGGCGGTGGTGCTGCTGGCTGCGGGCGCGGCGGTGCCGGCGAGCCAAGCGCAAGGGCGCCGGAGTCGGGAGCCGCGGCCGGAGCTGTCGGAGGTGGACTACAAGCGGTACAACGTGCCGTATGACGGACGGTTCACGTTCGCGCGGTTGCGCTACGATGTGGGGACGGTATTCGATCGTGGCGGCTTCTGGGGTCGTGGAGGGCGCGACCCGGGGTGGGCGCACGACTATCCCCGTGCCGAGCGGCACCTGATGAAGCTCCTGAGCGAGCTAACGTTCATCCGGCCCTACCTCGACGGCGGCAACATCCTCAAGGCCGACGATCCGGAGCTGTTCAAGTTCCCGGTGGCGTACCTGTCCGAGCCCGGCTACTGGACCGTGAGCGAGGCGGAGGCCACCAACCTCCGCAGCTACCTGCTCAAGGGCGGGTTCCTCATCGTGGACGACTTCGAGGGGGAGCACTGGCTCAACTTCGAAGACAAGATGCGGAAGGTCCTGCCCGGCGCCGTGTTTGTGGAGCTGGATCCGTCGTACCCGGTGTTTCACGCGTTCTTCGACATCGAGTCCCTGGAGAACCTCAGCCTGGGCAACTACCGGGCGCAGAACGCCCGCTCCGTCTACCTTGGCGTCTTCGAGGATAACGATCCCAAGAAGCGCCTCATGGTGATCGCGAACTACAACAATGATATCGGCGACTACTGGGAGTGGTCGGACATGGGATACTTCCCCATCGAATTATCCAACGAGGCCTACAAGCTAGGCATCAACTACATCATCTACGCCCTCACCCACTGACATGACGACCCCACCGGTAGCCCTCGAATCGAAGGACGACATCGCGCTGGCGGATCGCCTGCGGTCCGGGCGCGAGCGCATCATGGCCGAGCTCAAGAAGCTGATCGTGGGACAGGAGCACGTGATTGATCAGGTGCTGATCTCGCTGTTCGTGGGCGGGAACAGTCTGATCATTGGCGTGCCGGGTCTGGCGAAGACGCTCTTGATCCAGACCATGGCGCGGGTGCTCGATCTCAAGTTTTCCCGCATCCAGTTCACGCCCGACCTCATGCCGTCGGACATCACCGGGACCGACATCATTCAGGAGGATCCGGAGACCGGGCGGCGGCATCTCCAGTTCATGCCGGGCCCGATCTTCGCCAACATCGTGCTGGCGGATGAGATCAACCGGACGCCGCCCAAGACCCAGGCGGCGCTGCTCGAGGCCATGCAGGAGCACCGGGTCACGGTGCAGGGCAAGACCTACACCCTGGACGAGCCGTTTTTCGTGTTTGCCACCCAGAACCCGATCGAGCTCGAGGGCACCTATCCCCTGCCGGAGGCCCAGCTCGACCGGTTCATGTTCAACATCGTCATTGACTACTCGCCGGAATCCGAAGAGCTGCAGGTGGTGCGTGAGACCACGGCGGTGCAGGACCCGCAGTTCGAGCACGCGGTCTCGGGCCGCGACATCGTGGCCTTCCAGCGCCTGGTGCGGAACGTGCCCGTGGCGGACCCGGTGCTCCAGTACGCCGTGAGCCTGGTGCGCTCGTCGCGCCCGTCCGCCAACGGAACGCTGCCGTTCATCAAGCAGTGGGTGTCGTATGGCGCCAGCGTGCGGGCGGCGCAGTACCTGGTGCTGGGCGGCAAGGCGCGGGCGTTGATGCGAGGCCGCTACCACGTGACGTTCGACGACATTCGCGCCCTGGCGCACCCGGTGTTGCGCCACCGGATTCTTACCAACTTCCACGCGGAATCTGAGCGGGTGACCACGGACTCGCTGGTGGAGCAGCTGTTGGAAGCCGTTCCGATCCCGAAGTCCGGATTGTGACCGGCGTCGCGTTTCTCGACCCCAAGGTCCTGGCCCGGATCGACGATCTGGAGCTGCTCGCCCGGACCGTGGTGGACGGGTTCATCAACGGGCTGCACCGCTCGCCCTATCTGGGGCGCTCCATGGATTTCGCCGAGCACCGCGCCTACATGCCGGGCGATGATATCCGGCGCATTGACTGGCGGGTGTACGGCCGGACGGACCGTTTCTTCGTCAAGGAGTTCGAGGCTGACACGAACGCCAACTTCTCGGTGCTGCTGGACATCTCACGGTCCATGGCCTACGGCAGCGCCGGGATCACCAAGCTCGACTACGGCCGTTACCTCGCGGCCTGCCTCACCTACTTGTCGCGGCAGCAACGGGACCGCGTGGGGCTGGTGACGTTCGACCAGGACGTGGTGACGAGAGTGCCGCCCTCCGCCAAGCACCTGGAGCGGGTGCTCCACGAGATCGCCCGGGTCGAACCCGGGCCCGGCGGGGCGCTGGGGCGGTCCCTGTTGCACATCGCCGAGACGGTGCGGCGCCGCAGCATCCTGGTGGTGATTTCGGACTTTTACGAAGAGCCGGCTGCCGTGCTGCGTGCCGTGAGCCTGCTCAAGGGTAAGGGCAACGATGTGATCGTGTTCCAGATTCTCGATCCCGCCGAGCTCAACTTCCCGTTCGAGGACATGATGCTCTTCGAAGACCTGGAGAGCGGGGATCGCGTACCGGTGGTGCCGGACAAGCAGCGTGAGCGCTATCGCGAGCTGATGCAGGAGCACGTCGCGTCGCTGGCGCGCATGCTGGTGGACGCCCGCATTGACTATGCGCTGTTCGATACGTCGAAGCCGCTGGATTTCGCGCTGTTCGAGTACCTGAGCCGGCGCGAACGGCTGGTGCGGGTGCGCTGATCGGCTCGGCATGAGCTTCCTGGCGCCGCTCTTCCTCGCCGGCCTCGCGGCCCTCGCGGTCCCGGTCATCGTCCACCTGACGAACCGGCCCAAGAGCGATCCGTATCCCTTTCCCTCGCTGATGTTCGTCCAGCAGGTACCGTTCCGCACCATGCGCCGGCAGCGCATCCGGCATTGGTGGCTGCTGGCCATGCGTGCCGCGGTAGTGACACTGGTGGCGGCGGCGTTCGCCCGGCCGCTGCTGGAGCGGTTGGCGGCTACCGCCGCGAGCGGCCAGGGGCGGGAGGTCGTGATCCTGTTGGACGCGTCTTACAGCATGCGCTACGGTGATCACTGGCAGCGGGCGGTGGAGGCGGCCCGGCGGGCGGTGAGCGGCATGGGGGCCGAGGATCGCGCCACCATCGTAATGATGGGCGATCGCGCGACATCCCTGGGCGAGGCGACGAGGGACCGGGCAGCGTTGTCCGCCGCGCTGGACGGGGCGAGCCCCGGCTTTGGCGCCACGCGTTACTCGGCGGGGATTCAGGCGTCGCGAGACATCCTGGAGCGGTCGGACCTGCCCCGCCGCGAGTTGCTCGTCATATCGGATTTTCAGCGTGCTGGCTGGCGGCCGGACGACGGACTCCGGCTGCCCCCCGGGGCCACGGTGGAGACGGTGACGCTCGCCGAGCAGGAAGCCGCGAACGTGGCGGTGACGGGCTTGCTGACGGAGCGGACGTTCCGCGGCGAGCGCGAAGAGGTCACCCTTTCGGCTCGGGTCGTGAACCTGGGGTCCACGGCGGTGCGGGGACTGCCGGCCGCGTTGATCGCGGACGGACGGACGGTGCAGCGCGTGACGGTGGACCTCGAGCCACGAGGCTCGGCCGCTGCCACGTTCAGCCCGCTGCCCTTGGGGCAAAGTCCGACGCGGGTGACGGTACACGTGGAAACGGCAGGGTTGGCCGTGGACAACGATCAGTACGCCGTGCTGGCACCCGGGGACGTGCTGCCGGTGCTGTTGGTCGGGCCCGCCGGCGGCGGGAGGAGCGGGGGGTTCGTCAGACAGGCGCTGGCGGTGGGCGCGAGCCCGCGATTCGCCGTCACGTCCACTTCCGGGACCCCCTCGCCCGGCGAGCTGCGGCGGTACGGGGCCGCGGTCCTGGAGGCGGCGGTGCCTGCCGGAGCGCGCCTGTTGGAGTTCGTCCGACAAGGTGGCGGCCTGCTGGTGCTGTTGGGCGGGCGGAGCGGCGGTGCCGCCTGGGGACCCGAGTGGCGCGGACTGCTCGGGGGAACGCCCGGCGGAACCGTGGAATCGGCGTCGTCGGGCGGCGCGGCGCTCGCCGGTGTGAGCTACGAGCATCCCGTGCTCGAGCCCTTCCGCGCGCCGCGGAGCGGCGATTTCGGGTCGGTCCATGTGTATCGGTACCGGCGCTTCGACCCGGATTCGAACAGCACCGTCCTGGCGCGCTACGACGACGGAGGGGCGGCGTTGGTCGAGCAGCGTCTGGGAGAGGGCAGGGTGTTGGTGTGGACGTCAGGGCTGGACAACGTGTGGAGTGATCTCCCCGTCCAGCCGGTGTTCCTGCCCCTGGTGCACCAGATAATCCGCCACCTGGCTGGCTACGCCGAACGGCGGGCGTCGCTGGTCGTGGGGCAGGCGCTCGACGTGGACGGGGCACGCGAGATCCTCGGTGGAGGATCCTCCCTGGTGGTTGAAGCTCCCAGCGGAACGCGCGCACCGCTCGACGCCTCCGCCAGCGCGGTCGCTCTGGACGAGCCCGGGTTCTACACCGTGCGCGCGTTGGATTCGGACCTCGCGCCCCAGACGGTTGCCGTCAACGTGGATCCAGCGGAAGCCGACCTCACGCCGCTCGATGTGGACGGGTTCCTGGCAACGGTGGCGCCGGGCACGCCGGGCTCGGCCGCGGCTCCCGCCGGCACCGCCTCGGTCGGCCTGGCCGAACGGGAACGCCGGCAGGGGCTCTGGTGGTATCTAGTGATTGCGGCGGCGGTGCTGGCGCTAGGGGAGACCGTACTGGCGGGGCGCCTGCCGGCCCTTGGGCGCGCCACAACTGAGCGCCGCGTGTAGGGGGCTATTGCATTGGCATTCAATTCCCCTAGTCTTCATCACAGCGCCCTGTGTGGTTTCTCTGCGCCCTCTGCGGTGAGACCCGCCACGAACACGGCTGGGGCGTGAACCCGGCCCGCCAGGAGTAAGAGCCCATGCACGGAACCCGGCACCCAGAGCTGCTGGACATCATCGCCGGTGCGCGGCGGCGCCTGCGGATTCGCCAGCTGCTGCACGGCGCCAGCATCGTGGTGCTGGCTACCGCCGGGCTGCTGCTGATCGCGTCGGTTGGCGTGGATCAACTCCGGTTTTCCCCGTGGGCCGTCATCGCGTTCCGCGTCCTGGTGGTGGCGGTGCCGCTGGCGCTCGCAGCCTGGTTCATCGCCCGTCCCTTGCTCTCCCCGGTCTCGGATTCGCGGATTGCGCTGTATCTGGAAGAACACGCCCCGGCACTCGAGGCGCGTCTGTTGAGCGCCGTGGAATTCGCTCGGCGCGAGGGCGAAGCGCCCGGCTCGCTGGCACTGGTGGACCGGTTGGTGGCGGACGCCGTGGAGTGCTGCGAGGCCATTGACAACGGCCGGCGGATCGAGCAGCCGGCCAACGTTCGCTCCGGCAGCATCCTGGCCGGGACGATGCTGGTGGGCGCCGTTCTGCTGCTGACCGGGCCGGGGGCGGTGCGGAGAGGTGTCGCCGGCTTGGTTCCGGGCGGCGGCGACGAGAGCCCGTACCGGATTGACGTGAGCCCGCAAGACACCGTGGTAGCCCGCGGCAGCGATCTCAAAGTGACGGCCGTCCTGCAACACTTCACGGCCGATCGCGTGGAGATCGCGGTACGCCGGGGTGCCCAGGGAGAGTGGCAGCGCTTCCCGCTGGTCGCCGAGCCGGAGGGCGGCGCCCAGGCGATCGTGCTGTTCGACCTGGCCGACGCCGCGGACTACTTCGTGGAGGCGGGCGGTGTGCGCTCGGACCTGGTGCACATCGGCGTAGCCGATCTGCCCCATGTCCGGCGGATTGACCTCGAGTACGCCTTCCCGGCGTATACCGGGCTCCCGGTCCAGCGGGTGGAAGACGGCGGCGATATCGCCGCGGTGCGTGGCACGCGGGTCACGGTCGAGGTAACGCCCACCCTTCGGCCGGAGCGGGCGTCGTTGGTGGTGGGCGGCAAGGACACCATTCCCCTCACGCTTCAGGGCGCGGCGGGCCTGACCGGACAACTCACCGTGGACCGGCCGAGCTCGTATCGCGTGTTGTTCCAGACGGCCGCTGCCGGTGCGGTGTTGGGATCGCCGGAGTACTCGATTGACGTGCTGTCCGACCAGCCGCCGACCGTGCGGTTCCGGACGCCCGGCCGGGACCTCCAGGTCACGTCGGTGGAAGAGGTGTTCACCGAGGCCGAGGCGCAGGACGACTATGGCGTTGCCCGGCTGGACCTGGTCTATCAGGTCAACGGCGGCGCCGAGCAAACCCTCTCACTCGGCCCGGGTGGCAGGGCGCTCCGGGAAGTGGCGGGCAGTCACACGTTCTTCCTCGAGGAGCAGGGACTCAAGCCCGGCGACCTGGTCTCGTACTACGCGCGGGCCGTCGAAGCCAACCACGCCGGCGGAGCGCAGCAAGCGACCACCGACATCTACTTCCTGCAGGTGCGGCCGTTCGAACGGGAGTACCGCGCGGCCGAGCAGCAGCCGTCCATGGGCGGCGAGGGTGGGATGGCGAGTCCGGGCGAGCTGTCCCAGCGGCAGCGCGACATCGTGGCCGGGACGTTCAATCTGGTGCGAGACTCGGCCCGGTACACGGCCACCGAGCGGCGAGAGAACCTGGCGACGCTGGCCCTGGCCCAGGGACGCCTGCGTGAGGACGTCGAGACGCTGGTCGGCCGGATCCGGGGCCGGGGCGTCATCGATATGGACTCGACGTTTGCGATCGTTGCGGCTTCGCTCGATACGGCCGTCAAACAGATGACGAGCGCCGAGGGACTTTTGGGAGAGCGCAAGTCCAAGGAGGCGTTGACGCCGGAGCAGCGCGCGCTCCAGCAGCTACAGCGGGCGGAGGCGGCGTATCGGGAGATTCAGGTCTCGCGCTCTAACCAGGGTGGTGGGGGCGGCGGTGGCGGGGAGCAGCGGTCGGCCGAAGAGTTGGCGGATCTGTTCGATCTCGAGATGGACAAGCTCCGGAACCAGTACGAGCAAGTGGAACGCGGCCAGCGGCAGGAGACCGACAATCAGCTGGACGAGACCCTGGAACGCCTGCGCGAGCTGGCCCGCCGGCAGCAGCAGGAGAACGAGCGGCTGCGGGCGCGCATGGACGAGATGGCGGCCGGCGCGGGGGCGGGCGGCACGTCGAGCAGCCAGCGGGAGTTGGCGCAACAAACGGAGGAGCTGGCGCGCCGCCTGGAACGGCTGGCGCGGGAGCAGGAGCAGCCGGAGCTGAACCAGACGACGCGTGACCTGCGGGAGGCAGCGGACGCCATGCGCCGGGCCGCGGCCCAGGCGGGTGGCGAAGGCGCCGCTCGCGGAAGGGCGGCCCTGGACCAACTGCGTGAGGCGCAGCGTTCATTGGAGCAGGATCGCGGAGAACGCCTGAAACGGGACGTGGAGGATGCGCTCCGGCGCGCCCAGCAGCTCGCCGAACAGCAACGGAACGTGCAGGAGGAAGTGGAGAGCCTCACGGGGCAGGGCGGCGCGGACCAGCAGCGGATCCAGCGCCTCGACCAGCGGAAACAGGACATGGCGCAGCAGGTTGAAGGCCTGGAGCGGGACATTGACCAGATGTCGCGAGAGGCCACCCGGGAGCAACGGGACGCGTCGCGCGAGCTGGGCGAGGCGGCCAACGGGATCCGGGACGACAAGCTGCGCGAGAAGATCCTGTACTCCCGCGGGGTGATCCGGGGCCGCTCCCCGGAATACGCCAGGAACTTCGAGGATCAGATTGAAGCGGACATCGAGTCATTGGAGGAGCGGCTCACAGAAGCCCGGGATGCCATTGGTGAGTCGCGGGAGCAGCGAGTGGGCCGGGCGCTGGAGCGGGCCAACGATCTGGTGAACGG
>Ga0214473_10012139_pt1 | contig 10116 bp, 8 predicted proteins | sample RVTome_7_FD_203509 | JGI IMG/M metagenome (GOLD analysis project Ga0214473, IMG submission 203509) | Soil microbial communities from uranium-contaminated site in the Upper Colorado River Basin, Wyoming, United States - RVT98D197 | ecosystem: Environmental > Terrestrial > Soil > Contaminated >... | reverse complement strand
CCACACGCACTTGGAGCGTGGGCTCTTCGCCTCGCTGACGCTCGGGGTCGACGAGCACCTCGCAGCGCCGCGACATCCCGATCGGAATCCGTTGTGTGGGTAGGGACATAGGAGATCCCACCTCATGTAGATTCTACCTATGTGAAGGAGAAATAGTAGTATAATTATACTATTGGGAGGTAGAACTCTCTAAGTGCCTTTAGACCGTGCGTCTTACCGCTCGCGACTGGCCGAGAAGCTGGCCGATTCGCTCTCGGGGGCCATCCCCGAAAGCACGCCTCGACGGGTCCATGGGCCCGTGGCCTTGCCGGGCAAGGTGACGGCTGTGGTGGGGATGCGACGATCGGGGAAGACCGCGTTCCTGCACCAGATCCGGCGCGAGCGACTCGCGGGCGGGATGGCGCGGGAGAGGCTGCCCTTCGTCAGCTTCGAGGACGAGAAGCTGGCGGGTATCACGGCCGGCGACCTCGACGTGCTGGTCGAGGAGTACTACCGGCGCTACCCGGCTCTGCGCCAGCAGGAGACCGTGAGCTTCTGCCTGGACGAGATCCAGCTGGTCCCCGAGTGCGAGCAGTTCCTGAGGCGCGTGCTCGACTCGGAGAAGGTGGAGATCTTCCTGAGCGGCTCCTCGGCTTCGCTCCTGAGCCGCGAGGTGGCCACCCCGATGCGGGGGCGCGCGTGGCAGGTGCTGATCCACCCGTTGAGCTTCGACGAAGCGCTGCAGCAGCGAGGCCTTCCCGTCCCCGAGAGGCCGGACTTCCTCTCCGCGCGCGAGCGCTCGACGATCGAGCATGCCTTCGTCGACTACCTGCGATCAGGCGGATTCCCCGAGGTCCAGGGGCTCGACGAGCCGGTGCGGCTGAAGCTGCTGAGCGACTACGTGGACGTGGCGCTGCTGCGGGACGTGATGGAGCGCCACTCGGTGAGCCAGGCCGTCGGCTTGCGCTTCATCGTCCGCTACCTGCTCGGCAACGCGGCGGGGAAGTTCAGCGCCGAGAAGCTCTACGCGACGCTGCGGTCACAGGGGCTCCGCATCTCGAAGGACACGGTTCACGAGCTCCTCGCCCACCTGGAGGACTGCTTCCTCGTGCGCACGGTGTGGATCGAGGCCGACTCCGAGCGGAAGCGGATGGTGAACCCGCGCAAGGCCTATCCCGTCGACCCGGGGCTGATCCCCATCTTCGACCGCGCCTCAGCGGCCGACACCGGACGCGCGCTCGAGACGGCCGTCCTGATCGAGCTCGAGCGCCGCGGCATGACGGTCACCTACCTCCGCACGCCGGAGGGCCACGAGGTGGACTTCCTGGCCCGCGGCGCCGCGGGTGACACGGAGCTCCTGCAGGTCGTCTCCGACGCGACGCAAGTCGAAGTGGCCGAGCCGGAGATCCGGGCGCTCGAGGAAGCCGGCCGCCTCTACCCGCGGGCCGTCCGCCGCCTGCTGACTTCGACGCGGGACGCCCTGCCGAGGGCCGCCCCCGAAGGCATCCTTGCCCAGCCGGCTTACGAGTGGATGCTGAGCTGATTCAGCGGCCGTTACGGCAGGTTGTGGAGGACGTGGTGGCCTGGGACGGAGTCGAACCGCCGACACGCGGATTTTCAGAACTCTAGGCACTGACGCCGATGGGTACGTATGTGTGCTGATCCAAGACCTTACGCTTAGTTTTGCGCTACACATCGACGCGTCCAGACGCGTCGTGACGCGCGCGTAAGCTACGGTTCGACTACGGTGGTCCGAACCATCGAGACCTTCTGTCAGGAGCCAGTTCGGCAAGGCGCTCGCCGACAGCCTGAACTGCGACAGCGAGTGGATGACCTTCATCTGGCGGGTGCTGGTCGAAGGGACGTGGGAGCGGCTCGAGGTCAAGTTCGACTCCGACGCGAGGGTGCCCCTCGACCGCTGAGCACCCGAGCCGGGGTGAGCTCGGCACGAGCGGGCCGACCACGACCGGTCCGCCGAAGCCTGCCGCTCGCCTCATGGATCGCCACCGCGCCGGCGGCCGCAGCCCGCTATTCGGACCGGAGCGCCACCACCGGCGTGACGCGTGTCGCGCGCCGCGCCGGTACCAGCGTCGCGACGAGCGCGACGCCGGCGAGGACCAGCGCCACGCCCAGCAGGGTAACGGGGTCGCCGGCGCTCACCCCGTAGAGCATGCCCGTCATGAGGCGGGTCAGCCCGTACGAGGCCGCGAGCCCGATGGCGAGTCCGCCGAGGACGGGCCGCATGCCCTGGGCGGCGACGGCCTTCAGCACGTCGGACCGGTCGGCCCCGAGCGCCATGCGAATCGCGATCTCGCGCGTGCGCTGCGCGACGGTGTAGGAGATCACGCCGTAGATCCCGAGCGCGGCCAGCACCAGCGCCACGCCGGCGAAGACGCCGAGCAGCAGCATGGAGAACTGGCGGTCCGCGATCGAGTCCGAGACGATCTGGTCCATCGTCCGTGCTCGCCAGACGGGCTGGTCGTTGCCAGCCTCGAGTATGGCGCGGCGCACGGCGGGGAGGGTCGCGACCGGATCGGCCGCGGTCCGGACGACGAAGGTGCAGGAGCGCGCGATGCCCTTCATGAACTGAGGCGGAACCTGGGACAGCGGCAGGTAGAGCTCGCTGCGGACCCGGGCCGTGGCGTCGCGGTCCAGGCCCCAGTGGCTCACGTGGCCGACGACGCCCACGATCTCCATCGGCACGGAGGCCTCGGGTCCGAGAGCGCCGCTCATGTCGGCCACGACGAGGGCCTTGCCGAGCGGGTCCTCGTTCGGGAAGTACGTGCGCGCCATGACCTCGTCGATCACGGCGACGTGGGAGCCGCGCTGCATGTCCTGGGGTTCGATGAAGCGGCCGCGCAGGAGCGGAATGCCCATCGCCTCGAGATAGCCCGGATCGGTCGCGTACAGGAGCGCCCACGACATGTCGCCCTGCGAGGTGGGGCGAGGCCGCCCGTTGACGTAGAGGGGGATCTCGCTGTCGCTGCCGTTCAGCGGAAGGAGCGAGGTCACCGTGGCGGTCTTCACGCCGGGCACGGCCTCGATGCGGTCCACGGTCTCCTTGAAGGTCTGGAGGATGCGGTCGCTGCTGCTCGTGTTGGCGGGGGACAGGCTCAGCGAGAAGGTGAGGACGTGGTCGGGCTCGAATCCCGGGTGGACGCGACCGAGGCTCCAGAGGGTGCGCAGCATCAGACCGGCCCCGGCCAGGAGCACGAGCGCCGCGGCCACCTCGGACACCACCAGCACGCTGCGCAGGCGCCGGTGCCCGGTCGACGAACCGCGGCTCCCTTCCTTCAAGGTCTCGTGCAGGTCGGTGGCGGAGACCTGGAGCGCCGGGGCCAGCCCGAACACGACACCGGTGACGAGCGAGAGCCCGAGGGTGAAGGCGAGCACCCAGCCGTCCACTCCGATGCTCTCCATGCGCGGCAGGCCTCCCGGCACGGCAGCGAGCACCGCCCGCGTGCCCAGCCAGGCGATGGCGAGCCCGACGATGCCGCCGGCGAGGGACAACACCACGCTCTCCGTCAGCAGCTGGCGCACGACGCGGGCCCGTGCGGCGCCCAGTGCGAGGCGGGTGGCCATCTCCTTCCGGCGCCGGGTGAAGCGGGCCAGCTGCAGGTTCGCCACGTTCGTGCAGGCGATGAGGAGCACGAAGCCGACGGCGCCCAGCAGGACCAGGAGGGTGGGGCGAACGTTTCCGACGATCGCGCCGGCGAGCGGCGCTATCTCGACGCCGTGCCTGGAATTCGACTTCGGGTAGGTTTCGGCCAGGCGCGCCGCGATCGCGTTCATTTCCGATTGAGCCTGGCCCCGAGTAACGCCGGGCGCGAGCCGCCCCACTGCACGGATGCCGGGATGCATCTCGCGCGACCGGACGAGCGCGTCGTCCCGCTGCTCGAGGAGGGTGTAGAAGTCGGCCTTGCCTTCGAACTGGAATTCGGCGGGAACGACTCCCGCCACTGTGAAGCTGCGCCCGTCGAGCGTGAGCGCGCTCCCGACGACGGCGGGGCTCGAGCCGAAGCGTCGGCTCCACAGGCCGCCACTGATGAGGACCACGGGTGCCGCACCGAGCCGGTCGTTTGCGGCGTCGAAGTCACGGCCCGCCACGGTGTCGACTCCGAGGACGCGGAAGAAGTCGGCCGAGACCATCTTGCCACTGAGGTGCTCGGGCTGCCCTCGTCCGGACACGTCGGAGTCCTCCCAGCGGAACGCGGCCAGGCCCTCGAAGCTGCGGCTGTGCTCCTTCCAGTCGACGAAGTTCGGATAGGCGATCGCCATGCTCGCGAAGTCCGGCGACGTCTCGCTGAGCCGCATCAGGCGGTCGGGGTCGCGGTAGGGCAACGGCTGAAGGAGAACGCCGTTGACGACGCTGAAGATGGCCGTGTTGGCGCCGATCCCGAGCGCCAGCGCGATCACCGCGACGGCCGTGAAGCCCGGGTCCCTGGCCAGCATGCGCAGGCCGTACCGAACGTCCTGGAGCAAGATCCCCATGTCGCCTCGTGCTGCGAGGTGCGTCCCTCGCCTCGCTGGTCACAACGCGCGGGGGCCTGGCGGTGTTCAGGAATCGCATCGGAGCGCCGCGCGCCAGGCGACGATCTCTCTGATTGCGTCGAGACCACCATCGATGAGGCGCCCGGCGTGAGTGAAGCGTTTCAGCGCTGGAAGGCGTACGAGAGCTTGACGAAGAGCTGCCTCTCCGACGGGACGAGCGTGTCCGTGTCCGTCAGCTCGCGGTTGTCGCCGTAGCCGGCGTACAGCACGGTCTGCCGGTTGAGCTTGTAGGCGAGCAGGGCCGAGCCCGTGAAGCTACGGTTCGCCTACGTTATCAGCTCTGTCCCCGCGACGTTGTGTTCGTGACGTATTGAGGGGTTTGGTGGCCTGGGACGGAGTCGAACCGCCGACACGCGGATTTTCAGGGTCCGTAGCCACCTCCGACCATCGGTAGCTAACCGTCGTGAGCCGCCATCCACACGCCTCCCCCGTGAGGCGCAGCGATGCCGTCAGGCCCGCTGAAACGGGCTGATGCCGTTGCTCGCAGGAGAGTCGGAGGAGAGTCGCGACTCACTGGCTGGTCCGATTGCGATAGTCTGGAGCCTCATGGACAACGAGCAGTCGCCGACGCCGAAGCTCGGCCCTCGTGGCCAGAGCCAGAACCTCGCGGAGCTTGCGGAGTGGGTCGCACGTAGCCAACAGGCGGTTTGGGATGCCGTCCAGGGCATCCCCGGTCAGCCGCCGCAAAACACCATTCCTCCTGGCCCCATCTACATCGAGAAGGCCGTGGCAACGGCGCAGTTCTACATGGTCGAGACGCTCAGGCTGTCGATCGAGCGTCTCGTCGTCTCGAGCAACGAGAGCACGCGGATCATGTCGCGACTAACCAAGGCGTACGTCGTTTTGACTGCCGCCATCGTGGCACTGACTGCGGTGCAGGTGTGGCTCGCGCTGGGGTGAACCTGACAACGCCCGGGGCGGTGTGCACGCAGGGTCGAGTCACTGAGCAGCGGCGACCAGTTGGGTGAAGTGGAGGGCGTGCCCGCTCCGTGCCCAGATCGCTCTGGCCAGTTTGTCGTCTGCGGTGAGCACGAAGTACGACCCGACGATTCGCTCGAGAATGGCGGCATCGGCGAGCCCGACGTAGGCATACTCTGGCGCCGCCGCCGCTTCCCGACTCGCGATTGACTGCTCCTCCCATACCTCGATGCCCAGGCTTCTGAGCACGGCCTGCTCCTCGCCTGAGTGGAGGAGATCGCTGGCCTCGGTGAGCACGTGCGGGAGCGTGACCAGGCGAGCGAAGAGCCCGCAGAAGCGCCGGAGAATCTCCACGTCGTCCGCCGTGTAGTCGGACGTTCGCCTGTGTCGCGCAACAGCCCGGGGATCTCGCGCACCGACCACGAGCAGCAGGATCAGGTTCGTGTCGAGGAACAGCCCGCGGTCTCGATACAGAGTGACGGCAAGCTCAATCTGCGCGGGGCTCACGGATCCTCATCCCGAGAACCTCGCCGGAGCGGCCATCCACGGTGAAGACCTTGAAGACCTCGGAGCGGGGAGTACGCAGTCCAGCGAGCGCGGCACCCGCGGCGGTCATGGTCTCATCCAGCGGTGTCGGCGTCCGGTAGCCGAGCGTGATCAGCCAGTTGCCTGCGTTCGTCCAGTTGACCTCTTCCAGCACGAGGTTCTTGATCGGGCTGGCGACGAGGTTCTGCTTCTCCAACCCGAGGAGGAAGTCCTTGGCTGCCGCCACCGCCTTGGTGAGCTCGACCTCTGGCGTGATCATGACTTCGCTCATCTGTAGCCCCTCCCCTCTGCCGAGAGAGCCTGCACCCTTGCAGAACAGCGTATCCTACTCGGCGGGAGTCAGTTCGATGGATAGCTGGGTGCAGACATTCCGCGTGTTCGATGGTCTCTTCTGGCTCGCCTGGGTCGGCGGAGCCTTGGTGCTGTAGGAGAGATCCATGGCCACCGTCAGAAGTGAACCGATCACGCTCAAAAAGCTGCTCGCCATCATGGCGCTGATCGCCGCCGCGCTGCTGGCGATGGGCTACGTCGGTACGGTCACCGGGCTCATCACGCCACACGACAGCGAGCCCGAGGCGAGCCTGCACCGCAGGTAGTCCGTACCGCGCCTCGAAGGCCCGCAAGCCGTACCACGCGCTCACGGTCTCACATGATCGCCGCCTCCAGCTCCTCGCGGTGCTCCAGAAGCTCACATGAGCGCTGGTCGCCTGTCGCACACGCAGAGGGCCCCGAGCCCTGCAAATCGCCGCAAAAACTGGCGGGACACTAGAGCCCAGTGTGAGGTCGTCTGGGGGCAACCGTATCTCCTCTGGGCTTGGGCCTCGGCCGTCGCCCCGACGCCGCCCTCCCGTCGTCGAGGCGGTGCATGCACTACGTCGGCACGGCCGGTATGCTCGGGGCCGTCTTACCGCTCGCTGCTGCGGACCCGGGGGCGCGTGCCCACATCTCTGTCGCCTGGAGGTCCTTGCGGCTCACAGCTCACATCCGCGCGTCAGTCGCTCGATCAGGCTTGCCGTGGCGTCTTCGTCGAGGACTTGCGAAGGCGCGACCGACTCGACGGTTCTCGAGGGGCTACCAAGATCCCACTTCTCTTGGCGCTGGTACATCTCCACGATCTTCTGCTTCATCACGAGCTGGCCCGCGATGAAGGCGCCCCGGACACGCTCGTCTACAGCCTTCTCCTCTTCAGGTGTCACGGCTTCCCCCTCTCCTTCTTGAGCGGCTGTTCGTGCAGCCCAATCTCCCGCAGCGCCGAGTAGCGTGGCGAGTGTTTGCAGCTCGGACACTTCACCGGCATCCGCTTCGCCCCCCTTCAGTCTCGGCCGCCAAACGTAGCCGCACCGATGGCCCGTCACCTCGCTCTTGTCGGTCTCGTGGCGGTAGGCTGTGATCGCCCGAAGCACAACCAGGTCGGCGCGCGCACCGTGTACGCGCGGCCCCGGCTTAGGCTGCACGACCTCCGCGTGCCACAACTCGTCTTCGCTCCACACCCTGAGCTCGATCACGACAACAGCCTCCCGTTTCTCCAGCATCGGTTGCAGTAAAAAGAGCGGCGCTCACGTCTTCCGCGCAGCTTCGTTAGCGCGATGGTAGCCTTGGCGCCACAGACACAGCACGCCTTCCCCCGGAGGGCATCTACCGTGATTGGCTCCCACCAGACGGACATGTTGGGCAGTGCCTTCTTCATGGTGACGACCTTGCCAGCAGCCGCTCGACCGTCCGCCGATGCCATGCGCCCGGACACGGGTGTGCTCTGCTGTGAGCTGCCGCTCTATTCTCGCCGTGCCCCAGCCGCCGCTTGCGCATCCGGATCACGCTCTACCACCGCCTGCTCCTCCACGTCAACGCGAAGCACCGCGCGGATGCGTTGCTCTGCCGGGTGTCCTGGGTCGAGACGCCGTCGGCACCCCCGGGCATCTCGGAGAACGGCGCGCGCGTTGGCTCATTCCGGAAGGCGTGGCAGGCTGCGTGCGTCGCGGCGGGCCTCGGCACGGAGGAGCGGGACAAGCAGGGGCGGCTGGTCCGGCGAACCGCCGCGAGGATCCCGCACGACTTCAGGCGCACGGCCGTCCGGAACCTCGAGCTGGCTGGCGTGCCGCGCTCGGCTGCGATGGCGATGGTGGGCCACCGGACCGAGAGCGTTTACCGCCGGTACGCGATCGCGGATGCTGGGGCTCTTCGTCTCGGCGCCGAACGGCTCGGGAAGCTCCACGAGGCGCAGGCTGCGGAGCGCTCTAACGTCTCGGCGTTTCCGTCAAAGGAGAGTCGGAGGAGAGTTGGCGGGGGAGGGCGCTCGTAAGTTGGTGGCCTGGGACGGAATCGAACCGCCGACACGCGGATTTTCAGTCCGCTGCTCTACCAACTGAGCTACCAGGCCAGCGGGCGAACCCTCATTCAAGCACACGCTCGAGGGAGGGTCAAAGTGCGCGCGACACATCCGAGCGGAGGGCGATTCCTGTAGGATTCGCGCGAGCGCGGCGCGGGACGCCGAGCAGGCCCCACGCGTCCACGCGCCGGCTGAAGGGAGGCCGTCATGGAATTCGTCCCCTGCCCTCGCTGCCAGGAGATGAACCCTCCCAACGAGGTGAAGTGCAGCGCGTGTGGCGCCTCGATGGACGAAGAACCGATCGAGGTCACACCGCTCGCGCTCGTCCAGGAGCCCGAGAGCGAGGAGGTCGCACCGGAACCGCCGCCCGCGGCACCAGCGTTCTCCACCGCCGCACCAGCGTTGCCTACTGCCGCGGCAGCGCCGACGCAACACCCCGCCGACGTTCCCCACCTCGCGACGGCCACAGCACCTCCGCATGCGACTCCGGCGGCAGCCGTCGCCCACGTCGAGCTAGCCGCGGACGTGACCGCCCAGGTGGCCGCCCTCGAGGCGCAGATCACCGCCCGGCCTGAGGCCAAGGGGGTCTATATCAAGCTCGCCGACCTCTACCAGCACGCGGGGCAGAAGGACGCAGCGGCCGCGGTGCTCGAGCGGCTCCTCGGCGTCGACCCGGGCAACGCGCTCGCGAAGCACAGGATCGACGTGCTGCGCGGCACCGTGCATCACGCTCCGGCGGCCGTGGTCGGGGTGCGTGCCGTGGCGCGACCGGCGCGACCGGTCGCCCGCCCGCCTGGCCGGCGCTCCTCGCGGCGAGGGCTCTTCATCGGCCTCGCGGCACTGGCAGTGGTCGTGATCGCGGGGGGCGTCTGGCTGCTCTCGGGCCCGAGCCGGCTGGTCGCGGGGCGAGGCCCCGTGTTCTCCCTCCAGGGCGACCGCATCGCCTTCTTCACCGACGCGGCGGGTGGCGCCAGCTTGGGGGTTTACGACCTGAAGTCAGGCCGCTCGCGCACGATGGGCCCGGCGAGCGGAGCCGGGCTCGGCGGAGACGCTGTCGCCTGGTCGCCGGACGGACGGCAGATCGCGTTCGCGGCGCCCCGCGAGGGCGAGATGGGCGAGGAGGCCGTCTTCGTGGCGGACGCGGAGTCGGGTGCGCGGCGGGAGCTCGCCACGGGCTCGAGCCCGACCTGGTCCCCGGACGGCCTGTCGATCGGGATGTTCTGTCACGAGCGGCCGCAGGTCCTGGCGACGATCAGCACCGAGGAGGGGGCGATCCCGAGCGAGTTCGGGGAGGGATGGTACGGGGTGTGCCTGGTGAGCATCGCCGACGGCAGCATTCGCCGTCTCCACCAGGGCACGGGGAGCCGCCTGGCCTTCTCGCCCCAGGCGCAGACGCTCGTGCTCGAGCGCTTCCCGGAGGAGCTGCCGGAGGCCGCCGCGGCCGGGGCGCCGGCGGGCGGTGACGACGAGCTCCAGGCGTTGGCCGACGAGGCGGTCGCCGGAGGGGCGACCAACGTCTACGAAGGGAGCCGGGACCTCGGTCGCGCGATCGAGGCGCGAGGCCTCGACAAGCGCGGGGCGGGAGGGGTCGGCTCGGTGGTCGGTGACCTGTTCGCGCTCGACGCCGTCTCGGGCGCCCTGACCGCGCTCACCAGCGACGGCCGCTCGTCGAACCCACGCTGGACCGCGGACGGGCGGATCGTCTACGTGCACCAGCCAGCCGGGGCGTCCCGGGCCGAGCTGTGGGTGATGAGCGTGGACGGCAGCGGCAAGGAGCCGTTTGTGCAGGCGCCGAT
>Ga0214473_10012138_pt1 | contig 10116 bp, 7 predicted proteins | sample RVTome_7_FD_203509 | JGI IMG/M metagenome (GOLD analysis project Ga0214473, IMG submission 203509) | Soil microbial communities from uranium-contaminated site in the Upper Colorado River Basin, Wyoming, United States - RVT98D197 | ecosystem: Environmental > Terrestrial > Soil > Contaminated >... | reverse complement strand
TGATGGCATCGGCGGTAATGAAGCTTGGCTCGCGCGGCGTCCCGTGTGCTGCGCCAACGAGGGGAGACGTATATACGTAATCTGTTGCAATGCTTAAGCGGGGCAGAAAAGCTGCTTTAGCTTGCCTAACATCTTCCTCTGCAATGCGCTCATTCAGTTGCGCTTGCTGAAAGCCAGAGGCTTGCAAGTTTGCCAGCCGAAGCGCGTCGGAAAGTGTTAGAGGGGAGACATTCTGCGGCGAGGATTGAGTTTGCGCTGTTGGAGTGGGCGAGGCCTGTGAAGCAGGAGGCGGCGCCGGAGGTTGCTGCGCGAGAGTGGAGTATGAAGCGGATACAAGAACTACAATCACTAACCATGATTTACATAGAGGTTTGGCTGTGTGGCGGCGGCCGACGCAAGGCAAACAGTCCCAACATGTCATCAGAGATCAGCCATCCGGTTTGAAGGACTCGGGAAAAATGGGACTAAAAGTCTAGCATTAAGCGGGCTTGTCCTCTAAGAGAAAGCTGCTACTGAGGACGATTTCGGATACGCATCAGGACCAGGCCTTGTGTCGTGGGAAACACTTTCGTTGAAGGAGTTGTATTAGAAGCTCCATGTCGCACTCACTCCATAAGCGCGGGCCGAAGGTTCATAGAGTGGGACGATCCGCGGAAAATCCCGGAACAAGCAACTAGTCGTTCTTCCGTCCGTAGAATCGAGCGAAGCATCGTGACGGGTCCGATAAACATAGCGACCGATTCCATAGCCGAGCGCACTACCAACAAGCACGTCTGAGAGAAAGTGGTTGCGTCCGGTAAAACGAGAAAGACTTACGGCTGTTGCCAACCCATAGGCGCCGATTTGGACAGCCGGTCGATGTCGTCCATATTCGTGGGCAATGATAGTGGCAACTGACCAGGCGCTAGTTGCGTGACCTGAAGGAAACGACCTACCACCATCAAAGAACTCGCCACTTTGATGATCAACCGGAGGACGCTGCCGTTCGGAGATCAACTTCAATGCTTCTACCACCAGGAAACCATCGATCAGGGCTTCGGCTGCTAAAACGCCTGTCTCTCTGGCTTTTGGATTGTTTTTTGCTCGACCCGCCAAATAAAAGGCCGCCGCGACTGTTCCGGCTGCGTAAAAAGAGCCGGCGTGGCTGATGGCCTTGCTGGTTCGTGTGAGCCCTAGTTTTTCTCCATGCTCAACCAACTCGCCTGACGTGTGCCTGTCGGTAGCGATCAAGGCCATCGTCGTCAACCCAATTGGAGCTAACCATTTCCCGTCGCCTTTGTTCAAGTTGAATGGTGCGAGCCATATGGCGCGTTGATCGCGTAGCACATTGATAAGAAGGTTCCGCTTTGGTGACGGCGATGGAAGGGCCGCCGGTGTGGAGGACGCTGGCGCTGGATGGTTTAGTTCATCGGGTGGTGTTTGAGCTGAGGTCGCTGAGGCTCCAGCCAAACTCAGGGTCAATAACAAGAGGGAATACCTTGCGAATGCTGTTTTCATACCTATTGCTCCCAACCGATCAAACACTCAATGCTTCGACCGCCAGACGGTGAAACTCACGTCGTACACTGTTGATATTCGCAAACGGCAGCGCATGAGCATGTGTGCGATTTGTGAGTAAAACGAAGATCCACTCCTGTTTGGGTGTCACCCAACAACTAACTCCGGTGAAACCCGTGTGGCCGAAACTGTTCTGCGGGAGAGCTGGACCAGCGCTGGATCCGACGGTCGATGCTAATTGCCATGCGATTGAGCGGTCCTCCTCCAGCCCCGGAGTCATATTTGTCTGGAAGAGTTCGCAGGTTTCCGCGTTTAGGAGTTCACTCTGATCCGGTAGAAATTGCCGCGCGATTCGAGCCGTATCACTGGCTGTGGCAAAGAGGCCCGCGTGACCGGCGGAGCCACCGAGGAAGTGTGCGTTTCCGTCGTGGACTTCGCCCCAAATCAGATTCTCTCGCCAATTCTTGTAATCTTCAAGTCCGGAGGTTTTACACATTTCGATTTCGTAATTATTCCCCGACTCACAGGCGGCAATTCCTGTCTGCAAGGCAATCTCCGGATTGAAATAGGTGTGCTCCAGCTTCAGTGGTCTGATGATCTCCTCCTTAAAAAGCGTCGCTAATGGTTTGCCGGTTATTCTTTGTAATAGCATTCCTAGAACAACGAAACCGAGATCGCTGTAGATGACCTGTGTGCCGGGATAATAATCCAGCGGCTCGTTCGCTATTACTCCCATTGCGCGATCCGGTTCGTCATCGGCGAGTATGTAGAGAGGGCGCCAGGCCGGAAGACCTGAAGTATGGGTCAGCAACTGCCGCACGGTTATCATGTGTCTGTCAGTGCGATCAAACTCGGGCAGATAATGGGAGATAGAACTATCAATCGTCAGTTCCCCCAGCGCGATTCGTTTGGCACACAATAGTCCGGTGACGAGAGGTTTTGTGACCGACGCCAGATCATAGATCGTTCCAAGAGAGGCGGCGATGCGGTACGGTTCAACTACTGCGAAACCCAGCGAATCGCAAAAAACGATCTCGGTTCCTTGCGAGATCAGATATACGGCAGAAGGGAAATCGCCTGCCGCGATTCTTTTTGCTAAAAAATCGGAGACTTGGCTAGCACGCCTTGTAGAAGCTTCGGCAGGCATCGTCTTTCTTTATCAGGCGGAAATCCTTTTTGTGACTTCATAAGGTAAGCTACTGTTTTGTGGCTCAGAAACAATGACAGCTCATCAGCGCGGTTGCCCTTTGCTCAACGCATTAACTTGTGGCTGTGCGGCATGCTGCTCAATTCTTAACATGGTTCGTAGGGCGAGCGCTAGCGCGTTACGGCCATCACGCCCCGTTACCGCGGCTGGCGTGCCAATCATAGCGGCTTGAAGAAAAGCTACTAGCTCAGCTCGGAGTGGCTCGACATCTATAACATCAAGGTTCAGCACACGAACTCCGGGCCAGGAACCATCAGCAGTAGGTGGCGCAAGACTACTAATGGAAGCGCGCTTGCTTGCATAGTCAATGGCAATGTAGTCGTGAGGCTGAAAAAATCGCATCTTGCGGATCTTCTCAGTCCCTACTCTGGACGCCGTGATGTTGGCAACAGCGCCTGACGAAAACTCGAGCCGCGCGTTAGCTGCGTCAATTTTGTCTGTCAGGATAGGTATGCCGACGGCATGTAATCCAGTGACCTCAACATCTTCGCCGACAAGCCATTGAACGATGTCGAGATCATGAATCATCAAGTCAAGTACCACATCAATGTCGAGTGAGCGTGCAGTGAACTGTCCCACCCGGTGGATCTCGAAATAAACCGGCTTACGGACATGTGGGCGGAGTGCTACCAGCGCAGGGTTGAAACGCTCAAGGTGGCCGACCTGTAACAGCGCGCCGGTACTCTGAGCGGCAGCAATCATCCTGTCAGCTTCCGAAAGGTCGCGGGCGATTGGCTTCTCAACCAGCACGTGAATGCCGGCACTGAGAAGAGCACAGCCCAGCTCACAATGGGCCTCGGTCGGCACTGCAAGGCTGACAGCGTCGACCTTGCCAATGAGGTCACGCCAATCTCTCGTGAAATCGACATGGTGTTCGGCAGCTGTTGCCTTGACCGTAGCTTCGTTGAGGTCACACACGTAGACAAAATCTGCAATACCCTCGCGAGCAAGCGCAGCGTGAATGCGCGCGTGTTGCCGGCCGAGATGGCCCACACCGATGACTGCTGTACGCAACATTATGATTAGCCAGTTGTCAGTGGACGTCGTTTTGTCAATGATTACCCGTCAATGGATTTGAATGATAAATGACGAAGGTCAAATGAGATATGATGAATAGACTGAACTAACCGCTAACCACTGACAAAGACCACCGACGGAGTTTGACTATACTTGCAACCTTCCAAACTTGCCAAGCGCACATGCTTTTTGTTCCTTCTCCTGCTCAGCGGATTCTATCTATATGGCCTCGGGAGGTTTCCTCTCGTCGGACCTGATGAGCCTCGTTATGCTGAAGTGGCCCGCGAGATGCTCCAGCGTCACGATCCAATTACGCCCACGCTTGGCGGTCACGTCTGGTTTGAAAAGCCCGCGCTTCTTTACTGGATGATGATGGCCAGCTTCCACCTCTTCGGTGTCTCGGAAGCTGCAGCGAGGTTAGGCCCCGCGATTTGTGGGTTACTGACTTTTGCGGCCGTCTATTGGCTGACCAGGCGCCGTGAGAAGAATGACTCTGCTGCGGCAGGCGAGGCATGTTGGACGACCCTGGTTACGGCATCCACGCTTGGAATCATTGTGTTTTCACGAGGAGCCAGTTCCGACATCGTTCTCACAATGACAATCACGTGGGCTTTGGTTCTCTTTTTAGGCGCGGAACTCGAAAAAGAGCGGTCCCCGGGATACCGGCAGTTGATCAGTGGCTTCTATGCCTTCGTTGGTCTGTCTCTGCTAGCAAAGGGTCTCGTCGGACTAGTGCTTCCGATTGGAGTAATCGCTGTATATTTGATTCTCCGCAGACAACTGCCTTCACGACGTCTGCTCTCCAGTCTGACATGGGGATTGCCATTAATGGTCGCAGTGTCGGCTATATGGTACGGACCGGTTTTATACCGCCATGGATGGTTGTTTATCGATGACTTCTTCATCCAACACCACGTGTTGCGTTACTTCACCAACAAATACCATCATCCCCAACCAATCTATCACTACCTGATCATTGTTCCTGTTATGACGCTACCTTGGACCGCTTTTCTTTTTGCGAGTCTGGGAACAGTAAAACGTCGCGACTGGCGGAGCGACAATGCTGACGATAGGCTTCGCACGTTTGCACTTGCCTGGCTCGTGTTCCCGCTTGTTTTCTTCTCGCTTTCCAGCTCAAAGCTGCCAGGATACATCCTGCCGGTCTTGCCAGCAGCGGCCTTACTTGCAGGCGATCGGTTGAACGGTTTTCTAAATCAGGAATCCGGACGCCGCGCAATGCGGTTTACTGGAGCACTGTTTCTCCTGCTGGGAGTAGCCGCAAGTGTTTACGTCTTTCGCTTGAAAAACCTTTCCGCGCAATGCGCGTTCGGCGTCGTGGCGCCTCTTTTCGTTGCAGGCGCCTTTGCCGTCATAAGTAGGTCGAGAAGAATGGCCGCGCTGTTGGTAATATGTGGGCTTCTAACATCACTCATGATCGTTCTGAATTGTGCCGTTACGCCGTTCGCGCGCCGGGAATCAGTGCGCGATCTTCTGGTTCTTGCTGAAAGAAAGGGATATGGCTCGGCTCCGCTATATATGTTGCACGAGGTTGACCGCACCGCGGAATTTTATGCGACAGGTCGCATTGTCTATGGCGCAGATGGTGAGCCGCTCCGACTTGAGGGGGCCGACCAGGTTCGTGTGGCAGTAAGGGCCGCAGGGAAACCAATTCTGGTACTTGTGCCGCTGGTCTACGTCTATCAGCTAACGCAGTTGACAACAACTCGGGCTGAAGTTTTAGGTGATAACGGTCGCATGGCTATAGTGGCGGTGGCAGAAAACTAGAGCCGGCATTTCAAGGCTGCTGCCCAGCTTAGCCCAGATAGCGGCCTGCAAAGGTTGAGGGTCTACCGCCGATTACCGAAGCTGTTTATCGAAGAAATCGATCACGCGGCGGTCATAGCCTTCGCCCTGCTCGCCAGTCGCTGATGGTAGATTGTAGCCGGTAAGAGGCAGATCGGTACTTACTTCCAGGCTATTCACCTTGAAGCATTGTTGGACGCTGATGGTTGATTCGCGGAATTGCTCTGCGTCACGACCTGAAAGCAGGAGTATTCGCTGATCCTTAAGCTTCATTGCCAAGTCGCAGGTAGCTGTGTTGTGGTAGTCACCAAGGAAGTATATCTGGGTCGCACCGCGAACCAGATATTGCACGGTCTCATTGTTGACGCGGAGGTCATCTTTGACCGCTGATCTAAGCATCTCATCTGTACTGCGAGGAAGTGAATCCAGAACCAAAGCACGGATTTGGTTATCTTGTGTTGCGGCGGACAGTGCAGCAAAAGCTCCCAGCTCAACTCCATAGAGTCCCGCGTAATTACCGACAAGTCGATTACCGGTCCCGCCTTTCATACTACGAAGGAAATTGAGAGCGGAAAGCACATCGTCTCCCTCATGAATGCCGAATGACGTGGAGTTTGTGGGCGGGTTCAGTCCGTGACCACGCAGGTCAGGCCAGAGTATTGTGAAGTTTGTCGCTTCGTTGAGTTTGACTCCAAGATTGAATAGCCACGATCGGTCCGCTCCATAACGGTGCAGAAATATCACGGCTGGAGCGCCCTCGCTGCCCTTCAGTAACCAACCCCGAGCTTTGGTGCCATCCTTATTTTGCCAGGACTCGTCGGTTACCCTGAGGCCAGGACCGCTGATTTGAGAAAATGCCTCTGGCGTAACGAGGTAGGCCCGGCGCGGGGGTCGAGTGATGCCGTAAACAATGGAAGCGAGTGCTATGGCCACCGCTGCCACCAGCACGAGCAGAATGGGCAGCAGTGATCGGAATAATTTCTTTCCCAAGCGTCGTCTTGGCGCCATCAGTCGAAGGAATGAAGGATGCGGGATGAAAAGACAATCGACTTTAGATCAGTCCCTACTTCGAATCACTGCTCCTTTCTCTCTAGCACTCTTATAATCTTCCTGCGTGTTAATGTTATCAAAAAAATTGCAAGAGCCTTCCAGATTAGCTATTTCGGAAAACTCCACCCAGCAGGTGCGCACAGATTGTAGCAGAGCAATCGGTCTTCTTTCGCCTGAATCTATCAACTGCGTAGCCCGGCCCAAACAGCCGCTCTTTTTGTAGAGAGCACATAGGGGTTGCGGAATTCCATCATTCTGAATTGGCGCTACGGCATCAAAAGCGCCTCTCCTGTCGGCCAACATTCTAAACAGGTCTGTGGAGATGAATGGTAAGTCGCAGGCAACCACTGCCGCCCAGGCAGTTTGGCAGGCCTCGAGCGCTGCATGAACCCCTCCAAGTGCTCCCCATTTCTGATAGAGATCCGGTACGCTATCGATGCGTATTTCACAGCCCTTGAATTCATTGCCGACTACGGAGACAGAGGTCACGATTGGCGAGAGTGCACCAGCGATGTGCTCAACGAAAGACTTTCCTGATAGCAGGAGCTTTCCCTTGTCGTACCCCATCCGTCGCGAAGCCCCACCCACGAGAATGAAACCTGTGATCGATTGCTGCGAGACTTCAACTATCACACTAGCAAACAAAGGGCAGCCACCCACTGAGATCATAGCGAAAAGATCCCAGTCGCGGAAGGTATCATGCGACGATCCCTGCCGCAAGGCACGACAAGTAAATGGGGCCTGTGCCATCCGGGAAGGGGATGGCTGCCAATTCATCGCCTTGACCCGTATCTTCGACGAAAGTTATATTCGTAACGTACCCGCCACTTTCGGCCGGGTTGCTAGATGTTCTGCTGAGGATTCAGGGGTTCAGGAATGAAAAAGCTTTTTATTGTACTGGTGGTTTTGGGGTTTGCTATTTCCGGCGGCGTCGGCTCGGCAATCGGGCAAACGCCATCCATTACTGATGACAACAAGCCTCGCGACTCCCAGTTCTTTCCGCTTCAGGATTTGCGCCCTGGAATGAAGGGCGTCTCGCGCACCGTCTTTAGCGGTGCGACCCCCCAGGAATTTGCCGTCGAGATTCTTGGCGTATTGTCCGGCTTCCCCGGACCTCGCCAGTCAACCATTATTGCTCGACTCAGTGGCAGCAACGTGGAAAAGACGGGTGTTTTCGCCGGCATGTCAGGTTCGCCTGTGTACATCGATGACCGCCTGATCGGCGCTATTGCTTTCAGTTTTCCTTTCTCAAAAGAACCCATTGCCGGCATAACTCCAATCAAGCAGATGATCGATCTTTTCGAAAAAGGAGGCGGCGGCGAAATCCCCAAACAGAAGGAGCCGAGGGCCACATCTTTTGCGCAATTGGCTGCTACCGAGTGGAAGCCAGCCTTACCAAAGCCCGAAGTAAGTGCCGCCGCTCTTATCGCTCCTGTTTCAGAAGGCTCCAGACTTATTCCATTGCTTGGACAGCAGATGACTCCGATTGCCACGCCGGTTGTTTTTGGAGGTATCAGCCAGGAATCACTCGCAACATTTGCGAACCAGCTGACGGCCAGCGGGTTACTGCCGGTGTCGGGTGTGGGAGGAGCTGCTGCTATAACAAAACTAGCGCCGGTGACGGAAAATACGCTCCCACCGGGAAGTTCCGTCAGTGTTCAACTAGTGAGAGGCGACTATTCAATCGCGGCCTCTGGTACTGTGACCTTCAGAGACGGTAATCAGATCTATGCCTTTGGTCATCCCTTCTTGAGTCTGGGGATAGCAGACATGCCGATGACCGAAAGCACCGTGGTGACCGTCATCCCAAACGTCAATAACTCATTTAAGATTTCGGTGCCTGGTCAGATGGTGGGCGCGATTTCGCAAGATCGGGGAAGCGGCATATTTGGTCAACTCGGAGTAGTTCCCAAAATGGTTCCGGTGAAGATCAATCTGCATACGAGCAGGAACCGGATTGAGACTTACTCCTACGAGATCGCCAACGATCAATTCTTGACTCCATTACTTCTAAATATCACTGTCTTCAACACAATCATCTCGAGCGAACGCGCCCTGGGTGATTCTACGATCACTATACAAGGTTCAATCAACGTAAAAGGACAAGAACCAATTCAGTTGGAGCGCCGATTCTCCGCTGCTAACTCTGCCATGCAAGCGGCGGGCTCCGTAGCGTTGCCAGTGAGCTCATTGCTAGGAAGTGGCTTCGATGATGTGCAGATTGAAGGCGTATCGCTTGACATCGCCTCAACTGATACAAAGTATGCGGGCACCCTGGAGCGGATTGCAGTTGACCGAACAGAGGTCCGGAGAGGGGAGAAGATCGAGATCCAGGCTTATGTAAGAACTGAATCAGGCAAGCAGTTTGTGCAACGAATTCCGGTTCAGATACCTGACGACGCAACTCCCGGGCAATTGCTGGTGTTTGTGGGGGACGGTGGAGCTTTGGAGGAGGGATCCGCCGCGAAAGTGTTTGTGCCCCAGGATCTTGGACAGTTGGTAAAGGCAATTAATAAAGTCAAGAAGAGTGATCGCCTGTACGTGCGACTTTTCAGGATCACTTCGGGTGCGGTGATTGGAACGGATGAGTTGCCGAACCTCCCTCCCTCCGTAGTCGCAACTCTGAATAGTGATAGAAACTCTGGTGGATACACCCCAACCGTGCTTTCCCCAGTGTACGAAAAGGAGTTGCCTCCTGCGGAATTTGTAATCTCAGGACAGCAACTCATTGGCATTGACGTTGTGCGCTAACAACTTGTAGGGGCGGCACTCCGTGGCCGCCCCTCTTCGTGCAGGTTGTCTTGTTTTTGAACCAAGGGGGCGGCTACGGAGTTCACCAACCGGCCAAAGCCGGCAAATGTCAAAGGGAAACCACGGGGCCTCATTACGGCTGTGCCGCCTGATGTGCCGCGGTGGCTTGCCTCGCGGTTGAGCTGCTTGAGACGTTACGGCTGAGCCGCCTAATGTGTGCCGCGGTGGCTTGCCTCACGGTTGAGCTGCTTGAGACGTTACGGCTGAGCCGCCTGATGTGCCGCGGTGGCTTGCCTCGCGGATCAGCTTGCTTTCTAGCGTTTGGGCTATGCCCCTCCTTCGCGGACGCTCTTCCAATTCGCTACAGAGATGGGAAAAGCCGGCCCTTCGATTTCAGCTAGCCCGTGAGAAGAAGACAAGCAGAAGGGCGCAGCCCAAGTCCGTTCTTGGCAGCTACCGCGAGGCAAGCCACCGCGGCACATCAGGCGGCACAGCCGTAATGAATCCAGCTTGGTGCCTGATAGTGGTTTCTAAGGAGGGCCGCCGCTACAGATCAAAGCCCCGCATTAACTGCTGTCAACGGCCCGTCAAAGCCACTGTTAACTCACCGTTTATTGAACAACTCCGTCATCTTTTCCAGGACCACACCCCTTTCTACCAATTGTGCCGATGAGCGTATTCGATCGTTTTTACCGAATATCAGCAAGAGCGAGGACGGTATGTCTCAGCATTGCTATGCTCACCCTCATTCTTTTTGCCTATCCCTTTCAGTCAGAGACAACGCCCGAATG
>Ga0214473_10012137_pt1 | contig 10116 bp, 10 predicted proteins | sample RVTome_7_FD_203509 | JGI IMG/M metagenome (GOLD analysis project Ga0214473, IMG submission 203509) | Soil microbial communities from uranium-contaminated site in the Upper Colorado River Basin, Wyoming, United States - RVT98D197 | ecosystem: Environmental > Terrestrial > Soil > Contaminated >... | reverse complement strand
AAAACTGACTGATCATCCGGATGGAAGTGACGGGTCCCTCCTGTCTTAGGCGTATTGATATTCGATCCATTGCCGACCATTCCCACCCTTCCTCCCCATTGACGGGGGAGGATAGACCTGCCTGCCGATAGGCAGGGGTGGGGGTGGAAAATATTGTGAAAAACAGCACTATTCTATCAATTCCAATAATTTTGTCAAATTTTTGCGACCTGTTATTAATTAGAGCAGAAAATCATTTACCTTCACCACAGAGTCACAGCGCGGCATAGCCGCAACCAAATTCGAAGCACGAAATCCGAAATTCGAAACAAATTCGAATGACCAAAATCCAAATGATCAAAACAACTTAGACAATATAGTGCGCGAAAATCTTAACAAAATTTCAAGAAATTGATCGTGAGTAGTACAGAGGACACAGAGGGAACGACTCTTTTGATTTGTCGGGAGATACCGACAAATCAAAAATTCCCAGTCCGAACGGGCAATTTTGGCCAAAGGCCATAGGGCTTATGGAGAATCGGTATCTCCCGATTCTCCATAAAAATATCCTACTCCGTGTGCTCTGTGTCTCGAACGAGTCACGCCTTGGTGTGACGAGTGGGCGGTGAGATTCATTTTTTAATCCAAATTATTTCATGCTCTTAGTAATTTTGGGGATGGATTTCTGCTGGCCTGTTTATAGAATCAGCGATTGACAGGGGCCACTGGAGGGTGTAGATTTTCTCTCGTACTTCCCAGGATTGTAGGGTCAGGAGGTAAACCCATGAGTGAACCGAGCAAACTCGAAAGAACATTCCATATCATCATGAGTCGAATGGTAGAGACCGGACAAGCACCCCATTATACGGAGATCGCGATGGAACTGGGTATCTCTGTGGAGGAGGGGCGAAAGGCCCTCCACGAGCTTTTCAGTGCCGGGATCCCAGGTTGGCTCTTTCCCAATACGGATCTCATCACTTCCTTCGCTCCCTTCAACAACCTCCCCACCCAATATCGCATTACCATCGATGGTAAGCAGAAATGGTTCGGCCAGTGAGGATTTGAATCGCTAGCGGTCTGCTGGCTTTTTCCTGGAAAGACGGTTCAAATCATTGCCCCTTGCCTCGATTGTGGGGAGCCCGTCCGGGTGGAGATCCGGGATGGGGTCATTCTGAAGGCCGAACCTAAGGATGTGATCGGGTACGTGGCTGTGCCCTTCTGGAAGTGGTTCGACAATATCCCCTATTCCTGAAGCACCATGAACCTCTTCCGGTCGGAAGAACACGTCAGAAACTGGGCCAGGTTCGATCCCGCCACAGCGGAGGGAATCATCACCCTGCCGGACCTCGTGAAGCTCTTCTCAGGGCCCTACTTCAGAAGGCGGATGGATCTGAATTGGGTCTCCAAGGGCCGGGAATACGCCAGGGAAATGGTAGCCACCATGGCAGAGATCGGAAAAACCGGTTCTTTCTGGCAGAGGCCCGGATGAAAGAGGGGGAAACCCGATCGGGTTTCCCCCTCTTTTGACTTCTTGGGCCCACGGACGGATTTGAACCCCCAACCCATTCTTCCTCTCCTGGGGAAATGTTGTAGAAATGACGATCCCCTCCTGAAGTCCTGATGTTTGAATGTCTGGCCTCCATGCAACATATCAAGCAGGTATAAACTGAACAAATCCATGGTTTTTGTTTTCTCCCCCTATCGCAACCTTTAAGAAGGTGACTCTATTGGTAAGATATTCACACATTTGATTTTAAAAGAGAGTAACTTCATGACACACATCCTTCTGGTCGAAGGTTATTTCTACGAGGTTTGAGATTATCTCTCGATCAGGTATTAAGTTGACAAAGTCAAATAAATAACAGATAGTAGCAACATCTGGTAGGCATTCTCCTAAAGAGGACAATCATGGTCGAAAAGGATTTGCATCAACATGTCGAAGTCATGCGCCGCTTCAATCGGTTCTATACCAAACAGATCGGTGTATTGCACGAGAGGTTATTAAGAAGCCCGTTCTCCCTGACCGAAGCGCGCGTGATCTACGAACTTGCGCACCATGAAAAGATAACAGCGACCGAACTTTGCAACGAGTTGGGATTGGATGCAGGTTATCTAAGCCGTATCTTACGTCATTTCAAAAAACGGGCCCTGATCCATAAGCAGCTCTCCCAAACGGATGGCCGACAAAACCTTCTGTCGTTAACGGAGCGAGGGCAGGAGGCTTTTGCTACGCTCAATGCACGATCGCACAACGAAATCGGCGCGATGGTGAGTGACTTATCTGCGGCGGATCAAAAACGTCTGGTCAAAGCGATGCATGCCATTGAGGGACTCCTTGGTGCCCAGCCCGAGCATAAAGCCTCTTATGTTCTCCGGTCCCATCAGCCCGGGGATATGGGCTGGGTCGTTCACCGTCATGGCGTGCTGTATGCGGGAGAATATGACTGGGATGAAGAGTTCGAAGCCTTAGTCGCAGGCATCGTTGCGAAGTTTATCCAGCACCATAACCCGAGGCAAGAGCGCTGCTGGATCGCCGAGAGGGAGGGCGAGATCGTCGGCTCGGTGTTTCTTATCAAGCAATCAAAAACAGTGGCCAAACTGCGTCTGCTCCTGGTCGAGCCAGAGGCGCGAGGACTGGGACTCGGCACCCGCTTAGTGAGGGAATGCGTGCGTTTCGCTCGACACGCAGGCTACCGGAAAATCGTGCTATGGACCAACGATGTGCTTCATGCGGCGCGACACGTTTACGAAAAAACCGGGTTTCGCATGGTCCGTCAGCGGCCACACCATAGCTTCGGTCATGACCTGATCGGACAGACGTGGGAATTGAAGTTGTGATCATCTTCGAAGGGACCATCCCATTTGGCTCAGGCATTGAAGCCTGTCCCCTGGCCGTTCCGCTGGTCGCACTCATCTCAGGGAGCGTGCTTTTGGCCAATTCACTGAAGCCACAACACTCTCTGTTGAGGTTTTTGCCTGCCGCTGCCGCTGCCGCAACCGGCATCTTGGTCGGCTCGGCAATGGTGGCCACACGGTTTGTCATCAATCAAACTGCTCCGGCTTCGCTGGCGCTCCTGCGCTACTCCATCGGTTTCTGCTGCTTGTTACCACCTGTGCTACTGTCCAGGCGTGTGCGGTTTGAGTTCCGTGATCTACTTCCAATCGGGCTTCTCGGTATCACTCAGTTCGGCATTCTGATCGCCCTTCTTAATTACGCGTTGCAATTTGTTCCATCTGCCCATGCCGCACTAATTTTTGCCACCATGCCTTTGCTCACCATGATGCTCGGTACGGCTCTCGGGCATGAGCGACTCACGTTCGCGAAGACCTTAGGCGTTTTGTTGACCATCGTGGGGGTGGGTTTTGCACTCGGGGAGAAGGCGGTTCAGCGGGGGGGCATGACCCATGAGTGGGTCGGCGAACTGGCTGTGTTCGCAAGCGCTTTGAGCGGCGCCTTTTGCAGTGTCTTATACCGGCCCTACTTGCGGAAATATCCGACGCTGCCGGTGAGCGCCTTTGCCATGCTCGCCTCTATCGGGTTCCTCGCAGTCCTTGCTGGGGGAGAAGGATTTTTCAGCTCCCTACCCCGCTTTACCGTGGACGGCTGGCTAGCGGTCATCTTCATCGGGGTCAGCAGCGGCATTGGCTACTATCTCTGGCTGTGGGCCTTGAACCACACGACCCCAACGAAGGTCACCGTGTTCCTGGCGCTCAGCCCCATTACCGCGGCTGGACTGGGGGCTTTGCTTCTTGCAGAGAGGATTTCAATGATGTTATTTCTGGGGCTCGCTTGCGTTGTTCTCGGCCTATGGTTTGCTCACAGGCAAGCCGCTGACCTTCTTTGACTTCACTGACCAAGCGGTCGCGGGCTCAGGGACCAAAGCAAAACGTGCATCTTTCTGCTATCTCTCTTCTGTTTTGAGCCGTTCAAGCTCGCCATCTCCCTTTACCCCGTTAGAAAGCCCAGCCATTCATGGCGGGGATAATAGTGTTAAAACTTCGATCCCTCACAGATAGGGCTGGGGCAAAGCCACGTCCTCTCTAACGGGGTTTACTCCTTCTCCGTAGGCCCGGAATATCTTGGTAAAGCTCTTGCCTGAAAACAAGAATTGTGGTAGGACACGTTTAGGACAGTCGGCACAAACCTGTCCAGGTGAACCCCGTTAGAAAGTCTTCTACTTCCTAACGGGAAGGCTCACACTTGGTATTAGACCCTGTGTTCACCGAGAAAAGAACAGCTATCATCCCCGCTGCCAGCAGCAGGGCTTTCTAACGGGGTGAAGGAGGAGTAAATGAAGTCCACTGTTTTGGAAACATTTTTGTGCGGGGTTGCTTGTGGAATAGGGCTGACGATTCTATCTTTGTATACCCAAAAACCAGGCTGCTTAGTTGATTCAATAGAAACAATAGCAGAAATAGGAAGAGCACGAAGAGCCAAACGAGAAGAAGAAAAACTGGAGAGAGAAAGACTGAGAGAAATCGGCTTTTCGGACGAGGAAATTGATGAAGTCTTCAAAAGATGATCTCCGCCACCCTGGGAGCCGATAGGCTCGGGGGGGGCTGTCCCTCACTGCAGCTACTCCCTCTCCACTTCCACCACTGCTCCATCCCCCTGGGCTAACCCTCCGCATATAGAAGCCACCCCAATTCCTCCACCCCGTCTTCTCAATTCGTAGATCAGGGTCATCAGGATTCTTGCTCCACTTGCACCCACCGGGTGGCCAATGGCAATGGCCCCCCCGTTGACATTCGTCTTTTCCAGGAGGGAATCCATCTTCTTGGAATCACCATCGGCCAGAATCTTTGTGCTCACCAGAGGCATGGCTGCAAAGGCCTCGTTGATTTCGATGAGGTCGACCTGCTCGAGAGAAACCAGGGCCTTCTCAAGAGCCTTCTGGATCGTGATACCCGGGATAGCGGCAATCAACCTGGGTGTGGTAGCTGTCGCTACCATGGAGAGGATTTTTGCCAGTGGCTTCAGTCCCTTCTCTTTTGCTTTCTTCTCGCTCATCAGAAGGATAGCTGAAGCACCCGTATCCAGTCCGGGCGCATTTCCTGCTGTTACCGTGGGACTTCCGTAAACCAGAGGTAACATGGCGAGTTTTTCGAGGGTGGTATCGGGTTTCGGGAATTCATCCTTCTCAAGGACGATGGGGGGTCCTTTCTTCAGAGGAATTTCAACTCTCACGAGCTCCTCTCCGATCTTAAATTTTCCTTCAGCAAACGCCTTTGCATACCTGATCTGACTCTGATAAGCCCATCGATCCTGATCCTCTCGTGTGATACCGTATTCAAGAGCGACCTCTCCTGCGTCAACGGATACAGGATTGAAGCCCTTATAGCCGAGGCCAAAGAGACCATCCCACAATTCAATGTTACCCAATTTGCTTCCCCATCGTACATGAGGAGGAACGATCAGAGGGGTGCGGCTCATGTTTTCGGCCCCAACACCTAAAGCCACCTCAATCTCCCCAGCTCGGATCGCCCTGAACCCCAATCTCACAGCAGCAAGGGATGAGCAGCACGCACGGTCCAGGGTAAGGGAAACGTGGTCTGCCGGCATCCCTGCCTTGAGAGTCGCTTGTCTGGCAGGGACATCCGTTTCCAACCCCACCTCTCCGGGGACGGCGGATCCATAATAGGTCTCTTCAACCTCCTCCCCTTTAACATTGACCCTTTTCAGAACTTCACGGATCACCATCGCTCCCAATTCAATAGAAGGAATATCCTTCAGGGTCCCTCCAAACTTCCCGAAAGGCGTCCGGACCGCACTGACCACCACGACATCATTCTTTTCCATGATCTCCCCCTTTTATAAGAGTTTTCCCTGGCCCTGTTTTTGGATATAATGATTTTCAGAAAGTGTCAACATCTAAAAATTGACAATGTGGTCACCGATGGTATTGTAAACGTAGGGGAGCCCCTCTGCGGGCTCCCAAATCGGGCGGCTGCAGAGAGCCGCCCCTACGGATTTATAATATAGAACGTGAAAAAGTAATGCCCTCATTCGATGAGAACGAATCAAAACCCATTTCAGCTGAAAGGATAGCCAATGAACCTATACGATCTGTTGATGAAACGGAGGTCGGTTCGGGTCTTTAAAGACCAGGAAATTCCCGAATCGATTATTGAACAACTGCTCGATGTGGCCAATAATGCTCCCTCAGGAGGAAACATCCAGCCCCTTTCCATTATCATAGTTCAGGGCCTGAAGGGAAGAAAGAAATTGGCCGAACTGTCCGGGGGGCAACCGTGGGTGAAAAATGCCCCCCTCTCGATGATCTTCTGCCTCGATTTTTACCGAATCAAAAAATGGGCGGAGATGTGTCAGACCGATTTCAGAGGAGAACAGGCCATCAATCATTTCCTCATCGCTTATGCTGACCTGATGGTGGCCGCCCAGAATGTCGTCATTCTTGCTGAAAGCGTTGGTCTCGGCTCGGTCTACATTGGTTCGATTCAACATGAGATCGATGAGACCAGGAATCAATTCGATATTCCCCTCCATGTTCTTCCATTGATGATCCTCTCCATCGGAGTTCCGAAATCCATTCCCCAATCCATTCCTAAATTGAAAAGGGAAGCCATTGTCCATCATGAGAAATATCGAAAGCCTGAAGCCGATGAGATTCGCAGGGTCTTTGATGAAAAGTATGGGACGATTGATCAGAACGTGGAGAAATATTTAGAAAAGGCCTTTGTGGAAGCCCTGGAAGCCGACAAACAGGAAACATCCAAATATCTGGATCGAGTTAAGAAAGAGATGAAAAGGCTCGACATCCAGAACAATGCCCAATTCCTCTTTAAAATCAGATATCCGACCAAAGTGATGGTCCGGATGAATCAACGTTTGAAACAATCTTTTAAGAATGCAGGATTCGAGATCTTTTGAGTAGAAGGATCTCTGATGAGAAACCCTTCAGAGCTCTTAATAGCGGTAGCAGGAAACCCAATGTCCTCCGCCCAGGTCCTTAAATTCTGGTTCGGCTTCCCCGCAAAGGCTCGATCGATATGAACATCGGGAAGAGAACCGGCATCCCTCCGGCAGGTTGATGGGGCTCGGAATCTCCCCCTGAAGTATAATCCTCTGTTTTTTCATTTTGGGATCGGGCATCGGAACAGCGGAAAGCAAGGCTTCGGTATAGGGGTGCTTGGGTGAGGTATAAAGGTCAGTATCTCTTGCGAGCTCGACGATCTTTCCAAGATACATAACTGCAACCCGGTTGCTGATATGCTCCACCACGCTCAAGTCGTGAGCAATAAAGAGATAGGAAAGCCCCATCTCTTCCTGGAGCTTGACGAGCAGGTTGATCACCTGGGCCTGGATGGAGACATCGAGGGCGGAGACAGGCTCATCGCATACGATCACCTTGGGATTCAGCGCTAAGGCTCGTGCGATACCGATTCGCTGTCTTTGCCCTCCGCTGAACTCATGGGGATACCTCCGAACCTGCTCCGGATGAAGCCCTACCTTTTCCATAAGGAAAGAAACCCGATCCCGAATCTCCCCGCGTGATGCTTGGGTATGGTTCCTGAGAGGTTCGGCAATAATCTTCTCTAAAGTCATCCGGGGGTTCAATGATGAGTAAGGGTCCTGGAAGATAATCTGAAACCGAGCCCGAACCCTTCGGAGCTCTTCCCGATCCATTTTCAGAAGGTCTTTGCCCTCAAATTGGATTTCCCCTTCGGTAGGCTCAATCAATCGCAGGAGGCAGCGCCCCAGCGTGGTCTTACCACACCCGCTTTCGCCCACCAATCCTAAGGTCTCTCCCTCCTTCAGGGTTAAGCCTACCCCATCGACTGCTTGAACCGATCCTACGGTCCTCGAAAGAATTCCTTTCTGGAGGGGAAAGTATTTCTTAAGGTCTCTGACTTCAAGAAGGGGAACTTGGTTCATTTTTATTACTCGGAAAATAGACTATCCCAAATTAAACGTAGGGAATCAGAGGCTCCCAAAACTGGGCGGCCGCAGAGGGCCGCCCCTACGGAAAAATAATGATCGATGTATTTCCATCATGCCCATAGCCAGCAGAGAACCCGGCGGCCATCTTTCTGAACCAATGGGGGTTCTTCTTTCCGGCAAATGTCCATCACATGGGAACACCGTGGATGAAATCTGCACCCCTCGGGCAACTCCAAGAGGCTCGGTACAATTCCTGGAATCTCTTGAAGTTGCCTTCGGCCGGTCTTCAGTTTCTTGCCGATCCAGGGAATGGACTCAAGGAGGCCCTGGGTATAGGGATGAAGGGGTTCCTGAAAGAGGTCTCCCACCGGAGCTTCCTCCACCACTTTGCCCATATACATTACCAAGACTCGTTTGGCCATTTCTGCAATGAGACCCAGGTTGTGAGTGATCAACACAATGGATGTATCAAATTCTTCCTTGAGGCGCTCCATCAGGTCGACGATCTGAGCCTGGATGGTCACGTCGAGGGCAGTGGTCGGCTCATCTGCCAGGAGCAAGCGGGGATGGCAGGATAAGGCCATAGCGATCATTGCCCGCTGTCGCATTCCACCGCTCAACTGATGGGGATATTCATGGCTCCTGATATCGGGAGAAGGGATCTGGACGATTCGAAGCATCTCCACGGCCTTGCTCCAAGCTTCCTGACGTGTCACACCTTGATGAAGTCTGATGGCCTCCGAGATCTGCTCCCCGATGGTCAGGACCGGGTTCAGAGAGGTCATGGGCTCCTGAAATATCATGGAGATGGCATTGCCCCTGATTTTGCGTATCTCATCCAAGTTAAGGTCCAGGAGGTTCACGCCCTCAAACAGGATGGTCCCTTGAATCTCTGCCGGAGGAGAGGCAAGCAATCTGAGGATGGATAGGGCTGTCACGCTCTTTCCGCACCCACTCTCCCCAACGATTCCTAAGGTCTCTCCTCGGTACATATCCAGGCTGACCCCATCCACAGCCGTGACCAATCCTTCGTAGATACGGAAGCGCGTTCGCAAATGACGTATAGAGAGAAGCAAATCCTGACTCATATCCTAAACCTCGGGTCGAGGACATCCCGTAGGCCGTCGCCCGAAAGGTTGAAGCCAAGGACAGCCAGGAATATAGCGATGCCCGGGAAGGTGGCCACATGAGGAGCATGAAAGAGGTAAGCCCGGCCGGAGCCGAGCATCGCACCCCACTCCGGCGTGGGTGGCTGAACGCCAATGCCTAAGAAACCCAGACCCGCAGCGAAGAGGATGGCTGTACCCATACCCAGACTTGTCTGAATGGTGATGGGGGTCATGACGTTCGGCAGGATATGCCTGAGCAGTATGGTCATATCTCGAGTACCCACAGCCCTTGCCGCCTCGACATAGGTCTGTTCCCTTATTGAGAGGGTGCAGCCCCGCACCAGGCGAATATAAATGGGCACCATGCTAATGCCGACGGAGATGATCGTGTTCTTGAGTCCCACCCCTAAGACAGCTACGAGGGCCAGGGCCAAGAGAAAACCTGGAAATGCGAGCATCGTGTCGGTCACACGCTGGATGCCGAAATCGACTTTGCCGCCGTAGTAACCGGAAATAAGCCCGAGCGGTAGACCGACAAGCAGTCCCACAGAGACAACCCCGATGGCGATCAGCAGCGAGACCCTTGAACCGTATATGATCCGGCCCAGGATGGAGCGGCCCAGTTCGTCCGTGCCCAACGGGTGTTCAATGGAGGGGCGCTCAAGCGATCTCATGAGGTTCGGTGCCGAAGGACTGCGCGGAAAGATAACCGGGGCCAGCAGTGCGGTAACGAGGTAAATCAGGATTAAAATGCCGCCAAAGACGGCCGCCTTGTTGCGCCTGAGCTTAGCCCAATTCCGCCTGAGCTGGGTGTCAGCCTGACGATACGGGGTCCTCAAAGCTTGGGATTGAATCGTCTCAGTCATACCGGATCCTCGGATCGATGTAGGCGTAGATCAAATCGACCATCAAGTTGACCAGGATGTAGAGGAGCCCAAAGATGAGAATGGTCCCTTGGATGACCGGATAATCACGGGCCAGGATTGAGTCAACGATGAGTCGGCCCAAGCCAGGCCAGGCGAAGACCGTCTCGGTTAAAACCGCACCGCCCAGAAGCAGCCCGAACTGAAGACCCACAACGGTGACGATCGGAATGAGGGCGTTTTTCAGCGCATGCTTGACGAT
>Ga0214473_10012136_pt1 | contig 10116 bp, 9 predicted proteins | sample RVTome_7_FD_203509 | JGI IMG/M metagenome (GOLD analysis project Ga0214473, IMG submission 203509) | Soil microbial communities from uranium-contaminated site in the Upper Colorado River Basin, Wyoming, United States - RVT98D197 | ecosystem: Environmental > Terrestrial > Soil > Contaminated >... | reverse complement strand
GTAATGACTGCGAGGTATTTCTCACGGATCCATTCAATAACATTTGCACTTGGCATGAACTCTAAATCGTCCAAACCAAGCTGAAAACTATACTAAAACCGGTAACTTATTGTTTTGCTCGCCCTTACATGCCGGTGGGAGCCAATACATGGTATCACCTTGCAGCAACGTTCGACGGAACTGTGCTGAGGGCCTACAGAGACGGCGTCTTGATCACGACCAACGCAGCAGCTTCAGGAGTCCCCGCCGCCGAGACCGGGACCCTGAAACTTGGCAGGCACTCGACAGCCGCGCAATACTTCACCGGAACGGTGGATGACGCCCGCGTTTACAACAAGGCGCTGAGCGCGGAAGAAATTCAAGCGGTGATGCGAGGGGATTTGACCCGCGCCTGGAGACCAAGCCCGGCTAACGGCTCAACGCCTGACATTGTCCATGCGGCACCCTTGAGCTGGTCGCGGGGAGATAAGGCCTCCCAGCACGCCGTCTATCTTGGCACCGACAAAGGCGCCGTGGCCACTGCGGATACATCCGATACGACGGGCGTTTATCGCGGTCTCCAGGGTGGCACCAGCTACGCTCCGCCCGAAGTTGCGTGGGCCGGCGGGCCGTACTACTGGCGCGTCGACGAGCACAATACCGACGGGACCATCACCAAGGGTACAACTTGGAGCTTTTCCGTAGCCGGCTACTTGATCGTGGACGATTTCGAGTCCTATACCGATAACGAGGCGGCGAATGAAGCCATCTGGCAGACCTGGAGTGACGGTTTCTTAACCCCGACGACAAACGGAGCTCTGGTTGGCAATGAGTTTCCTCCTTATGCCGAGCAGACAATCGTCCACGGCGGTCGGCAGTCGATGCCGCTTTCTTACAACAACGCCGCCACAGCGAGGAATTCGGAAGCGAGTTTGGTGCTGACCTACCCGCGGGACTGGACGGTCGAAGGCGTGACGGCCTTGTCTCTGTGGTACTATGGGAATTCGGCGAATACTTCTGAGCGGATGTACGTTTCTATCGCCAACCGCACGGGCACGCCGGCCATCGTGTACAACGATGTGACCAATGCCACGACGATGGACGCCTGGAGGCGGTGGGTGATTCCGATCCAGGCCTTCGCCGACCAGGGGATCAACCTCAAGGACGTGGACCGGATTGTAATCGGCTTCGGGACCAAGGGCGGCACGGCCCCGGGCGGCACGGGCCGGATGTATATCGACGACATCGGGCTGTACCGGTCGGCTTCGGAGCCGGAGGAAATACTGCTCGAAGCCGAGGCGGGCAATCCGCTCGGCGCGAGCTGGCGGCTTTACACAAACCCGGCCTCCTCGGGGGGAAGACACATTGGCTCCCAGGACGGCGACGGCGACGACAACACCAATCCGCCGGCAGCGCCGTGGATCGCCAACTATAATTTTGCGGTGACCGGCGGAGTGTACAGAATCGCCGCTCGTATTATCACTTCTCCGGGCAACTCATTCTGGATCCGTATCCCTGGTGCGACCTCACCCCAGATCACGCGTGCCGATGGCTGGGTAAATACGAATCCCATGGATATGGGAGATACCTGGCACTGGGACGAGTTCCATAATGACGACCAGAATGATAACGTTGTATATTTCACGTTATCGGCGGGTCAACACACGTTGGAGATTGCCAAACGAGAAGATGGCATACTGCTGGACGCCATTGCGATTATGGGCGTCGAATAAGTGAGATTGCCGGCGGGATTCGTATCCATTCGGGGCCTGTATCGAGCCATTCGGTACAGGCCCCGTTGTTTTGGATTTCGCAGTAAACCGGACGGAGAGAAGCTTCTCGACGCGGCTCAGTTGAGCGTCCAGAGCGCCAGGGATTCCGCGTCCTTTACATAGATTCCATTGCCGGCGAGGACCGGATGTGCGTAGGTTGCAGTCTCGGCGACTTTGATCTTCGCCACCTCCGAATACTGCTTGTCCGTGGGCTGGAAGACGATCAGTTCCGAGCTGCTGGGCAGAGCCAACAGGCATGAGCCCGCGCTGACAATAGGTCCAAAGCCGCCACGGTCCCGCTGCGTTGCATCAGTCCAGGCGGTCTGTCCCGTCTTGGCGTTGATGCAAAAGAGATTGCCGCCGTCGGAGAGGCCGAAGAGCAAGCCGTCCCTGAGCACCGGCGTATTAAACTGCACGCCCAGCTCGGCGTTGCTCCAAACCTCGTTGGCGACAAAGGCATCTGCCTGCTTTTCAATCTTTACGGCCTTGGTGCCCCGACCCTTCCCGCCATAGATGACCGTCTGGCCATCGACGATCGGGGTTGCAGCATTGTAGGCCATCTTCACAGGCGCGAACGGCACTTGCCACAAGAGCTTGCCATCGGCCAAGCCGATCCCCACGAGGCTCTTCTCGGTGGGCGTAGCGATTTGCTTTACCCCCCCTACCGTCAGCAACGCCGGCGATCCGTAGTCCGGACCTTCACCCGCCCAACGCCATTTCTCGTCGCCCTTCGCCAGGTCATAAGCGACGATCGCGCCATTGCCTGCGCCGCCGAGGTGCGCGATGACCATCCCGTCAACGATAATCGGCGAGAAGGCTGCAAAGAACCTGGGCACGACCTTGGGGAAGGGGTCCTTGCGCCACACGAGTTTGCCGCTGGCGGCGTCAAGGCATGAAAGAACGCCGCCGACGCCGAGCGTGACGACCTTTCCATCAGCCACTGTCGGCGAGCTTCTCGGTCCCGGGTGCCGGGACGCTGCGCCGGTCACGGCTTGCGCCGCGTACTTATCATTCCACAATTCTTTTCCGGTGCGCGCGTCAAGACACAGGGTAACCTCCTCCTCACCCTGGCGCGTGAAGACATACAGCTTGTCCCCCACCAGGGCCGGTGTGGCGTCCCCCTGCCCCACAGGCACACTCCACTTCAGTTTGAGCTCCTGGGGCCAGGTTTGTGGCGCGGTGAATCCGGTCACCTTACCATCCCGATCAGGACCGCGCCACTGAGGCCAGTCCTGCGCCCACGCGCAGCTCGCGCCGATCACGACTACACAAATTGCAAGCACGGTCTTCCTACTACGTGTGGTTTTCATGACAGGTACCTCCAATTCGATTTGTGACAGTGATCAACTCTCTTACACATGCCATCAAGATGCCTCTTGATATGTCTCTTGTCAAAGAAAAAAACGCGAAAAAAATTTCCCCTCCTTGTCAAGGATGGACCGAACAGGTAATCATGGGCGGCGAAAACGGTCTTCACGACCGGCGGCACCAGTTGCCCTGCGGAATGGCGGATATTCGGAGGGTGGACAGCAGTCGCCTGTATTCCTACTGGGTTGCTATGCGTTCTCAGCCCGAGCCCAAAAGCCGGACTTCTGCGGTTCCATACAAAAGAGGCTGCAATTAAGATTTCAGTTTTCCGTATTCATCCCGTATAATACAAGTGTGCTGTCATTCAGTAGAATAGCCGACTTATGAACTATAATATTAAGAAATTGAGCGATGCGGAACTTCTCACCCACTACGCGGCGGGCGATGAGGCCGCTTTTCGTGAGCTCGTAAGCCGCTACAAGAACAGCTTGTATGCGTTCCTGAGGCAGTTTCTGAACCGCCACGACCTCGTTGAGGACGTCTTTCAGGAGACTTTCCTGCAGTTGTTTTCAAGCCGGGAGAGTTTCGACCAAAACCGGCCTCTACGCCCGTGGCTGTTCACGATAGCGGCGAATAAGGCAAAAGACGCCCTGCGAAAATGGCAACGCACTGCGGCTGTGCCCATCGGCACAATGGCGGATTCCCAGGAGTTATCGTTTGACGATATGCTCAACACCGTTACTGCCGACAGCACAATGCCTTACGATGAGCTGCAGAAAAACGAAACCGCGTCGCGTGTAGGTCAGATTGTAGCGGATATGCCGGAAAGCCTGCGAGAAATTTTGATTTTGGCATATTTTCAGAAATTTTCTTACAAACAAATGGCCGAGATGCTGGGTATACCTATCGGAACGGTGAAGAGCAGGCTGCATACAGCCGTCGGTCGTTTTGCGAAAGAGTGGAAGGCATCAGTCGGGAGCAAAGAGAGCAAATGATTCGGCTTACCAGCGAGCAGAAACAGCTATTATTCGACTACTGTATAGGTCTTACATCTCAAGAACAAACTGCCGAAGCCGAGGCGCTGATCGCGTCAAACCTCGAAGCGGCGGACATTCACGCCAAACTCAAAGCCACGCTTGCACCCCTTGACCAGTTGGAATCTGAATCCTGTCCGGATGCGCTGGTGGATCGTACAGTGTGGCGACTCAACAGTGCCGCCCATTCGAGCCAGGAGCGGCTCAGGCAGTTGCTTGCCACGGAACAGGGCCGGGATGCAGCTTTCAAGACTCGCACTTGGGTGGGAATGGTCAGAAGGTTGGCGACGGCGGCAGTGTTCTTGATTGTGGCAAGCGTCTTGTTCAATGCGCTGAGCTATCTTCGCTATACTTCGAGGACCCAGGGATGCCAGGCCCAAATGGCCGGTGTATTCCGAGGTTTGAGCAACTATATCGCGGACCACGACGGACCGCCGGCTGTCGCTGCGGCCGTGGGCGATCCGTGGTGGGAGGTGGGAAATCAGGGCGATGAGAATCACTCCAATACACGCAACATTTACCTGCTGGTTCGGGGCGGATATGTGGGTGCGGGTGACTTCATCTGTTCGGGCTGTCCGCGCGGCGGACGCGCCTCCATCATGCCTGCTGACCTGAAGTCCTACAGGGATTTTCCCAGCCGAAGCTGTGTGACGTACAGTTTTCAAATAACCTGCCGGCAAACCAGCGACGGCAAGCTGCGTTGCAGAAAGGTGGTCATGGCCGACTGGAATCCGCTTTTCGAGGAGCTACCGAAAGATTTCAACAAGCCGCTGCAACTGCAGCTTACCAAGGAAATGCTGAGCCGCAACAGTGTCAATCACAAGCGTCGCGGCCAGAACGTTTTGTTTGGCGATGGTCGCGTCGAATTTCTCAGGACACGTCTTATCGGCACCGATGATATTTTCACGCTGCAGGACACCGACATATATCAGGGTTGTGAGCTGCCCTCCTGCGAGACCGACTTCTTCCTTGCGCCATAATGGTCTGACGCGATCAGAAACCATTCTCAAGAATTCATTGCCAGATACGCACCTTCGTTCCACTCACCTAATCAAGCCCCGGTCGCATAAAGGCCATTGCGTTCGGGAACGTGGTCTGCGTCTTCTTGTGTAGTCGCTCAAGGTGCACGAGGACGTCGAGGATGTCATCCTGACGTTGCGGGAATTGTTCGCATATCTGTCCCCAAGCAGCGATCGAGCTTACTTGAGCAGGCCATAATCTCTCAACGTCTTTTCAAGGATAGCCCTCTTGCTTTCTTCCAGGGGGGTCATAGGAAGCCGCAGCTCCTCCGGGGCCATGTTCAGCATGGCCATCGCCGCTTTGATCGGTATCGGATTGGTCGCCAGCGTCAACATGCTTTTGCACAGGGCGAAGAGTCTATTATGCCATTGTCTCGCCGAGACAAGGTCGCCCACGAGAATCAGGTCCGTCATCGCTTTGACATCCGTGGGCACAATGTTCGCCACAACGCTAATGACGCCTTTGCCCCCGACGGAGGCCAGCGGCAGTGTCAGCGAATCGTCGCCCGAAATGATGATCATGTCGCAGCGCGTCGCAATTTCGCTCGCCTGGTCCAGGCTGCCCGTCGCCTCCTTGATGGCGACGATATTCTCGACGTCAGCCAGCCGGGCAATCGTATCGGGCGTCATGCCGGCCCCGCAGCGGCTCGGTATGTTGTAAAGCACGATCGGCAAATCAACCGCTTCGGCGATCGCTTTGAAATGCTGGTAGAAGCCTTCCTGTGTCGGCTTGTTGTAGTAAGGGGTCACCTGGAGCGTGGCATCGGCTCCTACTTTCTTCGCGTACGCGGTCAGCTCAATCGCCTCGGCGGTGCTGTTCGAGCCGGCCCCGGCGATGACGGGCACTTGCCCGCCGCAGGCTTTGACGACTCTTTCGATAACCTGCTTGTGCTCTTCGTGGCTCAGTGTGGGGCACTCCCCCGTCGTACCGACCGGCACAATTCCGTCGATGCTGCTGTCCAGTTGGAACTCCACGAGCTCGTCCAGCGTCTCAAAATCAACTTGACCATCCTGAAAGGGCGTGATCAGTGCGACCATTGCTCCTGTAAACATTCTTCATCTCCTATATGAGAGTGACTAAAGTGCCCATTAGTATTGACTATTGACCATTGACTATTGTTTACTGATTATCGGCTGTTGAAACAATCGCGGGAATCGTACCTGCGGCCTATTCGCAAATAGTCAATAGTCATTTGTCAATAGTCAATTACACTATAGCTCACTTTTCGTTCAATCAGTCTTATCATTTCGGCGGTTGCCCGCCCTATTCCAACGAGGATCGCCCTGGCGATGATGCTGTGGCCGATGTTGAACTCGCACAGTCCCTTGATCCTCGCCACCGCGGCGATATTGCGATAGGTCAGGCCGTGGCCCGCATGAACCACCAGCTTGCTCTCCATTGCGACGTCCCTGCCGGCTTCCAGCTCGGCGAGCCTCTTCTGGATGGCTCTTTGACCTTTGGCGTTCGCGTACATACCCGTGTGTAATTCGACGGCGTCGCAGCCCGTCTGCGCCGAGGCGAGAATCTGCTTCTTGTCCGGCGCGATAAAAGTGCTGACCAGGATGTGCTGCTTGTGCATCCTCCTGACCACTTCGGCCAGACGTCGCTGGTGCTTGACACAATCCAGGCCCCCTTCTGTGGTCAACTCGGCTCTGTTCTCGGGCACGAGCGTGACCTGGTCCGGCTTGATTTCTTCGGCGATCCTGACGATAGGCTCGGCCATGCTCATCTCGAGGTTGAGCTTACAGGCAACGGTTCCTTTTAACAAAAGGACGTCGCGGTCGCAAATGTGCCGTCTATCCTGCCGCAGGTGAACGGTGATTCCATTTGCGCCGGCTAACTCACACTGCACGGCCGCCCAGACCGGGTCAGGCTCGTCCGTCAGACGAGCTTGCCGCACGGTTGCAACGTGATCGATATTGACATTCAATACTGCCATGTTCTTGCCCTCGATTTACCTGCTGAATTATATCAGCGTACCCTCTTGACACAAGGAAATTAGGCTCCCAAATGTTCCAGCGTTGTGCTATATTAAGATGGTATCCTTTGTTTTCAAGAATTGTCTGGTGCTGGGGCGCAACCAAAAGGCTGGGTCGCAATTCACATGCGGGCGACGAACGCGCAGAAGGGAATAGCCGATGGCTTGTGGTGAAGAACGATGAGCGTGAAGCTGAACTGGGCCACTCGGATCACCATTTTCCGGATCTTGCTGATCGTCCCCTTTGTCAGCTTTATGCTGAAGATGAATGATCCGGCGCTGGGTGATCTCGCCCGCAACGCGGTGCGCTATATATCGATATTCCTCTTCCTGATAATGGCGATCAGCGACGGCGTGGACGGTTATTTGGCGCGCAAGAGAGATCAGATCACGAAACTTGGGGCATTCCTCGACCCGATTGCGGACAAGCTGCTTGTCACCTCCGCATCCTTGCTGCTGGCTTCGCAGCGGGGCCACGTCGGGGACTTTCTGTTGCCTCCGACCGTGGTTGTTTTTATCATCGGCAAGGACTTGTTCTTATTGATTGGCTTTGTGATCGTTTACTTGATCACCTCGAAGATTCACATTGCCCCTGTCTTCATCGGCAAGCTCGCCACAACTCTGCAATTGTCTATGGTCGCCGGAGTTCTGATCGCCCCGGAAGTGTCCGCTGTGCTGCCGGGCTGGATATGGTTCCTGCGGTTCCTCTGGTGGTCCGCTGCGGGAACCGCCCTCTTGGCGACGCTTATTTACATCCGCGATGGAAGTCGTTATATTGAAGCTTATGAACAGAACCTGGCGAACAAAACCGGCGGTACGCAGTAACGCATAGGAGGCCGTGACTGGCGGCAGATTTGAGCCGCAACCACGGCGGTCTTGGTATAAATTCCCGGTTACAGCCTTGGGCTTTTGGGCCAAGGATTACCTATATGGAAATGCAGTTCAGCGAAATACCGGAGATCCTTGAGCAACTCCGCGCGGGCAAGATGATTGTGCTTGTCGATGCGGACGACCGCGAGAACGAGGGGGATTTGGTCTGCGCCGCCGAGAAGGTCACGCCGGAAATCATCAACTTTATGGCCAGGTTCGGCCGGGGCCTCATTTGCCTGCCGCTGCCGGCCGCCAAGTGTGACGCGCTTGGTCTGTACCCCCAGACGCTTGACAATACGGCCCGCTTCGGAACGGCTTTCACGGTCAGTATCGACGCCGCCCACAACGTCACGACGGGAATCAGCGCCGCAGACAGAGCGCGAACGATTCAGACCGCCATTGCCGATGACGCCTGTCCCCCGGACCTTGCTCGTCCCGGCCACGTCTTTCCGCTGCGGGCGCGCGAAGGAGGCGTGCTGGTGCGAGCGGGGCAAACCGAAGGTGCGGTTGACTTGATGCGTCTGGCCGGTTTGAAGCCGGCCGGCGTCATCTGTGAAGTCATGAACGAAGACGGCTCGATGGCACGGGTGCCCGAGCTGCTGAATTTCTGCCGGAAGCACAATCTCAAAATCGCTTCGATCGCCAAGCTCATAGAATACCGGCTGCAGCGCGAGACCCAGGTCAAGCGCCTCGAATGCGTCAGTTTGCCGACCGACTACGGAGAGTTCACACTGATCGGCTATGAGAGCATCACCTCGGCCGAGCCGCACTTGGCGTTGTGCAAAGGGGGTATCGGCCAGCTCGATGACAAGGGCCAGCCGGTCGAGCACGACGAGCCGGTGTTGGTGCGCGTGCATTCCGAGTGCATGACCGGTGATTTATTTCATTCGCAGCGCTGTGAGTGCGGCTACCAGTTGATCAGTGCGATGAAGATGATTGAACAGGCCGGCAAAGGCGCCCTGGTCTATCTGAGGCAGGAGGGCCGGGGGATCGGCCTGATGAACAAGCTGCGCGCGTACAAGCTTCAGGAGCAGGGGCTCGATACGGTTGACGCCAATCTGCAGCTTGGCTTCCAGGCGGACAAACGCGACTATGGAATTGGGGCCCAAATCTGTCGTGACCTGGGCCTTCGAAACATACGCATACTGACCAACAATCCCAAGAAGGTCAGCCGGCTTGAAGTTTATGGCATCAGGATTGTTGAGCAGATACCGCTGCGGGCAAGACCGGGGGAGCACAATATTGCTTATCTGCGAACGAAGAAACACCGTCTCGGCCACATGCTCGATGAGGATCTGTAACTCTGTTCGGTCGTTTGCTATTACAAAAGTTCAGCTATTAGTGATGGATGAGAAATCCAGCTTCAATCAGGACGGCAAGATGAGAAGCAAGCCCGCTCACATTGTAGTGCGAATACTTATGCCGGTCTTCTTCCTGATCAGCGCCGGTTGTGAACAGTCGGCGCCTCCGTCCCAGGCCGAGATCGAGCCGAAAAACGGTCTTGACAAGTCCTCTGCATACCTGCGTTATGCTCCTGCGAAAATTGATATCATGCCATTGACCGAGCTTGTCCCGGCGGGCGGCGCCCAGGGGGCCAGGATAAGTCTCTACGTCAGCCTGCTGGATGCGTTTGGCTTTCAGATCAAGTCGCCGGCGGTGTTTCGATTTGAGCTGTATGAGTACGTGCAGCGCTCGGCACAACCCAAGGGAAGAAGGGCCGTGATTTGGGCCGATGTTGATCTGACGGACCCCGTCAGCAACAACGGGTACTGGCGTGATTTCCTGCGGGCTTACGAGTTCAATCTCCCCTTCGAGCAGGCCGGCAGCCAGGACTTCATTCTGCAGGTAACGTGCCTGTGCCCCAGCGGCAGCCGTCTCTCTTCCGAATTGATGCTCAGACGCACGAAGTAGCCTCTCTTTCGGGTGTTCAGGTGCCCCAGCCGGACCCGCCAACACTGCCAATGGGCGGTACAATCGCGGGTCATCTTCTTTGAGGAGCAACTCATCTTGCCCGGAGATAATACCCTGGAGCCATTTGCGTTGTTTGGAAGTGGTTGTCTTTCACGGTAGTTGTAGAAATCTTCAAATCGTATTTACCCCAGGATTTCGCGATAGGAGTTCATTTTTCTCCAGCGAGAAGAAGCATTTGTGCCAA
>Ga0214473_10012135_pt1 | contig 10117 bp, 12 predicted proteins | sample RVTome_7_FD_203509 | JGI IMG/M metagenome (GOLD analysis project Ga0214473, IMG submission 203509) | Soil microbial communities from uranium-contaminated site in the Upper Colorado River Basin, Wyoming, United States - RVT98D197 | ecosystem: Environmental > Terrestrial > Soil > Contaminated >... | reverse complement strand
CGATGCCACGTGTTGGAACGCGTTTCCAACCGCCTGCGCTCCGACAGAAATGAGGACGGCGAACACGATGACGGGCAGGGCCGTGCCTGCGCCGTACACGGTGGGCAGCAGGAAGGAGGACTCAAACTTGACCGCTAACGGCACCAGGCTTCCGAAGAACAGCGCCGCGGACGAAGGACAAAAGGAAAGGGCGAACAGGACCCCCAGGGCCAGCCCAGCCCAGATTCCCCAGCCTTCCACCCGCTTGCCGAGGCGCGCCCGAAGCCCGCCGCCGAACGAGCCCACGGTGATGAGATTCAGGAGGACCATCCCCACCAGAATGAGCAGCGGGCCGAGCAACTTGTTCATGTACTTCTGCAGCCAGTGCGAGACCGCCGGGGCAGCAAGCACACTGGCCACCAGCAGGGCACCGAGGGTGACGTAGACCAGGCTGCGGCCGACGGCATAGAGCACCCCGGTCGCCAGGGCGGCCTTGGGGTTGTCCACGCGCCGGGCGATGAACGAGATCGCCGCGATGTTGGTGGCCAGCGGGCATGGGCTGATCGAGGTGAGCACCCCGAACCAAGCGGCCGAGCCGATCGCCAGAAGCGTGCCGTCCATTACGGCGTGCTCTCGAGGTAGGATCCGACCTCATCAAGTACGTATTGCTGAAAGTCCCCCCGCCTGTCGACAAGATCCCAGATGCGCTCCAGCTTCTTGGATCGCGTCACCTTACCGCGTTCGGTTTCGACAACGACCAGCGCGCTGGCGACGAGTTGGTATTCGCCGACGAAGTGCTCATGCTCGGGCTCTTCCACGTTGACGGCAAGCCACTCGAGCTGGCCCGACTCCATCGCCTCGGACAGACCCTCCCGCAGGGCTTCCTCCGCGTAAGCCTCCATCGCCAGACACTTACGGCACCGCTGCGATCGATGGAAGTAGTACCCGATGACCTTCCTTTGCGACGCAGCCGCGTCCTGCGGTAAGGCGTCCGCCGTCTCGGCGACGCTCGCCGCGTTCGCCTCCGGTTGGCGCTCGCCCGGCGCCGCCCTGGCCGGCGCCGGGGCATTCTCGGGAGAAGGCCGCTCTCCGACCGCCGCGACGGATGGTTCGAGGGGAGCCGTGTCCGATTGCGGCTGCGGGGGTCGGCTGCGCCCTTCGACCACCAGGTAGACCACGCTGACCGCGACAAAGACCAGCAGAATCACTGTTACCGCACTTTTCATGATTTGAATCCTCTCCGCAAGAGCGCTTGTGTGGCCGGCTCAGGCTGAATCCTCCCTTGCGAGCGCCGACGTGAGCATCGTCATGATCTCCGCTTCACTGGGGACCTTGCCGCTGACCTTCACTTCTCCGTCGATGGCCAACGCCGGGGTCATCATGACGCCGCGTTTCATGAACTCCGTGATGTCCTTGGTGTGCGTAAGCTCATAGGTAATCCCGAGCTTGTCGGCGGCGGCCCTGGCGGCCGCCTCCAGCGCGTTGCATTTCGGGCATCCCGTCCCCAAGACTTCAATTCTCATGGTCTTTTATCTCCATCGCGGTCTCTGGTATCCCGTAACCAGGTCTCCACGAAGCTATGAGCATAATCGTTGCTTCACGGCCTCGACCACTCGTTTGGCGTCCGTCAACATCTGCGGCTGGTCGGGTTTCTTCTCGATGCCCAGCGCCGTGACATCGACGTGAACGTCGACAGACATGCCGGCTCTATCGAGGATGAGCCGTGCACAATCGTCCTCGCATCCGTCGATCACGATGCGGCGCGCGGCCTTTCGGGCTCGCTCAACCTTGTCGGGGCGATCGGCCGCGATCGCCGCCGCGCAAAAAAGCTGTCCGGCGCCCTCCTTCATCAAATCCACGCCGGCACGATTGGCCACCTGGCCGCTGTAGGCAGCGCCCGCGCACGTGAACACCAGCGTCTCGCCCTCGTTCTTGGAACAACATTCACTCATGGTCATCCTCCCGATGATGCGACGAGATTCGAATCGGCGCCCTGCGTGGCGCCGTACACCATCCCCACCACCGTCGCCGCGACTACGATCAGGCCGCAGAAGGCAGCCGTCTTTCGGCCGCCCATGACCTTGACCAGCACGAGCATATTCGGCAGTGACAGCGCCGGTCCCGCAAGCAGCAGGGCCAGCGCCGGCCCCCTGGCCATGCCGTGCTCCATCAACGCCTGGGTGATGGGCACTTCCGTCAAGGTGGCGAAGTAGAAGAGCGCTCCCACCACGGAGCCGATCAGATTGGCCGTCAGGCCGTTGTCACCGACGAGCAGGGCAATCTGCTTATCCGGCAAGAGGGCTGAAACGAACCCGACCACGAACACGCCGCCGAAGAGCAGCGGAACCAGCAGCTTGGTGAAATCCCACGTATTGTGCATCCACAACTTGAACTCATCACGCTCGACCCAGCGCCAGGTCATCACCGCGACGGCCAGCAGCATGAGCCCGGCCAGATACCAGCGGATGTGGTGGATTTCCATGACCCAGGTCTTGGCCTCCACGATTTCGGCGATCTCCGTTTTCGGCAGGGTCAGGCGTTCGCCCGCTCGAATCCCCGCAATGCTCTCTTGAACCTGGATCATGACCTCGTCGTGCATCTCCTGGAGCACGACACCGCGAATTTCGGTGCCGTCCACTCGTCGCACGACGGCGTCGCCGGGATTGAACCAGTCGGAAAAGACCAGAAATGCGATCATGGCCGCCAGCAGCAGCCCGCTCTGCCACCCACGCCGGCCGGTATCCGGCGGATCGGGCATGATGGCCGCCGCCTCTACCTTCTTTCGTTCGCCGCGGCGGAAGATCGCCGCCATACCGAGCCCGACGACAAACGCAAAACCGATGGCACCGATCGCCCGCCACAGCCCGATGTCGAAGCCGAGCACGCGAGCCGTCAGGAATATGGCCAGAATGTTGATGGCCGGTCCTGAATACAAAAACGCCGACGCAGGCCCGAGACCGGCACCGAGATGGTAGATTCCCGCAAACATCGGCAGGACGCTGCACGAGCACACCGCCAGGACGACGCCGGCCACGGACGCGACCGTATAGGCGGCGAGCTTGTTGGATTTTGGCCCGAGATAACGCATCACGGATGCCTGCGAAAGGAACGTGATGATGCCGCCGGCGATGAACAGGGCCGGGACAACGCACGCGAGAGTGTGATTCCTCGCGTACCATTGAAGCAGTTTGAATGCCTCGAACACCGCGGCTTCGACTTTCGGATTTCCCAGCGGTAGGTAGTACGCCACCAGGAAGATGCCGAAAAGCGATGCGAAGATCTTCCATTGTTTACCTGCCATCAAAGTTGCTCCCTCGGTCCACCAGCGGACGCAGTAGCACTGGCAAGTTTTATGCCTTTATGGCCATATCGCCATGAATGTGACATATTAGAAACGAACCTGACCTCCAACCGCGCTCAGGAGGACCCCAACATCACCTGCTGATCTTTCAAGTTTTGCTTCAGTACGCCTTCGACGCACGTCCAGAAGCCACGAAGGCACGCGACCTTGAGGCTATAGTAAGTCATCACGCCGTCCTTGCGGTCGGCCACGATGCCAGCGTTTTTAAGGACGGCCAGGTGTTTGGATACCGTGGACTGATCCGCACCGACCAACGCCGTCAGCTCGCATACGCATGTTTCTTTTTCGGCGAGGGCATCGAGGATGAGTAGCCGGCTGGGATGGGCCAGGGCCTTGGCCACCTTGGCACGGGCTTCGTAAAGCTCTCGGGGTTTCCTTATCATGGCTGTATGGCAATACTACCATGTATCGATCGAGAAATCAAGGCATCCTGACGGAAGCTGCCGGGGCCGGCCGGCAACCGGCTCGGATTGCTGCGAGTGAGTATTCTGCGCAAAAACGGGGCCGTACGGGAAAACCGACTTCAGGGTTCCCGTGCGGCCCGCACCTTACGTCGTCGGTGGATGGGTGGCCGCGGCGCTGATCCGTTTCGCTACGCGGCCAGGTACTTGTCCTCCAGGGCGGTGCGAATCTTCCGCAAGGCGGAGTTCTGGATTTGCCGCACGCGCTCCTTGGTCACCCCGATCATGTGTCCCACCTGCTCGAGGGTCTTCGGCGCGGGCAGCGCCTCGGTGGTGCGCTCGCCGAGGGCGAATCGCTCCACGATCACCTTCTGCTCGACCTCACTCAAGCCGGCGATGTTGCTGATGAGGATCTCCTTCAGCTCGCCCACGCAGTCCTGCTCCGCGTCGCACCGCCGCTGCTCCAGGTAGTCGCTCCGCTCCATGGAGGGGTCGAACTCCGTGGGAAACGTGCCCCGATATCGGCTCGCCCTCATGGCCACGCGGGAGAAACTCTTGAGGATGGCCCGGCAGGAGTAGGTGCTGAACTTGTATCCCTTGGAGCAGTCGAACTTCTCCACACTGCGGAGCAGGGCCATGTTTCCTTCGCTGGTCATCTCGTTGAAGTCGATGTTGCTCAAGCGGGTCCGCTTGGCCATGGCCAACACCAGCGGCATGTTGATCCGGACGATGACGCTCCGCGCCGTCATGGCCCGCCGCCCCCACGCCAGCAGTTGGCGCGTCGCCGCCGGGGTCAGCGACTGCCCGGCGGACTGGCTGAGGATGCGGGCCACTTCCCGCCGCGCGTAGTTATACCTCATAAACAGGTGCGACTCTTCGTCGTACGAGAGCGTAGGCACACGCTCCCCGGCACAGACGGCATCCGTGATGGGGTCGTCCACCTCCTCGAAGCGGGTGGCCTTTCGGTGGCGAAGCCTGGCCTCAGCCCCGAACAGCTCCTTGTTGATCCCGCATCGCGAAAAGCCGGGATGGGGGATGTACTCGACCGGCTCGGTGAGGAGCCGGGTGAGCAGCACCTGATCCTCGGGTGCCAGCGACCGGATGATCGCGTCGCTGGGCAGCTTCGTCGTCGGCAGCAGCCGCGGAAGGGCTCTCACTTTGCCGGCGTCCACGAGTTGCGTTGCCATGGCTCCCGTCCTTTCCGCTTTCCCCACGGGGTCGATCCGGGGCGGGCAAGACCCATAACGACCCCCAGCCTCTATACGTCGTCCGTGCCGCTGCGGCGCGCACAAATTGGCGCTCTCGCCCGATAACTCCGCACGCGCTCCATAAGCAAGGCGCACGGACGAACCTCGGCCTACCGACACTTCAACTGGGGGAGACTTAACTGGCGGGGGGGTACCAACTGCACCCAAAGTATAGCACAATCGGCTGCGGCAGGCAAGTTGTGCCCTAAATAAGTGTCATTTCGGCCTGGCCTTGGCTGTTTTTTTATTCGTACTTGACGACATCGTTTTTGGCTTCGTGCCGCCTATTCATGCCGGAGCGCCTCGATCGGATCCAGCCGGGCAGCGGAAACCGCCGGGTACATTCCAAAGAACACGCCAACCAGAACGGACAATCCGAAGCTGACCACCACGGACCAGAGGCTGACGATGGTCTGCCAGCCGGCCACGGTGGAAACGACGTTGGCTCCGAGAATCCCGAGAAGTGCGCCGGCTACACCTCCGCCGGTGGAAAGCACCATGGTCTCCACCAGGAACTGCACCGCGATGTGCCGTTGCCGGGCGCCGAGCGCCCGCCGGATGCCGATCTCCCGGGTGCGCTCCGTAACCGTGGCGAGCATGATGTTCATGATCCCGATGCCTCCGACCAGCAGGGAGATGCCGGCGATGAAACCGAGGGTATACTGGTTGTTCCGCTTTTTCTTCTTAGCCAGGTTCAGGCTGGCCAATGGCACCTTGATCTCGTAGTCCAGCCGCTCGTGGCCGTGCTCGAACACCCGCTCGATCATCTCCGAGACCGGCATCACGTGGTCGATCTCGTCCACGTTCACGTACAGACCGGAATACTGCACCTTGATGAACTCGCGGGAGCCCGCCCCGATGCGGCGGGTGGTTTCCCCGAACTGGGTCATGGCGGTGGAGAAGGGGATAAGCACCTCCTGGTTGAGGTCGCGTTCCTCGACCCCGCGGCGCGGCGCCCCGGCCGTCTGCACTTGCTCGAGGATCCCCACCACGGCGAAGGGGACCGCGGAGGGAAAGCGCTCCACCAGGATGGTCTCGCCGAGGGGGTCTTTGAACGGAAAAACCCGTTGGCTGATCTCGCTGCCGATGACGCAGACGTTGGTCCTGCCGGCGAGGTCCTGATCCGCGAGCGGCCGGCCTCGGGCCACCCGCACGTTGACCACGCTGAAGAACTCCGGGGTGGTGCCGACCACGTTTTGCGAGGCCTCATGCTCCCCGTGGCGGACACGGTAGGCTACGGTCTTGAGCGGCACGACGCGGTCGATGTGCGGCAGGGTGCCCTCGATGAGGGCCACGTCCCCGCGGGTGATGCCGTACTCGATCAGGTTGCTGCTCTCGCTGGCCATCTGGGTGGTCTGCGGCGGCTTGACCGAGTTGATGATGATGTTGCGCGTGCCCAGGAGCTGGATCAGGCGCATCTCGTCCGCCGAGGCCCCCTCGCTGATGGACAGCATGCAGATGACCGCGGCTACCCCGAAGATGATCCCCAGCGAGGTCAGCAGCGAACGCAGCTTGTGCAGCCGCAGGTTGTTGATGCCGAGCTTGAAGGTCTCAAGGGAGAGGAGTCTCATGTAGAAGGCGCCTCCAGATTAGAGTTGCCCGCCGAGAGCATCCTCTCCAACTCCCGGCACAGGTAGGCCCCCCACGAGTCGAAGCCGCATTCGCGCCCGCCACGGGTTTCGTCTTCCCTGCCGAACGCCCCGCCGATCTGCGCCCCGCGGCTGCCGATATGTACGTCGGCATTGGCATGTTCGCGGTAGTTGATGCTCCAGGTGACCTGCCAACGGAGCCAAACTGCGAGCATTCTACCCATCAGATGGCCCATGGCCGAGTTGGGGGGTCGCGCGTTCAACGGCCGACGCGATCATCGTGGTGAGATCCTCAAGATCGAGTTCGCCAGTTGCTACGCCCACGATCGCTTGAAACGCCTCGTCCTCATGGAAACGCACGGGAGCGTCGTTGATCCGAAGAAAATGCAGGGCGGCCACGAAGGCGGTTCGCTTGTTGGCGTCGAAAAACGGGTGATTCCGCACAATGAAGAAACAATACGCGGCAGCTTTTTCGATGAGCGTCGGGAAACGATTGACGCCAAAGACGAGAGTCTTCGGCTGGGCAAGGCAGGACTCCAGCAGGCCCTCATCGCGAACGCCTTGCATTCCCCCGTATCGCCGGATCAAGTGGTCGTGGAGTCCGACCAACTCGTCCCGCGAGAGGTAAATCGCGTCACTCGCCACATCTAGTCGGCAAGCCTGCGAAGCAAGTCGTCATACCGCCCGGTCGCCTCGCGCAGGGTGGCATCGATGCCGCGCGGGGGGTTCGAACGGGGTTGCCACTCCCACCGCACGTCGGGCGTGTTTGTGGTGTCGAACGAAGGTACGATGAGCCCGCCCCAATCGTTCAGTCCGATCGATTCGAGCGCCATAACTCCGCGGTCGATCCCGGCAGGTTGGATCGTAGCAATGTTCAAGAGTCCACCCCTCGCAAGTATTCTAACAATTCATCAGGCCAGAAGCGACCGGCTCGGTCGAGAATATCGTCGATATCGGTTTCCTGCAGTTCCCGGACTTGAGTGTTATTTACATCAAGCGTCACTTGAAGCCCGCTTCCGACACTCTGCTCGAACTTGGCCCCTACGGGAAGCTGCGTAACTTTGCCGATCGTCACAGGACTGAACTTAAGCTGAATGTTGCACTTAGCGTCCCTGTAGTGGATCAGGCGATGACCTCCGACGAGCTTGGCTTCAAGCCAACTTGATCGCTTCGACATCAGGAACGCGCAATCGGTCATGCCGGTCGAGAAGATCACGTCGCGAAGCAACCCAACTCGGACTATCTTGTGTCCCGGTAGCCGAGCCCACAAGCTCTTGCACACGTCTGTGAAAACCTCTCGGAATCGGCTTTCCAGACCCGTGATCCCGATCGGATCGGGCAAACGAAGCGGGAATACGAACACCGGGCCGCGTGGCGTCAAAACGAAGGTATCGACCGGAATCGTCGGACCTTGGACTTGTGGGTCCTTACGAAACGGCCTGGAAACCCTGAACTCTAACTCACCCGTCGTCAACCGTTCATAGAGGTCTGGCCATCGTTCACGCGCATCTTCGAAGAACATGTTGAGCCGCGTTCGCTCGTCCTTCATCTCGATCGGCGGAAAAACGTCCAAGCCAATCGTCGCGACATGAGACATCACGTCGTTTAGCGAAAGGGCTGTTTCGTCCATAAAGTGCTCCGCAAGGTCTTCGTTGTCAGAAGCTCAGCCGAACCTGATCCCCTGCGCCAGCGGCAGATCCGTCGTATAGTTGATCGTGTTGGTCTGCCGGCGCATGTAGGCTTTCCAGGCGTCGGAGCCGGACTCCCGGCCGCCGCCGGTTTCCTTCTCCCCGCCGAAGGCCCCGCCGATCTCCGCCCCGCTGGTGCCGATGTTGACGTTGGCGATGCCGCAGTCGCTGCCGCCGCAGGAGAGGAACTTCTCCGCTTCGAGCAGGTTACGCGTAAAAATCGCCGAGCTGAGCCCCTGGGGCACGCCGTTATGCAGGGCGATGGCCTCGTCGAGCGTCTTGTAGCTGATGATGTAGAGAATCGGGGCGAAGGTCTCTTGCTGGACGATGGGCAGCTCGTTGCGGGCCGCGGCGATGCAGGGAGTCACGTAACAGCCGCCGGGGTACTTGTCCCCCGGGAGCTTTTGCCCGCCGAAGAGAATCTCGCCGCCCTCCTCCTTGATGCGCTTGATCGCCGCCATCATGGTGGCGACGGCCTGGGGGTCGATCAGCGGGCCCATCAGGGTGCCCGATTCCAGCGGATTGCCGATGCGGACCTGCTGGTACGAGGCGACGAGCTTGCCGACGAGTTCGCTGCGGACGGACTCGTGCACGATGATCCGCCGCGTCGAGGTGCAGCGCTGCCCGGCCGTACCCACGGCTCCGAACAGAATCGCCGGGATCACCAGCTTCATATCAGCTTCAGGTGTTACGATAATGGCATTGTTGCCGCCAAGTTCCAGGATGGTCCGGCCCAGGCGCTCGCCCACCGCGGTGCCGACGCGGTAGCCCATCGCGCAACTGCCCGTCGCGGAAACCAGGGGTACGCGGCGGTCACGGATGAGCCGCTCGCCGACCGTGCTGCCCCGCCCGATCACCAGGCTGAAGACCGCCGGATCGGTACCGGTCTCGCGGCAGACCTGCTCGGCGATCCGGGTGCAGGCGATGGCCGTCAGCGGAGTCGACGACGACGGCTTCCACAGCGTGGCGTCGCCGCACGCCGCCGCCAGAGCGGCGTTCCACGACCACACCGCCACGGGGAAGTTGAACGCCGAGATCACCCCCACGACGCCCAGCGGGTGCCACTGCTCGTACATGCGGTGCCCCGGTCGCTCGGAGTGCATGGTCAGCCCGTAGAGCTGCCGGGAGAGCCCCACGGCGAAGTCGCAGATGTCGATCATCTCCTGCACTTCGCCTTCGCCTTCGGCCCGGATCTTGCCCATTTCCAGGGTCACCAGGGCGCCAAGCTCGGCTTTGACCTCGCGCAGGGCCAGGCCCAGCCGGCGGACGGTTTCCCCGCGGACCGGGGCGGGGACCTGCCGCCACTGGAGGAAGGCCGCCTGGGCCCGGCCGGCGATGCGGTCGTACTCTTCCGTTGTCACCTGCGTGACACTTGCAAGGAGTTTTCCGTCAATCGGTGAGATGGAATCCACCGCGTCGCCGCTGCCGATCCACTCGCCGCAGAACCCTCCCGGATTGCGTGATTCCAGCCCGAGCGTTTTCAGGACCTCGTTCATCGTCAGGACCTCGCTGCACGTTGGGTGATGAGGACATACGAACCCGTCAGCATAATTGGCCGGCCCGCGCCGTCAAGCGGAGCGGCCGGGCGGTTGCGGGGCGCGTCCGGCCCCGTTTACCGCGCTAACCACGCCGCTGCGTCGGGCCGTCGTGCCCGCGCCAGGGCTCACTCCGCTGAGACGGTCTAGCGGACGCGCATGCCGCACTCCGGACAGCGCCGAGAGGGAGCGTGGTGGTCCGCACAGCGCAATGGTACTAACCTTGTTAGGCGGCCTTCTTGGTCTTGTTGTTCCCCCGGTATTCTGCGGTGGTCAATTTGCTCGGCAACATCCGTTTTCCGCTGCCGGTGATTCTC
>Ga0214473_10012134_pt1 | contig 10117 bp, 7 predicted proteins | sample RVTome_7_FD_203509 | JGI IMG/M metagenome (GOLD analysis project Ga0214473, IMG submission 203509) | Soil microbial communities from uranium-contaminated site in the Upper Colorado River Basin, Wyoming, United States - RVT98D197 | ecosystem: Environmental > Terrestrial > Soil > Contaminated >... | reverse complement strand
TCAAGTCCTTACCCATACGTCCTCGACGGGCCAGCGTTCGGTCGGCATCCAGGCGATTGGGTTCCAGCGCAAAAGGAACCGCGGGGGATTGGCGATTGAACACGGAGAATCGTTGGGGTTGTTTCCGCATTTCCCGCGCTCCTGACTTGATCGGGACGAAATAGTTCCTCGCCTCCCCGGGGAAAACCTCTATGGCGCCAGTACGAAATCCATTCCCAACCGCCTTCGCTTATACCGCGCCGCCCGTTGCGTCACTACCGCGGCATGACGGTTCTATCATCTCCCTCAAACATCATCCGGGTATCCGCCGCGGTTACACGAAGTTACGGCATCCAGGGAGGCCAGGTTTGATTTTTTCTCGTTGACGCCTACCATTCAACAAGGTAGCCGCTCTTGAACTCCGGCAATGACTCTCGGACAGGATGCCCCGCCATGCCCGATCGAATTCTACTGGCCATTCCGGTCTTCAACGAGGCTTGCTATGTCCGCGACGTTATTCGCGGTGCGCAAGCCTATTGTCGCCACATCCTGGTGGTGGACGACGGTTCCACGGATGAAACGCCGCGGCTGCTTCGCGAAATGCACGGACTTTCGATCATTACTCATCCTGAGAATCGAGGCTACGGGAAGAGCCTGTCCGATGCGTTCGCCTTTGCCGTTCGCCGGGGGTACTCGTGGCTCATCACGATGGATTGCGACGAGCAGCACGAGGTCTCGCAGATCCCCCGGTTTCTGAACGCCATCGACGAGAACGACGCCGATATCCTCAGCGGGACGCGGTATCCGCACGGCTTCGACGCGGACGAGTCCGCGCCCAGCGACCGGCGGGAAATCAATCGCCGAATCACCGCCCTGCTCAACGATCGGTTGGGCCTGAATCTGACCGACGCCTTCTGCGGTTTTAAGGCCTATCGGGTCGGTGCCCTGCCACGGCTGAGCATCAGCGTGCCGGGCTACGCCATGCCCATGCAGTTCTGGGTGCAAGTCGCGCAGATGTCGCTGCGGGTTCGGGAGATTCCCGTTCGTTTGATCTATCACGATCCCACACGGCACTTCGGAGGCCTGCTGGACGACCCGGACGCGCGATGGCGACACTATCTGGAAGTGTTGGAGGCGGAATGGTCAAGCGCGTCCGCCGTGATGGAGGGGCCGTTCGTTCAGCAGCCGCCCTGTTCGTTTTGTTGTTGACGCCGCCTCGTATGCCCGACTTTTCCCGTCTTTCGACGCCCGCCGACGACGGCGAGGTACTGGTCGTACCCTCGCCGAAAGATCTGGTCCGCGCTGTTCGTGACAACTACTTGGCACTCAAGAACGCGAACGCGGCGTTTCTGGATTCCACCGTCTCGGCCTGTCGAAGGCGCACGCGGGAGAAGCTCATCGGGCGCGACGTTGCGACGGTCATCGTCATCGGCCATCAACCGGAGTTCATCCACCCCGGGGTCTGGGCGAAACACATTGTGGCCTTTCGACTGGCCCAGGCCGCGGGCGGGGTGGCGCTGAATCTGGTGGTTGACAGCGACGTGCCCAAAAAGGCGGCGCTGGAAATCCCCGCGATGGAAGGGGAACGCGTGCAGCTTGTGGCGGTGCCGATCCCGGCTCTGAATCGCCACCTCGTGTATGAACAGACGCCCGCATGTACCGGGGAGGAAATCAACGGTTGGGAGCGTAGCGTTCGCGCGGTGCCGGGGTCGCGCTTCGACGCATCGTTGATGCCGAGCTTTTTTGCCGGCATTCGCCAGGTCGGGAATCCGCGTGATTGGGTCGAACAGATGGTTGGCGCCCGCCAAGCCATGGAATCCGAATTCGGCATCCGCCTTGACGATCGACGGGTGAGCGACGTGGCCCTGGGACCGTGGGTGGTGGAACTCTTGCGAAACGCGCGGCGCTTCGCGGCCTCCTACAATCGCTCGCTGGCCCGGTATCGCGCCGAGCGCGGCATTCGCGGCGGGCGACATCCCATGCCCGATCTGCTCGTCGACGATCGTCTTTGCGAAACGCCTCTTTGGGCGTACCGGGATCGAGGCCCGCGCCGCCGGGTGTTCGTCGAGGAAGGAGACGGCATCCTTTTGCTTCTGGCGGGGGGCGAATCCATGGCAACCATTCCCGGCGACGCCTTGACCAGCTGCGCGGCCGTCGCCGACGTGGAAAAAGCCTGTGACCCGTGGCGCATTCGTCCGCGGGCGCTGGCGCTCACCTTGTGGGCCCGGTTGTTTCTGGCGGACCTGTTCATCCACGGCATCGGGGGGGCGAAATACGATCGCATCACGGACCTGCTCATCGACGACTATTTCGGGATTGCGCCGCCGGCGATGGCGTGCGTGTCGGCCACCTTGCACCTGGGAATTCCCCGTCACGGCCTGACCGCGGCGGGCCTGCGCGCGCTGCGCCGCGACCTTCGTGATCGGCAATGGAATCCGCAGCGCCATGTGTCGCCTGCGGATGATCTTGAACCGTTGCTGTGGGGGCGTGAAGCGGCCCTGCGCAAGTCGCAACGCCTTCGGGAAGCCGAACCGCGGAATCGTCGCGCCCGTCGCGAAGCGTTTCAGGTCATCCGCTCCGCCAGCGCCGAGATTCTCAGGCGGCGTCCCGACTTATTACATGACCGTCGCCGGGACCTTCAGGAGGCCATTTCCCATCTCGAAAACGATCGCCTCGCGCGGGGACGCGAATACTTCTTCGGACTCTTCGATCGCCAAAGGCTGCACGAACTGCTCACCGCCCTTCCGCAAACCGATGATCTTCGAGTATAGTCCGATCAGTAGGAACCACGACCAAACGGATTCTGGCGATCAAGGAGTAGACCCATGACCGACGCAGTCGGCGACAGCGGATTGCACATCGACGACGACTGGAAGGCCGAAGCCGCTCGTGAAAAGGAACGCCTCACCAAGCAGGAGAAACAGGAAAAACCGAAACGGAGCGCGCCCGGCGTTGCCGAGGATGAGGCCTCCTTCGTCGAACTCATCAACACGTTGGCCATCCAAGTGGTCATCGGACTGGGCGGCATGCAGGGGCCCGGCGGGGAACGAATTCCGCCGAATCCGTTTGCGGCCAGGCATTACATCGACTTGCTCGAAATCCTGCAGAAGAAGACGGAGGGTAACCTGTCCGGCGACGAGCAGAAGACACTGGAGGCCGTGCTGTACGAACTCCGCATGCAATACGTACAGTTAGTGACGCACGGGATCAAGCCGCCGCCGGAAGCGCCGGACGCCAAGTGATTCATGCCCTGGTCCTAAGAGGGGCGCTAGGCAAAGTCGGTTCCGGCGATGCCCCCGCAAACGTTGGTGACCCTTGATCCTGGTCATACCTATACGCACGGAGTCCGAGATTCGGCGCACGCCGCACGTCAACTATGCGCTGCTGGCGCTCAACGCGATGAGTTTCTTGTTCCTGACCGGTTTGCTCACGTCCGAGGCGGCGGTTAGATTCACGGGACGATTCCTCGCCCTGCAGTCCGACGCGCCGCAACTGCACCAGTTCATCAGCTATCAGTTCGTCCACGCCGATATCTGGCATCTGCTGGGGAACATGCTCTTCCTTTGGGTGTTCGGCAATCACGTCAACGCCAAGATGGGCGACTGGCCTTACCTGCTCTTTTACCTTGCGGGAGGCGTGTTCGCCGCGTGGGGGTACGCCCTGGTTTCGCCGAGGGCTTCGCAACTGATCGGGGCGTCGGGGGCGATCGCCGCCGTCACCACGGCGTATTTGGCGCTGGCCCCGCGCAGTCGCGTCACCGTGCTGGTCTGGCTGTTCCTGTTCATCCAGTTCTTTGAATTGCGGGCCATGATCATCATCGGCCTGAAGATCATCGTCTGGGATAACATCGTGGCACCCAACTTCGGCGGGTCCGACGCCGTGGCGCATAGCGCCCACCTGTTCGGGTATTTGTTCGGGTTTGTGGCGGCGCTGGGCCTGCTGTTGATTCGCGCCCTGCCGCGCGATCAATTCGATATTCTCGCGGTGTGGAAACGATGGAACCAGCGCCGACAGTTTGAGGCCGGCATGCGCGACCCGGAGGCCGCCGCCCGGGCGCAGTTCGGCTCGGTGGCGCGGGTGACGGGCGCCGATCCCGAGGAACGCGCCAAGGAAAACCAGCGCTTCGACGCCATCGCCGATCTTCGCGGCCGCATCACCGACGCCCTGGATCGCCGGAACCTGACCGAGGCCGCCGCCTGGTATGGAAAGCTGCTGGCGATCGATGACCGGCAGTGTCTTTCCGAGCGGCATCAACTGGAGATCGCCCGGGAGTATTACCGGGCGGAGAAATTTGCCGAGGCCGCCGCCGCCTTCGACCGCTATCTGGATTGTTATTCGTCAAGCACGGAGGCGGGCAATGTCCGGCTGCTGTTGGGCATTATTTGTGCGCGCGATCTGGGACAATATGACGCGGCGAACCAACATCTGACCGAATCCATGAAGAAACTTTCGGACGACGGCCGTCGCGACCAATGTCTCCACTGGCTGGGATATGTTCGCCACATGCTGGGTCGTCCGGCGCCGGAGGCGTAACCACATGCCGGAACTTGCGTACGTGAATGGAGTCTATGGGCCGATCCACGAGGCGAAGGTGTCGATCGAGGATCGCGGCTTCCAATTCGGCGATGGCATTTACGAAGTGGTCGTCGCCTATCAGGGCCGGCCGTGGCTGCTGGACGCTCATCTGCAGCGTATGCGCCGCAGCGCCCAGGCCATCGAGCTTGCGTACGACTTCGACGCTCATCCGATCGCGCCGATCATCGTCGAAGGGTTGCGGCGCAGCGGACTTTCGGACGCCCTCATTTACATTCAACTCACGCGCGGCGCGGCGCCGCGATCGCACCTGATTCCTGACGATATCGTCCCCACGTTGGTGATGACGTTTCGGCCGCTGGTTCCGATTCCGGATGAATTGCGAAACCGCGGGGCGAGAATCATCACGGTTCCCGACACGCGGTGGGCTAACTGCTTCATCAAGTCCGTCATGCTGCTGCCCAACGTGCTCGCCCGTCACGAGGCCCGCAGGCGCGGCTTCGACGACGCCCTGTTCGTCACCGAAACCGGCGAAGTGCGCGAGTGTACGTCGTCGAATATTTTCCTCGCCCGCAACAGGCGGCTGCTCTTCCCGCCGCGCACGCACGCCGTGCTGCACGGTTGCACGCAGGGTTTCCTGCTGGAATGCGCGGCCTCCATCGAGTTGCCGGTGGAGGAAGACGTCATCACGCTGGACACGTTGCTGTCGGCTAACGAGGTGTTCATCTCCAGCACGTCGGTGGACGTTCTGGGCGTGACGCAGATCAACACTCAAGTGATCGGTGACGGCCGGGTAGGACCGCTCACGCGGAAGTTATACCAAACCTTCCACGACAAGAAGCAAACCGCATGTAGCTTGGAATAACGGCACCTTGTGATTGACGTGTAAAGTTGTGGTTTACGCATTGAATCACACACGATTTCGCGCATTTTCGGTCCAGGGATCGTACACTTGACCGGCACTTAGTCGATTCGATACTTAGAGTACGCGGTGTTCCCGCCGTTACGAACGGCGCCGCCGTCGGCCTTGAGCGCAAGGTGCGCGGAGGTGCTTCCATGCGTCGCCTTATTTCGGTTTGCATTGGTCTTTCCTTGATACCCGGATGCGGGTTGATCCGTCTTCTCACGGGCAATCAAACACAGGAAACGGGATCGGCCAAGCTGATTCCGTTTACCTCCGAGAAGGAGCTCCGCGATTACTTCGCCGGGCAAGTGCAAAGCCGTAATTCGAGCTATTCGGAAATGGCCCTGGGACGCGAGGACATGGCCGCGCCGACCGACGGCGCGCCGCCGAATTCGGCCACGCCCGACGCCGACGGCGCTGCTGGGGGCGACACACAGGGCGAATCCGCCGACGACTTCTCCGGCACCACCATTCAGGAAGAGGGCGTGGACGAGGCCGACATCGTCAAGAACGATGCCACGCATATCTACATCCTGACCGGCCAGTGGGATCACCCCGTGGTGCGCATCGTCCGCGCCGCGCCCATGGCGGAGATGGTTCAGGTCGCCGAGGTCACGCTGGAAGGTCGGGGGCGGGAAATGTACCTGCTCGACGACGATGACAAGATTGTGGCACTGTCCGAAACCGGCGGCGGCTATTTCTATATGGACCCGCTTCCCTCGGACATCGACGGCGGAGTCGCGGCGCCGGATTTCATCGGCGGCTCCTACGTCTACGAGCGGCCGCGAACCGCCGTCACCATCATCGACGTGAGCGCCCCGGACCATCCGCAGGTGGAAAGCACGACCAAGTTCGACGGAACGGCCTCCTCCAGCCGCATGATCGGCGGCGTGCTGCACCTCGTGCTGTCGAATTACCCGGATTATTATTTTGACGTGATGCCCATGCTCGGCCGGCCGGAGATGGACGCGTCCGGCATCACCGTGAGCGACGTTCTTCCGACCTACCATCGCGAGGACGCCGATGGCTCGGAATCGGAAGGTGTCGTCGTCGAATACGATGACATGTTCCGCCCGACCGATCCGGACGGTTTCGGTGTGGTGACCGTGGTCAGCCTGGATGTGAACGACGATGCGGCGTTCACCTCCGTCGGCGTCGTCGCGGCGCCCGGCCTGATCTACTCCTCCCTTAACGCGCTGTACCTGACCGACACGCAATGGGATTTCCTGGGCGAAACACGCGAAACCACGGACCTTTATAAGTTCGAATACGTGGAACGCAGTGCCCGCGCGGCGGCGACCGGCACCGTGCCGGGCCGCGTGCTCAATCAGTATTCGATGAGCGAGCACCAAGGCTTCCTGCGCGTCGCCACCACCGTGGGTCCGAACTGGGGCTTCTTCGGCCCCATTACCGAGTCGGCCAATAACGTGTACGTACTCGAACCATCCGGCGACGAGTTGGTCACCATCGGCAAGAAAGAAGACATCGCCCCGGGCGAGACGATTCAGGCCTGTCGTTTCGTGGGAAATCGCGGCTTCCTCGTTACGTTTGAGCAGATCGATCCGCTGTTTACCATCGACCTGACCGATCCGACCAGGCCGGAAGTCATCGGCGAACTGAAGGTGCCGGGTTTCTCGACGTTTTTGATGCCAATCGATGAAACCCACCTGCTGGCCGTGGGACAATATATCCCGGAGAACAATCCGTGGGTCCGCGGCGTGGAAATGTCGATCTTTGACGTCACGGATTTCTCCAACCCGCAGCGCACGGCGCATGTCTTCTTTGGGGACGAGGGCAGCGCCTACTCCGAGGCCCTCTACAATCCCAAGGCCTTGACGTTTTTCAGATCTCAAGGACTGGTGGCGTTGCCGGTGAGCGTCTACAACTATGGTCCCATCGTCGTCGACGAACCGACGATGGTAGAAGGGGGATCGGGCGGCGGTGCGGACGGCGTTATCGTCGGCGATTCCACCCAAGCTTCGGACGGTTCGGATGGTGCTCCGCCGCCGGGTGAAACGACGGAACCTGAACCCGCCCAGGATGACGCCGCGGTGACGGAACCGGAAGGGTTCGACGCTGTCGTCGTCTTCCGCGTATCCGCCGCCGACGGTTTCACCGAGCTGGGGCGCATCAGCACCCGCTTTGACCAGAACGCCTACTACTACGGCGGCGGCAACGCCCGCGGGGTGTTCATCGGCGGCGATGTGTTTGCCGCGACCGACGCCGGCGTCCGCGGCGTTCCCGTGGCGGACATGGCGGCTGTTCCGGTTGAACTGGCCTTCCCGGTGAGTGACCCGCCGGTCGTGATTGGTGATGACACGGTCGTGTCACCGGAGAGGTGACGACCAAGCGTCGTTTCTTGTTCAACGGCGGTTCGGGACCGCGCGCCGGCGCTCCCAAACCGGCCTCGCGGAGTGCGGCGCTGAAAGTAAGGCCTCTCGCTTCCCGGTCGGACAATGGCAGTCCTCCGGTGGGGGAAGGCGTTGCAGCGGCGTTTCCCGGTCCCATGTTCCCGGAACGGCGGCGATACATCGTCCGTTGACCAATCTCTACTTTTCGCGTATTCTGCTGCTTCGGCGGATCGGAATCCCGAAGATCAACGTAGATAACCCAGGAGGGCACGCGGCAGGTGCGGTCCCGCCCGGAAGGCGGTGGCCGAAGCGCCGGGCCTTCCGTTTGGACGCTGTATTTCGTGGGCGGCGCAACGGTTCATAACGCAACCGAGGGGCCGAGTCTGCGACACCATTGCGGTCTATTCGGTGTCTGGGGTCATGAGGACGCCGCTCTTCTGACGCAACTGGGGCTGTATGCCTTGCAGCATCGCGGGCAGGAATCCGCGGGCATTGTTTCCATCCGCAAGGGCGAACTTCTTCGCCACGCCGATCTGGGTCTGGTCAACCAGGTCTTCACCCAAGAGGACATTGATCGAATTCGTGGCCGCATCGCCATCGGGCACGTGCGTTATTCGACCACCGGCTCGTGCAGCAAGGCCAACGCCCAGCCGCTGCTCTTTTCCTTTGCAGGCGGGCAGGTGGCCATCGCCCATAACGGCAACCTGATCAATGCCGCCTTGCTGAGGCGCGGATACGAGGACGTCGGGCACATCTTCCAAACCACGAGCGATACCGAAGTGATTATTCACCTGCTGGCCAAACCCGACCATCAGAAAAAAACCAATCCGCTCAATCACGTGCTCAACCACTTGCAGGGCGCCTATTCGCTGCTCCTGTTGTTTCCGGATCGGATGGTCGCGGTGCGCGATCCGCTAGGGTTCAGGCCTTTATGTTTGGGGCGATTGCCCAACGGGGCCGTGGTCGTGGCTTCGGAGACCAAGGCATTCGATATGGTCGACGCCAAGTACGACCGGGACATCGAACCTGGCGAGATCGTCACCATCAATGACCAAGGCGTGGAAAGCCGCCGCTTCGGCACGCAAGACGGGCACGGCGCCGCCTGCATCTTCGAGCAAATCTACTTCGCCGATCCCTCGAGCAAGATCTTTGGCGAGAACGTTCACCTCGTACGGAAAGCCATGGGCCGGCAATTGGCGAAGGAAGCGCCGGTGGAGGCCGACATGGTGGTGCCTATTCCGACCTGCGGTCAATGCGCTGCCACCGGATACGCCGAAGAAAGCGGAATTCCCTATGGCCGGGCCTTCACCACCAGTCATTACGCGGGCCGCAGCTTCATCCTCCCTACGCAATCCGGCCGCGACATGACGGTGAAAATGAAGCTCAACGTCATCCGTGAGGCCGTAAAAGGGAAACGCCTCATCGTCGTCGAAGACTCGGTCGTCCGCGGCACCACGACGCGGGGGAAGATCGGGGCCTTGCGTGAGGCCGGGGCGACGCAGATCCACTTGCGCGTGGCCAGTCCGCCGATTCGCCACCCCTGCTATTTCGGCATTGATTTTCCGGATCAGAAAGAGCTCGTCGCCCACGGCCGCAGCGTGGAGGACGTTCGCGATTTCGTCGGCGTGGACTCTTTGCATTATCTGTCGCTGGAGGGGATGCTCTCCTGCGTAAAGATGCCGCGCGAAAAATACTGCACGGCCTGCTTCTCCGGCCATTACCCCATGGACGTGACCGAACCGGTCGAGAAATTCGCCCTCGAACGCGGGCAATTGAAGATGTTTACGTAACTCGCGTCGAATCGTCTACAAACCCGTGGATTTCGGGAGTTTACGTCCACGGGAAGCAGACCCGAGTGGTTCATTCCCTAGAGACAGGGGATCGGTCATGGTGAGATCGCCGATTGATCGGGAGAGCGTGGCAATCTCAACCGCGGAATGCGAAACCCGGGCTCATCCAATCGACGGCAGCGGTCCATTCGAGAATCGTATCGCAAGAAGGTCCTTCACCGCTGGTTCCGGCGGCTGATCGAATCGGATGCGTTCCACGATGTGCAACTGAAGTTCGCCGAGGACGCCGACAAACGCTCGTTGTGATCGCGGAGCAACATGTCTCGACCAACGCCCTGTGCCGTCGGCAAACGTGTCCAGGATCACCATGAGCCCGTCCGGCGAAAGATGCCCGGCCAACGTCGCCAACGTGTGGCGCCACAATCGCTCCTCCACAATGTGCAGCAACACGTCAATCACGGTCACAACATCAAAACGTGCGTCAAGGTGGACATCGGCCAGCGGCAAGACGTGATAGCTCGCGCTGGGACAGCGCGCTTGTGCTTGCTCGATGGCCGTTT
>Ga0214473_10012133_pt1 | contig 10117 bp, 9 predicted proteins | sample RVTome_7_FD_203509 | JGI IMG/M metagenome (GOLD analysis project Ga0214473, IMG submission 203509) | Soil microbial communities from uranium-contaminated site in the Upper Colorado River Basin, Wyoming, United States - RVT98D197 | ecosystem: Environmental > Terrestrial > Soil > Contaminated >... | reverse complement strand
CGGGTGGCGCAGCCCGGCCGCGAGGGGACGATCCGGCGACAGGTCCCGGGGTAGCCGCCCCCGGGAGCGGTGGCTGTCGTGGGCTCGGGGGTGGAGCATCCCGTGCTCGAGATGCGGGGCGTCTCCATGGAGTTCGCCGCGCGTGACGGCCTGATCCGCGCCGTCGATGGCGTCAGCTTGAGCTTCCGCGAGGGCGACTTCGTCTGTGTCGTTGGGCCCTCCGGCTGCGGCAAGACCACGCTGCTTCGCATCATCGCCGGGTTCGTCCGGCCGACGGCCGGCGAGGCCCGACTGGATGGCGCCGTCATCACCGGGCCCGACCACCAACGCGGCGTGGTGTTCCAGCATCCCGCGCTCTACCCGTGGCTCACGGTGCAGGAAAACGTCGCCTTCGGGCCCAAGATGCGCGGCGTCCCGGCCCCGGATCGGCGGGCGATCGCCGAGCGCTATCTGAAGCTCGTGCGCTTGTGGGACTTTCGCGGCAAGGCCCCCTACGAACTGTCAGGCGGGATGCAGCAGCGTGTTGCGATCGCGCGAGTCCTCGCCAACGATTCCCGCATCCTCCTGATGGACGAGCCGTTCGGCGCACTGGACGCGCTGACCCGCGAGCACCTCCAGGAGGAGCTACTGAAGATCTGGCGAGCCACGCGGAAGACCGTCTTCTTCATCACCCACAGCGTCGAAGAGGCGGTCTACCTCGCCACGACGATCGTCGTCATGTCGCCGCGACCCGGTCGCGTCCTCGCGACCATCGCCCCGCCGTTCAGCCGGGAAGAGAGTGCCGGCGGCTCACGGACGATCAAGTCGCGCCCCGAGTTCGTCGCGATGCGCGAGGACGTTCTCAGGCTGATCTGGAGCGAAGACGGCGGCGCGGAGGGGGACGCCCTCCCGGCGGTCGGCTGAGCCACCGGAGGGGGATTGATTCAGCAGCGGGCGAGGTCGTCGACGACGAGCGAGACCTGGCCGGTGGCCGGGTCGTAGGAGAAGTCGTTCCCGCCGCACTGGAAGTTGGGCGGCGGGTTCAGGAGCGCCATCACGGCCTCCTTGGTCGGGGGCCAGGCGCCGTTCAGGCCATAGTAGACCTGGAGCGTGCTCCGGACCGCGGCGAGCGTCGCTCGGTCGGCGACCAGGCGTGCGCCCGAGAGAGGCTTTTCCTCCCGGAGCGTCTCGAGCGTCTTGCTGGTCGAGGCGAGGTAGGTGTAGAGGACCGCGCCCACGATCGCCAGCACGACCAAGACGATGGCGATCTCGACCAGGCCGATGCCGCGCTCTGCCGAGCCACGGCGCCGCGGGACCTCGTGCCGAATCGGGAGCCGCCGGAAGGTCCGTGACCGCATCTGGCGCATCTTCGGACACCGACCGCCGTCCTGTCAAGGCGTGCTTCGAGGCGTGAGGCACCCGCCTGAGGCGACCGCCTCGCCAGGCTGCGAGGTCGCGGGGTATAATAAGCTGCTCGGCACCCCAGACAGGAGGCCTGAGGATGGCTGTCTACATCATGCTGTCGACGCTCTCGGAGACCGGCCGGAAGGTGGTCAGGAGGCTGCCGGGCACGATCCGGAAGGTCAACGAGGAGGTCGGCCGGATGGGGGTCAAGATCCTGGCCCAGTACGCCGTCCTCGGCCCCTACGACTTCCTGACCATCCTCGAGGCGCCGGACAACGAGACGGTGGCGAAGGTCTCGATGGAGCTCGGGGCGCGCGGCTCGGTCTCCATGATGACCCTGGCCGCGATCCCGGTCGACACCTTCATCAAGCGCCTCGCTGCTCGTCCGGCGCGGAACGGCCGCGGGAGGACCCGCCGCAACCCGCGCTGACCCCGCCCGACGTCGGTCCCGCCAGCATGGCGCCCCGCAGCCCGATCCGCGCGCCTCACGGCCAGAGCCTCCGCTGCCGGAGCTGGCCCCAGGAGGCGGCGCTGCGGATGCTGATGAACAACCTCGACCCCGAGGTGGCGGAGCGTCCCGAGGACCTGGTCGTCTACGGCGGTACCGGCAAGGCGGCGCGCGACTGGGACGCGTTCGACCGTCTGGTCGCCTGCCTCGAGCGTCTCGCGGACGACGAGACCCTTCTGGTGCAGTCGGGGAAGCCGGTCGCCGTCTTCCGGACGATCCCAGAGGCGCCCCGGGTCCTCATCGCCAACTCGCTCCTGGTTCCCGCCTGGGCCACCTGGGACGAGTTCCGCCGGCTCGAGGCGCTCGGGCTCACCATGTACGGGCAGATGACCGCGGGCTCGTGGATCTACATTGGGACCCAGGGGATCCTGCAGGGCACTTACGAGACGTTCGGCGCGTGCGCGCGGAAGCACTTCGGGGGGTCGCTCCGCGGACGTGTCGTGCTGTCGGCGGGCCTCGGGGGCATGGGCGGGGCCCAGCCGCTCGCGGTCACCATGAACGACGGCGTGGGCCTCTTCGTGGAGGTGGACCGGGAGCGCATCGACCGGCGGCTCCGGCTCCGCTACGTGGATCGCGCGACCGACTCGGTCGACGAGGCGCTCCGGTGGGCCGACGAGGCGCGGCGGGCGGGCACGCCGCTCTCGATCGCGCTCGCCGGCAACGCCGCCGAGGTACACCCGGAGCTCGCGCGACGCGGCATGCGGCCCGACGTGGTGACCGACCAGACATCGGCGCACGACATGCTGAACGGCTACGTGCCTGCCGGCCTGCCCGTGGCGGAAGCGACCGCGCTGCGACGCCGCGATCCCACGGAGTACGCGCGACGCGCCTACGAGTCGCTGGCCCGCCACATGGAGGCGATGATCCGGTTCCAACGCGAGGGCGCCATCCTGTTCGACTACGGCAACAACATCCGGCGCGAGGCGGAGAACGCCGGGGTCCGTGACTTCTCGTATCCGGGGTTCGTCCCGGCTTTCATCCGGCCGCTCTTCTGTGAGGGCAAGGGGCCGTTCCGCTGGGTGGCTCTGTCCGGAGACCCCGAGGACATCTACACCACCGACCGCGCGCTCATGGACGCCTTCCGCGACAACGCGGACCTCGTCCGCTGGCTCCGGCTCGCGCAGGAGCGGGTCACGTTCCAGGGGCTGCCGGCGCGGATCTGCTGGCTCGGGTACGGCGAGCGCGCGAAGGCCGGCGCCATCTTCAACGACCTGGTGGCCTCGGGCCGGGTCAAGGCGCCGATCGTCATCGGGCGTGATCACCTGGACGCGGGGTCGGTGGCGTCACCCAACCGGGAGACCGAATCGATGCGCGACGGGTCGGACGCGATCGCGGACTGGCCGATCCTGAACGCCCTCGTCAACACCGCCGCCGGCGCCCACTGGGTGTCCGTGCACCACGGCGGCGGCGTGGGCATCGGCTACTCGCTCCACGCCGGCATGGTCGTGGTGGCCGACGGGACGCCCGCCACCGCGGCGCGGCTCGAGCGCGTGCTCACCACCGATCCCGGGACCGGCATCGTCAGGCACGCGGACGCCGGCTATCCCGAGGCGATCGACGCCGCGCGCCGCCACGGGCTCCAGATCCCCGGCCTCCCTTGACGGGGCCGCCGCGTCGGTGAGCCCGTGCTATCGGCTGACTTTGTCCTGACGGGGGCAGCGGAGCTGGTCACGGTCGGGTGCTGTAGAGGCTGAACGGCGCGTACCGGCCGTCGGGCCGGCGCGTCCCGAACAGCTCTCCGGCTACCCCGGGGCAGGACGACGTGGACCTCGTGGGGCACCTCGGTCGTGGTGTCGTGGAAGGCGAGCGCCGAGATGAGACAGAGGACGGCGTTGGGTACCCGGGTCGCGACTGGCTCAGGGTGAGTTCCTATGGGGCGGCCCCATCGCCGCCTCCGCCTTCTCCATCCAGAAGTTCATGCCCATCTCGCGGTACATCGCCGTCGCGGTCGCCAAGTGCTCTTCCGCCTTCGCGGGGTCGCTCGGTCTGCGATACAGCTTGCCGAGCCCAAGGTGGCAGTGGGCCACGAGGGGACGCATCCCCAACTCCTCGGCCAGGGCGAGAGCCTGCCGGTAGTACGCTTCGGCCTGGTCGAGATCGGGCGGATCGCAACGGGACGCAATCTCGCCGAGCAGGCGCAGGGCCCAACCCTGGTGGCCGCGGCCTTTGTGCTCCATTGCGAGAGCGAGGGCCTGGGCAGCCAGTGCCGCCGCCTCCTGAACGCGGCCCGCCTCAAGGTATGCCTCGCTCAACCTGGCGGCGAGCGCCGAAGCATCCGCCCTCCATCCCATGGACGCAGCTTGTTCCACCGACGGCTGCAGCAGCGGCAGGCCCTCGGCGACACGACCGGCCAGGACATACGCCGCGCCCACTCGTGAGGCCAGCCACGGAAGCCAGGACGGGAAGTCCCACGTCCGGCAGATTGCGAGTCCGCGTTCGAGGGTCGGAATGGCCCGGACGAGGTCTCCCTGAACGAGATAGAGCTGACCGACACCCAAGTCCGCGAACATCAGGCTCAGCGGGTGATCGGCCGCCTGGGCAATCCACCACGCTGTCCAGGAGCGCCTGGGTCTCAGCATCGATCCAGTGCAGGTCCTCGAACACCAGCAAGAGCGGCTGGATCTGGCTCTCCCGCAGGAGCAACCGCTTGATCCCGTCGAGCGTCTGCTGGCGGCGCTGCGGGGGGTCAAGCCGCTTCCATTGGGGGTCGTCGACCGGCACGTCGAGGAGCCAGAGCAGCGCCGGGAGGGAGGGTTCGAGCGCCCGGTCCAGGGCGAACAGCTTCCCCGTCACCTTCTCTCGGATCTTGCGCGCGTCATCGCGCGCCTCGATCTGGAAGTAGGTGCGAAGGAGCTCGATGAGCGGCAGAAACGCCGTCGCCTTCCCGTAAGAGACGGGGGTGCTCTCGACGATCAACCAGCCCTGAGTGCGATGCGAGTGGGTGAATTCCCAGAAGAGGCGCGACTTGCCGACGCCGGGGTCGCCGACGACGGCCACGACCTGGCCGTGCCCTGTGCCGGCACGCTCCAGAGCCTGGCGGAGCTGCTCGAGCTCCGCGTCGCGCCCGACGAAGCGGGTGAGGCCACGGGCGGCGCCTGCCTGCAGCCGCGAGCGCACGGTCCCGGCGCCGACGACCTCGAAGACTTCGATCGGGGCGTCCATGCCCTTGACCGGCCGCTCCCCCAGGGGCTTCACCACCACGTAGCCTTCCGCCAGCTGCAGCGTCTCGGGCGCGATGAGGATCGACCCCGGCATGGCCATCTGCTCCAGGCGCGCCGCCAGGTGGGTTGTCTGGCCGACGGCCGTGTAGTCCATGTGGAGATCGCTGCCGATGGAGCGGACGACCACCTCCCCCGAGTTCACGCCGACCCGGATATGCACCGGCACGCCCGCGGTCCGGTGCACCTCCTCGGCGTACCGCTTGACGGATTCCTGCATCCGCAACGCGGCGTAGCAGGCCCGCACGGCGTGATCCTCGTGCGCGAGCGGGGCGCCGAACAGGGCCATGATCCCGTCGCCCATCACCTGGTTCACGGTGCCCTCGTAGCGGTGGACGGCCTCCATCATCCGCTCGAGGACGGGGTCCAGGAGCTTCCGGGCCTCCTCAGGGTCCCGATCAGACAGCAATTCCATCGAGCCCTTGAGATCGGCGAAGAGCACCGTCACGAGCTTGCGCTCGCCCTCCAGCGCGCTCTTGGAGGTGAGGATTTTCTCGGCGAGGTGCTTGGGGGTGTAGGACTCAGGGGAGTCGAATCGCTGAGCCGGAGGCGGCGCGGCAGATGGCCCGGTTGGGTGCGCACACTCGGGGCAGAACTTCGCCGTCGGAGACAGTGGCCGACCGCACTTGGCGCACGCCCGGGCCAGCGGCGCGGCGCATTCCTCGCAGAACTTCGCGCCCGCCTCGTTCTCGTGCTGGCACCGGGGACATTTCATCGGCCGGACCTCTCTACATTTCGCGCAGTCCGGTCAGATCGGAGGCTCATGACTCCTGAACAGGTGGAACCAGGTCCGCGACGCTCCAGATGAAGCTGGACCCTCTTTCCGAAGTTGTTCACGGCCCCTCCCCCAGCCGGTGGAAGACCAGGCCGTCGACGAGCTTCGGGTAGAAGTGGGTCGACTTCTGCGGCAAGAGCTCGCCGCCGGCCACGACAGCCTGGAGCTCGGCCGGGGTGGTTGGCGCGATGAGGAAGGCCGCCTGGTAGCGGCCCGCGCGGGCGAGCCGGACCGCCTCGGCCTGGTTGGCGGTGTAGTCGACATGGGTCTTCGCGTCGAGCTTCTCGTCGGTAATGTCGAGGAGGGGGCGAAGGAGGCCCTCGTGGAGCACCGGGACCGCGAGCTCGCGCCAGGTGTGCGAGGTGCCGTCGCGCCACGGGATCCGGTCGAAAGCGCCCGGTCGGAGCGTGAGGATCGCCGCGCGCTCGCCGGCGACGACGCCGATGACGCGGTTCGCCGGGCGGAACCCGAGCGGATCGGGGAGCGGCGCCACGTCGAACCACCGGCCGGCCGCGGCCAGGAAGCCCTCCCAGGAGAAGTCGACGATGTGGTGCACCAGCCGGTGGTTGGGGAGGATCGTCAGCCCCGGGGCCTCTAGGGTGAAGAACCCCATCAGCTTGAGGCCGGCCTCGGGGTGCGCCTGGACGTACTCCACCGCGGTCTCGTAGCGGTGATGGCCATCGGCGATAATGACGGGCCGCGGCGCCATGAGGGCCCGCACGGTCTCGATGGCTGTGGGATTCGTGACGCGCCAGAGCCGGTGCCGCTCGCCCCGGAGGTCGCGCGCCTCGGCGATGGGCGTGCCGGCGGGGGCCGTGGCCTCGCGGAGCGTGCCGTCAGGATCGGCGACCAGCATGAAGAGGAGGCCGGTATCGGTACCCGTCGCCTCGAGGAGGGCCATGCGGTCCTTCTTCGGGCCGGCGTGCGTCCGCTCGTGCGGGCGCGCGATGCCCCGGGCGTAGGGCGTGACCTCGCCGAGGGCGATGAAGCCCGTGCGGATCACGCGCGTGCCTCCGACGGGGTACGTCTGGTCGTAGGGGTAGATCGCGGGCGTGGGGTCGCGCGCCCAGACCCCGTTCCGGAGCCACCGGTCCAGCGCCGCCGCCGCTTCGTGGTACCGGTCGCGGTCCGGCTCGTCCTTCGGGTAGCTGACCCGCACGATGTTCCACGGGCTCATGTCGTAGAGTCGCGTCTGCATCTCGGGTGTGATCTGGTCATAGGGGGGCGCGACCACCGCCGAGTGGTCCGGCGTGGTCCCGGCGGCGAAGCGGTAGCCGCGGAAGGGCTCGATGCGCATGGGCGTGCTCGGGTGAAGCTCTCCAGCGGCGAGAGTACCCAAGGCCCGGCGTCGAGGCAAGCGGGCGTTCGGCTTGCAGGGCGGACCGGTTTCGTTTATGAGGGAGGTGTACCGAGCACGGGACGTGAACCCGAACGTCCGGAGACTGCGGTAGGTTGGGGGAGGCCGATTCGATGACCACGGGAGCCGCACGGCCGATTCGCCTCGGGATCGTCGGAGCGCGGGCCGCCGCCGAGACGCACATCCGCGCGATGGCCCACCTCCGAGGCTCGCGGGCGGAGGTCGTGGCGGTCGCGGCGGCGACGCGCGCGAGCGCCGAGGCGTTCGCCCGCCGCCACGGGGTCCCGGTGGCGCTCGACGACTACCGGGCGCTCTGCGAGCGGCCCGACGTCGACGTGGTCGACGTCGCTTGCCCGAACGACCTCCACCACGAGGTCGCCATCGCCGCGGCGCGGGCCGGGAAGCACGTGATCGTCGAGAAGCCGTTGACCGGCTACTTCGGGGCCGAGGGCGAGCAGATCGAGGCGACGCCGCGCGAGGCGATGCTCGCGGGCGCCCTCCGAAATGCCGACGCCGTGCTCGACGCCTGCCGGACCGCGGGGGTGACGCTCTGCTACGCGGAGAACATCGTCTACGCCCCCGCCGTCCAGAAGCTCAAGCGGCTCATCGAGGTGAGCGGGGCGACGCTGCTCGACCTCCGCGCCGAGGAGGCGCACTCGGGGTCGATCGCCGCCTACTCCCGGCGCTGGCGGACCTCGGGCGGCGGGTCGCTCCTCCGGATGGGGTCTCATCCCATCGCGACCCTGCTCCACCTGAAGCACTGGGAAGGGCGGCTCCGAGCCGGCCGGCCTGTCCGGGCGCGGAGCGTGTTCGCCGACACGGCCGCGCTCACCCGGCTCCCGCAGGTCGCGGCGGAGCCGGTGGCGTACCTCCAGACCGGCTGGCTGGACGTCGAGGACTGGGCGTGCGCCCTGATCACGTTCGACGACGGGACCCGCGGCACCATCCTGGCCTCGGACGTTTCCCTGGGCGGCGTGAAGAACCTGGTGACAGCCTACATGTCGAAGGGCGTGGCGCAGATCGCGATCAACCCGAACACCGGGATGCAGCTCTACGCGCCCGACCCTTCCGTGTGGGGGCAGGAGTACATTTCGGAGAAGGTCGAGACGCGCGCGGGGTGGCAGTTCCCGAACCCCGTCGAGCACTGGATGCGGGGCTACGCAGAGGAGCTGACCGACTTCGTCGAGGCGATCGGCGAGGGGCGGGAGCCCCTGAGCGGCGGCGATCTGGCGCGAGAGACCGTGGCGGTGATCTACGCCGGCTACCTCTCCGCCGCGACCGGACGGCGGGTCGACCTCGCCACGGTCGCGCCGGTCCGCGCGTGACGCCGAAGAGAGGAGCGGAGGCCATGAAGCGGAGGAACATCGCGTCCGGGACACCGTGGGAGTCGATCGTCGGATACTCACGGGCGGTCCGGGTCGGGCCGTGGGTGTGCGTGTCCGGGACCACCGCGACCGGCGAGGGCGGCCGCATCGTCGGCGTGGGCGACGCGTACGCCCAGACGGTCCAGACGCTCGAGAACATCGAGCGGGCCCTGCGGGCCGCCGGGGCCGGGCTCGCGGATGTCGTCCGCACCCGCATGTTCGTGACCAACATCGACGACTGGGAGAAGGTGGGGCGGGCCCACGGGGAGGTGTTCCGCGAGATCCGACCGGCGACGAGCATGGTCGAGGTGAAGCGCTTGGTCGCCCCCGAGATGCTCGTCGAGATCGAGGCCGACGCGCTGATCGTCGAGCCCGCCGGGTAGGGAGGGGCGCGGCCCTCATGCGGGGCCCCACCCGCACGCCCACGCTGGCCAAGGTCGCCGCCGTCTGCCTAGTCGTCGCGGCGCTCCTGATTGCCGTCCAGACAACGGCAGACTTCGGCCGGCGGGTCGGCCGGCCGTTCGCCGGCTTCATGGTGATGGAGAACCTGCTGGTCGCCGTCGGCGGCGGCGAGCGGGGCGGGCTCCAGCCCTTCGACCTGGTGCGGACCATGAACGGCCAGGTGCTCGCCTCGGGGCGCGGGGTCCAGGCGGAGATCGCCCGGCACCCGAGCGGCACCACCTTCCACTACATCCTCTACCGACGAGGCCGGCTGGTCGAGGCCGACGTCACGAGCCGGACGACGACCCGGCACGACCTGGTGCGCTTCCTCCTGGAGGGGATTGGCGCCGGCTTCCTCATCCTGTCGCTCGGCACGCTCGTCGTCTACCTGAAGCCCCAGAGCTCGCGGAGCTGGGTCTTCTTCGCCTTCTGTCTCGTCTGGGCGATCATCGACTTCACCTACGCGGACGCCCACGCCACCTACCGGTTGGGCCCGCTCTTCCTGCTCGTGTGGGCGTTCTCCCCGGCGGTGTTCATCCACCTCGCCCTCATCTTCCCCCAGCGGCGCTCGATCGCCCGACGGTTCCCGCGCGTCGTCTGGCTGCCCTACGTGCTCTCGGGAGCCCTCGGGGGTGTCCTCCAGGTGCCCCTGCCCCCCGGCCAGGTGGCGGTGTGGGCGGGCACCGGCGCGGCGTACTGGGTGGGGTCGCTGCTCCTGCTCGTCGTGTCGCTGGCCCGCACCAGCCTCCGCGGCGCAACCCCGGCCGCGCGCCAGCGGGCGCGCGTCCTCGCGGGCGGGTTCGCGGTCGCCTACCTCCCCGCCGTGCTCGGCACGGCCGTCGAGGCGCTCCTGCGCGTGCCGGTGCCGCACCTTGAGGTGATGTGGTGGCTGACCTTCGTGTTCCCGGCGGCCGTTGCCTACGCGATGGTCCGCTACGATCTCTTCGACCTTCGCTCGGCCATCCGGCTCGGGACGATCTACTCGGTCGTCACCGGGTTGATCGTTCTCGCCTACACCGGCGCGATCGCGCTCGTCGATCTCCTCTTCTCGCGGCTCGATCTCACGGCCTC
>Ga0214473_10012132_pt1 | contig 10117 bp, 10 predicted proteins | sample RVTome_7_FD_203509 | JGI IMG/M metagenome (GOLD analysis project Ga0214473, IMG submission 203509) | Soil microbial communities from uranium-contaminated site in the Upper Colorado River Basin, Wyoming, United States - RVT98D197 | ecosystem: Environmental > Terrestrial > Soil > Contaminated >... | reverse complement strand
GTGGCCCAGTTCCTGGAGGGGCAGGGCTTCGAGGACCACGGGCCGGTGCCGGCGCCCATGCGGGAGTGGAAGCTCCCCACCAAGGACTACGGCGAGGGCGCCCGGTGGCTCGAGCACAACCCGGCCCTGGCCAGAAAGCTCCTCGCCGAGGCGGGCTTCCCGAACGGGATGAAGCTCAAGTGCACGCACTGGCCGGGCTACGGGCCGGAGTACGTGGAGGAGCTCGAGCTGCTCGCCTTCTACCTCAAGCAGATCGGGGTGGAACTGTCGATCGTCAACGAGGAGTACGGCAACTATATCCGGGGCTCGTTCCTCGGCAAGTACGACGAGCTGAGCTGGGGGCCGTCGTCGATCTTCACCGAGGTCGACGGATATCTCTACAACTTCTTCAAGACCGGCCAGCCCAACAACCGGAGCCACGTCAGCGACACCAAGCTCGACGTGATGCTGGACGCCCAGCGGCGCTACACCGCGAGGTCGTCGCGGAAGAAGATCATCGACGACATCCAGCGCCTCGCCACCGATCAGGTGTACTACGTCTACACGCCGTACCCGAAGCAGCTCTCGTCGTGGAACCCGCGAATCAAGAACTACGGGCCGAAGAACTCGTTCGACAAGGGCGCCCAGCTTGAAGTGGTCTGGCTGGACGCATAGGAGGAATGGCGAGGCGGCCGGCCGTCCCCTGCTCGCACGTCGATGACCCTGTACGTCCTGAAGCGCCTGATCCTGGTCGTCCCGACCTTGGTCCTGGTGACGCTGTTCGTCTTCGGCATCGTCCGGGCGATCCCGGGCGACGTCGTCGACATGATGCTCGAGCAGTTCCAGTACGGCAAGGACGCCCAGGAGCTCCGCGCGCGCCTCGGTCTGGACCGCCCGGTGCCCGAGCAGTACCTGACCTGGGTGGGCGGGCTCCTCCGGGGCGAGCTGGGCCAGAGCCTCTGGACCAAGCGGCCGGCGGCGCAGGACATCGCCGCCCGCTTCCCGGTGACGATCACGCTGTCGCTCCTGTCCATCGCCATCTCGCTCCTCGTCGCGCTGCCCGTGGGCATCCTGGCGGCGCTGCGGCAGGACAGCCTCGGCGACTACACGGCGCGCTCCTTCGCCATCGGCGCGCTCTCGGTGCCCAACTTCTGGCTGGCCACCCTCATCGTGGTCATCCCGGCCTTCTACTTCAACTGGGCCCCGTCCATCGGGAGCTTCACCGGCTTCCGGGAGAGCCCGGGACGGTATCTCCAGCAGTTCATTCTCCCGGCGATCTGCCTGGGCATCACCCAGGCCGGCGTGATCCTGCGCATGACCCGGGGGATGATGCTCGAGGTGCTGCGGCAGGACTACGTGCGGACGGCGTGGGCCAAGGGCCTGGCCGGCCGGGCGGTGGTGCTGCGGCACGCCCTGCGCAACGCGATGATCCCGATCGTCACCGTCATCGGCGGCCAGATGCCGTTCTACTTCGGCGGCTCGATCGTGATGGAGTACATCTTCGGGCTGCCCGGGCTCGGCAGCTTCGTGCTGGAGGCGATCAGCCGGCGCGACTACCCGGTGATCCAGGCGGTCAACCTCTTCGTCGCCATCCTGGTGATCCTCTCCAACCTCGCCGTCGACCTCTCGTACGGGGCGCTGGACCCGCGCGTGCGCCAGGAGGACTGACACCGGTGCGCGCGCTCATCGCCGGCAAGCCCCTGGGCGCGCTGGGCGGGCTGGTGCTGGCCGCCATGCTCGCCGTGGCCGCGGGCGCGGATGTTTTCGCCCCCTACGCGTACGACGAGGCGGACATGCTCGCGCGGCTCAGGCCGTCCAGCGCCAGCCACTGGCTGGGCACGGACAACCTCGGGCGCGACCTCCTCTCCCGCGTGATCTACGGGGCGCGCGTATCCATGCTGGTCGGCTTCGGCGGCGTGGTCACCGGGCTGGCGGGCGCGACGGTGGTGGGCCTGGTCTCCGGCTACTTCGGCGGCCGGCTGGACATGGCCGTCCAGCGGATCGTCGATGCCTTCATGTGCTTCCCGCTCCTGCTCGTGGCGCTGACGATCATGGCGCTGCTCGGCCCCGGGCTGGGCAACGTGATCGCGGCCCTCGGCCTGGTGCTGGCGGTGCGCGACTCGCGGGTGATCCGGGGCGCGGTGTTCACGGTGAAGCAGCACCCCTACGTGGAGGCGGCCCGCGCGCTCGGCGTGGGGCACCTGAGGATGATCTGGCGCCACGTCCTGCCCAACATCATCGCGCCGATCATCATCCTGGCCACGGTCAACCTCGGGGCGGTCATCCTCATCGAGGCGGCGCTGTCCTTCCTGGGCTTCGGCGTGCCGCCGCCGCGCCCGTCGTGGGGTGGGATGCTCTCCGGCGCCGGCCTCATGCACATGCTGCGCGCTCCGTGGCTCGCCTTCTGGCCCGGGGTGGCGCTGTCCGTCGCGGTGTTCGGCGCCAACATGCTGGGCGACGCACTGCGGGACGTCCTCGACCCGCGCCTGCGCGGCTCCCGCTAGCGTGGGCTAGAAAGGCAACACACGGGCTAGCAACCCGATCGAGACAGCCCCCCCTCGACATCGGCCACGAACGCCTCGAAGTCGTCGAGCCGTCCGAGATGGTCTCCAGCGCGGGGCTGATCCCTAACCGGCGATCCGCTCGGGATCGCCGCGGAGCTACTCGACAAGCACACGGTTGCTCCGTCCCAGAAGTGCACCGAGTAGCGATCGTGATGCGGAAGGGCGCCCGGGCCGCGAGAGCGACTTGCGGCCAGATCGGCGACGGCCGCGTGGTCGCGACCGCGCAGCGCCCGGCTATTTCCCGGGGACGATCACCTGCGTGATCCCCGAGCCGGTATCGATGAGCTGCAACGTCACGCGCGCCGTGCTCTTTGAAAAGTTTCCCGAGACGCGACACCAAACGCCGCCAGCGTCGTCGCCGAACACGACCGAAGATGCAGTGACGCCAGGCGAAATGTTGTTGATAGCTTGGTTCTTCTCGAGGATGCCGGCCGAGTTGGTGATCGTGAAATTGGCGTCGATCAGCTTCGTCCCCAGATTCGTCAACGTGCACTTGTAGTCCACGAAGGTGCTCCCGTTGCTGAACACGATGTCGGTGTCGATCTCGGCCGCCTCGACGCCGGCAGCCACTGCGAGCAAAACAAGAACAGCAAGCAAAGCGAGCAGGTTGTTCCTTCGGCTGAGCATATCGTGACCTCCCTTTCAGGCGCGCCGCGCCGCGCGGTGAGCGCTCGAAGCGATGGGCGCGCCGGCAGCTCGACGACGCGTCGCGCCCATCTCGAGTCGCCTGTCATCTGCGGTCGGCTCGACGCTACCATCTCGAGCCCGCGGCACGCAATGAAAAAGCCTCCAAATGTTCGGTGACGACCTGGTGGAGCACGGTGTGCTCGGCGTCTCGCGGGCGATACACGGGCGCGACACATCCCATGCCTCTGGGTAGCGCGCCCGCGCCGCCCTGCCCATGCCCAGAGATGGATACGCCGGCTCAGGCTCTGCCATCGGCTCCTGGGAGGGCCGGCGTCCGAGTATGGCAGACTATGTCACGGTGACCGGGCCCACGAACGGGGCGACCGCCGCCGGAGGGTGGTAATGTCGCCTACGCTCATGGGCTCGAGGGTGCGCTCGCCCTCCTGCCGCGTGATGATCTGCGGCTTGCCCACCTCGAGCTCGAAGCCCTCGCGCCGCAGTGACGGGGACCAAGGACGGCAAGGCTGCCGGCTCCTGACCGCAGCTACGGTTGCAGACCGAGGATCTCGAACCGCCCGTACTGCCGGAAGTGGCGGTCGAAGGTGAACGCCATCCGAGCGCCTCTGGACTCGAGAACGGCGAAGGAGATGACATCGCACAGGCTCCAGTCCTTGTCCGCATGGGTCGCGAGAATGGCCTTTGCACGCTCCTCCTCCTGGGGCAGGGCACGGAGCACGGGCAAGCCACCCGTGAGCAGCCACTGTCTCGCGATGGCACGCCCGAGCTTTCGCAGCAGGAGAGCGTGCGCTTCCGCCTCGATGTAGTTGGTGACGAAGCTCGGACGTCGCTCGACCACGATGTCGTCGGCCGCGGCCACCGCGCGCCCGTGGTCGGCATCGTCGGCGTCCAGAAGGGCGAGGATGGCGCCGGAATCCCACAGGACCGCGCGCCTCATCGGTCAAGGAGAGCGTGTTTGTCCCGGGCGCCGGGGCTGCCCCCCCCACCGCGTCCTGCCCCGACCAGCCGGAAGATGGGGTGGTCTCGGGTCAGGGGCCGAACCTCCTGCCGAGAGCGAAGGCGCGCCCGGCTCGTCAGCCCGTGGGCGAGCACGAGGCGGCGGCCACGCTGACGGACGCTCGGCAGGTCCCCCCGCCGGATCATCCGCCAGACGGTGGAGGGGGAGACCCCCAGCGCCTGCCCGGCTTCCTCGACGCTGACCCGCCGGCCCACGGTTGTCATGCCCTGAACCTATCAACTACCGATCACTCTGTCAACCATATCACGCTCGCCGAGCTGGGGCGGGACCGGGGCCGCGCTGGAGCGGATCGGGGGAAGAGATTGGCGGCGCGCTCTACGAAACCCCCCGCTTGCCGCGGTGCCGCGGTCGCTGCTAGGGTGAAGGCTCCATGAGCGACGCAGCAACCGCCATTGCGGAGGCAGACACCGGATGACGCTGGTGTCTCCGCATCGGGATCGGGATCTGCCCCCAGACGTGCGCTTGGTGCTCCTTGTGACGGCGGCAGAGGCTTTGTTTGTCAACGACCACAGGAGCGAGCCCTGAGTGACTCCGAGGACGCGCAAACCTGTGCGCGACTCTGGAGCGGCGCGAGACCGCAGTGCGACGCACGCACCGCCGGCCGCGCGTGACGCGCAGTCCCAACGCTCGCTGGGTGCCGTGCGCCGCGAGACCGCTCACGCCGTCGGGCCGCGCCAGGTCAGGAGAGGGGCCAAGGCCTGCACGGCCACCTCGGCCTTGGCCCGCCGCCCGTCGTCGCTGTTGCCCGCGATCGGGTGGGCGATGATGGCGAACGGGTAACTCGCCATCCCATTGGCCTCCGCCATCGCGCGGGCCGGGGAGGGCGGCCCTCCTCCGAGCTTGGGCTAGCTCGCGCTCCACGACAACGGAGCGAAGTGGCCGTTGTTCTTTCCCGTCGTGTCGTCCCAGTTGATCCCGGACCCCGTCTTCCGTATAGCTCGCCATGCCCATAAGACACCGCAGAGGCCGCGTCGTGAAAGCCCGGGTCAGGCTTTGGCTTTGACTTCACGCGATTCGATAGCGCTTCAGCGCCTCCGGATCGACGCTGGCGCCGAGTCCCGGGGAGTCGGAGAGCCGGATCGCGCCGGCATCGAGGTTCACGGGGTCGCACACGACGTCACCCGCCATCTTCAAGGGCCCGACCGCCTCGCAGCCCGGCAGCACGCAGCCGCTCGTCGCCGCCACGGCCGCCTCGGCCAGTGTCGAGAGCGTGAGGCCGAAGCCGTGCCCGATGACCACGCCCAAGCCCGCCGCCGCCGCGCATTCGACCATCTGGCGCGTCCGGAGCAGGCCGCCTTGCTTCATGACCTTGACCTTCACGATGTCGGCGGCCGCGCGCCGGATGATCTCGATCAGCGACGCCGGGCCCGTCACGCTCTCGTCCGCCATCAGCGGGATGCGGATCGCCCGCCGGATCTCGGCCAGACCCGCGATCTCGGCGCGCGGAACCGGTTGCTCCACGAGCCGCAAGTCATAGGGCTCCAGGCGCCGGATGAACGCGACCGCGTCACCGAGCGCCAGGCTCTCGTTGAAGTCCACGCGCAACGCCATGCCGGCGCCGACGGCCGCCCGCACGGCCGCGACGCGCTCGATCCCCTCGTCGGTGGCGCCGGCGACCTTGATCTTGGCCGTCGTGAATCCGCGCGCGCGCCATTCGAGCGCCTCGCGCGCTGCCTGCCCCGGCGCCACCGTTCCGATCCACGCATTGAGCGTGATCTCGGTCCTGACGGCGCCGCCGAGGAGGGAATGGACGGGCAGCCCGAGCGCGCGCGCCTTGAGGTCGCACAGGGCCATCTCGACGGCGGCCTTCGCCTCGAACCGCTCCTGGACCTCGCGGTCCATGATCTCGAGCGCCCGGTGGAGATTGAACGGGTCGCCGCCCAGCAGTGAAGGCGTGAGGCCCGCCACCGTGTCGCGCACCTCGATCGCCGACATCGCCGAGTAGCCGGGGGAGGGATCGACATCCCCCCAGCCCTCGATCCCGTCGTCGGTGGCGACGCGCACGAGGACGCTCCGCTGCACGGCGGTGGGGCCATGCACCCCGTGGACGGGGCGTTTCAGGGGGACCTCGACGAGGATGGGCTCGATCTCGACGATGCGCATGCGCCTACACTACCAGAGCCAGAGGCTCGCCCGGGTCAGCCCCCGGCGATCTGTGGCAGGACGAACACCTCGCTGTCGGGGCCGATCGGCTCGAGGAGGGCGTCCTGGTAGATCTGGCCGTCGATGGCCACGGCCACGCCCTCCTCGAGATGGCGCGTGAGCGCCGGGTGGCGCTCGCTCAGCAGCTCGAACAGGTGCTTCACGGAGGTCGCCGGCAGGTCGACCTCGGCGACCGCCCCCGCGAGCTGCGCGAGGTTGCCGACCAGCACTACCCGCGCCACGTCCGGCCCATCAGACCTTGTGGAGGCCCCGCTCCTTGAGCGCCTGGAGCACCCTGGGCGGCGACATCGGCAGCTCCGTGAAGCGGATGCCCGTCGCTTGCTCCATGGCATTGGCCACCGCGCCCAGGGGCGGCACGATCGGCACCTCGCCGACGCCGCGCACGCCATACGGATGGCGCGGGTTCGGCACCTCGACGACGATCGCGTCGATCATCGGCACATCCGAGGCCACCGGCATGCGGTAGTCGAGGAAGCCCGCGTTCTGGAGCTTGCCGTCGGTCCCGTAGACGTACTCCTCGTTGAGCGCCCAGCCGATCCCCTGCACGGCCCCGCCCTGCATCTGTCCCTCGACGTAGCTCGGGTGGATGGCCCGGCCGGCGTCCTGGGCGACGGTATAGCGCAGGATGGTCACCCGCCCGGTCTCGGGGTCGACCTCGAGGTCGACGAGATGCGTGCCGAAGCCCGGCCCCGCGCCCTGGGCATTGATCCGGCCATTGCCGCCGATGGGGCCCCCGGTCTTGCCCGCCACCTTGGCGAAGTCCGCGACCGACATCGGCTCGACCTTGTCGGCAGCGGCGCCGAGCGGCTTCACGTGCCCGCGCTCGAACTCGACCTCGTCAAGCTTGACGTCCCACAGCTTGGCCGCCCGCGCGCACAGGTCGCTCTTGATCTGCTTCGCCGCCTCCACCACCGCCATGGCGCCCGAGAAGGCCGAGCGGCTGCCGCCGGTGAGGAAGTTGAAGCCGACCGAGCCCGTGTCGCCGATGATCGGCCGCACCTTTTCGTACGGGACCCCCAGCTCGTCCGCCGCCACCATGGCCAGCGAGGCGCGCAGGCCGCCGATGTCCGGCGTGCCCGCCACCAGCGACACCGTGCCGTCCTCGTTCACCGTGAGCGACACGCAGGTCTCGCCGCCGATATTGAACCAGAAGCCCGAGGCCACCCCCCGGCCCTGCCATTTCCGGAGCGGGGCGTTCCAGTGCTCGGTCTTCTTGATCGCGTTGAGCGTCTCCTCGAACCCGATCGGCCCGAACTTCGGGCCATAGGCCGCCTTCGTGCCTTCCCGGGCGGCGTTCTGCATGCGGAGATCGATCGGGTCGATGTCGAGCGTCTTGGCCAGCTCGTCGACGACGCTCTCGACGGCGTACTCTGAGATCGGGGCCCCGGGCGCCCTATAGGCGGCCACTTTCGGACGATTGGACACGACATCGTAGCCGATGACCTTCACGTGCTCGATGTCGTAGGGCGCGAACGCGCACATGACGCCGGGCTGCACGGGCGAGCCCTGGAACGCCCCCGCCTGGTACTTGAGCTCGGCGAAGGCGGCGGTGAACCGACCGTCCCTGGTCGCGCCCAGCTTGACGCGCACGGTGGCGCCGGAGGTGGGGCCCGAGGACTTGAACACCTCCTCGCGCGACATGACCATCTTCACGGGGCGGTTGGCCTTCTTCGACAGCGCGATGGCGAGCGGCTCGAGATACACGACCGTCTTGCCGCCGAACCCGCCGCCGATCTCGCTGGCGGTGACGCGGATCCGCGCGATGTCCATGCCGAGGAGCCGGGCGCAGTGGGCCCGCACGATGAAATGGCCCTGCGTCGAGCACCACAGCTCGGCCGACCCGTCCTCGGACACGCTGGCCAGCGCCGCATGCGGCTCGATGTACCCCTGGTGCACGGGCGCGGTCCGGAACTCCCGCTCGATGATCACCTCGGCCTTGTGAAAGCCGGCCTCGATGTCGCCCTGCGCGATCTCGATGCGCTTGGCCACGTTCGAGGGCTTCTCGGGCCTGGGCTCGACCCCGGCCGTGTACAGGTCATCGTGCAAGAGCGGCGCGTCGGGCCGCATGGCCTCGACCACGTCGATCACGTGGGGGAGCACCTCGTATCTCACCTCGATCAGCTTCAGGGCGCGCCGGGCGATGGCCGCGCTCGTGGCGGCCACCGCGGCCACCGCGTGGCCCTCGTACAGCGCCTTCTCGCGGGCCATGACGTTGCGGACCACGTCGCGGTAGTTCATCATCATCTCGCCGGCGGGGACGAATTCCGAGGACTGATCGGGGAAATCGTCGCGGGTGACGATCGCCTTGACCCCCGGCAGCGCCGCGGCCCTGGAGACGTCGATCGACAGGATGCGCGCGTGGGCATGCGGGCTGCGCAGCACCCGGCCGACGAGCTGGCCCGCCAGGTTGAAGTCGGCGCCGAAGCGCGCGCGACCCGTCACCTTGTCGACGCCATCCGGCCGGATCGTCCGCGTGCCGACGTACGTGCGCGAGGAACCGTGAGGGGCGGTCATCGTGTCGGCCATGGTCATCCCTTCCGCATCTCCGCGGCCGCGTCCATCACCGCGGTGACGATCTTGTCGTAGCCGGTGCAGCGGCAGAGATTGCCCGCCAGCCAGTAGCGGACCTCGGTCTCCGTCGGGTCGGCATGCGTCTCGAGCAGGGCCTTTGCGGCCACGAGGAAGCCCGGGGTGCAGATCCCGCACTGGAGCGCGGCATGATCGAGGAACTTCTGCTGCAAGGGATGCAGCATCTCGCCCCTGGCCATGCCCTCGATCGTCTCGATCCTGCGCCCGCCGACCTCGCAGCCGAGCACGAGGCACGCGCAGACGAGCCGCCCGTCCAGCATGACGCTGCAGGCCCCGCAGTCGCCCGAGGCGCACCCCTCCTTGCTGCCCGTCAGGTGGAGCGTGTCACGGAGCACGTCGAGCAGCGTCTCCTCCGTCTCGCAGAGGAACTCGACCTCGTCCCCGTTCACCGTCGCCGTGAGGTGATGCTTGCCCATCAGCTCGCCCTCGCCCGCTCGAGCGCGATCAATGCCGCGCGGCGCGTGAGCACGCCCGCGACCTCGATGCGGAATTCCCGCGTTCCACGCTTGTCGTCGATCGGCCGGCACGCCGCTCGCGCCGCCGCCTCGAGCCGCTCCTGCGCGGCCCGGTCGATGCTGGTGCCGATGATGGCCCGGGCCGCCTCGGGGACCAGCAGCACCTTCTCGGCCACCGCGCCCAGCGACACGCGGGCCGCCGTGACCACGCCCGAGCCGTCCGCCGTCACGCTCACCCCCGAGCCCACGACGGCGATGTCCATCTCCGTGCGGGGGATGAAGCGCAGGTAGGCGTCGCCCGAGCCCTTCGGGCGCGCGGGCAGGAAAAAGGAGACGATGAATTCGCCCTTCCGCAGGGAAAGCTTCCGGGGCCCGATCATGACGTCCTCGACCGGGATATCCCGCCTGCCCGCGGGCCCGATCACGGTGGCGACCGCCGCGGCGGCGATGAGGGCGGGCACGCTGTCGGCCGCCGGCGATCCATTGCCCAGGTTGCCGCCCAGGGTCGCGCGGCCCTGCACCTGGGTCGAGCCGATGAGGTTCGCGGCCTCGACCACGCCCGGCCACACCTTCCTGAGCCTGGCGTGGTCCTTCAGCTCGGCCCCGGTCACGGCCGCGCCGATGCGCCAGCCGCCCCCCTCCTCGGTGACCGAGCGCGTCTCGGGGATCTTCTTGATGTCGACGATGAGCTCCGGATCGAGGAC
>Ga0214473_10012131_pt1 | contig 10117 bp, 5 predicted proteins | sample RVTome_7_FD_203509 | JGI IMG/M metagenome (GOLD analysis project Ga0214473, IMG submission 203509) | Soil microbial communities from uranium-contaminated site in the Upper Colorado River Basin, Wyoming, United States - RVT98D197 | ecosystem: Environmental > Terrestrial > Soil > Contaminated >... | reverse complement strand
GGGGGTATAGGTTGCCGTTCCCCGCGGGGCGCCGGCGGTGGCCTTGTTGACATCTTCGAAATTGTCGCCGAAATAGACGTAATGAAGCTTCGCATTCAAACCCGGCGTCCAGCTCAGAGTCGGGGCCAGGTCTTGATACTTGGCGCCGTCAGCCGGGCTGGGTTCGTATGCTTTCTGTGGACGAATCCAAAAGCTCCAGACAGGACCCTTCCACGGGCTGTTCGGATCGGCGGCGTTGACCTCGTCGATGCGCCAGTAATAGGTCGTGCCCGGGACCAGGCCTGCCGGATAGGGATCTCCGGGCATACCGAGACCGACAAGGAAAAGCGTCGAGGGCAGGTTGCCCCGGAACGTATTGCCGATGCCGGCGTTGACGTCCTCAAAACTCTCGCCCAGGTACATATCGTGCGAGACCGCAAAGTCACCCGGTAACCACGCCATGCTTAGCCATGTTTGCGCAATAAGGGCGCCGTCTTTCGGATCCGGGCGCCGGGCGAACGGGTTGCCTACAATCAAAGCGCGTACCCAGTTGTTGATGAACTCAGCAGTGGTCAAACCTCTGTCGGTTATCCAGTGACCCGTACCACCCTGGTTGATGATCGCCAGGTAGCCGTCAGTCACTGTGTTGTGAAGAACGACAGGATCAGCACGCGTTCCGGCCGCATCCTGTGCGAATATCGCAGCCACTTCCCAGGGGGCTCGAACCTGAGCGAGAACAACGGGTCTATCCGATGGGGCAGGGTCATTGAGACTGGGTAGATATTGCTTTCCTGTCGCTGTCACCGGGAGCGTAGTACCATCAGCGCTGACGATGATCCCAGAAGCAAGGTCGAGGATGTTCGCGGCGCCGGTGCTGCCGTTATTGGTTTGTCGAGTTCCGCCTTCGAAGGAGACATATCCGAACCAGTCGCCGACATTGATGACCATGTTCCCGCCGTCGAGCCACGCTTCAATCCGCGAGCCATCCGGCTGAGTGTTTCCGATTCCATAGAGGACACTCGGCACGCATCCGTTCAGCCAGATAATGTCCATCTCACCATCATTCGTATTCGCTTCTACCCATGCACCAAATTCAACAAGTTGCTTGTCATCGAACTTCTGGATATCCTTGAACAATGCTCCCGTTTGGGCGATGATCGTCGCAACGTTTGTGTTCATCGTAGCAACATCATACCAGCCTTCGGTGTTAGGCGCCCCGACGTAGAACGCTATGTCACAAGCCATAGCCGTCGTGCAGAATGCAAAAGCGACTGCGAATACCAACATTAGATTTTTCTTTTTCATAATAATCCTCCTTCAAAAAAAGTTCGTATAAAGACGACGCGTGACGCTTCTTGCCCTTGCGAAGGTCGAATATCCGCCCGGGAAAATCCTGAATTGCCGCCACCTCCTTTCTTCATGAATCGACCATTCATCAACAAGGCAAGAATCTTATCTGCGAAGCACACGGCTTCACTGGTCTTGTTTATCGTACCCGCCTGCCGACTTGCGGGCAGGTTCCATCTTTGGCAAATCGCCAAAGACCGATAGAATCTCACCACGAGCGTGGCAAGGCCACGCTTTCGCCAAATCCCAGGGATACACACACCCTGCCTGTATTAAATCTACCACAACCGCCTGCCTGCTGTCAAGGGAAATCCGGCTTCTGTCTGGCTTCGACCTGGCTTCGGCTTCTGTCCGTCAGCGTATCGTGCGTGATGCGTATTCCATATCTTGGAGGGATCGCTCTTCTTGACGCAAAACACGATACGCGATACGATTGGCGATGCCTATTATGAGAAATATTCGCGTCGCATCCGTTCAGTTCGAGCACGTGGCCGGGGATAAGCAGGCCAATCTGGCCAAGATCGGCGATTTTGTCAGGCGGGCCGCTGCGAAAGGGGTCGAGCTGATCGTGTTTCCCGAATGTTGCATTACGGGCTACTGGTTCCTGCGACGGCTCTCGCGTGAGCAGTTGCAGGCCCTGGCAGAGCCAGCGTGCGATGGGCCTTCGTCGCAGGCCCTGATGGCCCTGGCCAAGGAGCACCGGATGACAATCGGCGCCGGGCTCATAGAAATCGCCAACGACGGGAAAATGTACAACACCTATGTGGTCGCAATGCCCAACGGCGAATTTCAGCGGCACCGGAAGATTCACTCCTTCATCAGCGAGCACTTTTCCTGCGGCTGCGAATATACCGTTTTTGATGCCCCACAGGGCTGTCGCATCGCCGTGCTGACCTGCTATGACAATAACATCGGAGAGAACGTCCGCATCGTCGCGTTAAAGGGAGCGGAGATTCTCTTGGCCCCACACCAGACCGGCGGCGGTAAGACGCCCAGTCCGTGTTGCATGGGTCTGATTGAAAAATCGCTGTGGGAAAATCGAAAGGAGAATCCCGAAGCCATTGAAGAGGAGTTCAGAGGCCCGAAAGGCCGGCAGTGGCTCCTGACGTGGCTTCCGGCCCGCGCCCACGACAACGGGTTGTTTCTGATTTTCAGCAACGGCGTTGGAATGGACGGCGGCGAGGTCCGAACCGGAAACGCGATGATCCTGGACCCGTATGGGCGAATCATCAAAGAGACCTGGAAGGCCGATGACGATATGGTCGTTGCCGATTTGGACGCGGCACTGCGAGTCAATTGCACGGGCGTTCGGTGGATTAAGACGCGCCGGCCCGAATTATACGGGCCGCTGGCGGTCCCGACCGGACTGGAAGAAGACATTCGGCGCGTTCGGTTCGGGCCCGACCTGTGATGGGTGGTGACATGAAGACAATAGGACTCATCGGCGGCCTGAGCTGGCAGTCGTCGCTCGAATACTACCGCATCATTAACGAGGCCGTAAGGCAGAAGCTCGGCGGGCTTCATTCGGCCAGAATTGTCATGCACTCGTTCGACCTGGCGGAAATGGCTGCGCTTCAACAAGAAGGAGATTGGGAAAGCGTTGCAAGATTGATTACCAGTGCGGCCCTGAAACTGGAAGAGGCGGGAGCGGACCTGTTGGTTATCTGTACAAACACGATGCACAGGGTTGCTGACGAAGTGCAAAGGGACATCAAAATTCCCCTGTTGCACATCGCCGATGCGACCGCCGAGGAAATCAAAACGGCCAGCCTCAAAAAGGTGGGCCTGCTGGGAACGAAATTCACCATGGAGGAGGATTTCTGCAAGGGGCGATTCGCTCGCAAGCATGGCCTTGAGGTGATCATACCGGATGAGGACGAGCGGGAGATTGTGAATCGAACGGTTTACGAGGAGCTTTGCGTCGGCCGAGTGGTGCCCTCTTCGAGGCAGAAGTTTCGCAGGGTCATGGAGAATCTCGTGGCAAAAGGCGCCGAAGGAATCATCTTAGGCTGTACGGAGATTTACCTGCTGGTCGAGAAGCAGGATGTTCAGGTTCCCGTGTTCGATACGACGCGGATTCATGCGGAATCTGCGGCGCGTTTTGCGATGGGGCAATAGCCGCTGTGTGCCGCAATCCGGGCAGCGGGTCAACAAGTGAAGTTGGGAGAACAGAATGAAGGTCGTGGCTTTTAACGGCAGCGCCCGCAAGGACGGTAATACCGCCATCTTGATCAGAGAAGTCTTTTCGCGACTCGAAGCCGAAGGTATCGAGACGGAACTGGTGCAATTAGCCGGCAAGACCATCCGGGGGTGCACCGCGTGCGGCAAATGTTTCAAGAACAAAGACAAACGCTGTGCAATAGACAACGATGCCGCAAATGAATGTATTGAAAAAATGTTGGAGGCCGACGGCATTATCTTAGGCTCGCCGACGTACTTTGCTGATGTCACAGCGGAAATGAAGGCTTTGATTGACCGCGCGGGCTATGTCGCCAGGGCCAATTCGGATATGCTCAAGCGGAAGGTCGGGGCGGCGGTTGTCGCCGTGCGAAGAGCGGGGGCGATCCACGCCTTCGATTCGATGAACCATTTCTTCCTGATCGGCCAGATGATCGTACCCGGATCGTCGTATTGGAACGTGGGAGTCGGAAGAGCCATAGGCGACGTCGAGCATGATGACGAAGGCCTGAAAACCATGGAGACGCTGGGCCAAAACATGGCCTGGCTGCTCAAGAAGACAAGGCAATAGCAATACGAGCGAGAGACACGACAGAAGGTGTCACTCGGCGTTGTTCAACCTGATATTGAAGGTTGCCGTTCTGATGTTTGGCGTTGCGGTGCTGGCCGGCTTCGAGCAGCAGACCAATGACAACAAGGTCCCCACGAACCCTTACGCGGCGTGCCGGTCTGGTGACGGCAAACGCTGGATCATCACCACCCCTGGGCCAGCAAGGACTGCTCCTGCTTTCAGTCGGACCCGAAATTCCCCGACCTGGAGCCGGGCCAAACGGCGTATCTTCACGGCTGGTTGTCGTTCTACCAAGGCAACGACGCCGAAGCAGAATTCAAACGCATTGAAGCCGCCGGCCGGCGAACCAGGTCAGAAGAAATGCAGTAGTCAAAGCGTAGAATGTAAAGTGAAGGAAGTCGTCCCAGCTCGCCGGGACTCTACAGTTTTGATCTTTGCATTTCTTATTGGGGGACGAACGCGCCGCGCCTGGCCTCGCACAGCACAATGACGAAAAGGCTGACGAGCAGGCCCAACGGACCCAGCACCAGGCTCAGAGCTATCAAGAGCAGACCATAGCCGATGATGCGCTTGGCCGAAGCCGGTTGCCTGCTCTGTGGTCTCGGCCAAGCCTTCGCCAGGGCCAGCACCGCGAACATCGCTGCGACGATGGCGGCGGATCCATAGAGCTTACGGATCGTGCTTAGCGGCACTGCCCAGAGAGTCAATTGCGCTTGGCCGGAAGGCCGGGCGAAATCAAGCCGAACCTCACCTTCCGGCAAAGTCACCGGCAGGGAATAGGTGCCCCTGGCCGTGTAGGGCTGCATACCCGTAAAGGCTGACCCTGGTTCGTAAGCCTGATCGACGACCACGCCGAGCTCCCTGGCTGCTTCGGCCTCCGCAGGAAACCCTGGGCCTGCCGTGCTCACCTGCCCCTGGGGCTGCCGCGCTGACGAGCTCACTCGTCCGCCGATGTCGTAACCATACTGAACGGAATACCGGTCCGCGGCGACCGCCTGCCCGGCTTGTGGCTGGCCCGTCACGCCCATCAGCCCTGGGGCTGCCGGAGCGGGCTGGCCTTGGAGCGGGGGTTGGGTGGGAGGCGCCACCATCTTGCCCGAACCGGCCTGGAAGTGTCTGGCCAGCCGGTTGTCCTTCAACTCTTCCAACTGCCCTTTGATCTGAGCCTGTTTCTGGTCGATCTGGGCGGCCGTCTCGCGCGCCAACTGGTCCAGCGTCTGGCCCATTTCCAGATCTTTGTCGCCCAATTTGACTATGAGCTCTTCGGCCTTCGTGCCGGCCGTTGTCGCTACGTCCTGCTTGCGGGCTTTCTCGGCCCCGGCTAATGCCTCGGTCCGGTGGCCAAGCAACTCCAACTGCTCCTGCGATGCTGCCAGCTCTTGCTGGAGCCGGACAATCTGCTGCTCTTCGTTCCTGCTGAGAAATTCGGGTTTTTCCAGCAATGCCTGGTTCCGGACGATCTCAGCCACTCCGACATTGGAGGCATCAACGTTGAGAAACGCATTCAAGTCCCGGCGGGCCTGCTCCTGCTGTTTCTCGACAAAAAGTGTGTTGCTGCCCAACAGTCCCGCCTGCTGCTGTCTTTGCGTATCGAGTTTTGTCTTGAGACGTTTGTAGTCTTGTTCACTGACCTGACCACGCCCAGAGGCCAGAAACCACTGCGCCTGGCCGATATCGGCGGCAAGTTCCTTGTTGAATACTTCCCAGTTCGACTTGGCGATTTGCTCTGTGCGAACGGACGAGCCGGCGACGTCGCGATACGTCCGTTCGAGTCTTTTGAGCTGTTCAAGCTTTGCTTCGATGCTTAGGCTCAGCACCTCCACCGTGCCGGCCACCGGTGACATGTTGCCGCCCGGTCGCATGTAGCGATAGCCGCCGGGCAAGCGCAGCGACCACGTCGTCTGCGTGACGGGAATTCCGACGATCGACATACTCGGCGGTTCGAGCTTAGTCAGCCCGTTCAGTGGAGTCACCAGTGGTCGGGCCTGGTCGTCCGCGAGGTAAAAATACACGTCGTACGGAAGACCGCCCGGCGAGGTCTTCACTAACGGTATCAGGACGTCCGCTTCGAGCTTGGCGCCCCCGGGGCCGGGGGAATCCTCCTCCATAACCGGCTTGACCGGCTGGCCGGCCACGCTGGCGCTCCACAGACGCAGACCTCGCGGTATCCGGACGCGCAGGAATTGCTCGCTGCGATTCTGCAGCGCCACTTTTGCCTCGTAGCGGCACCGGCCGCTGTGGTCAACGACGGTAGTGACCTCCAGCATATCCACCACCGCCTGAATCCGCGTGGCCGTTTCGCGCTGCGTCAGTTCGAGATTCAGCACCCAGTCCTGCTCAAACGACTGGAAGACGTACTGAAGCGACTCTCTCATTTCGGTGGGCATTAGTTTCTGCTGCTCGCTTGCCGCCAGGTCGGACAGGTTTGTGCTGTCCTTGACGCCGATTTCATGCCGTGACATATTCTGTACGGCGACGACCGCGCGATACTCCGCGACTGCTTCAGCCCCGAGCGGCGCGATCACAAGTGTGCTGGCGGACGGGTCGATCGGCACAGCGAAGTTGACGACAATATCCACGACCCCGGTGACCTCGTTCACCAGTGCCACGGTCCATCGTGTAAGGCCGCCTCCGGCGTCAGATTGTGTAACGCTTCGCATCGCCTGGGACTCGACGCTGACAAGCCGTGCATACTCGTTTGGCAGCCGGAAGCTCAGATGATCCACGGGCGAGCCGCTTATGTTGTAGCGCAATCGGTAGGTATAGTCCGCCGCAGTCGTTCTAACGACCACGCCGGCGAAAATTTCCGCCCGTATCGTTGTCGGCAGACGGCGGATTGTCAGCTTGAGCGACGGATTAGCGGTTTCGTATTGGTAGGCGAATTGCACGGAATTGATGGTCTTCTCGTCAAGCCAATCCCTCAGCGTCGAAGGCGAAACGGATTTGAGGTTCCGGTCGGCCGCGGTCTGGGCTTCAAGCGACGCCGCCACTTGCACGACAATCCGGCCCTGCTGCCCGGCCAACGCAATCCCCTGTTGGTCGAGATACATGACGACCGGCACGCCGAATGAATCCAGCGGCCTATCTTTTCGGATGAGCATTAGTGCGATCTGAGTTTCGGTCTGGCCCCGGTGAAACATGACGTGAAGGAATCTGCCTTCCTGGCTTGAACGCTCGTAGAAGCTTGCCACCGCGGGGCCGACGGCACTGAGCACCTCGTAGCCGGCGGGCAGAGAGAAGGCGGCGCCGAACAACTTACCCTGCTCGGTTTTGAGGCCGGCCTGGACAAGCAGCTCGACACGGTCGGTGTCGATGCGCACAAGCTGATCGAGATGGACCTTCGGAGTCACCGCCAGTCGCGATAGTTCCACGTGGAGCGAGAACGGTCTGTAAGGCCAGTAGTACGTTGCGACGGCCCCCGCTCTGTCCGCGCTCAATTCCGCAGCGGCGATGTCGTACAATGGGCGATGGATGGCGGACGATTCGTCTCTCGTCCCTCGTGCCTCGTCTGTTGGGACATTTTCTCTGCGTCCGCCAGTCACCGCGGTCACTTTGACGTTCATGCCACCGGCGGCATACAAAGTGACCGTTCCGCTCTCGCGGCTGACCGTTCCGGCTCTGGGCAGCGGCAATTCAGCGGTCTGCTCGAGATCGAGTCCCTCGTCGCGAGCGGAGGGGCTAAGCCATCGGACGGTCATTTCATACTGCTTTTGGACGGGGCGGTGCAGCCGCACCTCGATTAGCTTGAAGGAGGTTCCTTCCACCGTTTGTTCGCCCGCATCTCGAAAATCGCGAACATTTGTCCCTTCCAGCTCCGTCAGTGTTGTCCCTTGCGGCATCAGCAGGGCGAAGCGGTCGTACTGGCCGCTGGAGAAACTATAGGTTATCCTGCTGACTCCCACCATTGCCCAGTGAAACGTATAGACGTCATGCTGCGCATTAGCCGAGAGCGTGCGATCCGTCGTCCCACCAGCCATTTTCGGCAGCCAGCGCAGGGTCAATTTTCGCACCATTCCCAGGCCAAACGTGTATTCGGCCGTGCCGTTGACGATGCGCCTCTCGGGCACAGTTTCGATTTCATCGACCTCAAGCTCCAGGTCCGTTGCAGGCAGGACAACCGTCATCACGGCCGCAGGCAGAGGCGGCAGCGTGAAGCCGGCGTTGCCTCTTGGCCCGAGGTATTCGGGCCTGGCCACGGCGTGAAGCTCCAGCTTGCCGGACGCCTCGCGGGGAAGCATCAGGACCATTCCCTTCGGCCCCGCCTGTAACTGGGCAGGCTTGCCGTCAAGTGTGGCCTGTGTCACCGCCAGACCTGAGATTGGCAAACTGAGGACGACCCAGTCTTTGCCGTGTGTCTCGATATCAGCGGTCAGCAACAGACTGAGCTGCTCGGCGCCGACAGTCACCTTGTACCGAACGTCCGCCAGAGAAATCTGGGTCTCGGCCCCGGGCCAATCAATTCTGTCCTCCGGATGGGCCTGGTTCCACAGCTCGACAAAGCGCGCGTATGGCACCAGGATTTTGTTTGCTTGTTCGGCTGTGCTGGGATCCCCCGCGTAAGGAATCACAGCCGGTGGTCCGTCACCCGAATCCGGCAGCATTGACGGACCGGACTCGGCTCCAGCCGCTTGGGCCGACGGGCCGAACAACAGCGACAGCAACAGAACGGTCGTAACTGTCGCCAGGCTTACCGGTGCGCTCACGAAAAGCCTGCTCCGTATTCCCCTGGCAAGCCAAATCAGGGCATACAACAGCACCAAGCACACGCCGGCGGTGAACGCGCCGTTGGCAAAACTCGTCGTCGCCGGCAGCCAGACCGCGGACAAAGAGAATGCGGACAGAACGGCAATGATTAGAACGGCTTTGATTCTTGCCGGCTTTCGAGCCAGCGCTAATCCGGCGGCGGCTACGAACATGAACCCCAAAGTCCACCAGCTCGTCTGCCGAGATCGGCTGGTCAAACCAATGACAGGCTCAGCCATGCCCAGAGTGGTGAATCTGACCTGCGGCCCGGCGCCGGGAGTCGGAACCAAATCGACCGGCAACGTGAAACGGCCCTCTTGAACCAATCTCACGCCGCGGGTCTGCTGGGTCAGCGGCTTGGCTTGCAGCGATTCGGCAGGCAAAGGCGCGGTCGGCGCCGGCATGTTCGCCGCCGGGGGGGGTGTTGCGCCTCCGTAGCGACCCATACCCCCGTATCCTGCTGTTTTGCCCGGTGCTTGTGCCATTTCCACTTGGCTTGTTGCAGCGGAGTATTCGGATTTGCTGAGCCCAATGCCGTGAAAGGTCCGCACTTGGATGGGAAACATGCTCGTGATCAAGGAATTGCAGAGGCGCACATAGGCCGGCACGGGTCTGATTATCCCGGAGGCTTGCATTTTGGTTTCCTGGGTGGTGACGGAGTAGCCCGGCGGCGGGATGACGGTCCAATTCATCTGGTTGATTTCCACGCCGGGCAGCTCAACGCCGCCGAGCTTCAGCCGATCAAGATTTGCCTCGCCCGGCTGATACGCATAGACGATCTTGACGTCAACGGGTTTTCCCAATGGACCGAGGGCAACCTGGTAATCCCCTCCGGTCCGGCTCGGGCCGGACTGGGGCCTGGCCTGCTCATCCCCGACGCGCAGCGACCAGAGCTTTGCACCGTCGGGAAGTCGAATTGTCAGGAACTGCCTGCCGGCATTGGCAATGTTGAATCTCGCCTCGGTTCGCTGCCCGCCCCCGACGTCGAGATATGTCGTCAGCTCTGCGGAAATAGCCAACGCCGAAGGAATCTCGTAGTTTTCATGGACCGTGGTTCTGGCGCTGATCGCTGCAACAGAGCCGGTTTGCGTGGTCGGCGCATCCAGCCGGAACGCCGCCACCACTCGGCCGGCCTCAACAGGCAGCGCCGGAAGGTCCACAGCATCGATTTCTGGTTCATCCGGTTAATGCGTAGGTTGCGTTGTGCAGATTGAAGATTCTGAGTTTGAGATATTCGTCGTCCCGATAGCCATAGGCGTTGCGTTGCAGAGTTCCGATCTTGCTGTTGATCACTTCCAG
>Ga0214473_10012130_pt1 | contig 10118 bp, 9 predicted proteins | sample RVTome_7_FD_203509 | JGI IMG/M metagenome (GOLD analysis project Ga0214473, IMG submission 203509) | Soil microbial communities from uranium-contaminated site in the Upper Colorado River Basin, Wyoming, United States - RVT98D197 | ecosystem: Environmental > Terrestrial > Soil > Contaminated >... | reverse complement strand
GATGGTCTGGACCCGGCAGGATTAGCGATTCCTTTTGACTTTGAAGGGATCCCCAAACAGAAGGTGATGTTCTTCGAAAGCGGTGTGGCCGGGGGAGTGACTTACGACTCATTCACAGCGGGCCGAGAAGGAAAGGAATCAACAGGCCATGGCCTCATTTCTCCCAATACGGCAGGCCCTATCCCCATTAACCTGGTCATGAAGGGAGGAGAATCGAGCCTTGAGGAGATGGTGCGGTCCGTTCGAAAAGGAATTTATGTCACCCGTTTTCACTACACCAATGTCGTTGAACCCATGAAGGCAGTCATCACGGGGATGACACGGGATGGAACCTTCTTAATCAAAGAAGGGGAGATTACGGCGCCCATCAAAAACCTGAGGTTTACGGAATCCATCCTGAAGGCCTTTTCCCGGGTCAGCGCGATCTCGAAGGACCGGAAAATCTGCTCTGAGGGAACGGGTTATTCCAGGAGGTTTATTACAGGGACAGTTGCGCCGGCCGTCAAAGTGGATGGCTTCAATTTTTCAGGAGTATCGACGCTATAAAGAAAAGTATAGGGCATAGAGCAAAGGGCATAGCGTAAAACATCAGGAATTCCAAAACTAAATCCCAGACAAATTTCAGATTCCAATGTGAATGATTTAAAGCTTCTGTTTTGAATTCAATCCACAGAATTTGTTCGAAATTTGGTGTTTATCATTTTCCCTATGCTCTCTGCTCTATGCCCTATGCCAAGAATGGAGGTATGATGAAAACTCTGATGCAAAACATCCTCGATTCAGCGAAACTCAAGGGTGTGGACTATGCGGATATTCGAATTGTTGGAAGAAAGACGGAAGAGATTGAGGTCAAGAACGGAAAGGTAGAAGGCTTAACCCATGACGAGGATATTGGTTTTGGAATCAGGGTTCTTCTGGAAGGAGCCTGGGGGTTTGCGTGCAGTTCAAATATGGCCAGGAGAGAGATGGAGTCTATTCTTGGAAGGGCCCTGAAGATTGCCAAAGCCAGCTCAAAAGTCAAAAAAAATCCGGTCTCGTTCCCTCCTTCTGGTCGTGTGGTGGGCCGTTATGAAACCCCATTCACTGTCGACCCATTCGATGTCTCTCCTGAGGCAAAGCTCGACCTCCTCCTCAGGATTGATGAGGTTCTTCGCAGGGAGAGGAAGGTGAAGATCTCGGAGGCTTTTATGGGGTCTTACCAAGCAGAAAAAAAGTTTGCTTCCACAGAGGGATCTTATGTCGATCAGAGAATTGTGGAATGCGGAGCAGGTTTTTCCGCCACGGCGATAGAAGCCGGGGAGATTCAGGTTCGTTCCTACCCAAACTCTTTCCGGGGCAATTTTGCGACGGGGGGTTATGAATGGATTGAAGGGCTTGCGCTTCTGAATCATGCAGAGAGAGTGGCCGGAGAGGCCGGCCATCTTCTTTCCGCTAAGTCCTGCCCGTCAAAAATAACCACCCTCATCCTGGATAGTTCTCAGCTGGCCCTTCAAATTCATGAATCCATCGGTCACCCCATTGAGCTTGACCGGATTTTTGGGACAGAAGCCAGTTATGCCGGCACCAGTTTTTTGAACCCGGGAATGGTGGACCATTTCAGGTACGGTTCGGAAATCGTCAATGTCACAGCGGATGCCACGGTCCCGGGCGGATTGGGGACATTTGGTTACGACGACGAGGGGATAAAAGCTCAAAAAACTCCCATTCTCTCCAGAGGGGTTTTAATGAATTTTCTGACATCCCGTGAGACGGCCCATCGGGTAAGTCAAAAGAGCAATGGAACCATGAGGGCTGACGGGTGGAGCCGGATCCCTCTCATCCGGATGACCAATATCAACCTGGAGCCCGGGGAGTGGACGCTGGAGGGAATGATTTCGGATACCGACGAGGGGCTCTTCCTCACGACGAATCGAAGCTGGTCGATTGATGATAAGCGGATCAACTTCCAATTCGGAACGGAAATCGGGTGGGAGATTAAAGGAGGAAAACTGGGTGAAATGGTGAAGAATCCAACGTATACCGGAATTACTCCGCAATTCTGGGGTTCCTGCGATGCGGTGGGAAACAAGGAGCACTGGCAGATGTGGGGCACACCCAATTGCGGAAAAGGAGAGCCCGGCCAGGTGGCCCACGTTGGACACGGTACAGCACCGGCGAGATTCCGAAATGTTCAGGTAGGAGTCATGAAATGAAAGATAAGAAGATAAGAAGATGAGAAGATAAGAAGGCACGTCATTCCTGCGAAAGCAGGAATCCAGGAAAAGACTGGATTTCGGGTCAAGCCCGGAACGACAAGCTGCACAAGATTTGTGTCGTCATATACAATTTGTTTTTGTCATTGAAAAATTGGAGCTTATTTGGGATTTGTGATTTGGGTTTTGGAATTTCAGTTATTTTTTTGTTTTATCTTTGTCTTCGGTGTAGCCTTCCTTGAAACCCTCAACGATCTCTCGGGACATTTTCTTGGTGGCCTTGAAGATCTTCTTTAAGCCGTCCTTCAGCAGGTCCTTAGCCTCTTCCAGTTCTTCTTCCTTTTCTTCCTTCATTTCCTTGGTCATTTCCTAAATACCATAACGCTAATCAGAGAAGAATTTCCATACATCGATTTTTTCCTAATAATTCAAACTCCGAATTCCGCACTCCGAACTCCGAACTCTTATTTCGCCATCTTCTTTAGATTTTCCATCTGGGCCATTACCCGTTGCGCCCTTTCACTCTTCGGATCGACTTTCAGATATTCCTCCCAGGCCCTGATAGCACCCTGGATGTCTCCTTTGTCGTGAAGAAGAACAATACCAATATTGTACCGGCTGTTGACATGCTTGGGATCGCTTTTTGCTGCTTTTCTGAATTCCTCCATGGCCCGGTCGAAGTTTCCCAGTTTCCTGTACATAATGCCCAGATCCGTCCTGACATCGGCATTATCCGGTTTTATGGCAAGATATTGGATATAAGCTTCAATGGCATCCTTGGGCTGGTCCGAATCAAAATAGAGATTCCCCAATTCTGCCAAGGCAGGAAGATTCTTGGGGTCTTTTTTAAGGATTTCCTTTAAGGTCTGGACCTTAGATGCTACCTCTAACGGAGAAGGTTTCTGAGGCTCCGGAGCGGTCTCTGTCTCTTGCGGTTGTACCGTGGCTGGCCTTTCAGCGACGGGCCTTTCAGCGCCCGGCTTGCCTCTGAGGATGGCGACGGTTGCACCGCTGATAAATCCTGCCAGAAAGGTAATAACCATTCCCAGAATCGCCATTTCTTTTTTCATTTTGTTTCCTCCCTTACCAAAAAATTTTATCCCAAACCAATAGATTAATCAAATAGACTGAAGACTCATTTTAAACCTGAGAACCTTATGTTATGATAAATCCAGTTGTTTCAGCAACAGATCCGATTCTGAATAATCTCTGAATGAATTTCCATGAAAGGAATAAATTGAGATGATTCGAAAATCCTGTTTTTTGGTTCTTAGTTTGTTTGTGTTTGCGGTCTTCCTGACTGGATGTCCCAAGAAAATCCCTGAGCCGGTCATTTCCGAAAAGGAAGTTGTCACAGATCCGATAGCTAAGCTTTTTGAGGCTTTTTCTGCTGCAGAATCGCTCCAGGCAGGAGCTTCGATCCGGATTGACACGGTCAGGAACGGTGAGGAGATGTTTTTTCTTCTGAACGGATTTCTTCTCTATCAAAAACCAAATCTGCTTCGACTTCAGGGTTATCATCCTTTCGGGATGGGCTTATTCGATGCGCTCTACCGTAATGGTGAATTTTTTCTTCTTATTCCCCCTCAGAAAAGGGCCTATACCGGCGAGGTCTCTCAAATGGAAGAGCTCAAGGACCGGGCCGGAGTTATTCAAATTCTGGTGGAGAAAAATGAGGGAAATGGGATTCCCAGGCGGATTCAGATTGAATTGGTGGAAAAGGAGACCCGGATCGATCTGAAGTTGAAGGATGTCGTGATCAATCCCGTTTTACCCGGAGACTCCTTCGATTGGGTTGTTCCTCAGGGAGTGAAGGTGAGATCTTTAGAAAGGCTCCTAAAAGAGAAGAAGATAGAATGAAAAAGGGGAGGATATTGGGTCCTCCCCTCTAAAAACACGATTCATTCAACATCCATTCGTCCACGGCCATAACCTCGGCCCCTTCCCCAACAGGAGCTGAACTCCGATATTTGCTCGGGTGTGAGGGAATTACGGGTCTCCAATTTATGCTGAACCATCTTATCCCTCATCTGGTTTGAGAGGTCCCTCAACTCCTTCTCCTTTTCCTGGATCATTCCTGGATCAGCCTTCGGATCGGTCCAGAGCGATTGAAGCTCAATTCTTTTGGAACGGATTGTCTCCCTTAATGAGGCTGTTTCGTCGAAGAACTTCTTCTGCGAATCCTTAAGTTGAGCCTTCTGTTCAGAGGTCAGAGAAGAATCTCCCCAGAAGCCTGCGCATCCCCTTTTCCCGTATCCTGGGCCAAAGCCAGGTCCATGGGCATAGACATAGGTTGCACCAAGAATCCCTACCGCCAATAGAACCAATACAACAAACAACTTTTTCATTCTTTTTGCCTCCTTTGTCCCCCCTCACCCCGCCCTCTCCCCTGCCTCCGCCGAAGCGGCTACGCGCAGGCAGGCCTCAGGGGAGAGGGCGGGGTGAGGGGGGAAATTTTAATATGTGTAGATAGTTTTATGGAATAGCAAGGGATGTGCCAAGAGGAGAAGTCACATTCATGTCATCAAATCGGTAGCCCCTGGATATGGGTTTTTGAAGTATTATCGATATGTTGATTACTTTTCCACTTTCTATCCGCAGGTCTGGGACAGAATGAAATTCCGCAGAAGAGAATTTTTCTAAAAGGAAAAAGTTGTCGAAGGTTTTGCTGAGGATTGGATATTCGGTTTCAAATTCGATAGATTGAAACGCTTCGACAATCTTGACGAATTCACCGACATGATTTTCCTTGAAAAAAAATATCAAATTCTATAAGCTGCGGGTAGGCTAACAAAGGAGGAATTTATGACGCTGCTGATCATCCTGGTCATTCTTGTGGTGCTTGTATTTGCAGTCATTGCAATCTACAACAGACTGGTGCGGCTTCGAAATACAGTTAGATCCTCATGGTCGGATATCGATGTCCAGTGTAAAAAGCGCTACGACCTGGTTCCCAATCTGGTCGAAACGGTAAAGGGTTATGCTTCCCATGAAAAGGCTGTCTTCGAGAAGGTCACCCAGGCGCGGTCGATGGCCATGCAAGCAACCACGCCGGCAGAGATGGCAAAAGCGGAGAACATGTTGAGGGATACCCTGAAGAGCCTTTTTGCCGTGGCCGAAGCCTATCCCGATCTCAAAGCGAATGCTAATTTCACACAACTCCAATCCCAGCTTCAGGAGCTGGAGAACAATATCGAATATGCCCGAAGGTACTATAATGCTGTGGTCCGTGACTATAATATCCTTACCGAGTCCTTCCCTTCCAATCTGATTGCATCCCAGTTCAAATTTGGAAAAGAGGAGTTCTTTGAATTGGAGTCCCCGGGAGAAGAGAGAAAACCGGTGAAGGTGAGCTTCTGATCAACTGCGGAATGGGGATTGCCCCTCACCCGCACCCTCTCCCCGGAGGGGCGAGGGGGTAAAAAATATACCCTCTCCCCGTTAGGGAGAGGGCGAGGATGAGGGGGAGAATTTAGAACTTGTCGGTTTCATTTTTGAGAAAAAATCAATGAGAAGCTACCGAAAATACTTTCGACTCATTTTTTTTATTGTCCTTAATTTTATCCTCATCCTTTCTGTTACTCCCACATTTGCTCAGTATTTTACGATCCAGCATTTTCATTCCGAAATTACAATCCGTAAGGATTCTTCTTTTATTGTCCAGGAGACGATTGATTTGAAGTTTGACCGTCCCCGGCACGGGATCTACCGTGAGATCCCGTTTAAGTATGAAAATGAACTGGGGAAGGTGATCCAGACTCCAACCAGAGTTCTTTCCGTTACAAATGGGTCGGGGAAAAAATGGAAGTACCAGGTAAAAAAGGCGGGACCCGTGATCCATATTCGAATCGGGAATCCAAAGCGGTATGTTGATGGGCATCAGACCTATGTGATTACCTACAAGGTGGAGAATGCGATTCTTTTCTTAAACGATCACGATGAGCTCTACTGGAACGTGACCGGAAACACCTGGAAGGCGCCCATTCAAGAAGCTTCTGCGGATGTTTATCTTTCGTTTGAGAAAAAGAGCGAGAAGCTCCAGCAGGCCTGTTACACGGGTGTTTATGGCTCAAACCAATCGGAATGTGATTTTGAATCCTCCGGGAACAGGAGTCAATTCCTTACCAAAAGGGGTCTTCAAACCGGGGAGGGATTCACCATTGTCTTCGGATGGGATAAGGGGCTGGTTTCTCCTCCCTCCACATGGAAGAACTTTTTGTGGACGGTCAATGTGGAGGAGAACTGGGTCTTTCTCTTTCCTCCTCTCGCATTCTTTCTTATGGTCTTCAGGTGGAGAAAAAGGGGAAGGGATCCAAAAGTGAGGGAATCCATCGCGGTCATGTATGAACCGCCCAAGTTTGACAATAAACCCCTTACGCCGGCGGAAGTGGGGACCCTTATGGATGAAAAACTTGACCCAAGAGATATTACGTCGACCATCGTGGGATTGGCGGTCAAGGGATACCTTCAGATCGAGGAGGAGAAAAGGGAGGGATTGTTTAAGGATTCAATGGATTATTATCTCAAGAAAAAGAAGAATCCCGACCGGGAACTCAGCCCTTTTGAAAGCGAGCTGATGAAAAGCTTGTTCCCGGCTCATTTGCCGGGCGTACTTGTTTCTGAGCTAAAAAACAGGTTTTATGTCCATCTGGATGTATTAAAGAAGACTCTTTATGGGGAGCTGACCGGGAAGAAGTATTTTCTCAGTAACCCTGAAAAGGTGAGACATTCGTATATTGCTGCCGGTTTCGGTGTGATGGTGTTTGGGATTTTTATTTTTATGTTCTTCAGTCTGGATTCATTTTGGAAAAGCATAGCGGCAGGCGTTTTGACCGGTCTGCCTTTCATTGCCTTCGCCAAATCCATGCCGGCCAAGACCAAGTCCGGCGCTGCCGCTTATATGGATATTCTGGGTTTTCAGGAGTTCATGAATCGAGCGGAAAAAGATAAGATTGAGCGGATGGGTGACAAAGCCCTGTTTTCAAGGTTCTTGCCTTATGCCATTGCCTTAGATGTGGCCGATAACTGGGCGAAGGCCTTCGAAGGAATCTATCAGGAAGCACCGGATTGGTATGTCTCCCCCGCGGGGTTCGGGACCTTCAGCCCTTATGGGTTTACCCACTCTATGAGTTCTGTTACTTCAAATTTATCATCAGCCATGTTCTCTGCACCAAGGGGGAGCGGCAGTGGCGGAGGAGGCGGTGGCGGTTTCGGAGGAGGGGGCTCTTCAGGAGGCGGCTTCGGCGGCGGTGGCGGTGGTAGCTGGTAAAAGTTAATTCTCCTTTTTGAATTTTCGGATGATTTTCGGGATGAAGAGGGAGATGATGAAGAGAGCCACGGAAAAGAAGACCTTAAGAGAAAGAAGCTGCTCCCAATGACCACTCACCCAAACTTCTTTGAGGGTGCCTATGAAAAAAGTAAAAATGAAGGTCCCCACAAGGATGCCCAGTGCAGTCCCCCAGCAATAGTCCCAGAATTTGACCTTGGTCAGCCCCATACCGAAGTTCATGGCGGTAAAAGGAAAATAAACGAGACGCAAATAGAGCACGGTGGCGAAGCCGTTCCGTTCAATACCCTCATCATATTTTCTGAGACGGTCGCCTATCAGGGAAGCGGCAAACTCCCTCCCCAAGGTGCGCCCGATCCAGAAGGCGGCGCTGGACCCAATCATCGCCCCAATCCAGACATAAAGGAATCCCCAATAAGGTCCGAAGATGGCTGCTCCCAGTGCTGTAAGCAACGTGCCCGGCACGAACAGACATGTCCCTACCGCATATACCAGAACGAAGATCAGAGGGGCCCAGAAACTGGCAGTTTCCAATAAGTCGCTGAATTTTTCCCTGGTTAAGAATTCACTGACCGAAGTGTAACGGACCACGAGGACAGCGGTGATTATAAATGCAACGAATAAAAGGGCTTTTTTTATTCCTCTCGTTTGTGTTTTCTTTGACTGCCGAGCGATCCTTTCCATAAGACTCTCTCCACTAAAGCATATCTAAACTACTTTTTAAGTTTAATCCAATTCTCACCATTCCATGTTTTGCCAGACCTCTCCTTCATCACGAAGGAGAGCCAGACTTGTTCCATGGATTCAAGTTTAGTTGGGTGAGGCAACTGTAAATGTTTGTAACACTCCTCAAACATCCAGTAGCAATTTCTTTCGTACATTAAGAGAACAAGTTCCTGCAGCTGATCCTGACGGGGAAGCCAGACATAATCCTTCCTTTTCCCTTCTTTTATGGATTTCCCCAGGTGTTCCAGGATTGGGGAATTAACAATCGACACATGACACAATTCGTCTGCAAATACGTCTCCGTCTGCTGGCGACCATAACTCCTGTATCTCTTCAGCTTGTCGACACATTCTTACGTATTGATCCGAACAGTCCATCTGAACCTCCTTCTGTTTTCTTTCTCCATTGCCAACAGGGCTATCTTCTCCACGAAAACCACCAGTTGAACAATTTCTTAATGAAAGGAGTCAGCCGGGTCCGGTTATAAGCATCGGCCACCTGTTTGATGGCCTCCGTCTGCGTCGGATAAGGGTGAATCACATTGGAGAGGGTCTTTAGCCCAAGGTTTCCAACCATCGCCAAAGTAATTTCACTGATCATCTCTCCGGCATGGCGGGCAACGATGGTCCCCCCCAAAATTTTATCCGTTCCTTTCTTGACATGGATTTTAACAAAACCTTCTTCATCTCCATCCGTCACGGCCCGGTCCACCTCTTTCAGAGGCTTAGCAAATGTATCTACATCGATTCCTTTCTCCCGGGCGTCCCCCTCGTACATCCCGACGTGGGCAATTTCTGGGTCGGTGTAGGTACACCAGGGAACCGTTAAGGCGCTCAACTTCTTATGGCCTCCAAAAAGCGCATTTTGAATGACAATCCGGGCGGCCGCATCAGCCGTATGGGTGAATTTGTACTTCAGGGAGACATCGCCGGCAGCATAAATAGAGGGATTGGTGGTCTGGAGATAGTCGTTGACGATCACCCCTTCCCTCTTATCATACTTCACATTTGCCGCCTCCAAACGGAGGCCCTCCACATCGGGAGTCCGGCCCACTCCTACAAGGATTTTATCAACGACGATTGTCTCCCCTTTTTCCTGGCATTCGATATGGATGATCTTCTCTCCATTTCTCTTCTCAACTCGTTTGGTTTTGCATTTCAGGATCAGATGGATTCCATCCCGGAGGAAGGACTGCTGGATGATTTCTGCCGCGTCGCCGTCTTCCCGGTTTAGAATATGGGAGGAACTATGAAAGAGGTAGATCTCACTTCCCAACCGTCGGAATGCCTGAGCTAATTCACACCCAATGGGTCCACCACCAATGACTGCTAATCGTTTTGGTTGCTCTGTGATAGAAAAGATAGTTTCATTGGTCAGAAAGCCAGCGTCAATCAATCCCTCAATCGGTGGCACAAATGGCCGACTTCCAGTAGCAATGACGCCCTTCTTAAACCGAAGTGTCTTCCCATTAACCTCCACCACATCTGGACCTGCAAAGTGTCCGTCTCCCAGAAAGACATCCACTCCCAGGTCTTGAAACCTCCTGGCTGAATCATGATGACTGATTTTTGCTCGCAGACGCCTCATACGTTCCATCACTGCAGAGAAGTCCATTTCTATATGGTTTGAATTTCGGAGGCCGTGATCACGAGCATCACGGATATCCGAGAAAACACGAGACGACCGGATGATCGATTTCGAAGGCACACAACCTGCGTTGAGGCAGTCACCCCCAAGGAGGTTCTTTTCTACAAGAGCCACTTTGGCGCCGAGACCCGCCGCACCCGCTGCTGTCACCAGCCCTGCGGTGCCGCCTCCGACCACCACCAGGTTATATCGAGCCGCGGGGTCCGGGTTTTTCCAATCCACCGGATGGACATTCGAAACCAGTTCAAGATTATGCACATCTACAG
>Ga0214473_10012129_pt1 | contig 10118 bp, 5 predicted proteins | sample RVTome_7_FD_203509 | JGI IMG/M metagenome (GOLD analysis project Ga0214473, IMG submission 203509) | Soil microbial communities from uranium-contaminated site in the Upper Colorado River Basin, Wyoming, United States - RVT98D197 | ecosystem: Environmental > Terrestrial > Soil > Contaminated >... | reverse complement strand
TCGGCCGGTACGACGAAGCGCGGGTCCTCTACACGACCGAGGCCTTTCGTCCGGCTCACGGAGACCCGCGAACTGTGCACCTCGGGATCGATCTCTTCGTCGAGGCCGGCACCGAGATCCGGGCTCCCCTCGCGGGGCGCATCCACAGCTTCGCGTTCAACGACGCTCCTCTCGACTACGGCCCCACGATCCTCCTCGAGCACGAGACGGGCGGCGGCGATCGCTTCTACACTCTGTACGGCCACCTTTCCCTCGACTCTCTCGAAGGGCTGAAGCGAGGTAGGCCCGTCTCCCGCGGGGAGGCGATCGCGCGGGTCGGCGGCTACCCGGTCAACGGGAATTGGCCTCCGCACGTCCACTTTCAGATCGTCCTCGATCTCCTCGACAAAGAGGGCGACTTTCCCGGGGTCGCAGCCCCTTCGGAGCGCGATATCTGGCTCGGCCTCTCACCGAATCCCTCGCGCCTCCTCGGGCTCCCCGAGGCCGCACGCGCGCGGCGGGAGGACGCCGAAAGCCTTCGGCGGCAGCGCCGCGAGCGGTTGTCGGGGAATCTGAGCCTCTCCTACGAGGAGCCGCTCCACATCGTGCGCGGATACGGGACGTTTCTCTACGACTCCGAGGGGCGTCCCTACCTCGACATGGTGAACAACGTCTGCCACGTGGGGCACTCTCATCCCCGCGTGGTGCGGGCGCTCTCTCGGCAGGCTGCGGTCCTCAACACCAACACCCGCTACCTCCATCGGAATATCGTCGAGCTCGCCGGGAGGCTTACCTCGCTTTTTGCGCCTCCCCTCGAGGTCGCGTTCTTCGTGAACTCGGGAAGTGAAGCCAACGATCTCGCTCTGAGGCTCGCCCGCGCGCGCACCCGGAGAAGGGACACGCTCGTTCTCGATGGTTCCTATCATGGGAACCTCACGTCGCTCATCGAAGTGAGCCCCTACAAGTTCGACGGCCCGGGGGGCGAGGGGGCGCCTCCCCACGTGCACAAGCTCGACATGCCCGACGGGTATCGCGGCCGTTATCGCCGCTCGGACGAGGCGTACGGAGAACGCTACGTCGAGGACGCGAAAAACGTCATTCGATCCCTCGGCGCACGGGGGACGCCGGTCGGGGCGGTGATCGCCGAAGCGATCCTGAGCTGCGGGGGTCAGGTCGTGCTTCCGCCCGGCTACCTCGCGGATCTTTTCCGCGCGGTGCGCGAAGCCGGTGGGGTCGCGATCGCCGACGAGGTCCAGGTCGGCTTCGGCCGCGTCGGCTCCAAATTCTGGGGGTTCGATGCGGAAGACGCCGTCCCCGACATCGTCACCCTGGGAAAGCCCTTCGGAAACGGGCATCCTCTCGGCTGCGTCGTCACCACCCGCGAAGTCGCGCGCGCCTTCCAGACGGGAATGGAGTACTTCAACACCTTCGGCGGAAACCCAGTCTCCTGTGCCGCGGGCCTCGCGGTCCTGGACGTCCTCGAAGACGAGGGCTTGCAGGAGAACGCTCGCGCCATGGGGGAGCTTCTACTCGAGGGCCTCCGCTCCCTCCAGAGCCGCCACCGGATCCTGGGCGACGTGCGCGGCCGGGGTCTCTTCCTCGGGTTCGAGATGGTGAAGGATCCCGAGACCCTCGAGCCGGCCGCTTCGGAAGCGAGCGCCGTCGTCAACCGCATGAGGGAGGACGGAGTTCTCTTGAGCACCGACGGACCCCTTCACAACGTCATCAAGATCAAGCCCCCGCTCGTCTTCACCGCTGCCAACGCGGATTTCTTTCTCAGCCGGCTGGAAGGGATCCTGGAGGAAGACCGGTTTCAGACATGAGCGAAGATCTTCTTCCCGCGATCGAGATCGATCCCGACGGACCCCCGAGGTTCTCCGTCATCTGGCTCCATGGCCTCGGCGCCGACGGCCATGACTTCGAGCCCATCGTCCCCCAGCTGCGCCTGCCGCGAGACGCGCGGGTGCGCTTCGTCTTCCCCCACGCGCCGATGCGCCCCGTCACCATCAACGGCGGCTACGTCATGCGGGCCTGGTACGACATCAAGACCCTGGATCTCGATCGCATGGTCGAGGAGGAGGATCTCGAGACCTCGCGGCGTCAGCTCGAAGCCTGGATTCGCCATGAGGAAGCCTCGGGAGTGCCTTGCGAGAGGATCGTGGTCGCGGGCTTTTCGCAGGGCGGAGCCATCGCTCTCTACGCAGGCCTACAGTTCGAAAGACGTCTCGCGGGTGTCGTCGCCCTTTCCTGCTATCACCCGCTGCCCCACATCATCCGAGAGCGGAGCTCGAAGGTAAACGCCGAGGTTCCCCTCTTCATGGCGCACGGCACTTACGATCCCATCGTTCCCCTGGCGCTCGCGGAGGCGACGGTCGCGACGCTCCGGGAGTGCGGGTACGAGCCCGAGTGGCGCACCTATCCCATGCCTCACAGCGTCTGCGCCGAGGAAATTGCCGACGTCGGGCGCTTCCTTTCGGATCGACTTCGCTGAGAAAAGCGATTACCATCCCCGCGAATGCGGAAGAAGGTCACGCTCGTCACCGGGGCCGCGGGCGAGGTGGGAACCTCCCTCGTCCAGAGACTGACCGAAACGTCGCCGCGGACGGTCCTGACGCTGGATCTGACCTCGCTCCCGGCGATGCCCACGGGCCACGTCCACGTGCAGGGAGACATTCTCGATAGGAGTCTTCTCTCTCGCCTCGTCGCGGAGTACGAGATCGAGTGCATCTTCCACCTCGCGGCGCTGCTCTCGACCCGATCGGAGTTCACGCCGGAGCAGGCCCATCGAGTCAACGTGGAAGGAACGCTCGAGCTTCTGAGGCTCGCTTCCGAGCAGTCCCAGTGGCGGGGTGAGCCGGTCCAGTTCATCTTCCCGAGCTCGATTGCGGTCTACGGGCTTCCGACGCTCGAGGCGAAGTCTCGATACTCGCGGGTTCGCGAGTGGGAGTGGACCAACCCCACCACGATGTACGGCTGCAACAAGCTGTACTGCGAGCTCCTGGGAAGCTACCTGAGCCAGCACTACAAGCAGCTCTCTGCCGAGAAGCCGGTGATGATCGACTTTCGCTCGCTGCGCTTCCCGGGCCTCATCAGCGCGTTCACTCTGCCGAGCGGAGGCACCAGCGACTACGCTCCCGAAATGGTCCACGCCGCCGCCAGGGGCGAGCCCTATCGCTCGTTCGTGGCCCCCGAGGTGCAGATTCCATTCATGGCCATGCCCGACGCCATCCACGCGCTCGTAAGGCTCGCGGCCGCGCCCAAGGAGTCGCTCACCCGGCTGGTGTACAACGTCACTTCGTTCAGCCTCACCGCCGCCGAAGTGCGCGACCTCGTGCTTTCGGCCTTTCCCGACGCCCGCATCGAGTTCGCGCCCGACAAGAAACGCCAGGCCATCGTCGACACCTGGCCCGCGGACCTCGACGACACCGCGGCGCGCCGCGACTGGAAATGGGAGCCGGAGTACGACGCCGAGAGGGCGTTCCAAGAGTACCTGGTCCCCAACATCCGGAAACGCTATCGATCCTGACGGTTTTGCCTCGTTGACTCCAGCTTCCGATCGACGTACCCTGGAAGTAGTTCCCTAAAGAAGAGATTCGTGCGCTCGCCGCACTCTGCGGCGAAGTCATGTCGAAATCCATCGAGAGCCGCGGATGAACACTTCGGACACTCCGGTCGGGCCAGTCGGGGACGAGCTCCATTCCACCGACCGCGTGATCCGCTGGGCGAGCCACCCTCCGATTCACATCGGGGAGACGACTCTCTCCACCAGGGAGACCGCTCTCATCGACTTCCTCCGCGCGGAGGCGAACCAGGACCTCACCCCTTCCGAGATCGTCTCGCGGTCGCCGCTGAGCGGCGGGGACACGATGGCCGTCCTTTCGGGCCTGATCGCTACCGGAGTTCTCGAGCTCGGGGAGCGCTCCTCGGCGCCGGAAGCGAAGCCGGAAGCGAGGGACGCACAGCCGTTCGACCCGGTGCCGCTTCCGAAGAAGCTCGGCCGCTTCGAGGTGGACCGACTCCTGGGACGAGGGTCGATGGGGGCGGTGCTCCTCGCGAAGGACCCGGCGATCGATCGGGTGGTCGCGATCAAGCTCGTTCAGACCGCAGCGCATCTCACCGCTTCCCAGCGCGACAAGTATCGCGAGCGGTTCTATCGTGAGGCGAGCGCCGCGGGCCAGCTCCTCCACCCGGCAATCGCCACCGTGTTCGACGTCGGCCATACCGACGACGGGACGCCGTTTCTGGTGATGGAGTACGTGAAGGGAGAGACCCTTCGCGAGCTCCTCGAGAACGGAAAGCCGACTCTAGCCGAAACGCTCCGCATCGCGCGAGACGTCCTCGAGGCACTCGGCTTCGCTCACGTTCAGGGGATCGTGCATCGGGACGTCAAGCCGTCGAACATCATGGTCACCTCGGAGGGTCGCGCGAAGATCATGGACTTCGGAATCGCCCATGTGATGGGCTCGGAGCTCACCGCGGGTGGGGATCTCCTGGGAAGTCCCTACTACATGGCGCCGGAGCAGCTCGCGAAGGGCCCGATCACCGCGCGCACCGATCTGTTCTCCTTCGCCGTCGTTCTCTATCGAATGTTGACGGGCATCCTCCCTTTCACCGGAGACTCCTTCGCCGCGGTCGCCCACGCCATCCTCCACGAGAAGCCCGTTCCGCCGGAGCGACTGAATCCGGGAATCCCCAGGGCGCTCTCGAATCTCGTGCTTCACTGCCTGGAGAAATCGCCCGAGGGGCGCGCTGGAAGCGCGCCGGAAGTCCTTCGATCGCTCGCCGACATCGAATCCGGAAAGATTGAGAAGCGCGAGATGCCGAGGACGAGCCGAAGGCGGACTCTGTGGCTCTCGCTCGCGCTCCTGGTGGTGGCCCTCGCCGCCATCCGACTCAACGCGCCCCAACCGAGCGCCGCGCCCATGGAGAAAGCGCTGCCCCCGCTGCCCACGATCGAAGTCGAGCCGGCGCCACCCGTTCAAGGACCGGAAACGACGACCCCGCCGACGTCGATCTACGCGACAAGGCCTCCTTCAGCCCGTACCGAGCCGCCGAAACCTTCGGTGCCCGCGGGAAAGGAACCGATCGAACCTCAGTCGCCATCTCTTCCCGAGGCGGCGTTGGGGGAACCGGGGAAATCAGCCACGGAAGCCGATCTCTTCTACGAGGCCCGACTCGCTCTGGAGCAAGGCGAGCTCGAGAGGAGCCGCGCGACCCTGGAGACTCTCCTTTCGCGCGACCCGTCCTTCACCGGCGCCGGCGAGCTCTATGCCGAGGTCACGGACCAAATCTGGGAGACGCGCCTTCCCCTGGTGCTCGGCGCCCGGCACAAACACCGCCTCGGCGGATGCGCAGGCGAGCTGAGCCTCGCGTCTCTCGGAGTTCGCTTTCAGTCACCGGCCCACGACATGGCATTTCGCCCGGAGGACATCCGGGTGTTGGAGCGCCCCGGGGGGACGACTTTCATCGTCGAGACTTTCGAGAAAGACACTCTGAGCCTGGGGAAGAACAAGCGGTACCGGTTCGATCTCGAAACGCCCCTTTCGGACGCCGATTGGACCCGCTACCAGAGGCTTCTCAAGTAGCCCGCAACAGCTTCCAGATCTTCTCCGGGGTCATCGGAGTGTCGATGTGCCGGACGCCCTTCCCGGCGAGGGCGTCGACCACCGCGTTCACCACCGCGGGGGTCGAGCCGATCGTCGCCGCCTCACCCACACCCTTTGCGCCGAGGGGATTGAGCGGGGTGGGCGTCTCGGTGCGATGACATTCGAACGAGGGGAGCGATGCCGCTCGTGGAACCGCGTATTCCATCAGGTTGCCGGTGACGAGGTTCCCCTGCTCGTCGTGAAACGCGCTCTCGAAGAGCGCCTGGCCGATTCCCTGGGCGATGCCGCCGTGGATCTGCCCCTCCACCAGGAGCGGGTTTATCACCCGCCCGCAATCGTCGACGGTGAGAAAACGCAGGATCCGGATCTCGCCGGTCTCGACGTCGATATCGACGACCGCCACATGGGCGCCGAAGGGATAGGTCTCCCCCTTGGGCCGAAAATCGGTTTCCGCCGTGAGCTTCTTGCGAAGGGGCTCGGGGGCCTTCTCCGAGTTTCCGAAGGCCGCGACCTCTTTCCAGGTGACGCTCCGGGCGGGAACGCCGACGACGTGAAACCGCCCGTCCTCGAGGGCGATGTCCGCGGCGGCGGCTTCGAGGAGGTGCGCGGCGAGCTCCTTGGCGCCCTCGCGAACTGAAACCGAGCTCTCGAGGACCGCTGCGCCTCCGACCGGGGCGCTGCGGCTTCCGAAGGTCCCGATTCCGCGCGGCACGACCGCGGTGTCGCCGTGGAGGACGACGATGTCCTCGAGGGGAATCTGGAGGGTGTCGGCGGTGATCTGGGCCCAGCTCGTTTCGTGCCCCTGACCGTGAGGTGACGTTCCGGTGAGTACGGTCGTTTTCCCATCTCCATCGACCTTGACGGATCCGAGCTCCCACGGACCGAAGCCGCAGATCTCGACATAGCACGCGATGCCGATCCCGAGGAGATTTCCACCTTCCTTCCGCCGCCTTCTCTGCTCTTCACGATAGCGCGCGTAGTCGACTCGCTTCAGCGCCTCGTCGAGCGCGTGCTCGTAGGCGCCGCTGTCGTAGGTGAGGCCGGTCGCCGTTCGATAGGGAAATCGCTCCGGTTGGATGAAGTTCCGGCGCCGGATTTCGATCGGGTCCTTCCCGAGCTCGGCGGCGAGGACATCCATCGCCCTTTCGATGAGGTACGCGGCCTCGGGCCGCCCGGCGCCCCGATAGGGCTCGCTCCAGACCTTGTTGGTGAAGACGCCGACGGCGCGGGCGCGAGCGCTCGCGACGTCGTAGCAGCCGGTCATCATGAGCCCGGTGAGAGGCGGGATGCCGGGAGTCGCGCGACTGAGGTAGGCGCCGCAGTCCATGACGAGCGACAGGTCCGCGGCCGTGACCTTCCCCTCCGCGTCAGCCGCGAGTCTCAGGACGCCCCGCTGGTCGCGCCCGTGGGTCGTCGCGAAATAGTCCTCGCTCCTTGTCGCCGCCCAGCGAACGGGACGCATCAGGTGCCGCGCGAGGACGAGGGCCAGAACCTCCTCCCCGTAGACGTTGCACTTCGCTCCGAAGCCGCCGCCCACCTCGGGCGCGACGACGCGGACCGACTTCGCTTCGACCCCGAGAATCTCCGCGAGGTGGTCGCGCAGCAGATGCGGGATCTGCGTCGCCGACCAGAGGGTGAACCCCGTCTCCCGGTCGAAGCGGGCCGCGACTGCCCGCGGCTCCATGGCGTTGGGAACGAGCCTCTGGATCGTGGCGTCGAGCTCGACGACCTTCGCGGCCCGTTTGAAAGCACCTTCCACATCGCCACCGGAAAGTGTCCACACGAAGGCGCGGTTTCCGTGGGGGGAGTCGTGGAGCGAGGGCGCGTCCTTTGAGAGCGCCCGATCGGGAGTCGAGAGCGGCTCGAGAGGCTCGTACTCGACTTCGACCAGGGCGGCGCCATCGGCGGCCGAGTAAGGATCGCTTGCCACCACGACCGCCACCGGATCGCCCACGTGGCGGACTCGATCTCCCGCGAGAGGATACCTCTCGGTCGTGAAGGCCTCTTCGAACGTACCGCCGTCGGCTTCGACAATCACCGGAAGGGGCATCTTCACGAGCGGACGGAGATCGTCGAGGGTGAAGACGGTGAGAACGCCCCGAACGGTGAGCGCGGAGGAAGCATCGATGCGCTTCACCCGGGCGTGGGCGTAGGGGCTCCTCACGAACGTCATCGACAGGGCGCCCTCGAGAGGGATGTCGGCGGTGTACCTGCCGGCGCCGGTCACGAGGGCAGGATCTTCCCGCCGCTTGACGCTAGCGCCGATGAACCGAGGAATCGTTTTTGCCATGAGCTTCGAGAAGATCGCGGCCTTCGGCCCCGGCGAGCGCGACCCCGAGAATCCCAGCGAGAGTTGGTGCTATGTCGCGCATATCGATGCGGCCCAGGTCGAGACCTCGGGGCACTCCTTCGCCCGCGAGGAAGAAGGCCGATTCCATCTCCGGGACGCTCGGGAGATATCCGTGGGTTCCTCCCGGCTTTCCCGGACGCACTACAGGACCGGCAAGCCCGCCGCCACCCCGGAAGCCCCTCGCGAGCCCGACGAGGAACGCCGCTTCCGGATAGCCTCCGAGCGCCCGAGCCTCTTCCCCTTCGAGGATCGCGCCAATTCCGGAAAGCCCTCGCAGCAGGTCGCGGACCGAAGCGCGAGTCGAGTCGTCACCGGGTTCTCGGAGAATGACGATCGCGGATCCCCCCTGATCCCAGGCGAAGGCTTTCCATTCGGTCACAGCACCCGACGCATCCACGTCGATGAGACCCGCCTCGCGAAGCGCCGCATTAAGATGGAGCTCTCGATCGGACGGAAGAAAGCCGTGGTCCGAGACGACGCACAGCACCCGGGCCTTCGCGCGGAGCCTCCCAACGAGCTCGTCCAGCACCTCGAGCGCCTCGAATGTCTCCCGGCTGTATGGTCCCGTCTGATGCTCCACGGTGTCGAGGCCGGAAAAGTACGCGGTCAGGAACGCCGGCTCCTTTTTCTCGAGGACGAACTCGATGAAATCTGTCCTTCGCCGGTCGGCCGCGATCGAGTAGTCGTTCCCTTCGGGATAGGAGCCGAGCGCCGCTTCCGCTTCCTCGAGAAGTCCTTTCGTCGACAGCGCCCGGATGACCTTGAGGTCCTCGGCGTTGCCCGCCCGCCAGTACTGGGCGATGTTGAAGGAGACGTCGGCTCCGACGCTGACGGGCCAGTCGACGCTCGCGGACCGGAGCCCGGCGCCCTCCACCGCGTCCCAGAGCGTCCTTACCTTCAAGTCCGAGGCGTACCAATACCAGCCGTCCTGGTTTCGCGACAGCGGGTCGAAGGGGTGGTTCGAGTAGATCCCGTGCCGCGCGGGCGCTACGCCCGTCAGCATCGTCGCATGACTCGGGTAGGTGACGGTGGGAAAGACGCCGGTCACCGCCGTCGCGTGGACCCCCTCCTCGACCAGAAGGCGCAGGTTCGGGACCTTCAGTCCATGGGTGTCCGCCTCCAGGACGTAGTCGGGCTTCAGCCCGTCGATCGAGAGCAGAACGACGGAAGCGGCGAAGAGGGTTACCGGGAGCACAGGCCGGGCATTCTATATCAGGAACCTTTCTCCGGGACTTTCCGTTACCCGTTCCATGGAGGGCTGGGCGAAAGATCTGAAGTTCGGGGTCAAGCTTCTCCTTCGGGATAGCGGCTTCACCGTCACCGCCGTTCTCACCCTCGCGGTCGCGCTCGGCGCGAACTTGGCGGTTTTTGCCATCGTGAGATCCGTCCTCCAAAAGCCCCTCCCGTTCCCCGAATCCCAGGCGGTGGTGTACGTCCTCAACAGCTACCCGAATGCCGGAGTGCTACGGGCCGGTACCTCCGTGCCCGACTACTTCGACCGCAAGCGGGAAGTGCCGGCTTTCTCCGAGCTCGCGATCTACCGTTTTCAGGGCTTGACGGTGGGAGAGCCAGGCGCGGCGCGGCGCGTCCGTGGCGTGCGGGCGACTCCGTCCCTCCTGCGCCTCCTCCGAGCGGCACCGGTTCGGGGTCGCATGCTCCTTGACGAGGAGGGCGAGATCGGAAACGAAGCCAAGGCGGTGCTCACCTATCCGCTTTGGCAGGAGCTCTATGGCGGCGCGGGGGATGTCATCGGCCGGGAGATTCGGGTGAACGGCGCCCCATATGAGATCGTGGGAGTGCTTCCCGAGGGGTTCCTGTTTCTGTCCCCAGAAGCTCGTCTGTTCGTTCCCGCAGCGTTCTCCGAGGAGGACAGGTCGGACGATAACCGGCACAGCAACAACTGGCAGATGGTAGGCCGGCTGGCGAAAGACTCGACCCTCGAGCAAGCCCAGTCCCAGATCGACGCCCTCAATGCCGTGAACCTCGAACGCTTCCCGGTGATGAGGGAGATCGTGATCAACTCCGGGTTCCACACGATCGCCGTCCCGCTACAGGAAGACGTGGTGCGCGACCTTCGCGGCACTCTCCACCTCCTTTGGGGCGGTGTCGCCGCCGTCCTCCTCATCGCGATCGTGAACGTCGCGAACCTCGTTCTCGTTCGATCCCAGACCCGTCTCAAGGAG
>Ga0214473_10012128_pt1 | contig 10118 bp, 6 predicted proteins | sample RVTome_7_FD_203509 | JGI IMG/M metagenome (GOLD analysis project Ga0214473, IMG submission 203509) | Soil microbial communities from uranium-contaminated site in the Upper Colorado River Basin, Wyoming, United States - RVT98D197 | ecosystem: Environmental > Terrestrial > Soil > Contaminated >... | reverse complement strand
TCCTGAAAAACCATGGCCGGGGTTTCTACCCCGGTTAACCCTTATCTGCCTCTTCCGGCTCCCTCGGCGCCGCCGGAGAACAGCCTGATCCGGCGCCTGCAGCCCCTCCGCTATTGATAAGAACCGGCGTCCCGGAGAGGGTCACGCCCGCAGGGCCGACGACGATAAAGCCGCCTCCCGCCTTCAACGTGATGGACATGCCGGCTTCGAGGACAATGTTCGTGCCTGCCTTGAGGTGGATCTCCATGCCTGCATCCATAGCATGGTTCTTCCCCGCCTTCTGCTGCATATCCATTCCCACGGTGAGGGAATGAGCGCCGTCAATCTTTTCGTTCCGGTCACCTTTGACGGTCAAGTGCTTATCGCCTTCTACCATTTCCACCTGGTCCTTTTTCACAATCAGATGGCTTTCGTTCCCAATCCATTCACGCAGATCATTCTTGACACGGATGTCCTGATCCTTTTCAGCATGAATGAAAAACTGCTCCTCACCCTTTTTGTCTTCGAAGCGGACCTCGTTGAAGCCGCCGCCGCCCTTGGAGGAATCGGATTTAATAGTGGTCTTCGTTTTTTCGTCGGGCAGCGGATAGGGGGGCATGTTATTTTTATGGTATACGCAGCCGATGATGATGGGCCGGTCGGGATCACCTTCGAGAAAATCGACCACCACCTCCTGGCCTATCCGCGGGATATACATGGCGCCCCATTGGGCCCCGGCCCAGAGCTGGGCAACCCGAATCCAGCAGGAGCTGTTCTCATCCCGCTTTCCCTCGCGATCCCAGTGAAACTGCACCTTGACCCGACCATATTCGTCCGTATGGATTTCTTCACCAGACGGTCCGACCACGGTGGCCGTTTGAGTGCCAGACACCACAGGTTTCACACTCTCCCGCGGAGGCCGGTACGGAACATCCGAAGGAAGGCATGTAAACGTATTCGTGTAGCGAAATTCCGACTTCACACTCGTCGAAGACTCCGATACATACCCTCCTTGGGTTGCCTCATGGCTCAGGGAGGTCAAGACATATTCTTTTTCATTCATGTCCTGCCGGTAATGGCTCTGAAGCCTAAAGCGGTATCCGGTGGTGAAGGCCCTGCAGACACTTGAACCGGTAAGAGTCGTAATTCTTGCCTCTTCCTCCTCCATGCGTATATTGGCTAACTGATCCCCCTCTTGCTTCTTCGTATAAAGCCCCGGGTAATCGTATCGCTCACGCTCCCCCGGACCCAACTGCTGTTTGCTCGGGGCGTTTGCCCTTAGATCGGTATTGGGGGTCTCAAAATTGTAGTCATTGAGCGTATATTTGCCCGCCCTGATCTCCTGTATCTTTTCCAGACCAGTGATCACATCCTCATCGTACCATCCGTCTGCACTGATCTGATACCGCGCAGATTCCTGTTTCGGACAGGGCTTATGCTTGTCCGGGGCATCTGCCAGAACAAGGATGTGTTTCTTTTCTTCATGCTTGAAAAAGTAGCAGATCCCCTCTTCCTCAAGAAGACGGGAGACAAAATTAAAATCCGTCTCCCTGTACTGAACGCAGTATTCCCTTTTTCTATACTTATTACGATCGAGGGCCATTTCAAAATCCGAAAACCCTTTTTCTGTAAAGATCTTCTCCACGATGTCCGCTGCGGAAAGTTTCTGGAAAATCCTCGAATCTGCCGTTTGAGTCAAGAGCCAGAGCCATGGAACCATCGTGGCCCCGTAATGGGAGAACCGTGGGTCTCCACCTTTTTCGCCTCCACCGCTCCCCTGTGAAAAGCGTGAGATGATCCCGCTCAAAACGCGTCTACTTCCATCCGGCAGGATGATCGAAAGCGTGACGTTTTTCCCGATAATATGCTCAAAGGATAGGCTGTGGTTTTCCGAGATCATCTCCAGTTCAAAACTGAAGAGGCGAGAAAGTCCCTCTCTCCCTCTGAATCCTTTCAGCAGGAGCACATCCTTGCCCAGCGGCGTATCGATCGCAATAAAGCTCTCATCTTGAGTATAAGGCATGATTCCCCCGGTTCATTCTCAGCTGATCATTCGCTCCATCGACCGGCCAAAGGCAATGGAGGATGGGCCAGAGATTGGAAGCGCGCAAGTCGAACGGTGTCCTGGTTTCGGAACGATAATAGCGGCATCAGCCCTTTATCCAGGATGGCCTCGGCTCCTCGCTCGGTCAGAACCAACTCGGCACAGGGCGTGATCTGCGATTCCCCTCCCACCTTATAAACGTGGAGGGGGAGCCCTTCGATATCCTGTATGGATCCGGGCCACAAGTCCCAGCCAGACTGGCTGAAGCTCTGGGCCAGCAAGCAAACACAGGCAAAGGAAGGATTCCCCCACAGGTAATGATCGTGTTCAGGCATGGCTCCCATTTCCTCAAAATCGAATTGCTCAATCGGGTCCGTCTCCGCACCATAAGGGAGGCGGAGCAGGAATCGCGGCAGGGCAAGACCGACGTAGACGACCTCGGGAAGACGCCTGAGCATCTTCCACGCTTCACGACTTCCTGCATCGGGCGACCGGTGCCAGTCGCGAGGGTCAGGCGCTTCAACGAGGGACTGACAGCCAAGAAGACGGGGATGGGCCATCGCAAGAAATGGTGCACCGGCCTGGCTGCAGATTTTGGCTAAGCGACCTAGAAGCTCCACATCCTCGCGGGTATGGTCGAAGATGAAGTCTCCTGCCACGACTGCCCACGGCTCACCTCCGGGGGTCTCGACCGTTTGCTCCACAAGAAGTTTATAGGCCCCGGTGGCCCGTAAATCCTCTTCCCCCCTTAGATCAGCGGCCAGTTCTTCCTTGGACATGTCGAAGAGATAGACATGAACCTGGGTATCTGTCTCCAGCTTCGAAACGAGGAAATGGACCACCCGCCACGCCGCCTCGATACCCTGGAAAACAGGGTGATGCACGATCCTCCGCATCAGCTCATTGGTCGCTGCGTCCACTGAGGCCAGCATCTCTGCTTGCTGCCGCTCCATGTTCGGTCTCACATGGGGTTTGACCATCTGCTTCAAAAAACTGTCCCATTCCGATGTGCCTCTGTCCGATTCTGTGTCCAAAGGTTTACCCTGCGTTTCCTCGAGAACCTGATCGAGGAGCCCTCCCGTCTTCTCCCCCGCTATCTTCGCAAGGGATCTTTCCATATCTTCCGGAGCCGACAAAGATCCGGTCTCCCTGCCTGTCTCCAATTCTTTCGTTAAGGCTGCAAACGTGGAGGGATCTTTCAGACCTTGACGCATGTCTCTTAACGACTCAAACAGGTCGAGTCTTTCAAAGAGACGGTCCGGATGGAAATCGTCCAACTCGGAAAATTTGAGACGGATGGGGGGAGAGCTTTTCCCCAGGATGGGTAGATCGATCTTGACACCGAGCTTTCCCATCACCTTATCGAGATTGTCCCGATCGACCCTGAGAGGTTTCCGGTTGGCCAGGGACCGATCCACGGTCCCCCGGCTTTCCCGCCCGCTGAAATCTCCGAGGATGGCAACCCGAAACGGCACCTCCGGCTCCGGCTTACTGCGTGGTTCTTCCATCGATGCAACCACTTTGAAATCGAGCTTTCCGAAGGAAATGGGTTTTGACATTGCAATGATTCCTTTTGGACAAATTGAGACAAACGTCTCCTTAAGAAGCGCAATTGATTTTTCTGATCCCTCCTCACACCCTTAACGAATTACGTTTTGGAGGTCTGTCCTGTTCGGCCATCCTTGCCCGCCCGCGAAATGTGTGCACTTTAAGTATGTCGTACCAGCCAAACGAGCGACTTTTTTCCACCTGTCTATTTCTCCTGGGAGTCTCGGTTCATATAGCCAGCATCCCTTGGGAATCCATGGACCTGTATAATGGACCAGCATGAAACTGTTGCGGGGGTCATTTGCCATAGGTCTCAGAATGTCATTGATCAAGTCCATGTACTTCGTCTGCTCCAGGGGCTTCAAAGTATCATAAAGGCCGGCCGTGTAGTCAATGATTCCCTTAAACGATAGGGTTAAGGCGACCTCCAGAATAGAGTGGTGATAGGGAGCGACGAGGGTCGCGACCGGAAGTAAATACAATATTGGGTCAATCGGTACATTTGTCTCCCTTGAGAAGTACTTTAGGAAGTAGACTTGATCAGCAGTGGTCCCGGAAATGTCCGCCCCTTCGCTCTTTTCTGCTAAGTCGAGTAAACCAAACATTCTTTCCATGCGTCCTACTGTGCTCATTGCCGTGGGGCCTTTTCCCAATCTACCGGCGGACACGTGCTCTTTCTCATCTATGAGGACCGGTGCGCCGCCTTCGGCAAGGGTAAACTTCATCGCGCCAGGGTGCGATGCGCTCACACCTCTATATTCCTTTTCTATGTATTCCTTGATTTTTGGATGCAGCCGCACTCTTTCTTCTTGGACGTATTTATAGAGCAGAGCCTGCCCCCGCGTCGCCCCCCGGTCCCTAAACTTGGTCCATGTACCTGCAGGTCCGGTACGGTGTGTCTCTTTCTCTTCGAGTTTCTTATCGAGGTTCGGGGGCGGTTTTTGTTCCAATCCCAAGTCCCTCTTTATCTTAGCTATATCTAAGGTCTTACCTTTTTTTTCCTCTTCTTCTTTTTCTCTTTTCAATGCTTCTTCGTAGTAGTTTTTTTTATCCTTTGGCGCCCCGGCTTCGACCCACGCACCGTACAAACGAATGACGTCAGCCACGTCGCCTGGTGTGACATTGGCCGCCGTAATGGCTCGCACGAGGTCCTCCCATTTTGTGCCATATCTGTATATGGCCAGTTTTGTTTCCACCCTCGATTTGGTGTACAGGAACAGTGGCTCGCTTACATCCATCATGTGAACGAGCGCGGTCAAGGCAAACCCGCTCAGTATATTCATATGTTGGGGTTGGTCAAGATAAGACCAGATTCTGATTGAGACATCCCTCTCAAGGTCAAAAAGGCTCCTTATCTTTCTAAATAAGAACTCAGTATTCGGCGCAAGTTCAGTCGGCATATCGTCCCTCCATCCCTGGTTGCCCCGGTGAAATATTCAAATCTCGCCAGCGCCTGACAGGCGATCACCCGCCGTGCTATTTCACTTCGAACCCGAATCCCTCCTCCCTGACGTTCACTTTCACCTCTTTGATCTGCTCCCCTCTTGCCATCCTCGCGAGAAGCTCGGCCGACACCTCCGGAAGCAAGGTGTTCGTGAGGATGTGATCCACATTCCTTGCGCCGCTGTCCACGTCCGTGCAGCGCTTTGCGATGGATTCGATCAATTGTTCATCGTATTTAAAGGAGACATTCCTGTTCTCCCGCATTCTCTTCGCGATACGATCAAGCTTCAGCCGTATAATGAGTCGCATGTTCTTATCGGTAATGGGAAAATAAGGCACGACGATCAGGCGGCCCAAAAAGGCGGGCTTAAAGCGCTTCAGGAGTTCAGGCCGGAGCATCTCCGCCAGGGCCCCCGGCGCAGGCGTCGTCTCCTCATCCGAACATACTTTCATAATGAGTTCCGTGCCCAGATTGGTGGTAAGAATGATCAGGGTATTCTTAAAGTCGATCCGCCTGCCTTCCCCATCCTCAAGAGTCCCTTTATCAAAGACCTGGAAAAAGAGTTCCATCACATCCGGGTGTGCCTTCTCAACCTCGTCCAGAAGGACCACAGTGTATGGTCTCTTTCTGACGGCCTCCGTCAGCACTCCGCCCTCTCCGTAGCCGACATAGCCCGGGGGAGAACCTTTGAGGCCTGAAACCGTGTGGGCCTCCTGGTACTCCGACATGTTGATGGTGACCACATGATCTTCTCCGCCATACATGAGCTCGGCAAGGGCCAGCGCGGTCTCTGTCTTGCCGACCCCGCTCGGTCCTGTCAGGAGAAAGACCCCGGTCGGCTTGGAGGGATCTTCAAGCCCTGCATGAGCCGTTCGCATCCTGTGGGCGATGGACTTCAGGGCATGGTCTTGTCCGATGATCCTCCTGCCCAGCGCTTCTTCAAGCTTCAGCACGGTTTCGATCTCGTCCGTAAGCATCCGGCCTGTAGGAATGCCGGTCCACCCAGAAATCACTTCGGAGATCATCTGGGAATCGACCGCAATCTGGACGAGGGGGCTATCCCCTTGTACCGCTGCAAGCTCCTTTTCCAAGCCCTTCAAAGCATCCTGTCTCTGGGACAAGATCGCGCCGTCGGAAGGACCTTTTCCGTGGATGTCCTGTATCTCCTGTCTCAGCTCCCTGATGCGGGTGGCGGTCTCCATCTCCTTTTGCCATCTTTGATTCAGGGCCTCGAGCCGCGACTGCGTCACCTCTTTTTCTCTCGTAAGGGCTTCCATGCGCACTGCGTGGTCACGGCCTATCAGGGTCTCCCTTTGAAGAATCTGAATTTCTCTGTCGATCTGGGCAATGCGCCGCTGCACCTCTTCAATGGCAGGAGGACTGGTTGTGAGACCGATGGCCACCCTCGCGCAGGCCGTATCCAGAACGCTCACGGATTTATCGGGAAGCTGCCTTCCGGAGATGTACCGGTGGGACAGGCGGACCGCGTCGAGCAAACCATCATCTGTGATCATCACGTTATGGTGTTTCTCGAGGTAGGGTGAGAGTGCCCGCATCATCATCAGGGCCTTCTCCTCGTCCGGCTCTTCGATCTTGACCACCTGGAAGCGGCGAGCGAGGGCCGCATCCTTCTCGAAATACTTCTTATATTCGGACCAGGTCGTTGCCGCGATGGTGCGCAATTCACCCCGGGCCAGCGCTGGTTTGAGCAGGTTGGCGGCATCCCCTGAACCTGCGGAACCGCCTGCTCCGATCAGGGTATGGGCCTCATCGATAAAGATGACGATCGGGGTGGGAGAGGACTTGACCTCGTTGATGACCGACTTCAGCCGGTTTTCAAACTCTCCTTTTATCCCGGCCCCCGCCTGCAGAAGCCCCAGGTCAAGCGTATGGATCGCCACGTTTCTCAGTGGGGGTGGAATGTCTCCCTGAGCGATTCTGAGGGCGAGTCCTTCCACGACGGCGGTCTTGCCCACGCCAGCCTCTCCGGTCAGTATGGGGTTGTTCTGCCTCCGCCGGATCAGGATGTCCACCATCTGTCGGATCTCGAAGTCCCGGCCAAGGACAGGGTCGATCTCGCCCTTCCTGGCCTTCTCCGTCAGATTGTTCGTGTACAGGTCGAGCGCCTTTGTCCCCCTCGGCGCGCCCGGCTGAGCTGTCGCCTCCTCGGGTTTTGCCATTCTGCCCGCCTCACCATCTTCACTCGATCCGGAGACCAGATCGGGCAGGTGCTGGCTCAAGGTCTCCACGGAGATCTTCTTGAATGCTTCCGAACTTCCCGTAAGCATCCGGGCCGTTTCATCATTGCTCATCAGTGCAAGGAGGATATGGCCCGAGCGGATGCTTCCGGCCTGATAGTCAACGGAAGCAACGACCCACGCCTCCTGAATCATACGGGGTATCCGCGGGGAGAGGGCGGGGGTTCTGGCGTTGCCCGTCTTGAACCCCTCCATGGCCCGGGTAAGATCAGAGACCAGTCGGGCCTCATTGATCTCAAAATGCCTCAGGATCTTTTGAACATCGGTATTCGATAGATCGAGGAGTTTGATGAGGAAGTGCTCGAGATCCACTTCATAATGAGTCTGAGCCAGGCAAAGCCCGGCAGCCGACTCCAGGGCGTTTCGGCAGGTGCTGTTCAATTTTCCGATCAACGATTTTAGATTGGATCTCGGCATGAAAGAGCCTCCTTGCTCCCTCCCCACTGCCGGTCGGCAAGGGTGAGAGGTTCATGATCTTAAACGCGGTTCTGACTCCTCGAATGTGACATAGGGATTTTCCGGGGGAGTGAACCCGGGTGTCTTGAGCCATGTGGTCCAGCCCAGCCGCGAAGGGGTCTCCCCCCCTAATGCGCATGGGGGAATTTCCTCGCGTTTGAGAAAGAGTCGAATCTCGAATTCGTATTCGATCCCTGCCATATACCTGACCAGGGAAAAGAGGGGGATCAGCATATTCCCCGAAGGCAGAAGACGATGAAACTCCGTATAACCCATCGGTCCCAAACAAACACGAAATTTTGTCTGGCTTTCCCACGCAGAGCTTCCGATCACTGCATCAACACCCAACTGTCCGTTTGCCGAGCCAAGCTGGGTCTGCTCTTCCAGACCCAGGGAGATGACACGGTCAATAAATTGCTCGACCTCGACCGTCACGCCGGAAAAGTATTCCACCGCCGCCTTGATCGCAACAGCGGACGGAACAGGCCTTGTCAGAAGGCCGGTATAAAATACTAACGATTCCTCCGGCAATCCAATCCTCCCGCGGAGTCCCGCCGTACCCAAACCCATGAGACTGAGCAAACATCTCGAAAGCCTGTCTCCGGCTCCAGACAGATAATTTTCCGGAAATCGATATTTTCTCCATGCCAGGTAAAAAAGGGAGAGAAGACGGTGGTGAAAAATATCAAAAAAAGAAGTGAGACTGAAATCTTTCTGGCGGACCCTCTCCATCGCCAGTTCATTGTACCAATGGGGCAGGACGCCGGACGGCCCGATCAATCCCATAAATGGGATTTCCATACCGACTGGCCCGGCTTCGTCGAGATGTTGCATGCCGGAAATATCACTGGGAGGAAAGGCGAGGCCGGGTTTTACCGAGAATCGCACCACCTCCTCATCCGGGACGAGCGTCTGGCCGAGGGGCTTCTTCTTAGGGAAAAGAAGCTCCAAGAGATGGACAGCCTTGAAGAAGGAGAAACCATAAAATTCCTTAAAAAGGCGGTCTTTTAGAGGAGGACTCGATTGCCGTTCCTGGGAGGCCATGTTTTTAACGTTTCTTTTCTCTGCTGGGTCTTTGCGACCATTTGTGAAAAAGAGTTGACCGAAACATACTGACCCAAGAATCTTTCCAGCACACAGGCAAACAGAAAGAGGCCCGTTCCAACAAATTTATCCTCGTCGAACTCGATGGTCACCTGAACTCCGCGGCAAAAGGACTGGCCGACTCTTTTTGTCACGGGTAGGGACTGGAGGGATACAATCCCATTGATCTGCTGCCGGGTCACCGGGGAATTGTCAAAATCGTAAAGTTTGAGGATCTCCTTCAAAGACTCTTCTCCTCCGTGAATGAGCGACAAGTAGTTGAGAGAAAGATGGGAGATCAGACGCCATTGGAGTGTCCCGCCGAGCGAAGGCCTGCGCGTTGGGGTGGGTTTCATCAGACAGTTGATGTGAGCCACAGGGGCTGCTATTCCCAGGTTGAAGTCACCGGTCGGGTCCCCAAACGGGAGGCGGGCAGGCAGGTCACGACTGGTGCAAGTGGTATGGACGGTTAACGTCTCCACTCCCGGGTCGGCGGGGTTGAAACTGAGGTCCACAAAAGAAAGAAAGATCTCTGTTCCGTCATCCCCTTGCTTGCCCGATGGCCGTCTTTGGCTATGCCAAAAAGCCCTTCGGTCAAGGTCCTCCTCTTCGTCGAGGTGATGGCGGATCGAGTAAAAGGGCCTGAAGTCCTTTTCTTGTCCGGGAGAGGAGGACGAAGTCGCCGTGACCCGATCAACGCTGAAGACCTCCGTTGCCTCAAGCCTTCTGAGATCAGGAATGACGGGGTATTCGGTCTTCTGTTGTTCCACCCGGATGGGTTCAGCGATGCGGTGAAACAGATTCACCGCCGGAGTTGCGTTGATGCAGAAGGTCTCTGGGTTGACCACGAGGTTCGATTTGGCGCTCCGGTCCAGGTAGATCCAGATGGAAAGGGTATCCTTCAGGTCCAGAGATCTCAATCGATCCAGACCGCTGAGATCGAAGAAGAGAAACTTTTCCGGGAAGCAAAAATATTCGAAGAGGAGAAGGTACCCGGGAAAGGACCTTTGGGGATAGGGGATCATGCTTTCGTCGGGATGGAATCCCACGGGCTGGATGTGGTCAGGTGTCAGTGATAATGTCTCTACCCTGCCTCGCCGGTTCATCGACTCACATTCTACGTGGCAGACATTGTTGAACAGCAGCTCATACAGATGAAACACGTGCTGGTGAGGGCCATTGAGGAAGAAGCGCAACCGCTCCCATCCGATCTGTGAAAAACTCAGGTTGTTGACGCTCTTCAATTGGATAACGATGGCCTGCTGGGCGCCCTTCACCGGTTTTTTGGGCTCCCGCAGCTCTGCCG
>Ga0214473_10012127_pt1 | contig 10119 bp, 13 predicted proteins | sample RVTome_7_FD_203509 | JGI IMG/M metagenome (GOLD analysis project Ga0214473, IMG submission 203509) | Soil microbial communities from uranium-contaminated site in the Upper Colorado River Basin, Wyoming, United States - RVT98D197 | ecosystem: Environmental > Terrestrial > Soil > Contaminated >... | reverse complement strand
CTGCGATGCCAGCTGTGCGAGTATCTGCCACAGTTCCAACCCTACCAGGGAGTGACGCCCGCCGTCGATTCCCCAGTGACCGGGCCCGTCCCACGCGTAGAACTTGCCGTTGACCGTTACGCCTGACCATCCCTCATCCCGCAGCTCTGCATCGATGGTGACTGGCTGGAATGAGGGCGACCAGGCGCTGAAGGCAAGCCTCTGCGTCGTGCAGAGCGGGCTGTCCCAGCAACGCCCGAACTTGCTGCAACGAATCGACTCGATCCTCCTCGAGCGATAGAAGCTGCAACGCTCCGAGTGGGGGCTTGACCTGGCTCTTCGACAGGCCGCCGGCACAGAGAAGTGCCAACGGCTTTTCACGGCCCCACGCTGCGCCGGCCTCGAACCACACCCACGGCCTTTGCACGCTGACCGGCGTGAGCAGAGTCACGTAGGCGTCCGCTTCACGAAGTCGCCTGAGAATGTCGTCTACCCAGGGCCGCCCGGGGGTAATCTGCCCCGGCACCGAGGCGAGGAAGAAGTCGAGTTCCGGAGCGTCGGTCGCCAACACGTCGCGGAGGCATTCGGCCAGCTCCTTGTCCGCGGAGGCGTGCGAAAGGAAGACGAGCTGTCTCATGGGACGGGCGCCTCAGGGGCGATCGACGGGCTGGATCCGCCGCCATCCCTCCCGAACGAGATCGGCAAGGACGACGTAGAAGACGAAGGGCATCCTGTGGTGCGTCATCGCAGCGCTCTGGTAGTCGAGAACGAGCGCGTCGAAAACGGGGCGAGGGGCTCTGGAAGACTCTGGCGAGCGTCTTCTCTCTTCTGACTCGACTTCGTTCGATCGGTCACTCGAACTCCCTCGTGAACCAACGCCATGCCCGGTACACACCATAGCCGAGCGCGGCCGCTGCAACGGCCGGCGCGGCAGCCGTCACGACGACTCCTGCGGTCATGCCTCCTCCGACAGTTGCGCCGACGGCGGCGAGCCCCGAGGCGATCCCGGCACCGCCGAGACCGGCCACGGTTCCTGCAGCGGAGACCGCACCGACCGCCGCTATGCTTCCACCGGCGGCCCCGACTTGTTCCGGTTGAGCAGGTCGATGCTGAGCTGCGTCTTCAGAACCGGCCGCACGTGCGTGGTCGTGCCCGACATCACCCCGGCCACGCAGATGTAGCCCTTCTTCATCCGCGTCAGGTGATTCACCACGATCTTCATCAAGACCTCTAAAGATGGACCGGCCGCACGTCGCCCCACTTCTCGCGGAGGTAATCCACGACGAGCCGACGGTGACAGTGGTCCGGCTTGGCCTCGCTGCACAGCAAGACGGATGGAACCTCGAACAGCTTCCTGTCGATCTTGATCTCGATACTGCGCTCGGCCATCAGGTTGAGGAAGCGCCGTTCGTAGTCGGCCCAGCTCCCCTTCTCCTTCTTGTAGGCGTCGAGAATCGACTGTGTCGGCGCGAGGAGCGGCTCGTGTAGGTATCCGGCCCCGCAGATTTCGCGGAGGAAGAACGCAAGGTCCTCCTTCTTGGTGAAGCCCGCGAGCTGCGATGAGTTGTTCAGCCGCACATCGACGAGCCGCTTGATTCCGACTTTTCTCAGGGCCTCGAAGAATGAGGCAGCCGACCTCTGTGTAAAACCGATTGTGTAGATCTCCATTCCGTCTCCCGAGAACCCTCGAAGAGGGGTGTCTGCGCACTGCACACCCGCGGCTCCATCGCAGCCAAAGCCTCCTCGGTCTGGAGATTCCCGTCGCCACGGATGTGCTCGACGGCCACGCCGTGCTTGCCGAGTACCCGCCCTACCAGAAGGCGGCGATGGCAGTGGAGCGGGTTCTCCTCGGAGCAGAGGAGTGCGACGCGGTAAGTCTGAACGCCGCGCAGGAGCCGTTCCAGCCCCTCGCGGAAGAACGGGGCCTCAGCCACACGGCCGTATAGGACATGACCCTCGGAATCGTAGAACTCGTCGCCGTTGGGCCGCCCTCCGAGTTCCCTGCCGAGGAACAGATATTTCATGTCGCTCCGCTGGATGGCCGCCTTCAGCGCCGGCATGTCTAACTGGGGAGCGAACTTCGAGTACGGATATGAGCGAGCGTCTACGAGCACCTCCACTCCGTGCCTCCGAAGCAAACCGACGAAGTGGTCGATGGGGTGGTTGGAGTGCCCGATAGTCAGAACAGACCGCTTCGCCGTGCTCATCTCATACCCTGCTTGACAAGGTTCGCACCCATTGGCGGCAGCGGCAAGCAGGGGCCACAAGCGACTCCGCGACCTGCCCAGGAACCTCCGAGATCCCGGGATCGGCTGTTCGGGCTGACGTTCCTATGGTTTTCCGTGCGGTGCGGTTCATGGAACCTCCTTGGGACTCGCTGGCGCTGCAGATCGAGCAGGCTTCGGCCCAAGAGGAGGCACGCTCGGCAGAATGTCGTGCGCCACCCTCGGGTCAGCGGGCGGCGGGTTGAGGATGGTTGGGTAGGACTCGCCCGTGTCGATCGCGCGCTGGAGGGCATCGTAGATCTCGAGGATGAGGCGCTTGGTGCGGTACTCGCCCTCCAACACCTCGTCGTTGCGCTTCACGATCGAGAAAGTGTCGAGGATGTACGCAACGTGGTCGCGAGCGATGCCGTAGAGGTCGAAGAGCGCGGCACCAAGTTCCGAGCGGAGAAAAAAACGCCGTCCCTCGTCCCACCGGCGGGGCGGGGCCCGCGGAGCTGAATGGCCTGGTCGGCGCGCTGTTGGCGCTCTCCATGAATCGGCCCACTCCCAGCGGCTTTGCAAGCGCGATCTACCATGGTGACATTCATTCCGCAGGTTCCCAACGGGGTCAATGTCGCCGAGTATCTTGAAGAGAGTTCCGGCGCGCGAACAACGTGGATCGCCGGGCACAGGCGAAGCTGGACGAGATGATAAGGATGCTTCCGCCGGACCCCGGGCAAGGTCGTGACGGCGGCGATGGACGACTTTCTGCGGCCGGCACAGGAGGCTGGCGGACGGGTGCTCGAAGACCCCGGGCGGTATACCAATCCCACGCGCTACCCTCTCTGATCCCTGGCCCGAGCTGCTCGTCTACTCCTTCGCGAGTGGGATGAACCTCGAGCGCAGCGCGAGATCCCTTGCGTCCGAGGCAGTCGACCTCTACGAGGAGGTCGAAGATGTCGACGAGAACGGCAAGCGCTAATTCGGGGTGCGCCTTTATCCCGCACTCCCATCGTCAGTCGCCAAGGACCAGATGGACCGGGTGAACTACCGCTGCATGAATCGCGGCGAGGACGCAGCAACACGGGCACAGGAGTGACGACCCGAACGGAGGTGTGGAACGCCGTAGCCGCAAGGCTCATCGCACCGGTGAGCACGATCCTCAGCCTCTCACTCCAGCGGCAAATCCCTCGATTCGCAGCTGGATCCCTTGCACAATGTTCTGGTCCGCAAGGTGCTGATGGACCTCAATCTTCAGCAGCTCGATCGGCTACTGGACTGCGCACGCCAGGTGGTCAGCGACTGAAACGACATGCTGAGCGAAGTCACTACGGACAGCGCTCGGGAGTTCGACGCTAGGCTCGAACCATGGCTCGCCGAGGTGCGGGCAGTCATGTTTGCGCGAGACGAGCTGGGTGCGCAATCCGTTGCGGCGATCCCACGGCGGCGCAAGAGCAAGACGCCCGACTTCGAAGTGCGGCACGGTGGGGCGGTCAGCCTCGTGGAGGTCAAACTCATCCGCGCGCTTCTCGACGAGGCCGAGGTAATCGAGGAGGATCTTGAGATCGCCGCGATCCGCGACCCCGACGTATACGGCACCCGCATCTACGTGCTGGTTGAAGCCCCCGAGGATGGGTGCTTCTCGATGAACAATGTCGTTGCGCGTGCTGCCGTCGCCGACTTCGTGACGAAGATCGGCGATGCGATTAGGAAGGAGGCGACGACGGCGTCAGACTTCTGCCCCACCTCGCCGGTGTAGTGGATGACGGTGCCGTCACCGCAGTCGATGCCGTGGTGCGTGTATCCGAGCCGGTGGACATAGATGTGGTCACCACGAGCCACGCCATGCCTCCCATTTCAGATCGCGCGGTGGTTCCAGTCGGTCATCAGGGCAGTGACACGGCGATCGAACGCCTGAAGGGATTGTTTCAGATCGAGCCCAAAAAGATCAGCTACCGCCGCCCAGGCCCCCGTCAGAACGCTGGCCGTGGTGATCAACTCGGATCGAAGATCATCGGTGAGAGGACCTGCTGCGAGCCCTGTGATCTCTCCCGCGGGGTCGGTGACGATGTATCGTTGCACTGCCCGCGGCGCCGAGTGCGGAGCAAGGCAGAACATCCGGTAGAAGCCCTGGTAGAAGTTCTCGAGTCCCGCGCGCCGCGCGATGTCCTGAACGTCCGCATCCCTTACGTCCATCATCTCGATACGCGACCGCACGTGGGCGAGGCGATCCGAAAGTCTATGCTCCTCGTCGAGTCCACGAATCTCGGGCACTGACGAGCCAACGGCCTGAGCGCCCGCAAGTAGCCGTCGTTAGTCGTGCAGATCCCGATTCGCATACTCTTGCGCGAAGCTCGGATCTTTGCAGATCAGCGCTAAATTGAAGAAGGCTTCCAATGCGGACCGGAGAACCGTCTGCGCTTGAAGCGGCAAACCATGTTCCACCAAGAGCACAACGCTCTGGCAGTCGTTCAGCACTTTGACGAGGAGCGCGGTCGCAGTGATGCGCTGCCCGTCATGGCGATTCGGACGTAGTACGAACTTCGTCTGCTGCGAAAAGGTATTCAGATCGTAGCAGAGATCTATGAGGGGCTTGTACTGCTCCTTGATCCGCTCTCGGATGTTCTCAATATCAGTTCCGAGGAAACCGTGTAGGTCGATCGGCATGCTCGCGTTCGTCGGTCGTGTTTGGATGTTTACCCCCGGGTCGAACACGGGTCATGAGAGGCTGGACTCGCCGCCCGCCCTTGCGGAACGCGATCCGCTGGCACGACGTGAGGACGAGCGGCAAACGTCAGCTGTGTTCTCCAGCGGCTACCGCACATGGCAGCCAGCCAGCATCAACCAGCCGGCTCCAGGCGACCCGAATATGCTGCGCCCTGAACATCTCACGCTTGCGCTCGTTCCAGCTGTGCACCGCTTGGACGGCCGATTCAGCATCACTCACCGCTGGCTGGTTGCGGGAGCCAATCCAGTGCACGCTCGAGAGCAGCTCCATCCCGTATGGAGTCTCGAAGCCTTCGACGAGCTCGGCGACACGGCTCAGACGCTCAAGGACAGCCGTCTTGCCGTCCAAGAACGCGTCGGCTTCGATGATCGCATCCGGGAGCAGCTCGATCTCCGCGTCCGGCTTCTGGCTATCGCCGTAGCCCCGGATGAAATGCCCCTCGAGACGCTCAAGCACCTTGTTGAGATTGGCGGCGAATGGCCCGTAATGGCCGGCCTCGTAGCGCAGCCGGAGGTTCTCCCCCGCCTCCTGAAGGAAATAGGCGAGCTTCTGGACCTCGAGCAGGGTGAGTCGATACGCCAGCTGCTCGTACTGCTCGATCAGTTTCACGAGAAGGGCACGCGCGGGGGTCATCGACGGTCGCGTCGTCCGGATCGGCATCGTCTTCGCTTCGGGCGCGCCCAGTGGCGAGAAGAGAAAGACGCGTACGTCCGGAACATGCTCGAAGGCCTCGACGATCAACGGGCGCACCGTCGACCAGTTGAGGCCCCCGTTACCGCACCCTAGCGGTGGCACCGCAATCGACTTGATCGCGCGGCGCCGGACCTCCTCGATCAAACCCTCAAGACCCGCCTTGATGTCGGCGATGATCGACTTACCCCTCCAGTGCCGCTTCGTGGGGAAGTTGATGATGTAGCGCGGGCTGACCATCCGCCCCGTGTCGTGGACGAACATCTTGCCTGGCCGCACCTCGCGAGCCCGGCACGCGCGCTGGTACTCACGGAAGTTGTCCGGGTACGCCTGCTTGAACTGGAGAGCGATGCCTTTGCCCATGTGGCCGACGCAGTTCACGGTGTTGACTAGCGCCTCGGCGTCGGCCTCGAGCAAGTTACCCTTCGCATGCTCGATCATCGTGGACCCCCGGTTACCAATAGTACCAATCGCGTCTGACTGCCACCGTGCGGCGCTGCTCTGCAGGGAACTCCTGTTGGATGGCCTCGACCTTCGCGGCAACGCCGTTGTCGATGACCACGATCTCCTTAATCAGCGACCAGTCGCAGAAGCCGTACACCAGGAACTCGGCCTGCTTGCGGCGCTGCCGATCCATGTCGGCTTCAGTGTCCGCCCAGTACCTGCCATCGACCACATCCCAGTCCACCTTGTCGAGATCCGAGAGATCGTCGAACCACTCCGTGAACGTAGCCAGGCCATGGCCGTCGGTGAAAACGAATCTGACCCCGCTCTGGTGCACTGCCTGGCAGGTCGAAACGAGATGGATGAGAGGCTCCTGCCCTTCTGAATAGCCCGCGACCCTCCCGGTCTTCAGGTTCAGCATCATCGGGCTCAGCCGGCCGAAGTAGAACAGCACGTAATCGTGGATGACGCCACGCGGCCCGCAACGTACGGGCTTGCCGAGTCGCTTCTGCTGGACCTCCACGCTGTGGATGGTGCGGTACTGGAGCCCGTCAGCGGGGGTTGCGCTGGGCGCGTGAAGCCCGCCTCGGCGGAGATAGACGTGCAGGTTGTCGACGTGGATGAAACGCAAGATCGGAGTCGGGATCGGCACGGCCACGAATGTCACTCGCTGAGCCACCGACCACGCTTCGCCAGCTGCCAAGCGCCCGAACGAGCGATCTCCAGCAGGCCGGGATCGGTTCGATGTTCCGCTGGTCTCGATGCGCTCATTGCGAAGGACCTCGCGCCTCCGTCCGTGACCTGCGCGCGTCGGAAAGGGGGCCGCGCCTCGCACCGACCATGACCGCTGGGCCATCGTGTGCAACGCCCGGACCGGCGGACCGCGGGTTGAGGAGGGCCTCGTACGATCGGCCGGTATCGATCGCAGGCTTGAGGGCGTCGTAGACATCGAGGATGACCCGCTTGGTGCGGTACTCGCCGCGGGGCCTCGTCCTCGCGGTTCGCGATGGGTAGGGTGTCACGATATGACCTGGGCATCGCTGCATCAGAGCCGTCCCCGAATTGCGACGTCGCGCAGCCGCCTGAATCGCGGGTCGGCGGAGAGAGAGGCATCGGCCCGCTCGATGCGGTTCAGTGTGACCCCCAGGTCGCCAAAGAAGGGCACAGGATCTCCGGGGGTGATGGCATCAAGAAGATTCAACGAAGCCTCAGGAGTCGACTCAAGATGGCCTGCTTGCGTCAGCTGTCGCAGAACGAAGCCTGCCCGCTCCATCTTGGCCAAGAGGGGCCGGATCAAGGCAACAGCCTCGGGGAATGCCTCCCGTGACAGGATCGCTGCCCATGCGAGATTCGACGTAGCGTGCGGACCAAGACAGGCGAGATCCCTTGGCCACGCAGTGTCGAGCCAGGGGCCCACACGACTGCGCCAAAGTTCCGCGACCCGATCCCCCGCTCCCTTCAGGCGCTCGACCAACTGACGGGCTACCTTACTGCGGCCGGAATCGTCGAGGCGTCGTAGGCACTCCCTGGACTCGTCGGCCGTGATCTCGTCCTTTGTCTCGACCGCGATCTCCGCCAGCAATCTTGGGAGATTCTCCCAGCGATCGTTCAGCTCGGCGAGATTCGAGAACGTCGCCAGGAAGTGCGGCTTCAGCTCCACCCAAAGCGCCAGCGGAAGCGAGGCAGACCATAGGTATCCTTGCCATGCTCCCGAGGCCTCATCGGGTGTAGACCAGTCAAACCGGGGGAGCAGGTGCGCAGCCACCCAATCGGGTGAAAGCTCATGGAGAAGCGCGAGCCGGGAACCAAGGATGACTCTCCCGAGCTGACCGCCTCCACCAGTCTCTTGTGTTATGCGTTCGAGACGCTCCCGAACGTCAGCGGGGATTCCGCCACCTCTCTTGAGCGGCCCAGACCGAAGGATATCGATCAGGGCTTCCGCAAGCATCCCTGCGGGGTGGTTGATCGCAACCGCCAGTCTGTCTGGGGCGGGTGCACGCACGACGGCCGCTGACGCAGGGAAGACGCGATCCCATACGGAGAGGACCCTAGGCCGGAGCGCCGAAGAGATGTCCTTCGACAGCGAGCGAATGAGGTCGGCGAGTTCATGGATCGCCGCAGTGACGAGCTCGTAGGGCATCTGCTCTATGACATCCAGGATCACCATGCGAAGCCCCTCGTCGGCCGGTAGCTCGCGGAGACCGCCTAGGCCATAGGTCCATACGTCACCAGTAAGCTTCCGCTGCAAAAGCAGTTCCCGGAGTATTGAGACGGCGCGCCGCGGATCCTGGCTTGCCGCTTGACGCCAGCTATCCATCAAGCCCTCGCGATGGTGCTTGTGTTCGGTGAGGACTTGGATGAGATCGCTGGTCGACAGTGCGAGTAGGGCGTTCGCGGAGTAATCAGTTTCGAGACCCCACCCGATCTCCGACCACATTGGGAAGTCGTCGCGATCTTCGCCCGTAAGTCTCCAAGGATAGCGTTCCTCCAGGGAGCGAAGCTCCTCGAGTGCTTCGCCCGTGAGCGGAGGTCCCGTGCGATGCATCCGGGCCAGTCGAGCCCAAATCATGTGGTGTCGGAGGCGGTCCCACTCAGCTATCGACAGGTCCGCGCGAAACATCTCGCGCGGCGGCCCTATCCGCACGAGCTCCAGGAGTTTGTCCCTACCCGCGTCGTCAATGCCCTTCCAGAGCCCGGGCAAAAGACCGAAGAGCTCGCGCTGAACGTTGACGTGCCACAGCCAATGGCGCGGATCAGCCGAAAGCATCTCCAGAACTTCGAAGAGACTCGGGAAGGATGAGACGGTCGCTGCGTATAAGACCAGGCGGCGGAAAACCGGATACGAGATCGTTCGCCACAGCTCGACCAGCACTCGAGCACGCGACGGGTCCTCCCTAACGAGCGCGTCGAAGGCCTCGCGCGCTAAGTCCGTCAGGGCCAGCCATCCATGAAGATCTGAATTCTGCTCGTGTGGGGCGATCGAGGGCCGATGGAGATAGCTGAGGTCTTCATCTTCACTGGTCAGCTCGATGCTCTCGAGCAGGCCGAGCGCAGTGCGGAGAAGCGTGACGAGATCGAATGCGAGATCGCGAAGGATCACACTCCAATCGTCGCGGGCACGGAGCTGATCGAGCACCTCCGATACATCGTCATGGCTACCCAGCCGGAGTTCACACTCGGCCGAGACTAAATCCGAGATGCCGAGCAAGGCTGGCTGGTTATCGTCAGGAGCCCGCTCGTGTGCGCCGAAGAACCTAGGCCCGCATGGCCGGAGTTGAAGGTGGGGCGCCAGCCCGCCAAGGACTGCACTACGCAGCGACGCATTCCAGGGCTCCGAGTGGATCCGCATCCAGAGATCATGGTGCCCAACAGGAAACTGCTCTACCGGCGGCCGGTCACTGCTCACGAGTACGCGCCAGATTTTGACGAACGCAGGCGGCAGGTCGGACGTGTTGTTCAGCCTCCAAAGCACCGCACTCCGGAACCAGGGATGTAGCCGGCCGCCAGATTGCGCAACCCAGCGAACGAGGCCTGGGCTGTCCATATGCGCCGTCAGCCATCGAGCAAGCGCGGCCGTGACGGGATCGAGCGCCGGCGGCTGTGTCGTGGCTAATCCCCCATCCACGAGCGCGATGTTCGCGGGTGCTCGGCCGGGACGATTCAGCAGCCCCTGCCGCTCGAAGACGGAGAGCCAACCGAGCGGTGCCGTCTTTTCGAGGTTCGCGAATTCTGCCGCCATCGAGCCCGATTCATCAGACAGCGCCCAACATAGCTGCGATATCTCCTCCTCAGTCAGGCCTCTCGGATCAACGGAACCGAAGCGCAGCACGATGTTCAACTTCGACCGCAGGCCTCCCCGCCGCATCCTCGCCCATTCTTCCAGGGTATCGTGGAGGGCGGCATGGTTGTTCGCCTCGTCGTAAAGGATTGGATCGATGTTCTTCGCGTTCCATTCCCTCACGGCAGCCTCACGCCCGGTCGACCCGAAGCTTGCGAGCGCGAACGCCCGATGAACTCGGCCGTCCAGCCGGCGCTCCGCCGCCAGTGCGTCGATCAGGTATCTCATTACGGGGT
>Ga0214473_10012126_pt1 | contig 10119 bp, 9 predicted proteins | sample RVTome_7_FD_203509 | JGI IMG/M metagenome (GOLD analysis project Ga0214473, IMG submission 203509) | Soil microbial communities from uranium-contaminated site in the Upper Colorado River Basin, Wyoming, United States - RVT98D197 | ecosystem: Environmental > Terrestrial > Soil > Contaminated >... | reverse complement strand
GCTTCGATCGCCGTCCGGCCTGAGTGGCGCGCTAAGGGGGTTGCTCGCCGCATCATCGAGCACCTGCTGGAACAGCATCCCGGCAGATTGTACCTGACCTGCCGGTCACCCCTTGGACCGATGTACCAGAAGTTCGGGTTCCAGGTCGTCCAGGTAGCCGAGATGCCCCCCTACTTTCAACGACTAAGCCGGGTCGTCACCCTGATGAATAAGCTCACCCGCCAACCCAACCTGCTGCTGGTGATGAGACGAAACTAGCGGTAGTTTTATGGATATTCTGAGCTAAATTGACTTTGGGGGTATTTTACTCATGGCGTATTCCGCCAGGGCAGTGATCGTCAGGCTCGGGTTGACCCCCGGGTTGGCTGGCACGATCGAACCGTCCACGACGTACAACCCCGTATAATTATGGACCTGGCAATCCAACCCGACCACGCCTTCCCGGTCATCCCGCCCAAAAGATACGCCTCCCAGGATGTGAGCCGTGATGGGGGTGTCGAACAGGACTTCAACGATCGACCCTGCCGCAGCTCCATGGATCCGGCGTGTAAATTCCTGCGTCACAAAATGACCCATCTCAATCCGGGTCGGGACTGGGTTCTCCTCAGCCGACTGAGTGACCAACCCACGCCTGAATAACGTCATCCAGCTGCGCCCCAAGCGCATGCGCAGGCGATTATCCTCCGTTTGCATCGCCAGGAGGATGGTGGTGTATTCAGCCCATCCAGGCAGCAGGTAAGTGCGCAGGAAGACCAGCGGGTGGCTAATCATTTTCCACAACAAGGCGAATAGTCGCTTTAGGAAGCTTTTATGTGGACCGATCAGGGGCGCGGAAATCAGTCGAATTAATGATGAGCCTGCCGAGTAACGCACCGGTTCTATGGCAGTTTTTTCATCTGCCCGAAAAATCGACGTAATGGCGACGCCTTTCGAATAATCGGTGTGCTTATCCGGGCTCATCATCCCGAGCAGGGCTTCACTATTCGAGCGCACCAGCTCGCCGAGGCGGGTGGAAACGCGAGGCAGGGTGCGGGTCACCTCCCGGCATTTGAACAACAGGCTTAAAGTCCCCAGCGTGCCCCCTGAAAAAATGACGTTGCGCGCCCGCAAGCGCTGCTCACGCCCACCAAACCAGGCAGTCGTGCGCTGATAAGCCACTTCGTAACGCGCCCCATCCGTTTGACCAGGTACCAGGGGGATGACGTTACGAGCATTCGCCTCTGGCAGGATCTTCGCGCCCCCTTTCTCGGCAAAATACAGGTAATTCTTCGGCAGGGTGTTCTTGGCATTGTAACGACAACCCACCATGCAGCCTCCGCAGTGGATGCAAGTATTGCGTGCAGGTCCGTCGCCGCCAAAATACAGGTCAAGGATTTCCTGCCCCTCCACGTCCCCTGCGCCGCCGAAGAATACGCCCACCCTGGTGGGTTGAAAGGTGGATTGGACCCCCAGCCCAGTGGCAATCTCCTTCAGGATGGCATCCGCAGCCCATTGACGGGGATTGGGTGTCACGCCCAGCATTTGCTCCGCAGTATCGTAATGGGGCGCCAGGATGGTCTTCCAATCCTGCAGATGCTGCCAGGAGGGGTTTTTAAAGATCTCATCATCCGGGCGGACGAGCACATTCGCATAAACCAGGCTGCCACCGCCGACACCGTCTCCGTGCAAAGCCAGGATATTGCGGAAGAAGGAAAACTGCATGATCCCGAAACAGCGCAAGGCAGGCAGCCACAGGAATTTCCAGATATTCCAATTGGTTTTTGGGAAATCCTTGTCCTCATAACGTTTTCCCCGCTCCAAGATAAGGACAGAATAACCTTTTTGAGCCAGACGCATGGCAGAGACGCTGCCGCCAAAACCGGAACCGATAATCACATAATCATAAACGTGGGTATCCATGGTCATTATCCTCCCAAACGGTCCGGATTTGCACGCCTGTCTTCCCCAGCCAAACGTTAGTATTGGTAAAAGCCCCTGCCCGATTTCCGACCCAGATATCCCGCATCCACCATCTTGCGCAGCAGCGGGCACGGGCGGTATTTATCGTCACCCAGGTCGCGCTGCAAGACTTCCATCACGAACAGGACCACGTCCAAGCCCACCAGGTCCGCCAGCGCCAGGGGTCCCATGGGATGGTTCATCCCGAGCTTCATCACCGTATCAATTGCTTCAGGGGTACCGATGCCTTCCTGCAAGGCAAAGATGGCCTCATTGATCATCGGGCAGAGGATGCGGTTGGAGATAAAGCCGGGTGAATCGTTGGCTTCCACCGGCTCCTTGCCCATTTTCCGGCAAGCATCCACCGTGCTGGTAGTCGTTTCTGATGATGTCGCCAGACCGCGGATCACCTCCACCAGCTTCATCAGCGGCACCGGGTTCATGAAGTGCATCCCGATAACATTTTCGGGTCGTTGGGTGACTGCAGCGATTTTAGTAATGCTGATCGATGAGGTATTGCTCGCCAGGATCGCCCCGGGTTTGGCAATTAGGTCCAGCTCACGGAACAGCTTGAGTTTCAGCTCGGGGTTTTCGGTGGCAGCTTCAATCACCAGGTCAGCACCTGCGGCGCCTTCCAGGCTCATACTGGTTTTTATATTTAATGCAGCTTGTTTTTGCTCTTCGGTGATTGCCGCCTTGCCCAGCAGCTTCTCGACTGATTTTGCGATGGTTGCCTGTGCCCGCTCCACCTGCCCAGGGACCACATCCATCATGTTCACCAGGTAACCCGAGGTGGCGGCTACCTGGGCGATCCCATTTCCCATCGTCCCCGCCCCCGCCACGAATATCGAGCGAATTTCCATGTGTTCCTCCTAAAATTATCTGCTAAAGCGAAACAATATTCTCCTGATGAAACAACCTTATAAAGAGAGGAGGAGATTGCTTCGGTGTAAAAACCGCTCTTTCGCTCACAAAACCGTTCGCGATGCTTCGTCGCAGAAACCGCTCTTTCGCTCACAAAAACCGTTCGCGATGCTTCGTCGCACAAACCGCTCTTTCGCTCACAAAAACCTTTCGCGATGCTTCGTCGCACAAACCGCTCTTTCGCTCAGAAAAACCTTTCGCGATGCTTCGTCGCACAAACCGCTCCTCGCAATCTCACTCCACCTCAATAGCCATCGCTACGGCTTCAGACCCGCCCAGGCACAGGGAAGCTATCCCCTTGCTCAGCCGGCGGTCCCGTAACGCATAGATGAGGGTAGCCAGCAAGCGCGCTCCACTGGCACCAATCGGGTGACCCAAGGCAATCGCCCCACCATTGACGTTGACTTTGTCCCAGTCCCAACCTTGATCTGCCAGCTCGTAGCCGTTTGCCAACACCTGGGCGGCAAAAGCCTCATTAAGCTCGATCAGGTCGACATCGGTTAGTTTCCAACCGACCTGCTTCAGCACTACCGGGATGGTCTTAGCCGGCGCAGCAAACAGGTATTTCGGCTCCAGGGCGACATTCCCGTAACCTAAAATGCGTGCCAGGGGTCTCACCCCCATTTGCTCGGCTTTAGCCCGGCTGGCTACCACCACCGCGGCGGCGCCATCATTTAACCCCGGGGCATTCCCCGCGGTCACCTTGCCTTCCTTCTGGAATGCCGGGCGAAGCTTGGTCAGCCCCTCCAGGGTGGTATCCCGGCGGGGTGTCTCGTCTGTATCCACCACCGTCACCTGCCCTTTGCGACCTTTCACCTCCACCGGCACAATCTCCTGCTTAAATTTACCGCCATCCATGGCTGCGGTAGCCTTCATCTGGCTTTGATAAGCAAATTCATCCATCGCTGCCCGGGTGACGTTGTACTCATTGGCGATGAACTCTGCCGCATCTCCCATCCCCCAATTTTCGAGTGAGCACCACAGGCCATCTTTCAACAGCGCATCGGTTAATTGGCCATGCCCGAAACGCAAGGACCCCGTGCGCCCATCCACCAGGAAGGGTGCCCGGCTCATGCTTTCCATGCCTCCCGCCACGAACAGCTCCCCATCTCCAGCGCGGATCGCTTGGGTCGCCAGCATGACCGCCTTCAAAGCTGACCCGCAAACTTTGTTGATCGTAAATGCCCCCACGGATACCGGCAGACCGGCATGAATGACGGCTTGTCGGGCAGGGTTCTGCCCCAGACCGGCTGAAACTACATTTCCCATGATGACTTCGTTGATATCCGCCGGGTTGGGAATGCCAGCCCGTTCAACCGCCGCTTTCACCACCCATGCCCCCAGGTCCACAGCTGACAAACTGTTGAAGCCACCCTGAAAACTCCCCGAAGGTGTGCGCACGGCACTCAATATTACAGCCTCTTTGTTCTTATCGCTCATGATCGTATCTCCTGGAAATTTCATTTTTGATGATGCTTAGAATGATCTTGAATAAGTCCTGCCTCACCAACCGCGGATCTCAATTACCAGCTTAACTGACTTCCCAGGCTTCTCTAACTCTGCGATAGGTTTCCTCCAACAATTCGGGCAACACGCGTGCCTGGGATATGGAAGACATAAAGTTGGTGTCACCAACCCAGCGAGGCACCACATGTAGGTGTACATGCTCTGAAATCCCCGCGCCGGCCGCACTGCCAATATTCATGCCTAAATTGAACCCTTGAGGTGTGTAAATCGCTCTGAGCACCTGCAGCGCCCTTGCAGCCAGGTCCATGATATCCAGGCGTGAGCCGGATTCCAATAAATCCAGGGATGGCTGGTGTTCAAAAGGAACGATCATCAGGTGCCCGCTGGTGTATGGGAAGCGGTTCAACATCACGAAGGCTTTTGAGCCGCGATAAACGATCAGATTAATCGGACCGTCTGTTTGTTTCAATCCGTTGCAGAAAATGCAGCTTTCATCAGTCTTGGGTGCCAGAATGTATTCCATACGCCAGGGAGACCAGAGATGATCCATAGGACTGGCTTATTGTAGCAAAGAATCAGCCTTTGCGGAATAGTGTCAATGCAAAGTAGAATCGTTCTTTATTTACTTTTCATTGACATCCCACCTTAATGCGTGTATCCTCCAACGGATGTCTCAGCTTCCCCTCTTCTCGCCTCAGATCCCAGTTTCCTGGACAGTTACTGACCTGACGCGTTACTTGCGCGAGCTGCTCGAATCAGATGAGCTGCTCCAGGATGTATGGGTACGAGGGGAGGTTTCCAATTTCTCGCGCCCCGCCTCAGGTCACCTGTATTTCACATTGAAGGATAACTCGGCGTCATTACGCTGTGTGATGTGGCGGAATGCAGTCTTGAAGCAGAGTTTCACGCCCCGCGATGGTGATGCCATCGAAGTCCACGGAGCCATAAGCGTCTATGAAGCCGGTGGGCAATACCAGCTTTATGCCGACATCTTTCGCCCGGCAGGTGAAGGCGCCCTCTACCAGGAATTCTTACGCCTGAAAGCCTTATTGGAAGCTGAGGGGCTGTTCGACCAGGCACGCAAACGACCGATTCCACCCAGACCCAGGCGGATTGGCATCGTCACATCCCCCACCGGGGCAGCCTTGCAAGACATCCTAAACACCCTCCGCCGGCGCTACCCGCTGGTGGAGGTGGTGTTGGCGCCCACCCCCGTCCAGGGGGAGGAGGCTCCCCAAGCGATCATCAACGCCTTGCAGGCTGTGGTCCGGCTTGCCAACCCGGATGTAATCATCCTGGCGCGCGGGGGTGGCTCGATTGAAGACTTGTGGGCATTCAATGATGAACGCGTGGCACGCGCCATCGCCGCTTCACCCGTGCCCATTATCACCGGCATTGGTCATGAAACTGACTTCACCATCGCCGATTTCATCTCAGACCTGCGCGCCCCAACCCCCACCGCCGCAGCTGAGCTTGCCACCCCCAATCAATCTGACCTGCGTCTTGATCTCGCCGAGCTGAACGAGACGTTAAATCGCCTGCTGCATGCCATCCAAAGTGAGCTGAAATGGGCGTTCAGGGAGCTTCAGAGCCGGCTGGATAGGAATTCACCCCTCACCCGCATTCAATCCGACATGCAGCGGATTGACGAATATGACCACCGCCTGAGCGCCACCATCCAACACAGGCTGCAGTTAGCGCGCACCCAGCTGACCGGATTGATCCAGCAAATGGCTGCTCTCAACCCCACTGCAGTGCTCGAACGAGGTTATGCCATCGTCACCAACCAGGCTGGTCAAACCATCTCCCGTACAGGTCAGGTGAGCTCCGGGGAGGCATTAAGTGTGCAGGTCAGTGATGGAGATTTCGGTGTCCATGTGGATGGATGAGGATACCATCGAGGTGAAATTGATACCTTTTTCAAGACCTGTAGGGTTCTCACGCTAGATTAGCCTGATAACCTTTTGTCACAAAGAAACCTGTAAAACATCTCTGGTCTCGCAATAACAGGAATATAAGTATAGGAGTAAAACATGTCTCCCACAAAACTTAAAGCAAAAACCAACCCATTACAGGTGGAGAAATTATCCTACGAGCAGGCGCTGGCAGAACTGGAGACTATTGTCGCCTCCCTTGAGGCGAACAAGCTCGCGCTTGAGAATGCCATGTCCTTGTATGAACGTGGTCAGGCGTTGACCAGGCACTGCATCGAGCTATTGGATAAAGCCGAGCTGCGCGTCAAGAAGTTATCCGGTGATAGCCTGCTGGACGTAGAAGTTGAAGAATAAGGATATTAGATGTCGATCTTTCAGAACTATGTCTTAATCGGTGCCTTGATCGCCTGGGGGATAGCCCAGGTCATCAAGGTGCCTGTAGAATATTTGCAAACCCACCGATGGAACTGGGCTCTTCTGGCTCAGGCTGGTGGCATGCCCAGCTCCCACACCGCCCTAATGGTGGGGATCACGCATGGGATTGGGCTTTCCGCCGGTTATAATTCCCCATTATTTGCCCTGGCATTTGCCTTAAGCATGATCGTCATTTATGATGCCACTGGCATCCGACGCCAGGCAGGCAGGCATGCTGAGCTGATCAACGCTATGATCAAAGACCTGGCTGCCGGGAACCCATTAAAAGAGGAACAGTTGCGTGAAGTTTTGGGTCACACGCCGCTTGAAGCGCTGGGGGGCATCCTGCTCGGATTAATAGTTGCTCAAATCACCTGGATGGTCTGGGCAAAGTAGGCTCTTTACTGTGTTTTAGTGCCTGTTGCTGCTCAAAATCGATCACCCGCTTTAGGGTATCATCTAAAGTGAAGTGCGGCTCGTAGCCGATTAGCTGGTGGACCTTCGCCAGATCCGGGACTCTGCGTCGCATGTCCTCAAATCCCGGCGCATACGCTTCCTCGTAAGGCACATAAACAATTCTGGATTGGCTGCCCGTAGCTGCGATCACTCTTTCAGCCAGCTCGCAGATGGTCACTTCCTCCGTTGAGCCGACATTAAACACCTGACCCACAGCAGCCGGATGGGAAGACAATTTATAGATGGCACCGATAATATCTGCTACATCTGCAAAACAGCGTGACTGCTCTCCATCGCCATAGATGGTGATGGGCTCATTCGCCAATGCCTGGCGGACGAAGCGCGGCATTACCATCCCATATCGTCCGGTCTGGCGTGGTCCAACGGTGTTGAAGAAACGCATCACCACTACCGGCAAGCCAAACTGGCGGTGGTAAGCCAGTCCCAGGAACTCGTCGATGGCTTTGGAGGTAGCGTAAGCCCAGCGGCTGTGGCTGGTGGGACCCATCACACAATCATCCTCTTCGTTGAACGGTACTTTAACCCCCTTCCCATATACCTCGGAGGTGGAGGCTAGCATCACCTTGCAGCCATAACGGTTGGCTGTTGTCAGAACGGCTTCCGTCCCCATGATGTTGGTGGCAATGGTATTCACCGGGTCTTCTACGATCAGCTTCACCCCAACCACAGCCGCCAGATGGATGATAACGTCCGCTTCGCTGGTCAAGCGGTCGAGCACCTGGCTATTGGTGATGGTCTCACGCACGAATTGAAAACCAGGCATCGGTAGCAGATGGACAATATTATCCAGCCTCCCGGTGGTAAGGTTGTCTATCGCAACCACAGAATGACCGTTATGCACCAATAATTCGCACAAATGACTGCCGATGAATCCTGCCCCACCGGTGACCAGAATTTTTTCCTTCATGCGTCACATCTCCCTGATGAAGTTCCCATTATAGTTTGAGGAATGGTGATAATACTAGATTGTAATACAGAATGACAGTCCTTTGGGTACCTTTCGGTCCTGTAATTACTCATCCGGTTGATGTCATACTCTCCAGGTTGCAGGGTGGCTCTATCTATTTAAAAAGTGCTCTTAGAGCTATTAAAATAAGTGCTTAAAACGAATATTTTCGCTCGATATATTTCTGAACTTGAGACGAATCACGAATTACCAATCGCTACCTTTATATTAGAAACCTTAAAATATTGGTCACAGACCAGATGTTTTGCTTAAATCCCTTGTAAACTAGAACGTATGTGCTATAATAGTAGTATGTTTCACTCCACTCCCCACACTGCAAACACGCATCCTCAGAAGATTAATCGTTTCGAGGGCGATCTATGCCCGAAGCATTGAGGATGCTCTCATGGCAAGCGAAGCAAAGCAAGCGGCTTACCCGAAACATCGCGAGCCTAATTTGCGAGCGATGCGTAGAGCATTTATATAGTGTCTGCACTTGTAGTGTCCGCATAGTCTCACTATGCTTTCACTGTGTGGCGAGCGATGTATAGACTCGGTGTTTCATGTCCAAACAATTGTTTTAACTGAGTAATAATCCACCACTCTCGCTGATTTCCTCCCTACCAATCTTGATGCCCAGGCCTCTTTTACCTCCGCGAGGGATTTTTATCCCCACCCATATGATTTTCAACACCCAAATACCACCCGCTGTGCTTGTCACCTGGATCCAGCTGCGCTGCCTGGCGTGGCGTGGGTGGGTCACCTCTCCCTTGAGCATTTCCGAGCTTGCCTCTCTCCTTGGTATTCACCCAGCCAGGCTTCACAGGCATCTTTTCCAACTCCACGAAATTTCTGCACTGTCATGGCGCAGCGCAGGCAACGAAAAGATCATTGTGGTCTTTCCTGAAGAGCCATCAGTGGAGGCGAAAAATCAGGCTGGAAATCCTGCGTTTCTCAATTCCCCGGATAAGGAATCACCTGCCCTTGCTTCATACTTTCCTCGTCAAATCTTGGGGTATCTTTCCTATGAAGAAGATCAGGATGGATTCTATGATCTGATAGATCATGGTGATCCCGAGGATCTGGAATATTTGGAACAGGAAGGAGCGCAGGGCTTTCCGAGCACAATTCAGCAGGCTGGTCAGCCCGCTGAATTGAATGCCTCTCTACGACATAATTCATCGCGTTACACGGCTGTCGACTGGGTATGAACCTGTAGTCAGAGTGTTTGGACCCATCCCCGGACTTTACCTCGCAAGCTTCCACCCAATTATTATTTCAAGGTAAAATCATGCATAACCCGCTGCGATGCCCGTTTATGGAGGTTGTATATCATTGGATATTAATGTGTTGCTCCATTCGGCTGTAGGGATTGACCAGCACAAGCGCTATAGTAGTATTTGAAACGAAGTTGAGGAGTTGCTCTCATGACCCAAAAAGAACTTGGCTACGTTGAATTGGAATGGACCTGCAAACACTGTGGCACAATCAACCCCGGCATGAAACGCGTCTGCACCAATTGTGGCGCGCCCATCGGAAAGGATGACCAGTTCGAGCTACCTGACCAGCAGGAGCTGATCACTAAAAAAGAAAAACTGGAGGAAGCCAAAAAGGGTCCAGCCATCCAGTGCCCCTACTGTAATGTGCTCAATCCAGCCGGCACAGTCAACTGCATCCAGTGCGGCGGGGATATCCAGGCCGGTCTGGCGCGCCAGGCCGGGGAGGTGCTTGGCGCCTATCAGGCGGACGCAGTGCCTGACAAACCCTGCCCATTCTGCAACCAGCCGGTCAAAGCCAACGCCCAGCGTTGCCCCCACTGCGGCGGCAGCCTGGTGGAAGCAGCCAAACCCGTTGCTGCCCCTGCCGTGCCTAAAAGGACCCCCCTGTGGCTGATCGTCGCCGGCATTGCTGTGGTGGTTCTATGCATTGCCTCTGTCATTGCCTTTATCGTCATGAGCAACCGCACAAACGATGTCACCGCCAGCGTCTCAGACATGCGCTGGCAACTCTCGATTGATA
>Ga0214473_10012125_pt1 | contig 10119 bp, 6 predicted proteins | sample RVTome_7_FD_203509 | JGI IMG/M metagenome (GOLD analysis project Ga0214473, IMG submission 203509) | Soil microbial communities from uranium-contaminated site in the Upper Colorado River Basin, Wyoming, United States - RVT98D197 | ecosystem: Environmental > Terrestrial > Soil > Contaminated >... | reverse complement strand
CCCCGGCGCGCTTGCTCCTGCCCGAGGGTCGCCACGAGCTGGTCTTCCGCCGCGGCGACGAAACGAGCTACCGCTACCTGCACATCCGACGCGGCCAGACCCTCGTGATGCAGGCTCCCTGAGGAGCGCCTGCGGCCATCCGCGGGTGGGCCGTTATTTGACCAGTCCGGAGACGGCGTGCTATCGCCCGCGGATACGGGGCCTGCACGCCTGCGCAGCCAGCAACGTCCGCGCAGTGCCCCAGAAGGGTGAGGAGTGCCGATGGTTCGAAGGCTGATTCTGGTGCTGGCAGCGGTCCTGGGCCTGACCGCGGCCGGATGCTCCGGGTGTGGCGAAGGAGCGGCGGGGGCGGCGGCCGGCGACGGGACCGAGCGTCTCGACGCCTTTGGCGACCTGCGAACCGAGCTCGATCTGCTCGATATCGCGCACCTCGCGGATGTCGACCATGGGGGGACCTTCATCGACTTCGGCACTCCCGCGCGATGGAAGTACACGGTGGGTCAGTGGCGCACCGGCTTCGTCGCGGATCGGCGGGACGGGGAGCTGACGTACAGCTACGTGGAGGAAACGGGGCGGGTGTTCTTCAACGTGGACAATCCCGGGCCTCTCACGCTCCGCATCCGCGCCAAGTCGGTCGGCAGCCGGAACATGAGCTTGTTCCTCAACGGGCATCAGCAAGAGATCGTGCGGCTCGCGGAAGGTGACACCTTCGCCGACTACGACGTGCACATCACGGCCGACCACGTCGAGCGCGGAGAGAACTACCTCCTGATGCGTTTCGGAGGGAGCACGCAGGTCGATGGACACGACGTGGCGGCTGCGCTCGAGTCGATGCGTATCGTCGAAGGCGACACGATGCCCCCTGGCGACTATGCGGCTCCCCTATGGGGCAGCTACGTCGCCGAGATGGAGATCGACGGCACGCGTCGCCGCGCCCTGACTCTCGAACGGTCGACGACGGTGAGCTACTTCGTTCAGATTCCGCGAGGGGGAAGCCTCGGCTTCGGCGTAGGCGCCGAGGGCGAGTCCCCCGCGCCTGCGCCCGTCGAGGTGTGGATCACACCGGAAGGCGCTGAGCGAACGCGGCTCTTCGAGGGCTCGGCGGAGGGCGAATGGCACGATGAGGTGCTCTCCCTCGAGCGATGGCAGGGCCGCGTTGCCCGCATCGATTTCGTGGTGAAGGGCCAGGGGCGGGGCAGGGTGGGGTGGGGTGCGCCGACGCTTCTGGTTCCGCCTCCCGAGGAGGAGCGCCGGCTCGAGCCCGCCAAGAATGTCGTGGTGCTGGTGGTGGACACGCTGCGGGCGGACAAGCTGCGACCGTTCAACCCGCGCTCGCGTGTGAACACGCCCGTCCTCGACGCGATGGCAGGGCAGTCGGTGCTCTTCGAGCAGGCCCACGCGCCGGAGAACTGGACCAAGCCATCGGTCGCTTCTGTCCTCACGGGGCTCTTCCCGGCGACGCATGGCGCCAAGAGCACGGAGGCGCGGCTCCCCGATGGGGCGCTCCTGATCAGCGAGCACGTGCGTGCCCAGGGCTTCGCCACGGCCGGGTTCATCGCGAACGGGTACGTGTCCGATCGGTTCGGCTTCGACCAGGGTTGGGACCACTACACGAACTACATTCGCGAGTCCCGGAACACGGAAGCCGAAAACGTGTTCGGTGAGGCTGCCACGTGGATCGAGGCCCACCGTGACGGCCGGTTCTTCGTGTACATCCAGACGATCGATCCTCACGTGCCCTACGATCCGCCCGACGAGTACGTGCGGATGTACGATCGCCGCGACTACGCGGGACAGGTGCAGCCCCGACAGACACACGACCTGCTCGAGAGGGCCAAGCGCACGCCGCCCGCGGTCACCTTCGACGCGAGCGATCAGCGGCGGCTAACGGCGCTCCACGACGGCGAGATCAGCTACCACGATCACTCGCTGGGCCAGTTCATCGAGCGCCTGAGGCAGCTCGGTGTCTGGGAAGACACGCTCTTCGTGATGACCGCGGACCACGGCGAGGAGTTCAACGACCACGGCTCCTGGGGACACGGCCACACGGTCTTCGAGGAGCTGCTGCACGTCCCGCTGTTGTTCCACATGCCGGGGAACATCCCGACGGGCATGCGTGTGAGCGACACGGTCAGCACCGTCGACGTGGCCGGCACGGTGGTCGCCCTGGCAGGCCTTCCCGCCATGCCGAACGACGAGGGCGTCGATCTGACCACGTACATGACGGGTGCTCGTCCTGCGGTCCCGAGCGTCGCCTTCAGCGACTTCCTCGACGACCGACGCGTGATCACCGCCGGCCGCTGGAAGCTGATGCTGCGGGGGATCAACGGGACCCTCTTCGACCTCGAGACAGACCCCGGCGAGCAGCGCGAGGTCGACCGGAACGACCATCCGATCGCCATGCGGTTCTGCCGCATCATGCTCGGGCAGTTCCTCGGCTCGACCGACAGGAGCCGCTGGCTCTCGTCCGAACAGGGCACGGGCGTGACGTTCACTTCCGAGAGCGCCCCGATGGACGACACCATCCGCCAGCAGCTCCAGGCCCTCGGCTACGCCAACTGAGTCGCCCCCGTGCCGACCCTCGCGCAGCGTCCCGATCGCTACCTGCGCGAGCCGCGGCTCGCAGTGCGCGCGGGCGGAGTGTTGTTGACGGTTCGGGCGTGGGAGGGGGAGGGGGACGGAGAGCACCTGCTGAGCTTCGGCGTGGGGTCCGACGGCGCCCTGGGCGCGCCGATTCGCTCCGAGGCGCCGGCGCAGCCGGCCGATTCGGAGGACCGTGCCGAGCGCGATGGCCATCACGTCGTCGTTCATCGCGCGGGCTACCGCTCGACCGTGATCCTGACGACACCGGACGGGAAGGACATCGTGGTCTGGGACGCGCACGGCACGGCGGCCGCGCCCGCCCTCGCGCCGGTCGAGAGCGGCACGTGGGTCGCTTTCCACCACAACGTGCGCGAAGAGGACGGCAGAACGGATCTGGCCAAGTGGATCGCCGTGCGGTTCGTTCAAGCCGACGGTGCTGTGCTCGAGCCGGCGGCGTCGATGACGGATCGGGACCGGGACCTTGCCGGCGAGGAACAGTCCTTCGAGTTTCCGACCCTCGCTGTCGGAGCAGACGGAGCCCTGAGCATCTTCGGCCGCGGGTCGCACGCCTTCTGGCGACAGGACCTCGGGACGGCGGGGTTTTCTCCTCGCCGTGCCCTCGGCGATACGGGGTGGGGCTGCCGGGGACGTCGCGTCGCCGTGCTCGGGCTCGACGAGGTCCGACTGCTCACGGCCCGACGCGAGCGCGCCGGGATCGAAGTTGCGGTTGTCGACGTCCCTGTCGGGGGGGCGCCTGCGCTCGTGACCGCCCGCGTCTGCGTCGACGGCCCTGCCCCCGTCTCGTCGATGCGCGCCGAGCGCCCTGACCCGGCGGTCGCGGACGGCCGCCGCACCCTCTTCGGCGACATCCACCAGCACAGCGCCCACTCGGATGGGCTCGGCGCGGCCGACGAGCCTTACCTCCGCGCTCGCCACGTGTACGGCGACGACTTCTGCGCCCTGACCGACCACGAGTCCTTCCTGGGCAAGCGCATCGGGCCCGGCGAGCAGGCGTACCTCGAGGCGGTCGCGGAGCGTCACGACGATCCTGGCCGCTTCGCTACGCTCATCGGCTACGAGTGGACCGGCCGCATGTTCCCGGGGCCGGGTCACAAGGTGGTGTATTGGCCTAGCGCGGGTCATCCCATGCTGTCCCGCGACGACAGACCCTCGGGCGCCGAGCTCGTGGCCGCGGCGCTCGCCGCCGGAGGCTTCGCGGTCCCCCACCACGTGGGCTGGACCGGCGCCGACGTGGCGGCCCACGACCCGCGTGGCCAGCCAGTGTGGGAGATCTGCTCATGCCACGGGTGCTATGAGTCCTTCGGTCACGCACTCGGGCAACGGGGCGACCTCCGCGACCAGATGATCGATGCGGTGCTGGCGACCGGCCTGCGCTTCGGCTTCGTCGCGGCGTCGGACGGGCACGGGCTCTTGTGGCACCACGGCGTGGCCCGAAAGCGTGACACCTTTCGCACGGGGCTCACCGCGGTACAGGCTCGCGATTGCACGCGCGCCGCCATCTTCGACGCCATTCGCGAGCGGCGGTGCTACGCGACGAGCGGCGCCAAGATCCTGCTCGACCTGCGTGTGGACGGGGCGCCGATGGGGAGCGAGCTCGAGGTCTCGGGGCCCGTGTCGGCGCGGGCGGTCGCCCACGGCACGGGGCAGATCGAACGTCTCGAGCTGGTGGGCCCCACCGGAGTTCTCGCCATCAGTCCGGGCAACGGCGACCGTGCGGTCCTCGAGGCCGTCGTGGACGCGCCGCACGTCTATGCCCGCGTGGTTCAGTCGGACGGCGAGATGGCCTGGTCGAGCCCGGTGTTTGTCGAGCGCGCCGTGGCCGGACCGAGGCGGTGAGGGCTGCGGTCACCCGTTCGGCGGCGGGCTGCTCGGGCTCCGCGGCCTGATGGACAGGGTCACGGTGGTCCCGACCCCGTGCCGGCTCTCGATGTCGAGGGTGCCGCCGTGGGCGCGGACGACCCGGTCGGCGATGGCGAGGCCCAGGCCGGTTCCGCGGGCTCTCGTCGTGAAGAACGGGTCACGCGCGCGGCTGCGCGCCAGAGCGTCCATGCCGGTCCCCGTGTCGGCCACGCTGAGGACCACGCCCGGTCCCCCGTTGTTCGGAGGCCGCGATGAGACGGTTACGGTGCCGCCGCCTTCAACGGCCTGAAGAGCGTTGACCAGCACGTTGGTGAGCGCCTTGCCCAGCATGTCAGGATCGCACTCGACGCTCTCGGGGACGTCCGACAGGCACAGGCTCACTTCGACCCCTGGCTGTGGCTCCAGGCGCCGCGCGGCCTCCACCGCCCCTTGCACGAGCTCGAGCACGGCCACGGACCGCCGCTGTGAGCCGACCGGCTGCGCGTAGTCGAGCAGGGCGTCCACGAGCCGGCCCAGCCGTTCGGTCTCTTCCAAGACGATGGACCCGAGCGTTGCCCGATCCTGCGCCTCGAGGCTCGGTCTTCGAAGGCCAGAGATAGCGTTCTTCAGAATGGCCAGCGGGTTTCGAACCTCGTGGGCGATCACCGCCGACAGGCTTCCGACGGCCGCGAGCTGCTCTTTGACCACTAGGTCTTCCTGCACTCTGCGTAGCGCGTCGTAGCTGCGCCCGAGCTCGAACGTCTGGCGCGCGAGTTGCTCGTCTGCGAGGAGGAAGCGGCGCAAGAGCAGCAACGCTGCCGCGCCCGCGAAGAAGAGCGCGACGTGCGGAAGCGCCTGCACCGATCGGAACGGCAACAGGTGCACCAGAACGTCATGAGCTCCGCCCGCGACTACGACCAGCGTCAATAGCAGCAGCGTCCGGGCGACCGCGGTGCGCGCGGACCGCGTCGCGACCCGTGCCAGGCCCACGATCACGAGCGCGACGATGCCCGCGACAAAAGCGAGTCCGCATGGCGAGAGCACGGCGGCGCCGTGGTCGGGAAGGGCCATCAGGCCCCGGGCATTTGCCGGAGCCGCGTCCGCTGGATCGAAGAAGAGGCCCGCTGCGCACAGTCCCGCGCTGAGCATGCACCAGGTACGGGTCACGGCCAGCAGACGCCGATCCGGAGCGCCCGTGAGTATCTGCGAGAACTCGAGCAACTGCGGTGCGGCGAGGCTCGCCCCGACGACCTGGAGCGTTTGCCCGTGCACAGCCCCCGCGACAGATTGGGAGCTAACCAGCAGGGCGGTCCCCAAGGCGTGGACCGCGAAGCACAGAGACAGCAGCGCGTAGGCGCGATACTCCCGTTCGACGCGGCGCCGACCGTAGATGAAGCCATGGTAGAGCACCAGGTAGCCGTGCACTGCGGCCCAGGCGATCGAGATGATGGCTTCGACCGGCATGGCTCGATCAGATCCCCCCTCCCGCGTTCCACACCGGATCCTCCGATGGCGCGGACGGGGCTTCGGGTATCGTCAACGTGACCCTCCTCTCGCCATCCTCCGGTTGCTCCACGGTCAGCATTCCGCCGTGCATGCGGAGGACCCGATCGACCAGCGCGACACCCACGTCGCCCCGGGGTACCGAGGCACCCGGGGCGGAATCCGGCAATGTGGGTCCCGTAGCCTCCGGACCGGGCCCGCACGCGAGGGCGACCGCCCGCAGTCCGTCGAGCTCGACTCGCTCCGACCGGAGGACGACCGGCCGGTGCAGTGCCGAGCGACCTGCGTGGCGAAGGATGGTTGCCACTGCGTGCTCCAACAGATCTGGATCGCCGTTCAAGCTCACGGCGGGATCGTGCAGGTGCACGTTCACAGTGAAGGGCTTGGCCGCCGCACCGGGTCCCAGCGCCGCACCGATGGCGCGACGCACCAAGTCTTCGAGGGTGGGACGGGCTGCGTTCGGGTCTGCGGGCTTGGCAAAGGAGACGAAGCTCGAGACGAGGCGATTGAGGTGCTCCACGGCGGCGTCGAGGGAGTCGAGCAGTCCGGCCGCGGGTTCTCCGTTCGCGCCGCCATCGCCGAGCGCGTTCGCTCTTTCGCGTAGATCGGTCAGCGGCGCGCGCACCTCGAGGGCGACCAGCGCGGACAACTCGCCCACCGCGGCGAGATGCTCCTTCTGCATGATCTCCGCCTCCGCGCTTTGCTGTTCCTCGTAGCTCGCTTTGAGCTGTCGGGTGCGCGTGGCGAGCTGCTCGCTCGTGTGGACGAAGCGATCGAGCAGCATGGAGCTCATGACGATGACCGACAGCAGTACCGAGTGCTCGAGCAGGTACACCGACTGCAACGACCCGATCTGGATCAGGATGTCGTTGGCGCCTGCCAGGAGATTGACTGCGAAGCTCGCCAGGATGAGTGCGGTGTCTCGCCTGCGCCGGGCGAGCGGCGCGAGCAGCGGCACGGCATAGGCGACGAGGGCCCAGCTCACCGCCATGTACGCCATGCCGGCGGTCGTCACGCTCGGTTCGGCGTAGTCCGGTGCGGCAAGAAACCCCCAGGTCGGTGGCGGCGAGGCGTGGGCGCCGTCCATGAACCCTCCCGAGGCCGCGAGGACGAGCCCGAGTCCGGCCCAAACGACGGCGATGGTCGTGACCCGCGAGCGCTTCCCCGCCAGATCGTGCGCGAAAGCGACGGCTAGGGCCATGCCCGGCGTGAGTCCCGCGATCTTGATGCCCAAGGCCGTAGCCCCTTCGGCTTGAGTCTCGGCGTCGGCCAGGAGGGCGGCGCCCACGGCGTAGACGGCGAACGTGCCCGCGAGCAGGCCGAAAGTGATGTGCACGTGCCTGCCCCGGCTCATGCCGTAGACGGCGCAGTGATAGATGCACACGCACGCGTAGACCGCTGCCCACGCGAGGATGAGGGTAGCCAGGGGCGACACGGCGCTCGGATGATACGCCCGCCTCCGGTCCCGAGGCCATCGTCGCAGCCCGGGATGGGGATGACTCGCCTCGGCCGAAGGGCGCCCGGGGCGGTCTGGGGATTCCCGCTTCTTTGCGGACCGGCCGCTCCGTCCGGTACGATCCGTTCGTGCGCCCCTTCCGTCGTCCACAACGCCCAAATCCCTGGTTCGCCGTGGCCGCCCTCGTCGGTCCGGTGTTGGTCGCGTCGCCGGGCGCCGCCCAGTCGCCCGGCATCAACTTGGCCGAACCTGGCCCCGGCGAGTCGTCTCCGCGTCCTTCGCTCACCGAGTCGGGCCAGGCCCACCCCGTGGGTGCCTACGCCGGCGTGAGCCCGGGGACGGGCAACACGCCGCCACGTGCGCCTGCCGCGGCCAGCGGCGGTGCGATTCTGATGACCTGGCCCGGTTTCCAGGGCCGGCCTGACGGCGCTTCGCGCTTCTTTGTACAGACCAACGGGCACGTCGTGTACGAGTCGCGCAACGAGCAGGGCCGCTTCGTGCTCCTGCTCAAGAACACGTCCCTCCACCTGCGCAACAACCGGCGGCCCCTCGAAACGCGCTACTTCAACACGCCGGTCACCCGCGCGCGCGTCGAGCGGCGGGGGCGCGATCTCGCGGTCATCCTGGATCTCCGGGGGGCCGTGACGCCGACGGTGACGGCAAATGGGGGCGCGGGCGGCTACCAGTTCCTCCTGCTCGAGTTCCCACCAGGCAACTACCTGCCCGAGGAGCTACGCGCCCAGGTGCGCGCTGCCGAGACCCAGAGCGGCGGTGGGAGCGGCTACACGGTCATCGAGACCGACATGGAAAGGCCGCCGCCCGTGGACACCGGCTCGCCGTAGCGGCAGAGCTAGGGCTCGGCGGGCCCGTCGACCTGGAAGGGGATCCACAGGGCGCTCGCTCGGGCGTAGCGCCCCTGGCGCCGGTAGCCCGCCAGGCCGTAAAGGACGCTCCACCAGTGGTCCCCCGGTCGCGGCACGCCGAAGGCGAACAGGGGGAAGAAGTGGAACTCCCAGCCCGGTTCGCCGCGCTCGCGCCAGTGGCGATAGAAGGTATTGCCCGCCAGCTGCGTCACGGACGCCCCGTTGCGGAAGCGCCAGAACAGCGGGAACAACACGGTCGCGCGCGAGTCGTCCTCGTAGTCTTCGAAGTCCCAGTACACGGGCGCGAGCACGAGGTGGCGGTGCGTACGCGCGCTGGTGGAATAGACGAGCGGATGCACGTTGAACGAAGCGCTCGTGGGCGTGTGAGAGAACTGGAACGACGGGAAGATCCACGTGCCAGCCGAGTCCGTTTCTTGACTCTGGTAGTGTCCGAACAGGGGCGTGGCCCAGGTCGTGTAGCGACCGCGTTCGCGCCACCGTCCAAAGAACGGGAAGACGACCGTGGTGGTCGATGCCGGATCGTCGAAGTGCCAAACGAGGGGCGGGATCACGAGCGCCGATGCGGCCTCCCGCGGATCGCGCCACGAGAAGAAGAGCGGTGTGACGGCGTCGAGCTCCGTGTCTCCGCGGTGGCGCTGATACAGGGGCGTGATGAGCGTGCTCGCGCCTCCCACGCCGAAGTACCCGAAGAGCGGCGTAACGAGCCGCACGTCCTGACCGTAGCGCGAGTAATGAAAGAGTAGGGGCGGCACGGTCCAGGCGGTGCCACCCTCGTCGTGGTTGTGGAGGAGCAGCGGCGCGATGCCCCAGGCGGCGCTCGTGGGCGTGATCCGGTGGTAGACGGGCGGGACCACTGTCAGGACCGTGCGGTCTTCCTCGTCGACGAAGCGGAACAGGAACGGCGCGGCGATCAGGTGCGAGGCGATATCGCCCTGCCGGGTCCACAGGAGCGGGAACACGCCCCAGTTGACGTTGTCTCCGCTGCGCACGCGCCAGAAGGGGCCAGCGAAGGTGTACGCCTCATCCTCGTCGGCCCAGGAGCCGGTCAGCAGCGGTGGAATCACCGTGTAAGTCTCGTCCTCGCTCCGGCCGTGAAACACGAACGGCGCCGCGCCCCAGTCGTATCCGTCTTCGTCTCGATGGCTGTAGACGGGCGGCACAGCCCACGTGAACGAGTCGGGCGTCCGGAACGACCAGACGAACGGAAACACCACGTCGGCGTTGAGGTCGGTGCTTCGGCGCCGGTAGTACGGGCCCGCCACGATCTGCGAGTCACCCGGAGCCTCCCGCTCCCAGAAGAACGGGAACAGCGCGGTAGTGCGCACGTCCCCGCGCCGCTCCATCATGAAGGGCGGCAGAAGAAATCGGGAGTCCTCGGGGGAGGGGGGCGCGTCGAGGGGGCGCAGCCGCGCCGTCGTCCCCCCGGGCAGCTCCTCGGGTTCCTCGTCGGGCTCCTCGTCCTCACCGCGTGCCGGCGTGGGCTCGACGGTCTCGTCCTCGTCCTCGATCGGCTCCGCGTCCCCGGTCTCGTCCTCTCCGCCGCCAAGGTCGTAGGCGTCGTCCGCGGAAACCTCGTCGCCCTCTTCTGTGTCCCAATCGTCGTCCCCAGCGTCGGCGTCATCGCCTGCCGCGTCGTCTTCGGCGCCCGCTTCGTGCACGCCAGGCTGCTGCGCAGCGGCTGGGACGGGCGCGGACGCGGCGAGCAGACCGAGCAACGCTACCGCGAGCCACGACCCCGGTGTGTGCACCTTCACGATCCCCTCCGCGCCATCTGTGCGACCGCCGCGACCGCCTGATTCCGGGGCACTTCGCTCTGCTCCTTGCGCTCGAGGT